>Ga0073934_10007107_pt1 | contig 15826 bp, 11 predicted proteins | sample LarsenN4metaG_FD_76834 | JGI IMG/M metagenome (GOLD analysis project Ga0073934, IMG submission 76834) | Hot spring sediment bacterial and archeal communities from British Columbia, Canada, to study Microbial Dark Matter (Phase II) - Larsen... ...
CCCTTCACCTCGTTGCAGAAAAGGAGGATCGCGAGGAGATAGGTCCGCAGGCTGAGCTTGTGCGAGGCGAACAGCGTCCCGGACGTGATCGAGAAATCCTTGCCGCAATCCTTGCAGCGGAAACGCGGCGCGCCGTTCGGGCGCCGGCAGTCATAGACCGAGACCGATCCGCAGTGGACGCAGGCCGCTTCCCCGTTCGTCTCCGGCCAGCGGAGAGCCGAGAACAGCTTTTCCGTTTCCGCGTCCGTCGCCTTCATCACGTCGATGAGGCTGAGGGTCTTGGCGGCTTTGGAGAGGAGGAAGTGCTGGGCCATGACGTAACCGTTTGCGATGCCTACGCATCGCATATGATTACACTATGCCATCACGTCAAGGGCCTTTGCCACTATTTCCGATACTTTTATCTTGAAACCCGTTACGACCGCCACTAAAAGAAATTGGCCGGGCGCGGTTTTGGCGCGCCCGACCAATTCTTGCCCGGAGCTAAGCAAAGCACGGACGCCGCAACTTGGAGGCGAGTCGGATGACGGATCAACCCGAATGGGAAGCCAAGGTGAAAGGCCTCCTCAAGGCGGAACTGAAGAAGCGCAACGTGACCTACGCCGGTCTGGTCGATAAGCTCGCCGCCATAGGCGTCAGCGAAACCGAGCCGAACATCCGGAACAAGCTGGCGCGGGGAAAATTCACAGCGGTTTTTCTGGTTCAATGTCTGAAAGCGATCGGCGCGGATCGTCTGAGCCTAGCAGAATAGGCGTCTACATCATCGCGACCTTTGCGGTTTGCGCGGTCGCTCTTTCATTGAATGCTTATCGCCACGCAAATCAGCGCGAGAAAGCCGCTCATATAGATACAGAACATGCCTTCACGCTTTGCCGCACTGGCGATGAAGGCGTCGTCGATATGGCGTGCGTCCCGAATGCGCTTCAGGCCAAACAAGACCAACAATACGCCGACGCCGATTTGAAGGCCCAGCAAGAGATGGCCGATTGGGCGCTCTTGATGATGATCGTAACTGGCGCTGGCGTCGTCTTCATCGCCCAGACTTTGGACGCGACGCGAGAAGCGGTCGACGTAACTCGCGAAATTGGCGAGGGTCAGATTCGCGCCTACCTCACAGCCAAGGGCGGTCAAGTGACAGTCTTTCAGGATAAGCCTGAATTTACTTTCACGATCTCTTTCTTCAACACCGGCAATTCTCCCGCTCGCGAGATCGATTTTTATCCGCAGATCATTCTTCAGCGGCATGATCTGCTCGATGACCAACCGATCCGCACGAAATTGAAGCGCCTTCGCATTAACGAAATCGCCGCAAGGGAGACGCGTGGGCGCGATGGAATTGTCTTTTTCCGTGCTCCCTATGAGCATTACGGCGCCCTTTTTCGCGACGGCAATGTCTCTGTCAAAATTGGTGGCAATCTCAGGTTCGTCGATGCCTTCGATAAGGTGAGGCGAACAAAGGTAGCCGTCGCGGGCTTCATCGCTGGCGAACCCGACAAACACGGATTCAAATCGGGCCGCCTCAAACCGTGCGACGATGACTTGTGGAGCAAGAGGTTCCTGGGGGGCTTGGAAAAAGGCCGCAGCTAACAACCACCCGATCACCTAACCCTCCGCTGGGTTAGATGTGGGAGCTCCAGCGCCAGTCCGCCGCCGCGCGGACTGGCGTTTGCGCCATAATACCGCGCGTGAGCCAGTTCTCATCCGGGTTGTAGAAATTGAGCTTCGCCTGGACGCAGGCGAGATTTTCGTCTGCAGCGGCGAATGCTTCGGCGGCGATCCGCAATTGGTCTTTTTCCGGTTCATCTTCAGCGTCATAGATGACGATGAGGTCGCCGCGCGCGCAGTGTAGACCGTAATTGCAGGCTTTCGGCTTGGTCTGCGGATGGGATGGCGGAACGATGACGATATCGCTGGAGTTCTTTAGGCCGAGTCTAAGCGCTTCGCTCAGCGTCGGCCGGTCTGACTCCTCAAGCAAAATCTTGAAGTCGATTTTCGACCGCGGATAATTGAGGCGCTCAATGGCGCGCACAAGACCCGGCAAAGCGCTGGCCTCACGGAATAGGGGGGCGAGGATCGTGACGACCGGAAGCTCGCTGTCCGCGAGGGGTGCGCGCTTCATCGCCTGTCGCGACGATTGCGCCACAGCGGCAAGAGACAGTCTGACCGCGGCGAGACCGAGAAATGCGGTCGCTGCAATGAACGCCATGGCGAGAAAAACAAGCGACGGCGCGATAGCCGCAAAGGCCGCTACGAGCAATAGCGCCACGAGCGATCGCCGGCTGACGCCGGAGCCGATCGACATTGCGCTCTCTTTCGGCTGGCGTTTTGCAAGCCCGAGCGTTGCCTCCTCATTGAGTTCTTTCGCAAACCGCGTGCGAAGCCTTGCGGCGAATTCGTTGGGGCTGACGCGGATGTCGAGCAGCGATGCGCCGGCGCCCGTCGTCAAAAAACCGATGCGGCCGTCCTCGAGAACCCACGGCGCGCGGCCGTCGCGCAAATATTTGCGAAGTCGGAGAAAACTCTGGAGAGAATATTCGGGAACCGAAACATCTTCCTGCATTGCGGCGCGCCTAAAATTCGGACCACGCGCCGATAAACACGGCGGTTCCGGGCGTGATGGCGCGCGCAGCGAACTCCTTTTCGCCGCCGACGATGAGCGACCAGCGATTCCATCGGCGCCAGACGATCGATGCGCGCCCTTTGACAACTGAATAGTCGTCTCCGCCGCGCCCTTCATTGCCGAGCGAGATTTGCGATCGCGCCTCCGCCATGAAGAGCCACCGCGAAGACGGTTCGACGCCGATGAGCGCATCGGCGCGCAGCTGATCGGCGGCCGCGCCGAAGCGGCGCCGATACGCCGTCTCGCCGACCAAGAAGACTTTGAGCGGATCGAGGATGAGATCGCGTCCGTGCAGCGCGCGCAGTTCGAGGTCGACATCAGGTTCGACGAACGGCGTGCGAAGTCCGTCAGCAAGCCTCTCCGACCATGCGCCCGCTATGCTGACGGCGGTCGCGGAATGGGCTCCGCGCTGCAGCTGTCTTTGCAACGAGAGTTGCGACTCTCCGAACCGCGTCCTTGAAATGCGGCCAAGACCGGAATCGGAAATCGCGGTCCCGTAGTAGACCTTGCCCGACAGCATCCAGTTCGGCGTCAGCCCGAACTCGACATAGGCGTCCGAACCGTAGCGCTCGTAACGGCTGACGCCGGTCGTCGACCAGAAGTAGTCGAAGCGGCTTGCGACGAAGACATCGCCGTCAGCGCGGTTCCATGGGCTCGCGTCGGCGCAGCCGCAAACGGCGGCGAGCGCCGCCAACGCACGAACGATCGAAAGGCGCGCCCCCATCTGTCCCCAGTCGCCGCAAGCCGCAAATCGGCCAAACGACGAGGCGGCGCCCAACCCGTCTCGCGATCAGCAGTTGCAGGAAGCTAGCGCCTGCAACGGCGATATCCAGCAACCATCGGTTGTACGCGAAGACAAGAAAACGGGCCCCTCAAGGGGCCCGCTCCGATTTGATCCGTATAAGGGTTAGTTTCCGGTGTTCGCCTGGCCGTGGCCGAAGAAGTCGTCGCGGCCGGCCTTTCCACCGTCGACCGCGCGCTTTCGCATTTCCGCGGCGACGAATTCGGGATCGGAATTTCCGGTCTCGGAAATGATGAGCGCCGCTACGCCCGCCGCATGCGGCGAGGCCATCGAGGTGCCGCCGGCCCATGCATAGCTCGCGACCGCCGGGTTCAAGTTGCTGCTCGTGCTCAAAATCAGGTCGAGCACCCAGCAGAACTGCGTGATTGTCCCGGCCCCTGCGGGAACGACGCAAAGTTCATTGCCTGGATAAAGCGCATCACCGCCCGGCGCGGCGAAATCGACCATCGACGTGCCGTAATTGGTGTAGCTCGCCGGAACGAGAGTTTGGCCGGAATTTGGAAACGAGGATCCGCCGGCATAGTAGCCGACGGCGGTTGTCGCAGCGATGCCGAGATTGTGGCCGAGACCGGTCTGGAAGCGGACATTGCTGCCGTCGCCGTCAAGATCGGCGGCGTTGTTGCCGGCGGAAACGACGACCGTGACGCCTTGCGCCGTCGCATAGGCCATCGCGGCTTTGACGGCGTTCGCGAGCGCCGATATCAGCGCAGAATCGCCCGGAAGATTGCCCGGCGCGCTGCTCGCGCGCGGAATGACTGTGCCGAGGCTCATGTTCATGACCTGAACGTTCTGGTTTGCGGCGTGATAGATGCCGTCAATGATGTCTTCAAAGCTGCCCGAACCCGCGTCGGACAAAACTTTCACCAGAACGAGCGTCGCTTCGGGCGCGACGCCGATCGTGCCGATGCCGTTGTCCCTGGCCGCAATGGTGCCGGCGACATGCGTCCCGTGGCTGAAGCCCGGCACGCCGAACGAAAGTCCCTCGCCGGTCATGTCGGCGCTGGAGGCGAAGTCTATGTTTGCTTCGAGGTCTACGTGATCGAGGTCGAAGCCAGTGTCGAGAACGGCGACACGGACGCCAGCCCCGCGAAAACCTTTGTTCCAAGACTCAACGGCGCCGACATAGTTGTGGCCGTATTGGAGATTGAAGAAGCGGTCATTGTCGCCGCTATTCGGCGGTCCGACGAATTCGCTGAGTTCGTCCGACGTTACGATCCGCTCTTGCTGGGTGTCGTATCCGACGTCGAGCGCGACCGAGACGCCCTTGATCTTGAACGCCTTGCTGGCGCTGACGATCGCGACGCCGAAGGGGAACGTCTTTTCAAGAACGCCGCCGGCGCGCGTCACCTGCGCGTCAAGGTCGGCCGGGAACCCCGCGGTTCCGGCCTGCAAGATGTATTTCGCGGCCATCGCCGGCGACATCAGGGCGACAGTCGACGCCGCAGCAAGCGCTGCAAGTTTGAGCCTTTTCACCGATTTCCCTCCAGTTGGATTGTGTTGATTGGTAGGCGGAGGGAAACGCTATCACGGCGCCGTGAACCGGCAACAAAATAAATAAATTTTGAATAAATATCGCGCAGTATCGCGCGCCGCCGCAATTTTATCGCTCGTTTTGCAACCGGCTGGGGAATCTTTCTGACGCCCTTGCACGCGATGGGCGCGCCAAACGGCAAAGCGCGGCGGATTTGGCTTCGCAAGGGAATTGCGCTGCGATTGTCGAGCGCGCCTTCGCTGCGCCGTTCGAACTGTCTCCGGATCGCGAAGAATCCCGCCAGGTCTTTCCGGTCACGCGGCGGCAAGCTGCCTCACCACATAGGGAAGGATGCCGCCGTGGCGGTAATATTCGAGCTCGTCGGCGGTATCGATCCGTACCCGAACGGAAATGTCGCGCGTCCCGCCATCGGCGGACCTGATCGTGATCTTCGCGTCTGAACGAGGGCTTAGCCTGTCAACGCCGTGAACAGTGATCTCCTCATCGCCCGTAAGGCCGAGTAAAGCCCAGCCGTCGCCTTCCTTGAACTGCAAGGGAAGGACGCCCATGCCGATGAGGTTCGAGCGGTGAATGCGCTCGAAGCTTTCGGCGATGACGGCCTTGACGCCAAGGAGGACCGTTCCCTTCGCGGCCCAGTCGCGCGATGACCCGGTGCCGTATTCCTTGCCAGCGAAGACGACGAGCGGCGTTCCAGCCGTCATGTATCGCATCGCCGCGTCATAGATCGAGAGCTGCTCGCCGGAGGGAACGTGCCTCGTAAAGCCCCCCTCAACGCCTTTCAGCATCTGGTTCTTGATGCGGATGTTAGCGAACGTGCCGCGCATCATCACCTCATGGTTGCCGCGCCGCGATCCGTAGGAGTTGAACTCCGAGACCGGCACTTGATGGTCTTTGAGGTACTGGCCGGCGGGTCCATTTTCCTTGATGTCGCCGGCGGGCGAGATGTGGTCCGTCGTGATCGAGTCGCCGAAGAGCGCGAGGATGCGCGCCCTTTCGATCGGCTGAATCGGCTTTGGCGTCATCGTCATGCCCGCGAAATAGGGCGGCTTCGCGACATAGGTCGAGACCGGCCAGCGATAGGTCTCTCCGTCGCCGGCGTCGATTTTCCGCCACTTCGCGTCGCCCTTGAAGACGTCGGCGTAGCGCGTCGCGAACATTTTCGCGGTGACGTGCTCCCGGACAACGCCGGCGATTTCCCGGTTCGTCGGCCAGATGTCCCTGAGGTAAACGTCTTTGCCATCACTGTCCTTGCCGATCGGATCGGTCGTCAGATTGATGCTGAGCGAACCGGCGATCGCGTAGGCAACGACGAGCGGCGGCGAGGCGAGATAGTTGGCGCGCGCGTCGGGCGACACGCGGCCTTCGAAATTGCGGTTGCCCGACAAGACCGAACAGACGGCGAGGTTATTTTCCTGAATGGCCGCGCTGATCGGCTCAGGGAGGGGACCCGAATTGCCGATGCAGGTCGTGCAGCCATAGCCGACAAGGTTGAAGCCGAGCGCGTCGAGATCGTCCTGAAGGCCCGCGGCCTTCAGATAATCGGTGACGACTTGGCTCCCCGGCGCGAGCGAGGTCTTGACCCACGGCTTCGCCTTGAGGCCGCGCTTTCGCGCGTTTCGCGCGACAAGTCCCGCCGCCATCAGGACGGAGGGGTTCGAGGTGTTCGTGCATGACGTGATGGCGGCGATGACGACGTCGCCGTTGCCGAGGTCGAAGGCCTCGCCTTTGACCGGAACGCGCTTCGCCAGCTGGCCCGCTTGCCCATATTCCTTGTCGAGTGCGTTTGCGAAAGATGCCGGCGCGTCTTTCAAGAGAACGCGGTCCTGCGGGCGCTTTGGACCGGCGAGGGACGGCGCGACGGCCGAAAGGTCAAGTTCAAGAGTATCCGTGAATTTCGGCTCGGGCGTCGCCGCGTCGCGCCACATGCCCTGTTCCCTGGCATAGGCTTCGACGAGCGCGATGCGCTCGGGATTGCGTCCGGTCGCTTTCAGATAGCGGATCGTTTCCGCGGTAATGGGGAAGAACCCGCAGGTCGCGCCATATTCCGGCGCCATGTTGGCGATCGTCGCCTGATCCTCGAGCGCGAGATGATCGAGGCCAGGGCCGAAGAACTCGACGAACTTTCCGACGACGCCCTTCTTGCGCAGCATCTGCGTGACGGTGAGGACAAGGTCCGTCGCCGTTGTTCCCTCTGGAAGCTTGCCCGAAAGGCGAAAACCGATCACTTCCGGAATGAGCATTGACACCGGCTGGCCGAGCATCGCCGCTTCCGCCTCGATGCCGCCGACCCCCCAGCCGAGAACGGAAAGTCCGTTCACCATCGTCGTATGGCTGTCAGTGCCGACCAGCGTGTCGGGATAAGCGTAAGTCTCGCCCTTGTGATCGGCGATCCAGACCGTTTGGGCGAGGTATTCAAGATTGACCTGATGGCAGATGCCGGTGCCGGGCGGCACGACGCGGAAATTGTTGAACGCGCCCTGGCCCCATTTCAGAAACTGGTAGCGCTCGCCGTTTCGCTCATATTCGCGGTCGACGTTTTTCTGGTAGGCATTGGGGCCGCCGAAATAGTCCACCATTACGGAGTGGTCGATGACGAGGTCGACCGGGGCGAGCGGATTGATCTTTTCGGGGTCCTGGCCGAGCGCCTTCATGGCGTCGCGCATCGCTGCGAGATCGACGACGGCCGGAACCCCGGTGAAGTCCTGCATCAGGACCCGCGCCGGGCGATAGGCGATTTCACGGTCGCTGGCGCCGGTCTTCAGCCAGTCGGCGAAGGCCCTGATGTCGTCCGTCCTGACCGACCGGTCGTCCTCGAACCGGAGTAGGTTTTCGAGAAGGACTTTGAGGGAAAAGGGCAGGCGGGAGAGGTCGCCGAGATGCTTCTCCGCCGTCTTGAGGGAGTAAATCGCGTAGGTCTTCCCGCCGACGGTCAGATTCTTCTTGGTTTTCAGGCTGTCTCGTCCCGGGATCACTGATTGCCTCCGTTCGCAAATTCCTCAAGAATCGGCGCTCTTATGACGTATGAGGGTGTGGGGCGCAATTCGCGCCCGGCATGTCTTTTTATGTCCGCGAAGCGCTGTATGGTCGGGCGCGACGCTAGGAGAGGTCGGGAGTTTTCAGAATGAGGATTCGCATTGTGTCCGGTCTTGCCGCGATCGCGGCGCTTGCGACAGCGCCTGCCGGCGCCGAGCCGGCGCCGCTCGCGATCTTCAAGGACTGGAGCGTCTTCGTCCATGAGACCGGGACCGACCGGATCTGCTTTGCGGCGGCCGAGGCGTCGGACAAGTCGCCGAAGACGGTCAATCATGGCGACATCTTCTTCCTCGTCGCAACGTGGAAGTCCGGCGCCGCGACCAACCAGCCGAGCCTTAGGGTCGGTTACAATCTTCAGGAAGCGCCTGCGCCGACGATTCGGATAGGTTCCGAAAAGTGGGACATGTACGTCTCGGCCAACGAAGCGTTCATCGAAAGTGCTTCCGCCGAACAAAGCCTCATCGCCGCGATGCGGCGGGGCGCCGACATGAAGATCAGCGCGACGTCGAGCCGCGGCACCGCGACGAGCTATGTCGTCTCGCTGTCGGGAATTTCGGCGGCGCTTGATCGGGCGGCGCAGGCCTGCAAATAGCGCTCGAACCGCTAGGTCTGCGAGCAAGGCTCCTTTTGCAATCGAAACGTGCGGGCGACGCGCCGTATACGCAATTGAGTTGCAGCCGCTGCAAATCCCGCTAGCGTCCTCCTGTTCAGAGGGCAAGCGCCGCGCCTTGCCGCGCTTTTGAGAGGATTGGCTATGGGCATTCTCAAGGAGTTTCAGGAGTTCGCGGTCAAGGGCAATGTGCTCGACATGGCGGTCGGCATCATCATCGGCGGCGCGTTCGGCACGATCGTGAAGTCGCTTGTGGACGACGTCATCATGCCGCCTGTCGGGCTCCTCCTTGGGGGCGTCGACTTTTCGGATCTCAAAGTGCCGCTCAAGGCGGCGGAAGGCGACGTTCCAGCGGTCGCCATCAACTATGGCGCCTTCATCAACAACGTCATTTCGTTTCTTGTCGTCGCCTGGGCCGTGTTCATGCTTGTCAAGGCGATGAACCAGTTCAAGAAGAAGCAGGAAGCTGCGCCGCCGCCGGCGCCGCCGAAATCCGAAGTGCTGCTCGGCGAAATCCGGGACCTCCTTGCCAAGCGCTGACGCCCGTTTTCGAAACGAAGGCGCGATTTTCGGACGAAAGCGCGCGCAAACGAGAAAGCTTTTCCGCGTTTCCTCACTCGGTTTTCGCAAGACGCAGTCCAGGCGCACGCTTTTTGTCTCAAGCCCGTCGGGCGCCGTCGGCGCGTCGCTGTCGGGCGGCGCAATTTCGAACGGGCTCGCCGCGCTCGAAGGCGCTGTGCGACCGGTCGCCTCGGGTGGGGCGCTTTCTATCCGCCTTGTCGCGCGGCGCCTTGGCGCTTTGGGAAAGACCGGCGCCGGCGAAGGATCGAGCCGCTTCCTCGGGCGGCCGCGACGGGGCGGAACGGGCCTGCAAAAGATCTTGCAGACGGTCGAGCCGCAATGCGCTACCGTGCAATGTCCCGGCCGTCCTTTCCTCTTCATCAGCGTCCCTTGTCGCTTCGGCGCGCAGCGCGCCGTTCCATTTCACGTCGAATGTAAGGGGGCGCTGGGGGAGGGGGATAAGTTTTTTCGATTGTCGAGCAAAATCAGGAATGTAGCGTCATAATTAATTTCCGCATTCGCGGAACGCGCGAAACGCGGCAGCGCGAATTCGCGCCATCGGGTCGAAAGCGCCTGAAGCGGCGTGACGCTGAGACCGCCGGCGCGCATCGCCTCGATCGCCCGGACGGTCGACCGCGCGCCGGTCGCCGTCGTGATGCAGGGGATTTTCTGCGACAGCGCCGTCGTCCGGATCGACCGCGAATCCTTGATCGACTGCTCGCCGTCGGTCGTATTGAAAACCATCTGCACGTCGCCGTTCTTCAACGCGTCGACGATATGCGGACGCCCTTCGAGCACCTTGTTGACACGCGTCACTTCGAGCCCTTGCGACGTGAAATAGTCGGCGGTCCCGCCGGTCGCCATGATCTCGAAACCCATGTCGATAAGGCGGCGCGCGGCGCCGACCATTAGCGGCTTGTCCGCGTTCTTGACCGAAATGAAGATGCATCCGTCGAGCGGAATCCTGACGCCGACGCCGAGGAGGCTCTTGGCGCGCGCCCGGTCGAAATCGAAATCGACGCCCATCGCCTCGCCGGTCGACCGCATTTCAGGGCCAAGGACGGTGTCGACGCCCGGAAAGCGCGCGAAGGGGATCGTCACTTCCTTTACAGCGACGTGCTTGATGTGGGGGCGGCGCAATTCGAGCTCCGCAATCTTCAGTCCCGCCATCACTTTCGCGCCAAGCCGCGCGACCGGCAGGCCAAGCGTCTTGGCGACGAAGGGAACCGTGCGCGAGGCGCGGGGATTGACCTCGAGTATGTAAATATCCTCGCCTTTGATCGCGTACTGAACATTGACGAGACCGACGACGCCGAGCGCGAGCGCAAGCTGCTTCGTCTGCTCTTCAAGCTCCTTCACGACCGCGTCGGGGAGCGTATAGGGCGGCAATGAGCAGGCGCTGTCGCCCGAATGGACGCCCGCTTCCTCGATGTGCTCCATGACGCCGGCGACGAAGACATCCCTGCCGTCCGCAATCGCGTCGACGTCAACCTCGGTCGCGTTGTCAAGATAGTGGTCGAGAAGGAGCGGCTCCTTCCTGCTGATCTCAATCGCCGCGGTCGCGAGATAGCGCTTTAAGGCGTCTTCATCGCGCACGATCTCCATGGCGCGCCCCCCAAGCACATACGAAGGCCGCGTCACCAAGGGATACCCGGCCATCGCCGCGACCTTGACCGCCTCCTCGCGCGAGGCGGCGGTCGCGTTCGCCGGCTGCTTCAGGCCGAGCTTGGCGACGAGCTTCTGAAAGCGCTCCCGATCCTCCGCGAGATCGATCGCGTCATAGGGCGTGCCGAGAATGGGGACGCCTTCCGCATCGAGCGTCGCTGCGAGCTTCAAGGGCGTCTGGCCGCCATACTGGACGATGACGCCGAGAAGTTTGCCGGCGGCGCGTTCCTTTTCAATGATCGCAAGAACGTCCTCGGCGGTCAGCGGCTCGAAATAGAGACGGTCCGAGGTGTCGAAGTCGGTCGACACCGTCTCCGGATTGCAGTTGACCATGATGCTCTCGACGCCGAGATCTTGAAGCGCGAAAGCGGCGTGGCAGCAGCAATAGTCGAACTCGATCCCCTGGCCGATGCGGTTCGGGCCGCCGCCGAGGATGACGACCTTTCGGCGGTCCGACGGGTTCGCTTCGCATTGCGGCGCCGCGCCAAAGGCGCGCTCGTAGGTCGAATACATGTAGGGCGTCTTCGCCGCGAATTCGGCGGCGCAGGTGTCGATGCGCTTGAAGACCGGCAAGACGCCGCGATCAAGGCGCAGCTTTCGAACCTCCGCCTCGCTCCCGCCGGCGAGCGTCGCGAGGCGCTTGTCGGAAAAGCCCATGGCCTTCAGCGCACGGAGCGCTTCGGCGTCGATGGGGAGGCCGTTTTCCTCAATATTGCGTTCGGCGGCGACGATTCCGTAAATCTGCTCGAGGAACCAGGGATCATATTGGGTGATCGAGCGCACCTGCTCAATCGCCATGCCGTGGCGAAGCGCTTGCGCCGCGACGCGAATGCGATCGGGGGTCGAGGCCGCGAGCGCGGCTCTGATCGCGTTCGCGTCGTCGCCCTTTCCAAGACCCGGCACGACGATCGGGTCGAGGCCTGAAAGCCCGGTCTCGAGCGAGCGGAGCGCTTTCTGCAAGGATTCCTGGAACGAGCGGCCGATCGCCATCGCTTCGCCGACGGATTTCATCGCCGTCGTCAGATAGGGCTCCGACCCTGGAAACTTTTCGAAGGCGAAGCGCGGGATTTTCGTGACGACATAGTCAATCGTCGGCTCGAACGCGGCGGGCGTCGCGCCCGTGATGTCATTCTCAAGCTCGTCGAGCGTGTAGCCGACGGCGAGTTTCGCGGCGATGCGCGCGATCGGAAAGCCGGTCGCTTTCGAGGCGAGCGCCGAGGAGCGCGAGACGCGCGGGTTCATCTCGATGACGACAAGGCGCCCGGTGTCCGGATTGACCGCGAACTGCACGTTCGATCCGCCGGTCTCGACGCCGATCTCGCGCATCACCGCGATCGACGCGTTGCGCATGACCTGGAATTCCTTGTCGGTCAGGGTGAGCGCCGGCGCGACGGTGATCGAATCGCCGGTGTGGATGCCCATCGGATCGACGTTCTCGATCGAGCAGACGATGATGCAGTTGTCCGCCTTGTCGCGGACGACTTCCATCTCGAATTCCTTCCAGCCGAGAAGGCTTTCGTCGATCAGCACCTGGCCGACGGGCGAGGCTTCTATCCCGCTCCGGACGATCTGCTCGAATTCTTCGCGATTGTAGGCGATGCCCCCGCCCGTGCCGCCGAGTGTGTAGGCGGGTCGGATGATCGCCGGGAGGCCGATCCTGTCGAGCGCGGCGAGCGCTTCGGCGACGCCCGCGGCGCGGTCATAGCCGGCGACCTTGCCGTCCTTCACCACCTGCGGCGAGGAGGCGATGACGGAGCGCGGCGATTCAAGGCCGATCCGGTCCATCGCCGCGCGGAATTTCTCGCGATCCTCCGCCTTCTCGATGACGTCCGCCTTGGCGCCGATCATCTCGACGCCGTATTTTGAAAGAACGCCCATCCGCTCAAGGTCGAGCGCGCAATTGAGCGCGGTCTGCCCGCCCATGGTCGGAAGAAGCGCGTCTGGGCGTTCGCGCTCGATGATCCGCTCGACGAATTCCGGCGTGATCGGCTCGACATAGGTCGCGTCGGCGAGCTCCGGGTCGGTCATGATCGTCGCCGGGTTCGAATTGACGAGGATGACGCGGTAGCCTTCCTCTTTCAGCGCCTTGACCGCCTGCACGCCCGAATAGTCGAACTCACAGGCCTGCCCGATGACGATCGGCCCCGCGCCGATGATGAGGACGGACTTGATGTCTGTGCGTTTGGGCATTCTCACTCGCGCGCGTGCGCGCCGGGGGCCGCCGTCATGGCGCCCGGGCGCGTCGATCAACTTTTCGGTTAAGCGGGTCTCATAGGTGAAACCGACGGGAGGGGAAAGCGCCCGCCGCATTTCTTTTCGGGTCTTGACATGAAACCGTTTGGTTCTATAAATACGAAACCATAAGGTTTTATATGCAGCAGGACTCCCAGCCGGTCTTCCGCGCGCTCGCCGACCCGACGCGCCGGGCGATCATCAAGATGCTCGCCGAGCGCCCAAGAACGATCGGCGAGGTCGCCTCGGCCTTCGACGTCACGCGTCCGGCGATCGCCAAGCACCTCAAGATCCTCGAGGAGGGCGACGTCGTCCGCGTCGTGGCTAAAGGACGTGAGCGGATCAATTCGCTCAATCCCGACGCGCTGAAGCGCGCCGCTGACTGGCTCCTCGCCTACGACCGGTTCTGGGACGAAAAGCTCGCGAAACTGAAATCGGAAGTGGAGAAATCGAGATGACGATGCGACTCTTGAAGACCGTGTTCCTGAAAGCGCCGCGCGCGCATGTCTGGAGGTTCCTGACGGAGGCCGACAAGCTCGCGCTCTGGTTTCACGCCGCAGCGGGCGACCTGAAGCCGGGGGCGGGCTATGAACTCCTGACGAACACCTACGGCAAGGAGGGCGAGCGCCTCTGTTGGGGCCGCGTCCTCGAAATGGATCCGCCGAAGCGCCTCGTCCACACGTTCACGCATGAATGGCTCAAAGGCGTCGAGACGCAGTGCGCGTGGGACCTCGCCGAATTTGACGGCGGGACGATGCTGACCCTGACGCACACGGGCTGGGAGAAAGTCGCTGAAGGCGCGTTCGCGCTTGCCGCCGATCACGACGCCGGCTGGGACGAGCACTTCATCCGTCTGCGGAGGGTGACGAACTGAGACCGGTCCCCGCGACAGCGGCGGACGCCGTCATTTAGCAGACAGACTGACAGCCGCCGCTCGGCCGCCTTCTGCGCGGATTTCGTCCGGGGTTGTCGTATTTGCGCCGGCGCGGGTCAGATGCACTCGAAATCGCTTTCGCCGACCGGCCGGCACGCGTCCGCCCAGCCTCGCTCGCGCCAGTATTCGACAAGGCGTAGTTCGCGCACCAGAGATTTGAAACGCTCGGACGCGCGCAACGGACCCAATGAGGGAGCCCACAGAAAGCCAGGGTAAACAGAAGAATAAACGCCAGCGTCCACCACGCTTTCCGAATAGGCGATCGCGTGCTCAGGCGCCTGAACATAGAGATAGACGAACGAAAGACGACCCTTGAGCGGCGGGCCGCCGGAAAGACTGGTTTTGGACGGCGCCGTGCGCAGCAGCTGGACGGCCTGTCGCAACGGCTCGGGCTCAAATAAACCCTGTGCGAGTTCAAGGGCGTCTGCTGCGGCGGGATAGCGGCCCATCGACGCCAAAATCTCAGCCATTGCTATTTGGGTTGACGGCGTCGTCGGCATGCCATTGAGGATCGCGAGCGCCTCGTCGTTCTTGCCGCCCTCCCAGAGGATCTGAGCGGTCATCCGGTTGTAATGATCGGTGAAAGGCTCGATCGCCCGCAAGCGACGGCGCAGTTCGATCGCCTCGCTTGAGCGTCCGACATGCGCGAGCATCGTGCCGTAATAATGAAGCGCGTGCGGATTTCCCGGATCGATCGCGAGCGCGCGCCGATAAAGGTTCTCCTCCTCCGCGTATCGGCGATGCACCCGGCTCATCCAGGCGAGCGCGATCAATGTTTCGGGGCTGTCAGGGTCGAGGCGGCTGGCGCTTTCGGCGGCTTTGTCGGCCTTCGAATAGAAGCTGGCGGCAAGACCGCGCAATTCTTCGTTCGAACCGTATTGGAGGGCGGCGGCGAAGTGCGGCGTAAGACCATAGGCCTGGCTCAGCATCGCCCAGGCCGGCGCATAGTCCGGATCGCGCGCCACGACCTGTTCGAGCAATTCGGAAGCCTGGGTCAGCGGCCCGCCCGGTTCGAGCGGCCCGCGCCCCCGAACCAGCGCCGCCGCGCGCAGGTAGTCCTGATACGAATCGATGTCCGTCGTGCGGTTGGCGACGAGGCTCCGCCCCGCCTTCAAACCCAGAGGAACGCGTAGTTCGCTGGCGATCGCCGTGGCGATCTCCTCCTGCAGCGCGAATACGCCCTTCAGTTCGCGGTCGTAGGTCTCCGACCACAGCTCCCTGCCATCGGCTGCCTTGACCAGCTGGGCGGTGATGCGCAGCGCATTCCCTTCCTTGCGCACCGAGCCTTCGATCAGGTGGCTCGCGCCAAGCGCCCGGCCGATACTTCGCATGTCGCGGTTCGCGCCCTTGAACTGGAACGCCGAGGTGCGTGAGACGACGTTCAATCCCGGTACCTTCGCCAGCGCCGAGGTGATTTCCTCGGTCATGCCGTCCGAGAAGAATTCCTGTTCCTTGTCGGCGGAATAATTCCGGAACGGCAGCACCACGACCGAGACGCCGCCTCGTGTCGCGCCGATGCCGGCGATTGCGGTCGGCCCAGAATCCGAGAGCTTGAGCAACACATAGAGCACCCCCGCGGCGATCGGCAGCAGCGCTGCGGCCCAGCCTGCTCGGCGGCATCTCGCAAGGCCGCGCCAAATTTGTGCAGTGCGCGATATTGGTGGCGCCGGTAAAGCGGCGGCGTCGCTTTCGGCATGCACGGCTTCCAATTCGACCTCAGCCACGTCGCAGACCAGTCGGAACCCAACTTTGGTGATCGTCTCCAGCCGCACCGCCCCATCCGAGAGGTTTTCGACGGTATGGCGCAGCAACGAAATGGCCCGTGTGATCGCCTTGTCGCCGACGGTCTGTCCGTCCCAGCACAATTCGATCAGATC
>Ga0073934_10007109_pt1 | contig 15819 bp, 15 predicted proteins | sample LarsenN4metaG_FD_76834 | JGI IMG/M metagenome (GOLD analysis project Ga0073934, IMG submission 76834) | Hot spring sediment bacterial and archeal communities from British Columbia, Canada, to study Microbial Dark Matter (Phase II) - Larsen... ...
CTCGCATACGTCGCCAGCCGGAAACCGACCTGGCTCAATCTCGGCTGTTTGCAGGCTGCCTATGCCGGGTACGTCCTACCAGGCCCAGTCGCAGCGCTCGCGGTGTTGGTCCTCTTTCTGAACGTCATGCCGTTCTTCTATGGTACGGTGATCGTATTGATCGTCGCCTATGTGCTGCACTTTCTCCCAGCCGGCCTCCAGTCACTCGAACCGTCGATTCAACAGATCACGCCCAACCTTGAAGAAGTCGCTCGCACTCTAGGACTCAACGTTCGGGAAACCTGGCGACGGGTGACGCTGCCGCTTATCCGTAACGGGATGATCGTGGCGTGGGTCCTTATATTTCTACAGACCATGAAGGAACTCCCTGCGACGTTGTTGTTGCGCCCGGTGGGATTTGACACCTTGGCGATCCGTGTCTGGTTGGAAGCCAGTGAGGAATATTACCAACTGGCGGCTCCGTCCGCCTTATTGATCGTGCTGGTCGGCTTACCGGCGCTGGTCTTGTTGCTGTCCCGTGATTGGCGCGCAGCGTAACACCGTCATGAATACACCGTCGCACATCACACAGATGGAAGCCGACCGGCTCGAAGGCCAAGTCCACCTCTATGCGCCGGCCTCTTCCGTCTTGGAACTCCGTTCTGTGTCCTGTGCCTATGATCCCAACCGACCTGCCATTCGCGATATTTCATTTTCAGCGCGCGAAGGCGAAATCCTCTGTTTGCTCGGACCGTCTGGCTGCGGCAAGACCACCGTCCTACGAGCCATCGCCGGTTTTGAACCAGTCCGGTCCGGACAAATATTTTTATCCGGCCGGTTGGTCTCCTCCTCCTCAGAAACGATTCCGACGGAGGAACGCCGTGTCGGTATGGTCTTCCAGGAATACGCCTTGTTTCCACATCTGCGCGTCGCCGATAACATCGCCTTCGGGCTCCACCATCTGTCACGGGCGGAACGAAATTGTCGGGTCCAAGAAATGCTGCGGCTGACCGGCCTCGAGGGGCTTGACCGACGCTACCCGCATGAGTTGTCCGGCGGTCAGCAACAACGAGTGGCGCTCTCACGAGCCTTGGTGCAGGATCCCGTCGTACTTCTGCTGGATGAGCCGTTCAGTAATCTCGATCCCGATATGGCCGGCCGTATGCGGCAAGAAGTTCATGCTCTTTTACGCCGGATGAAAACAACGACCATACTTGTGACGCATGATCACGAAGAAGCTTTTGCGATGGCGGACAGTATTGCCGTCCTCAATCACGGATGCCTTGAACAATTAGATTCCCCCGAACTTATTTATCATGTGCCAGCCACCCCCTTTGTCGCGGACTTTGTGGGGCAAGCCGACTTTGTCACCGGACAGATCCGACAAGGTCTGGTACACACCGAACTGGGCGAGTTCCCCAATACGTTGAACTGTGCGGAAGGGACCTCGGTCGTGGTCATGATTCGTCCGGATGACATTCACCTCAAGCCTAACCAAGCGGCAGCGTCTCGAATCGTGACTCGGCAGTTCCGAGGCTCAGAGAATCTCTATACCGTCCGACTCCCTTCTGGCCAGATCATCCATAGCAGCGAGAGTTCGACCAGTGTTTACCAGGAGGGCACTCCGGTCGAATTGCGAGTTTCAGCGACACATACGGTCCTGTTTAACGCCAATGCCCTTCCTGACCGAACGCGGTAAGCCGCTCATAAGATTCGACGGAGATGGATAAATTTTTCTGTTGACAGGATCAAGAAGTGGATGGTATTGAGAAGCATTATCAAAAATGATTGACATCAAGGAATGCCGTCATGGATGCCCTAAAAGAAATCGTCGATTATGGAATTATTGGCTTGTTGTTCGTCTTAAGCGTGTGGGCCATGGCCGTGGCCTTCGAGCGATGGCAGTTTTACCGACGAATTGATCTTTCCCACTACCCTAATCAACAGCTCTTCGAGATCGCCCTCACCAAACGGTTGGTCATTATCGGTACGGTGGCGGCTAATGCTCCCTATATCGGGCTCTTGGGAACCGTCCTCGGAATTATGCTGACATTCCATACCATGGGGACTTCCAAGACCATCGCCGTCAGTTCCATCATGGTCGGGTTGAGCCTTGCCCTCAAAGCCACTGCGGTAGGGCTCCTGGTAGCTATCCCCTGCGTCGTGATGAACAACGCCCTCCGAAGACGCGTTGCTGAACTCATCACCCTTTATCAAGCGCAACATCAACATGGATGATGAATTGAATCAAATCAACGTCATCCCCTTGGTTGACGTCATGCTCGTGTTATTAGTGATCGTTTTGACGACGGCGACGTTCATCAGTACCGGTCAAATTCCTGTCGATTTGGCCAAAGCAACCGAAGCCGCAGATAGGAAAGATGTGCCGGTAGTGATTACGTTAACCTCGCAAGGGGAGATGTACCTGAACGATTCCGCTGTCCCTGAAAATGGATTGCGAATCGTGCTTGAGCGGCAACCGAGAGAATCATTGGTTGTCGTCCGCGCCGACAAAGTCACGATCCTGGAACGGTTTGTCCAGGTGGTTGATGAGTTGAAAAGCCTGGGCTTCGGACAGGTCAGCCTTGAAGTGGTAAAATCATGACCCCGATTTTCGACAAATGTCCTGGTCACACTTACCTGCATCGTCAGGGGTGGGTCTATTCCGTATTGTTCCATGCGATGACGGGTGCCTGCGCTGTGGTTCTGATGTCAGGACTAACGCTATCGGTTGAGCCAGACTCATATCAGTGGAACGTGGCATTGGTTGAATCACCAGTTCCCCACCCGACAGCAGATGCTCTCCCTGAAAGTAAACCCGAGCTGCCTTCGAAACCGCAATCTGTGAAGTCTCGGTCTATACCACGCGAAGTGGTAGCGAAACCTGTTCAGCAGGAGGTTTCCTCACGTCCAGACTTTACGGAAATCACCCCGGTCAACCAAACTGCCTCGACCGTCATCGCACAAGCCGTCCAACCACAAGAAGTCATCCAGACGACGGTTCCGGTCATGACACAGGATAAGGTCGTGGAAGAAGAGCCGCCACCGGCGAAGGAGGCTGCTACAAACGAAGCTGCCACGCCAGTTGCGGAACCGGTCCCCCCGCAACCTCTCGCCCACGAGCCACCAACGCAACAGCCCGGCGCCGAACAGATAGTGGCTTCAGCAGCCCCCCTCAAAACAGCACCAGCAGCCAAGGCCGACTACGGATGGCTCATGAGAGCGTTGCTCGGGCGAATCGATGAACTTAAGAACTACCCGGTCATGGCACGGATGAATCGCTGGGAAGGCAAGGTGGTTCTCAGGGCCGTCATCAAAGACGACGGTCAAGTGTTGATGGTTGATATACAAGAAAGCTCCGGCCGGTCAATTCTGGATAACGATGCAATGGAAACCCTCAAAAAGGCCTCACCGATTAAATTGGATCAGCCTTTAGGGAAACCACAAGTAGCGATCCTTATGCCGATCAGTTATTCGCTTCGGTAGGTGGTGTTTTAGACATGAATGAAAATGATGCGGGTCAACTCGACTGTCTTATTCGTGGAAACGTTACCGTCCAACATTCTACGCTTTTCGCTTTTCTATAGCGGAAGCCCCAGTATTATTCACCCCTAGAGGCCATTAAGAGCCCATCGCGCAAGGAGGACGTGCGTGAACAGGTTGTCGTTTTTGAAATTGAGAATAAGAACTAACATTATTATCTTTGGCCTTTCGCTGATGGTCGCTTTCACAAGCACCCTCCCCGTGAGCGCTGAAGAGCCGTCTCCACAGCAGCCCACTACGACAGAGAAAGCGCCATCCCAGAAACCTTCCGCAGAGAATGAGGTTCAGGATACGCCTTCGACGACGACCACAGAGGAGAGCTCGACTGAGCAAACGTCGGCCGACTCCAAGCCGCTGAAGATTCCCTTAACTGAGATTATCGGGACCTCTCCGACGGCTCTCGACCATATCCCCGGATCAGGGAAGGTGATCACCTCTGAGTCCATCCAGAACAACCATCGATTCACGATCAATGAAGCCCTACGGGAGGTGCCGGGTGTTCATGTGCGGGACGAGGATGGTTTAGGGATCAGGCCGAATATCGGCATCCGTGGCTTGGATCCGACCCGCAGCAGAAAAGTCCACATCATGGAGGATGGCGTCCCGATCATGCTGATGCCCTACGCGGATCCGTCGTCATATTACTTTCCGCCGATCTTCCGATTCGACCGAATCGAAGTATTGAAAGGCAGCGGCCAACTCCTCTACGGCCCCCAAACGATCGGAGGCGTCATCAATCTGATAACCCGCATGCCACCGACGACGCCGGAAGGACATTTCCAGGTGTGGGGCGGCAACCTGAACTACCTGAATACCCACTTCGACTATGGAGGCACCTGGGGGAAAGGCGGTTATCTGGTCGATTACACTCACTATCAGACCGACACGCCTCGCTTCACCAACATCCGCGCCAAGGTGGACGACCTGACGTTCAAGACCGTTCAGGAATTGAGCGATCGGACTCAGATTCTGGCGAAGTTCAACTACTATCGCGAAAATTCAGGAATCGGCTACCAGGGCTTGACTCAAGCGGATTGGGCGACCCGAGGTGAAGATCGGCAGACCCTCTTCACCAACGATCGTTTCGAGTTTCTGCGGCTCGGGTATCACGTGGCGGTGAACCATATGTTCACGGCGAATCTGACCTCAACCATCAACCTCTTCGGTCATTACATTCAGCGAGACTGGTCACGACAGGCACAACAGGGTGTTGACGCAAATGGTGCGCCTGTCGGTGGTGTGCAACTCGGTAATGCTCTACCCGCGACCGCCTTTAGCGTCATCCCGGCCAACCAGCGCTTCACGAACGAGCGGGAGTATTGGGTGTGGGGGGTCGAGCCCCGCTTTCATTATCTCCACTCCCTGTTGGGGATCAAAGGCGAGGCGGATTTTGGGGCGCGGTATATGTTCGAACAGTCGGACCGAAAACAGCTTCGAAATCTCCTCTCGGGTACTGGTGCATTTTCCAGCTGTGTAGGCACCATCGGGACCACAAACACATGCCTGGGAGAGAATAACCTTCGCACGACCAACGCCTATGCCTTTTTTGCTCAAGAGCGTTTGTTCTTTGGCCCATTTACGGTGACACCCGGATTCCGCGTCGAACACATCAGCTACGATCAAACAAATCGGTTGGTCAACAACGGGCAAGGAGTCTACGGCAAAACCAACTTCACTGAAGTATTACCGGGTGTAGGAGTGACCTATTCTCCTTTCAAGAACAACACGTTCTTTTTCGGCGCCCATCGTGGCATGGCGCCGCCCCAGATTTCCGACGCCATCACCGGCACCGGACAAGTCGTCGATCTTGGACCGGAATTGAATTGGACCTACGAGTTGGGCGTGAGGGGTAACCTCGCTCCGTGGCTCGGATATTCGGTTACCGGCTACCAGATCGATTTCTCCAATCAGATCATCTCTCAATCCGTGGCGGGCGGCATCGGCGCGACCTTGACCAGCGCCGGCGAAACCCAACATCGCGGAGCTGAGGTTGCCGCGCAGATGGACATCTTAGACGCGGTAACCGGGCGGAATGACGATCAGGATATCACCCTCGATTTCAACTATACGTGGGTTGCGCAGGCGGACTTTCGGGGGAACCGCAACAGCTCTATTACCGGTGCAGCATTGTTGCCCGGTGAGTCGGCGATCTTCAACACCAGCGGAAATCGCCTTCCCTACTCTCCGGAACATTTGATCTCAGCGGGGATCGGCTATGCCGATCGAGCCTTTAGTCTCGGACCGTTCAATGCGAGGGTGGAAACCCAGTGCGTCAGCGATCAGTTCTCAGACGACCGTAATACGGTAATTCCCACGCCGAGCGGACAGCGCGGGATCGTGCGGGGCTGGTGCATGCTGAACGCCTCGGTCAATCAACACGTGAAGAAGATCAACACGACCTTTTTCTTCACGGGGAAAAATATGCTTGGGCAAGATGTCATTATGGATCGTACTCGAGGGATCTATCCCGGTCTTCCGGCGCTCTGGCAAGCAGGAGCTCGGTGGACATTCTAGTGTGACGGATGATGGGGCAGCCACGGGACCGGGCTGCCCCATTCCGAATGTGAGACGCTATGAAAGCTCAACCTCATGCCATCACAGACGAAGCCTGCACCGCGGAGCAAGTCCGTTGTTTCTGCGGGCAACTGGTCGCTCGTCTTATTGAGACGGGGATCGAGCTGAAATGCAAACGTTGTCGCAGACTCGTGACAATTCCATTCTCTCGCATTCGAGGGATGGCACCCAGAGATACATAAAACGCAGATTTCATCCCTGTAGCGGCCAGCGGTTGTTCACCCAGAGCCCAGGATCACACACGTGATTCCGGGCTCTTTGTTTTTTACGGAGGCGTGTCATGCGTATCGAGACAGCAGATCAGGTCGAACCGGCCGTTGTGAGGATTCAAGGCATGCTGAGAAAGATCGACCGTCTTCATCTGCCGCAGGCCTCCCGTCGCGACCTCGAAACCATCCTGGTCCGGCAGGTGAGCAAAGAGCTCGATCGGCTTCTACCCTGGCAAGCAGGACATGGGCAAGAGACGGCAGCTGTTGCGCTTCAGATCGGACAGGCTGCCCATCTCGATGACACGGTTTTGCACCAACTGAAACTAGCCGCACTGCTCCACGATATCGGACTGCTGATGCTCCCACTTCATCTACAAACCGGGCAAGGATCGCTTGAGCCGGACTCCTACGTGTCGATTCAGAGTCACTCCCGGTTAGGAGCGACTCTGCTTGAACCCTTTTCTTTTCTTCGGGAGGCGACCGTCATGATCGCCCATCACCATGAACGGTGGGATGGATCGGGTTATCCCTATGGACTGAGGGGAGAGTTCATTCCATTCGGAGCGAGGATTCTCGCCGTTGCCGACGCATTCGAAGCGATTCAGGTTCCCCAGGTCTATGATCGATCCCTGCGGGATCACGTCGCCCTTCGAATTCTTCGAGTGGCCTCCGGTACTCAATTCGACCCCTTCGTCGTCAATCTACTGGTCGAACTGATGGTCGAGACACAACCCATGTATTTACGAGAGAACATCCACCTATGACCCAGCAGCCATACGACTTGTCCCGAGTTCCCAGTGGGAGAACTACCCCTCCCACTTTTGAGGCGGGAGAGCCCTTACCTCCCGAGGGCCCCCGCCTCCCCTCAAGACAACCGAGGAGCTTCGATCGTACCTGCGGACACTCTGTTTCCAATCTAAGGAGATGGACATGAGACGTTTGACTTTTCCCGTTTCACGCCGGGCGATGATCGGCACTGCTGCCCTTGTTATACTCATAGGGATGAGTGCGAACCGAATTGCCGTTTGGGCTCAGGAAGCAGTTGCCGATCCTCCGGAAGTCACCCTCGGAGAGCGCCTCTTTCTTGAGACGCGATTCGCGCAGTCTTTTCAGCAATTCCTTTCAGGAGGAGCAGGAGTGAACGATTCATCGTCGACTGGCGATCCGGTAATGGACAAAACCATGACGACCGATGCACCGTTTCCCGGCCCATTCGCAGGTCGCACCATGAATTGCAGGGCGTGTCATTTAGTCGATGAGCATGTCGAAACGCCGAAGGGAACGATGCGGACGTATGCCGATTTTGCCCGACGTAGCCCCGTTCCTTCCCGCACGGACGGGATGACGACCGCACCACGGAATTCGCCGTCGCTGGTCAACGCCACGTTGCCGCGAAAAAGTGGGCTTCTCCTGCACTTCGATGCCGAGTTCGCCTCGACAGCGGACCTGGTTCAGGACACATTCACCGGCCGTAACTTCGGTTGGTTGCCCGGTGAACGGCCACAGGCGATCGCGCACATCGCTCGCATCATCCGTCAAGATGACGGAACCGGCGCCTTGGCCAAGGAGTTCGGCGGTCTCCCGTATTCCGTCGTTTTCACAGGAAGCGATCCTGCCATTCCCCATGAGTTTCGCCTGCCGGAAGAATTTCGTGTGGACGCCATGACCGCATCCGATGAGACAATCTTTCATGCCGTATCGAAACTGGTCGTCGCCTACACGGAAAGTCTGGCCTTCTCGCAAGATGAGCGCGGAGCATTCAACCTCTCTCCCTACGACGCATTCTTGGAACAGAATGGGTTGCCTCGCAAGCCCGCTGAACGAGAAAGCGACTTGGAGTACAGTCGGCGGCTGCTCTCGCTGATCGAACGGCTGGAGCGAGGCAACGGTCTATCCTGGTTAGCCCATAAATCCAGCAAGTCGAAAAAGCGGCATCATCGGCGGATCAGGTTCGTCAAACGGAATCCCGCCACCGAAGACGGAAGCTTCACGTTCCATGATCAACCGTTCGCATTTGGAGCCGAAGAACTCCGAGGCTTGAAGATCTTTTTTGCTGAATCGCACCGTGGATTTGATACGTCCGAGAAAGCTGCCCAAACAGTCGGCAACTGCATCGCCTGCCATCAGGCCCCGGTCTTCACGGATTTCCGTTTGCACAATACCGGCACGGCTCAAGTGGAGTACGACCGAATTCACGGGACGGGAACATTTGCGCACCTCCACATTCCGGATCTCCGTGAACGGAACGCCAACCATGATCAATATCTTCCGGCTACGGAACAGCATCCAAATGCCCAAGGCCCATTCCGAGCAGTTCCTTCGGCAGGCAATCCAAGGCTGACAGATTTGGGACTCTGGAATATCTGGGCCAACCCGGATTTTCCCACTCCACAACGTCGCATACGCCGCACGCTCTGCCTCGACACCGCGACTGCAGGCTTTGCGGGATTGAACATTCAGTCCACGTTGCGCGATGAGGCGCTCGACCGACTGATTGAAAGCGCACCGTTTGCAGCGCGCTGCAGCCCACAGGCGCTCTTGCCACACAGCATCGCGCTGTTCAAAACGCCGGGGCTGCGGGATCTCGGACACTCCGCACCCTACATGCACAATGGGCAATTCGATACGCTGGAGGAGGTTATCAACTTCTACCGTGAGGTGTCGAATCTTCAGCGTGCAGGTCGTCTTCGAAACGGAGATCAGGAGCTGGGAGGCATTCGCCTGACCGAACCGGACATCCGCCCGCTTGCAGCATTCCTCAAGTCGTTGAACGAGGACTATGAATAGACAATTACCAGTTACTCCCAGAGAGAACGTCGCTCACCTTCAGCAGGCTGATTATTGGAGAGAGCTGCCCTCACCCGAGGTTCCGTTGGTACTCTGCCGGCGCTGCCACAGACCGACGGGACATCAGAATCCCCTTCGCTGGTGCATCAAATGTCGAATCTTCCAACATCAACGCGGACAAGCCATCGGGCTCGCAAGGTCACTCAAGACGCGACGGCTCAAAGCGTGGCTAAAGACCTTTCCCAAATCGTAGTTGAGGAAGCTTACAGCGGAGGTCGTGCAAGGTCAGCTCGCGCACACTTGAGGGGTGCCTTCCCGGAACACCTCCTCACAGTAGCATTTCGGTACACTGATGACGCAGTGGACAACCTAGAACGCGCCGCTCGCTCTGTGGAGACGCGGGAAAAGAGCTCGACTGAGTACACGAACAAGCAGGGCGAGTACTTACTTCTTGATCTGCTCGCTCAGGTAGTTCTCCAGCCCCACCTGTTTGATCGTCCGCAGTTGTGTCTCGAACCAATCGACGTGTTCTTCCGAATCGACCACCATATCCTCCAGTTTGTGGCGCGTGGTGAAATCCCCGGCTTTTGCGCAGTGCGCGATCGCTTCCCGCAGCAAGGTGACATCTTCCTGCTCGAATTTCAGACCCACCTTGAACAGGTCCTGAACGCTGTCCCCCGAGTGGACCGAACCGAGTTTCTGCATATCCGGAGCCCCTTCCAGATACAGCATATGATCGATTACTTTCGACACGTGCGCGGTCTCTTCGGTCGCACGCTCATGCAATTCATGTTTCAACCGCTCGTAGCCCCAATTGCCGCACATCGCAGCATGCAAAAGATAATGATGAACCGCCGTTAGTTCCAGCGTCACCACTTTTTGCAAGAACTCGAGTACGCCCTCTTTTGCTTTCATAGTATGCCTCCATCCTTGGCACGTGATGATTTTGGTCCAGAGGCGCTCACATTTCCCAAGTCTCTCTCTTAGCCTTCTTCATTCTTCCTTCTTGATCTGCTCGCTCAGGTAGTTTTCCAACCCAACCTGCTCGATCAGTTCCAATTGGGTTTCAATCCAATCAATGTGTTCGTCGACATCCTTTGCCATATCTTCGAGCATGTGCCGTGTCGTAAAATCGGCGACCTTCGTACAATGCACGATCCCTTCGTTCAACAATCCCAGCATCTCCTGTTCAGCCTTCAAGTCCAATTTGAACTGCTCGGGCACCGTCTCACCAACCTGAACCGCGTTCATTCGCTGCATATTGGGCACGCCTTCCAGGTAGAGAATATGGCCCATGAGTTCGTCGGCATCTTTCATCTCATCGATACTTCGATCACGTACCTTATGATGAAGCCGTTCGTACCCCCAATTCTCACACATTTTGGCATGGACAAAATACTGATTAATGGCGGTCAAATCAGCCGTCAAGATCTTATTGAGGATGTTGATGACTCCCTCTTTGGCTTTCATTATGAGTGCCCTCCTTTCGCACCGAGCTCACCATTTTTTACATTATCATCACGTCTCATCCTTGCCGTCAACTCAAGAAATGGATACATTTCGAGTTTACTTCTCAATTTCGATGAAATGAATTCTCAGTATTCGACGACCGCGTCGACACCACGGCAGCATGCATCCGATGCGATCTGCTGTGCGCGACCGGAGTACTTGAAAGAACGGTCTGCGGGGTGGTACATTTTCACGAATCTCTGACCGACCAGGACACTGACACTGCAGATGAAGTTATGATCACGCAGACAAGACGTTTCGGCCCGCCCCTTTTCCTATCGGCACTCATGGCGGTATTCAGCCCCAGCCTCGCTGCCGCGCACGGAAACGTGTCGATCGAAGAGGACGTTTGCGTGAGAAGAATCGGCGGGAATATGGTGCATTTCAGTGCATACCAACCTCAAATTGAGCCGAAGGCTCAATACTGCACGGATATCCCGGATGTCGGTGACACCTTCCTCGTGGTGGACCTGGTTGACCCGAGCCTGCGTAGTCTGCCGGTGGGGGTCAAAATCATTCGTGGGGTCAATGAGAATGAGCAAGACGAGGCTAAGACCGTTGCCTACTGGAAGCCGATTTCTCACCCTGATGGCGTGGTAAGGGGAGAAGCGAAATTGGATAAGGGTCTCTATAAGCTGATCATAACGGCAGAAGGGCTCAGCCCTTCCTCTTATTTACTGCGAGTGCAGCAGGTCGACTATTCAAAACTCGGACGCGCGGCGCTAGGACCATTAGCCTTGCTGCTGGTACTCGGGATCATTGGATATGAGCTCTCGAAATCGAGCCGAGTGCGGGGTTGGTTTGCGTCTCGCCGTCGTTCATGAGCAGCCGGCGCCGAGTAGTGTGGCTATCTGAGTATTCATTTCACCACTCCAGAGAGGGATCTTTCATGAGGCCTTTCGTATACCTGAAACTGATGGTTGGATGTGCGGTATTTGTTATGGGTGCCCTCCTGTCTTCACAACAGGTCCACGCGCATGGCGGGCTCTCCATGGCTGAAGACATGTGCAAACTCACGGTCGGCCCCTACATGATGCACTTCAGCGGCTATCAGCCTGAAAACACACAGCAACAGCAGTTCTGCGAAGACATCCCGGCGACCGGCCAGACGATCGTCGTACTGGATTACATCGAGCAGGAACTTCGTTCGCTTCCCGCTGAAGTCCGTATCATCAAAGACACGGGTTCAGAGGACAATCTTGAGTCCATTACGGTTTTTCACCTTCCGGCCAAGGTGTATCCGAACGGCTCTATCGATTTCGCGTACACGTTTGACAAGCCAGGAAAATTTGTCGGTATGGTCACCGTGGGGGATCAACAAAAACATGTTTCCCGGTTTCCATTTTCGGTAGGAGAGCCGAAGGTCTTTTCCAAGTTCTTGAATATTTACATGGTTCCGGTCGCTGCGGTCGTTATCGTCGGCGCAATTGTCTTTTTCATGCGCGACCGCGGCAAGCCGTCGCACATCGCCGCTTCCTAGAGTACGACGAAGACAAGACGGCTACGGATGATCAGAGTCCCGGGGGAAAAGAGGTTTAAAAATGTCTGGTCACTTTTTGATTCGTGCGTTGGGATGTTGTTTGTTCCTGCTGGTCTTCGCTCCGTTTACGGCGTTGGCCCAGCATGGACATGAATTGGCAGCTGATACGTGCGTGCTCCACGTCGGACCCTATAAGATGTATTTCGCCAGTTACCAACCTGACACGTACTATGATCGGAAGTTTTGCCAAGAACTACCAGGAACGGGGAACTCCGTCTTGGTGCTGGATTTCGTTGAGCAAGAACTTCGCTCAATACCTGTAGAAGTGCGTGTCATTCGAGATACCGGCTCGGAGGATAATCTCGAAGCGGTGACCGTCACCCATTTCCCAGCCAAAGTCTACCCGGCCGGATCCATCGATGTGAAATACAACTTTGACAAACCAGGTAAGTTCGTCGGCCTGGTTTCAATCGGTGAAAAACGAGAACACGTCTCACGCTTTCCTTTTTCAGTCGGAGAAACAGGAACCGTTTCGCACCTGACCCACTATATCATGGTTATTGTCCCCGTCCTGGTCGGCATCGCTGTCGTCGTGTTCTTCGCCTTTCGGGATCGTCGCAAACCGTCTGGAGTCCCCGTATCGTCATAGGCGGCGGATACTCGCTGAAGCCCAGAGCGAGACAGGCAGCTGCGCCGCGCTTTCTTGGATGCCAGAAAGGGCACATGGAGAATCAATGATCGGCTCACCAGGTAGATACACGTTCGTGCGCGTCATCGTGATCGTGGGGTTCGCCTTGGGAGTCCCCACTGCCTCGGCCTTGGCACATTCCATGTTGGTCAAGGCGGAACCTCCACGTCGGGCCGTCCTCACCAAACCGCCGAGTCAAGTGCGATTGTGGTTCAACGAGAAAATCGAGGGAGACTACGCATCGCTTGTGGTCCTTGATGCCAACAAACAACCGATCACCGATGTACAGCCCACCCTGGCCCCTGACGATCAGAAATCGATCGTCCTGCCGCTGCCGCAGCTGGCCCCCGGCAAGTATTCCGTAAAGTTTCGTGTCCTCTCGGTGGACGGGCATGTTGTCGAGTCGTCTTTCGACTTCACCGTGAAGGGCGAAGCACAAAAGAAATGATCGAGGCTGCTGGTGCGCTGTTTCGCTGTCTGCAGCTGACTTCCTCTATGCTGCTGATCGGTGGTTGCGTTTTTTTGGCAATCGCCGAGCAGAAGTGTTTTGCTTCCGGGCATACGTGGCCGACCCGCCTGAAAAAAACCTTTCCATGGCTTGCCGTCACACTGTTGCTTGGCTTATTCGGTCTCCTCGCCACAACGACGGCGCAAGCGACCGGCGTTCTTGAAAATGCCTGGAATCCGCAAGCCTGGTTCGATTTCTTACAAAAGACCCGCATCGGATTTATTTGGACCCTGCGCACTGCTAGTGCCCTCGCTGTTCTTGTGATCGTTCTGTACGTTCGAGTTTCTCCTGCGGCGCAATGGCGCTACGTCATAGGGGCGTCAGCGGCAGCACTGACCTTGGCCCTCGGTTCTCTCGCGAGCCATTCGGCGGCCGAAGAGCAAGCGGTCTTGGCCACAGGGACCTATGGATTGCATCTCATCGTAGCCAGTATCTGGTTCGGCGGTCTCCCGGGCGTGATACTTGTGGCGTCCACGACCGCGACCGGATCAATCGACGACCGGTGCCGCGCCGGAGAAGTGCTGAGCCGGTTTTCGGCATTGGCCTTCCCCACGATGATCGCCGTTATCGTATCGGGTCTCGTCGTGGCTAGTCGCATGATTGACACCAACTATGCCGGACTAGTCGCCACCACCTACGGTTGGCTCCTCATCCTAAAACTCACGTTGCTGGCCATCATCCTGTTCATCGCCTCGCGCGCGAAATCCGTGTGGGTACCGTCGCTTAAACAAAGTCCGGACGCAGCAGCGGCAGGCGGACAACAGCTTCGGACTTGGGTAAAGATCGAGTTCGTCCTCGCCATTCTCTTGGTGATTGTCGCCACGCTGTTAGCCAACGCCGTGCCTGCCAAGCACGACGTGATCGATAACTGGCCCTACCCCTTCCGGTTCTCCATCGACGCCACATGGGGCGACTGGCTCGTACGCACTCTCGTGCTAACCGGCCTGGTACTCCTGATCCTAGCCGGAACGACGATCGTTCTGGGTCGTAAGAAACAATGGGGAACCTCATGGCGCATCGCCGTTCCGACCATACTGGGGATTCTGGGACTCGGTGCGACGCTCTATCCCATTTCCGTGCAATCGTACCCGGAAACCTATCGGAAAACTCCGGTTCCGTTCGATGCCATTTCCATCGCGAACGGCGCCGAGTTATTTGCTGCGAATTGCGTCCCTTGCCACGGACCGCAAGCAAAGGGGAACGGCGTGTTGGCCAAGGCGCTGCCGAAACAACCGGTGGACCTCTTGACCGAGCCCCATACCGCCATGCACACCGCGGGTGACTTTTTTCATTGGCTGACGTACGGCCGATTCAACGGCATCATGCCGGCCTTCGGCGAGAAATTCTCCGAAGAAGAACGCTGGGATCTACTCAACTTTCTCCATGCCAATTCCCGGGGATATCAATCGAGAATCATCACCCCCCGTATTCTACCTGGACAGCCGTTTATGGCGACTCCGAATTTTTCATACACCGCGCACGACGGCTCGAGCGGTACATTGAAAGATTTCCGCGGGAAGCAAGGTGTGCTGCTGGTTCTCTTTTCCTGGCCGGAATCTCGTGCTCGGCTCGATCAACTCCGTACGGCGGCCACCACGATCACGGAGAAGAATACGGCCATCTTGGCAGTCCCCATGACTGACTTGCCTCCCGATGAGCTGGCTGCAATCGTACCGGATATACCATTCCCGGTCGTCACCCAAGGTGCGCGTGAGATCTCCAGCAGCTATGCCCTCTTCCGGAGGACGCTCTCTATTCCGGATCTGTTCGGCGAAGGAACACGCCCGAAACACATGGAATTTCTCATCGACCGTTTCGGTTATTTGCGAGCACGTTGGATTCCTAATGGAGATGGATCGGGGTGGGCAGACATGACCTTGCTGACACAGCAAATCACCCAACTCAATCAAGAGGAAGAAATCTTACCTCCCCCTGGCGATCACGTTCATTGAAGAGCCTCCTTTTTACGTAATGGGACTGAGTACTCGTCCTTGCACCAGACAAGCCCTTCACGCCGTCCGGCAAGTGGGCCTGACACCACGAGGCACCCCTGCCGATCTTGACTTCCAACTCCTGCAGGAGTATACCTGCCTTCTCCTAAGCCGAGTCTCCCGCTTGCGCTGTAGACAAGGGGGGAGGAGGCCTTTCCCATGATATTTTGCTTGACTCGTCTCGAAGCTTTGTCGGATACTTGCTCACTTTTTGCGGGTCCTACCATGAGAACAAGCAAACCAATCATTATGGCGGGATCTTTTATTGAAACGTGGCATTCAGTAGTGCACCCTTTCATTTAACACAAGGAGGTAGGGGACATGGCAGCTGACAGTTCGGGGCGAGGGTATGACATCTCGCAGTGGTACGATTCGAAGCCGGTGAAGATCGGCTGGTTGGCGATTTTGGGGATCGGGATCTTTTGGGTGCTGTATCAACGGGCGTTCGGGTACTCGCACGGCTTAGACTCGATGACCCCGGAGTTTGATTCCGTATGGATGGGGCTGTGGCGGTTTAACATCCTGGCGAACGCGACCTTCTTTGCCGTGAC
>Ga0073934_10007110_pt1 | contig 15819 bp, 15 predicted proteins | sample LarsenN4metaG_FD_76834 | JGI IMG/M metagenome (GOLD analysis project Ga0073934, IMG submission 76834) | Hot spring sediment bacterial and archeal communities from British Columbia, Canada, to study Microbial Dark Matter (Phase II) - Larsen... ...
ATATCTTAGCAATCGAGGCCTGTGATGAGGCAGCGGCAAACTGCGATCACGAGCTAGATATACGTGCCGAGCGACAGTCGATCGAGGGATCCGACAGTGGCTAACCTAGTTAGCCACTTTTTTTGCGCGTGGGATTTTCGGGCTTTGCGCTTTGCGCAAAGCCCGAATGCCGAGCGGCGAAGCCGCGAGGCAATCCTTTCCCGAAACAGCGAAAGTTGCGATTGGTGGACCTGGCGGGAGTCGAACCCGCGTCCGAAAACGAACAGATTAGGCCTCTCTACAAGCTTAGTTTGTTTAATTCTTAGGGCAGTGCTTGAAACAAACAAAACACATCTGCCAGCATGATCGGTATTTAACTGTCCGGCTGATCAAAACCAAACAGCGATCCCACTGTTTTGACGCCTTAGCAGCTTAGCGGGAATCAGCCGTTAAGACGGTATTAGTTATGCTAATACTGGCGCGGCGGCCGGCTGAGCGAACAAGTTCGCCAGTCGTGCCTTCGCTGTTTCAAATATGTTTGCACGTATTTGTTGCTACTCTGGGCGGGTAGCTCTCCGCTTGCCAGCCTAATTGTCAACGTTCCCGTCGAAGCCTTGTCAGGCCCTCAGGCAAGTTTATACCATAAAATCTCAACCGAGTCAATCGGTGTTGGCTCAAAACATAAAAACGATTATGCTGATTGGATGCTCAAACTAGAAAGCATTACCCGTCGTTACACCGATGGTGAGCCGGTAACAGCCGTTGACAATGTAACTGTCGAAATTAAAAAGGGCGAATACATTGCTGTCGTCGGTCCCTCGGGGTGCGGCAAGTCAACCTTGCTTTATGTTATAGGATTGCTTGATGAGCCGGACGGCGGCAGTTATTACATAGATCAGCAGCGGGTTGACCGATACAGCTCTAAGGAAAGAGCGCGCTTGCGTAACGGAAAATTCGGTTTTGTTTTTCAGTCTTTTAACCTCCTGCCAAGAACCACGGTTTACGACAACGTCATGCTCCCCCTGCAGTACGGCCGCGCCAGCCAAGCAAAAGAAAAAGTTGAGAGGGCAATCAGGGATGTTGGCCTCTGGGACAAACGACACAATTGGCCAAACCAACTCTCAGGCGGTCAGCAGCAGCGAGTAGCGATCGCCCGGGCGCTGGTTAACAATCCGGAGGTAATTCTAGCCGACGAGCCAACAGGCAACCTTGATTCAAAAACCGGCCATGAAATTATGGAGCTCTTCCGCCAAATCCATCGACTAGGAACAACAATTATTATGGTTACCCACAATACTGAGCTGTTATCACAAGCAAATCGAGTTATTTCAATGAGGGACGGTCAAATTGAAAAGGATTCTAAAAACTAATGAGTATACTGGAAAACTTAAAAACTGCCGCGAAATCTCTTTACGCCAATAAGCTAAGAAGCTTTTTGACTTTGCTTGGGGTAGTGATCGGCGTTTACGCCGTCGTAACTTTGCTGGCGGCCGCTCAGGGCGTACAGCAACAGATTACTGGTTCTATAGAAGACCTCGGCCCTAAAACCATTATCGTCATCCCGGGTGAGTCAGTTCCGGCCGGAACCCCAAATTTCGCCGCTAATTTTGCTCCTTCGACGTTATTTTTAAGCGATATTGAACACCTTAAACAGCACGCAACGTTGATTGAAGAAGATATCGATTACGCCGTGTTTATCGGCGGACTAGTTTCTAAGGACGACAAACGCCTTAACGGCTTTCCGTTAGGTATTTCTCCGGGGGCTGAAGAGATGTTTTCGGCTGTTATTAAGACCGGACGAACGATTAACGATCAAGACTTAACGCAAAAGAGCAAGGTTATTCTACTGAGTGTTCGGGCAGCTGAAAAGCTTGATGTAACCGTTGGCGATCAGGTCAATATAGGGCCAAATGGCTTTACGCTGATCGGTTTATTTGAGATTGAGCAGGATTTGAACCTAACAACCAGTACCGGTGATATGTTTCTCATCCCTGCCACCGTGGCCAACGAAATCAATCAATCGTCACAAATAAACAGAATTGTGGCATATGCTAAGGATGTCGAACAGGTTGACAAGGCAAAAACGGAAATCGAAACACTTCTGGGCGAAAAGCACGGCAGTCAGGACTTTACAGTGCTAAAGCCGACAGACCTGCTTGATACAATTAACCAAATTACAGATATCTTGGCATATATGGTGGTGGGTATCGCCTCAGTTTCGCTGCTGGTTGGCGGTATTGGAATCTCCAACATTATGCTCGTGACAGTCGCCGAAAGAACCAGAGAGATTGGAATCCGTAAAGCCGTAGGGGCAACAGAATCGGCTATCCTAATTCAGTTCTTAATTGAGTCGGTCGTCCTGACTGTGATCGGCGCCGTCATCGGTATCGGTCTGGCTTATCTAACCTCTCTGGCGTCAGCAAAATTCTCCCCTCTCCAGCCAATAATAACTGTCGAGACGGTTGCGTTGGCTATCGTAATGGGTGTAGTTGCCGGGGTGATATTTGGCCTATTTCCGGCCATCCGCGCCGCCCGTAAAAATCCTGTCGCCGCTCTCAGATACGAATAAGTATCTTGACAAAATGTAAAGTAAACTTTACATTTTAACTGTCATGACAAAATTTAAGCTCCTTCTGCGAGATCTGCGCCAAAATCGAGATCTCAGTCAGGATGAGCTGGCACGACAGCTTGGCATTTCTCGCCAGTCAATTATTTCACTGGAAAGAGGGGAATATCTGCCAAGCTTGCCGCTACTGGTTGCCCTGATTGAGTTCTTTGAGTGCCCGCTGGAGCAGCTTGTGGAGGGAGTTAGAATTCAACGAGAGGAACATTACCAAAACACTAAGAAAGGAGGTGAACAGTCAATGCAAATTACCAGATGGGATCCGTTCCAAGCGATCGACCGAATGCGCGATGAGATGGATGAGATTGTCGAACGCGCCTTTGGTCGTGTTGACTGGCCGAGAGCTTTAGGGACCGCCGTGGGTGCGATGAATATCCACGAAACAGACGCCGAGTACGAGATTGAGGTGCAGGTTCCGAGCTTTAAAGAGAACGAGGTTGAACTCGAGGTCTCAGATAACACCTTAACCGTCTCAGGGGAGAAGAAGAGCGAGGACAAACAAATGAATAAGAACCTTGTTCGCCGGGAGTGGGAACATGCCAGCTTCTCCCGTTCGATTCGCTTCGCTCACCCAATTAAGGAAGACAAGGTTGAAGCCAAGCTCTCTGATGGGACGCTAACGATTACAGCCCCGAAGGTTGAGCCAGTTAAACCGAAGATCAGAAAAATCGCTGTCAAAAAATAACGAAGGAGCCCTCAGGGGCTTCTTCGTTTGTTTTAGCCGAAAGTGATGGAAATAATTTTATCCCCAACCTCAATGCTCTCAACGACATCCATCCCAGCAGTGACCCGACCGAAGTTGGTGTACTGATTGTTTAACCAAAGAGCTTCTGTTTTGGTGATGAAAAACTGAGCGTCGTTGGAAATATTAATGTTAGGCCCACGAGCTACTCCAAGTGATCCCTCTTGAAACGGCCTGTCGGACAACTCGGTGGCAATTTCCCCGCCGCCGGTGCCGTTGCCCTCTGGGTCACCACCCTGAATCACCCAGTCCTCCACGCGATGAAAGGTTAAATTATCGTAGAAACCAGAGTTAACTTTATCGGCAAAATTACGAACCGTTTTTGGTGCCGAATCCAGGTATAACTCAACCGCTATTGTTCCCTTGGTAGTTTCAATAGTGGCTTTGGTCGGCAGTTTCATTTCGGAATCTGGGATTATTTCTACCTGATCTTGCTGTAAATTAGTCGGCGGTATCAGGTAAAAAAGGCCAACTAAGGCCGCTAAACCTGCCACTGCTATAAACAATTTTTGTTTCATAATGCGGTCCCAACGGGATTCGAACCCGTGTTACCAGGACAATCGCTAAAGCTCATATCCTTCATCGAAGTGAGTCTAACTTGATATAAAAACGTCTGCTCATGGTGCGGTCCCAACGGGATTCGAACCCGTGTTACCAGGATGAAAACCTGGCGTCCTAGACCAGACTAGACGATGGGACCAAATCTAAACAATTCTAACGCAGTCTCCACCCTCCATCAATCACCGGTAGCTTCACAAGATGGTGTTTCTTCAGTACAATTACCCCGCTAGAGTGGGTAAATCTCGGGCGCGGTTAGCTCAGCGGTAGAGCACTTCCTTGACGTGGAAGGGGTCAGTGGTTCAAGTCCACTACCGCGCACCAAATTCTAACACCCCGCAATTCGGCAAGGATTCAACTTGCGTCAGGAAAGAAAATCAGCGACGCTAATTTTATGCGCAGAGCATTTACCTTAGTCGAAGTCCTAACCGTAATCGTTATTATCGGTATCCTCGCATCTTTAACGGCCTATATCTACAGCTCCGCTCTGGCTAGATCACGCGACTCTCAGCGGCTTAGCGATATCAGCTCAATCAGAAACGCGCTAGAACAGTATTTTCTCGATGAGCGCCGTTACCCGCCCCATAAGGAAAATCTCAGCTCACCCATCTACGCCGCCAGATGGCAGCTGGAAAGAGGGTTCCCGTGCCAAAACGCCTCCGAGAGCAGCTATTTAACGCCGCTTTACCTGACTAGTATTCCAGAGGATCCGCGCTATAGACTCGGCGAATTAGGCCAACCGTGCTCGGTAAATCATTTCGGCCAGTATCTTTATTTTGCCCTACCTAGAAGCACTGATCGGCCAGGCGGGTTCATCTTAGCGGCCCGAGTCGAACGAACGATAAACATGAATTGGGAAGACGAATATAGAGTCAGAATTACTGACGATGGTGGGCACATCTTTAACGACTGGAGTCCCTGCGATGCGTTCGCCTTCGGTCAGCCGGGCGCTGGCGAGTCATGCACTCACACATATTTTGCCGAAAACCCAAAAAACAATTAATTGCCAACCCGCACAACGCCGCTTGGCACGGCAAATTTCTTCGTCACATTGAAGACAGTGAACGGTTTATTCAGTAGCATCCTCGTCTGGGAGTCAAGCGCCGGCACGGCGGAAAAGAAAATGCCGCTAATCGGCAGTACGACCGGCGCTAGAATCCACTCCTTAATCAGACTGCGGATATAGGCAGAGCGCTTGCCGGGACGCGCCGGAACTATATCAGAGGCAATCGCCATTGAAACTATCATTCCGATCCAAGCGGCAAAAAGGAAAGTTCGGTAGAGAATTGGAAAGTTATACCCCAGAACCGTGGTTTGAAACTGGGCATTAAGCAGACTTGGCATCCAACCGATAATCAAAATAAATGATTGAGTCGCCAAACTCCAGTGCGATTCAAAGAGTCGAGCAAACTGCAGCCATTTATAAAAAAATGGAATTCTGCCGTTGCCGAAGGAGTGCTCAAAAACATAGGGAATATCGGAAACTCCCCAGAACCAGCGACGACGCTGCAGGTATTGCTGTTTAAATGTATCAATTAGTGAATTACCTTGGACGGCGTCCATATAAACCGGAATAAAAATGGGTACAACGTGGTGATTGCCGTTAAAAGCAAAATACGACCGCCAATACTGGTGCCCATCTTCAACTATGGTGGCTGTTGACCAAAAATCGGTTTCGACTAGCGCTTCGAAGCTCTGAGCGTGCGCAGAGAAGTTGCGGGCGTAGTGCGGCCTCATTGCCTGAATCATCTGCCAGAACGTGGAGCCAAGGGCGGTGATCTTGACAGGCAGTGGAACGCGCCAAATATTGTTGAAAAACATCGGCAATGGTTGAAAACTTTTATGTTTGGGATCGGGATCGCGCAAATAGGCCTCAGTCAGATTAGCAAAATACTCCTTATCGACCCGATTATCAGCATCGAGTGTTGTGGTGATGACTTGATCGTAGCTAATGCCCTGATGATCCAGCCACTTTTTTGCTTCTCTGGCCGCCCAAGTGATATTTGGCCCCTTACCCCGGACCTCACCGGGGATATCGGCCGGATGGAAGGTTGTCAAAAAGCCACCGAAGGCGTGCTCGTACTCGTAAGTTAGCGTCTTGACATACTTAGGCGCCAACTCTTGATCGCGCTGTTCAAAGGCCACCACGACAATTAATTTTTCGTGAGGGTAATTGCTGGCTCTAATTGCCTCAAGGGTATGCCGAAGGATTGAAATATCCTCTTTGTACGTTGGCACAATTGCCAAGTGATATATTTTCTCCCATCGACCGGGAAACTTTTTCTTTATGACACTGAGCCAATTGCGAGCTCGCTCTCGACGATAACGGAAGAAACCGCCTAATAAAAATGAGGTCATTATAAAAATCCGGACAAACCAGTAAACGGCGAAAAGTAAAATCGCTAAAGCCAATAAATCGGGTCTGACTATCGAGCCGATTAATACTAAAAAGATTGTCAGCCACGATATAAAACCGGGCAGTATTTCCCAAAGTCGAATGAGATACTTCTTCATTTAGTAAGCCGTAGTATAGATTATCAAGAAGCAGTAGCCGACCATCAAGACCTCCAAGCAAAATATTAGGGCTAATATTAGAAGCGAGACCACGGGTGAACTCTTGTAAAGAGCCCAAAAGATGACTGAGTTAATTATGAAAAGCCAGAAAAAATAGCGCCAGTAAATTAGCTCGGGCTCTCCAATATAACGAGCTAGAGCCAAGCTCAAAAGAGCCAGCAGTAAACTCAATCCCCAGAGACTAATTAGCCGCCGGTCCCTCTTAAAAAAAATTTGCCAGACTTTCCCTAAAGTTTGGTTCATCAGCGATAGCTTGTCGTAAAATCCCCTATAAGTAAAGTTGTGTGAGGGCTTAATTACTGATAGCTTAAAATTATGCTTAGACGCTCTGCCTTACTAATCGCGCTTAGCAGTGCTGTTTTTATGAGTCTGTCTCTTGGGGCAGACAGCTCGAGCGCCGCTACGATTCGGCAGGCGAAATCAAAAAATCTGGTAATTCCCTCAACAGATCAAGTTAAAGACCTCTATGTCAGCGGCGATAATATTACGGTTGACTCCGATGTTTCTGGCGACCTGAGCATTTTTGGCGGTACTGTTATGATTAACGGATCTGTTGAGAATAGCTTGTTTCTTGCCGCGGGCACAGTAGCGGTGCGCGGCAACGTTGGTCGCCACGTGCGTATAGCTGGTGGTACCGTAGCAATCAGCGGTAAAATTGGTGGTGATCTTTTGGTAGCCGGCGGCACTGTTAGCTTAACCCCCGAAGCAGAAGTTGGGGGGGATCTTTACGCGCTTAGCGGAAGCATCAATGTTGAGGGGCGGGTTGAGGGTAAAACAGTCATTTCAGCTAACTCAGTTTCTCTTAATAATGAACTTGGCCCAACAACCGTCAGGAGCGAATCAATCCAACTGCTTAGCAAGGCGCGGATCAAGGGCGATTTTAGTTATACCTCCAAAAATACAGCTCAAGTTGACAGCCAAGCCGTTATCGAAGGTCAAACCAGCCATAACCTACCGAGTGCTGCCGATAGAGGTTTTGGCGCTATCTTGACGCTCCAGTACCTGTTAGGACTGCTCGGAACGTTTATTTTAGCGTGGTTTTTGTTGAATCTACTACCGAAAACGTTCACTCGGATAGCCCAAATCAGCCAAAGCAAAGTTTTGGAGTCAACGGTAATCGGGCTCGCGATAGCCATTCTGGTACCGTTGCTGCTGATCGTTTTGCTATTTAGTGTAGTCGGCTCGCCCTCAGCAATGCTGCTAGGCAGTCTTTGGCTTGCGCTAGTATTTGCCGGTTCTCTGATCGGCAAGGTGCTTTTCGGCGCCGTTTTGATGCGCCTAATCAAAAAAGCTCCGATAACTCAGCTTGGCTGGCAGGACGCCGCGCTTGGTATTGTCGTGGTTAGTCTGTTTGGGTTGATTCCGGTATTTGGGGGAGCTTTAAAATTCTTTGTCTTTCTCTGGGGACTCGGCGTTGTTGGTAGGTTTAGCCGTGGCTTGACTGACAAGAAACTCTCCTTGGAAAACTAATTAGCCCGAGATCTGTTGAGCGAAATAACGGCGGGCGCGACGACCGTTACTAACCAGAATCCCCGCGGCTAAAGAGGCAAGACTCATCGCCAGCAATTGTGCTGATTGTTTTCTTGCCGGTTGCGGCTTCTCTGAAGTAGCGCCAGCGATAACAGTTGGTCTGGCACCACCGTTTGGTGTTGACGGGGTTGCGCTAGCAATCTCAGTTGCCCCAGCGGCTGAGATCTTGGAGGAGCTTGGCGAAGTCTTTGTGGGCTTGCTGGCAACTTCAGCCGAACTCGAAGCATCGCTTTCAGCTGTTTTATCGAGACGCGACAATAAGTGGAAATCTCTCGAGATTGCCCAAGCTTCAATTTGGCTTGAAGATGAATTCCAATCGACGACCGCTGGAACGGCCAGCCGATCAAGTTTCTGAAATACTTCTTTGGCCGCTTGAAAGTGAAGTTTAAATAATTGTTCCGTCGCTTCAAAAAACAGATGATTCTGCTCTGTTTTAGCTACTGTCCCTTCGAGATCGACAACCATCCCTAGCCAAGTTTGGGCGTTATTAACCAATACTCTCTTTCTCTCGAGCGATTTAGCTTGCATAACCTCCAGCTCATCGCTTGATCCGAGAATTATCCGCTTGGCCTGACTGGAGCTAATTTCTCCGCTGGCGATAATTTCAAAACCCGAGTAATCGGGCAGTTGACCGCGGCTCTGGCTCAAAAATAGCTGAATGCCGGCTTGGGCGTCCTGCAGGTAAGCTACTTCTGGCGAAACCACCTCTGGTGGAACGCTCATCACCCCAGTCACCTCAACTAAAGTTCCCGGGCTCAGGTTTCGCGCTTCGGCGATAGAGACGAGGAAGGTTGCTTTTGTTGGCAGAGTAATTCTACTCCAGTTCTGTAAGTTCTCCGATCGATATAGATTGACGTTCCCTCTACCGGAATTAGTCACTACGGAAACATAATACGGCGGTTCCTCTAACTTAACAGAGCGAATCGGTGAAGTCGTGGAAGACCAAGGATTTACCCGCCTAAAATCTCTTGAGGGGGGAGCGGCGTATTGCATCAGACCCCCAGAATCAGGCGAAGTTAACCATAATAGATAACCGTCTTCGGTCCCAGTTGCATGGTTGAAATCACCTTCAGTGGATATCGGTTCGTATACGCCCGGAACTTCAGAAAGTAGTTTTTCCTCCCCTGTCAAGAAAATGCTCGAGCTGTTGCCAGATGCAACCAGTTCACTCTCACTCTCTGCCGCTTTTACCAGTGAAGGCTCTTGATCTTGATAAAGGAGCTCATACCATCCATCCGAATATCTTAAAAGAATTCTTCGCCCAACTACTTTTGTTGCCAACAGCGTTTCCGGCTCAGGTGGGTCGATAACAAAGCTGTACCATTTGTCGCTAAGCAGATGAAAAAGGTTACTTTCTTTAAAATCTTGGCCGAATAGAACTATGTCAGCTTCTGCTGTTTGAGAGAGCGACACGGCCTGACTCACCCAAGTATCACTTGACTGGGCTAAGTATACCTCTCCGTCTTGGCAGATAAGCAGTGGCTGCGGTTTTACAAAAATTCTGGGCTCTTGGCAATTTAGCCGAGAGGCGCCAAGCCAACGATTCTCTTCCAGATAAAATACGGCCGTGTCGTTTTCTTGGGGGAGGATGAAAACGATCTCAGAACCGATAAGCAGGAGCTGGGCAATGTCATTATCAGAGGTAAAACTAAGGCCGGTTGTTGGCTTAAGCTCATCGGCCTCCACCCGATAGATTTGCCCTTGGTCTTGGTGAATTTTTAGGAGAAATAACTGGTCTCCCACGACCTTAAGCTCGAGGAAATCAGCCGATGATTGCTCAAAGCTATCTCGATCAAGCAAGTACCGACTAAAATATAATTTGACTTGACCGGCATTTGAGCCGATAAAATAAAGCCAGTTGTCAAAAACTAGTGATTGACTGATTGTCATCCCCTCCTCGCTTGGTGACTTTTGCCATGGCTTAGCTGGTAGTCTCTGCCGATAAACGTTATTTTCGCTGACAAGAACCAAGCCGCGCTGATGATTAAGAAAGCCCTGCGCAAGAGCCGGAAATGGCAAGGCAAACGAGGTCAGAACAACGATAGATAAAAAGCTTTTAAGGATTAGCATTGCCGCTGCGATGTAGTTCCAAAATCACACGAGCGAGGCGATTCGGCTCCGGCAAGTCGTGAATAGTGAAGTAGCCCTGCAGTCCCGAACGGGTGGGGTCATCAGTCGTACCCTCCCCAGCAGTTTCAATAATTAGATGGCCAAAATTGAATAGCGTTTGTAAGAAACCGGTTACTTGAGCGGTAACGTTCTGGACCTGTCTTAAGCTTAGCTCTGAAACTTTTCTGGCAAGTAGTCCCTCTTGAGAAACGTTTAGCACTCGCTCGTTAGTAATAAAAAGAATGTCGTAGTAGTAGTTGATCCAAGCGCCAAACAAAAATGTTAATAAGAATAAATAGTAACCAGAAAACGCCACTATCAATAGCGAACGGACTGATTGCAAATCGCCGCTCAATAGGAGATTGACGGCAAAGATTATCACCAGAGGGAAGAGCGCCATCGCCAAGACGATTACCAGCGTTCCCAGAAACCCTGCCCAATGATGCCTGACGACAACTTTGATCTCCTCATTGTCGTGCAAGTTAAGGTAAAGAAAGGAGGGGTCGTTGGTGTCAATGTCGTACTCAATTAAATGCGGCATAAGCAATTTTCGCCAATGTAATTATTTTGCAGTGATTTTGAAGCTGCATCTTTTTACTTAACCAACTCCCAGCAGTATCGAACTAGAAATTAGAATCGTCAGGATTAGCGCGATGTGGATAACCAGAATGGGGATTGAGGCATCCCCCGGCAAGCGATATCGAAAAACTTGGAAAAAGTAGAGCAGATTTACGATTAAAATCACCGCCAAAAAGGCAGCATAACCTGCCAGCGCGATGTTATTAGTTAGCATTTATTTCACGGATAAATATAGGTGGCGGTACCGTAACGATAAGGGTCGACATTATGCCTCTCCGAAAAACCACGCTCGATAACCCAGTTATACTCAGTGACGTTGATTGTGCCGTTAGGATTGACGGCCGTTACCCACGCCACGTGGCCGTAAGGCCGGTTCGGTCCGATCCCCCAAGATACAACAGCATTGGCTCTAGGAGTTGACGAAGTTTGATAACCTTGGTCTCGCGCTAGAGCCGGCCAGTTCCAAGCATTACCTTGTCCGGGGCGGGTGTTGTAAAAGACTTGACCGTGAACGGCTAGAAACTTCCAAGCGGCGTAAGAAGTACACTGGCGCTTGTAAAAGAGCCACGGATCAACGGCATAAGGATTCGGCTCATCTGCCCAAGGGTAGCCACCTGAGCCGCCGTAAATAGACTCACCCCCACCAGAACGACGCCTTGCCTCGTAAATTTCCTGAGACAGCACTTCCTGCTGAGCTTCTAGCTTTTTTAGTAGAGCTTCGTACTCGGCCTGTTCGCCGCGAGTTAGTTGGAGTAGGTAGCTCTTTTGGTTGCGTTGGCGACTGAGTGACAGTTTGGAGTTAGCTAAACTATCCCTCAATCGTTCAAGCTCGGATTTTTGGTCCTCGGCAACTTGTCTTTTTGCTTCTAAGTCGGCCTTGATGGCATTTGCTTCTGATATTTTTTTCTGAAGGTCATCCTGAATTGACTCGAGGTATTGAGCTTGGGAGACAACCTCGTTCAAGGAATCTGCCTGCAATAAGATTTCGACAGTACTGGTTTGCGATAGCTCATACAACGTAACGTAAGAAACCCTCAGTCGTTCGTTCAGCGCGTCGAGAGCCCCTTGAGAGTCCTCTATCTGGGAATGAAGTTCGTTGATAACTTCTGAGGTGGTTTCGATTTGGCTTTCGGTGTTGGCTATCTGGCTCTCGGTGTAGGAAATATCTCCGTCAATGCTGCTGATGACGCCTGATAGATCGTTGGCCTCCCTTTTCTTTTGTTCTAAGCGCTTCCGACTTTCCTCAGCTTCTCGCCTAAGCTGCTCCTGACGCCGTAACAGCTCAGGTAAAGACTGGGCCCTAGAGCGCTCTGGCACCAACACAACAGTTGCCCCTAGTAACAGGACAGTAACTGACAGCCAATAAATCAAACGCCCTCCGTTCATAGCTAAGTCCAATTGTAGCAAAACGGTCAACCTCTATTATTCTCAGTTTTTATGCCTTCAGGTAACGACGGATTGAGATTAAGCTGACGACCACCCCAACAATGACGCCAACCCCGAGCTGAATTGCGATTAAAAACCAAATATTACCAATGACTAACTTAGAAAAATCTATACCTAGCACGGAAAACCCGCCTAGAGTATAGGGGGCGATCAGCTTTGTAATAAGTAAAATGAAAACGGTTGTTAGTATAGTGCTGAGCACCCCGTAAAGGATACCTTCAACTATAAAAGGTCCCCTGACAAAAGCATTTGAGGCGCCGACATAGCGCATGATTTCGATCTCGTCAGAGCGAGCGGTTATGGTAATCCTAATAATGTTGAGTACGTTGAACACCGCTATGATGCCGAAAAATAAGCTAAGAAAGATACCAGCCCGTTGGACTAATCCAGTAATTGAAATAAGTCGGTCAACCGCCTCTTTGTTTTTACCGTAGGAGGCGCACTCAGAACAAACGATTCCATCGGTATCAGCTTGCTCGATCGCCTGCACCACGCTCTCAATATTCTCAGGACTGTCGATCTTTATTTCAATACTTCTTGGTAGAGGATTATAGCTTGAAGAGAGAGACTGTTTAGTCTGCTCGTTAATCGGTAACCTTCCCCAAATCGACAGAGCCCCCTCTTTATTAATAAGGCGAGCCTGGGTGACTGAGGGAAATGACTTTATTCTCGCCTCAAGCTCAGCGATTTTTTCGTCGGGTATAGAATCATCCCTGAAATAAATCGCAACATCAATTTTAGAGCTAATTGAACTGGCAGTATCGCGGACAATTAAGCTCAGGATTACACTGACGCTAATCATAGTCAGAGTCAGAGTCATCAGTAAAGTTGCCCCGAGCGTCAAATAGCGATTGCGCCAAAAATTGTTATACCCTAGCTTAATTACTCGTAAGAATGTTTCCATCTTAATTTACCCCAAGGTCGGGGTAATAATTGTTATTGAAAATTTTTTCATATGACGTACCTGCCCGATTTTTGGTCGCTGACTATCTTGCCCGATTTCATCAGGATCACTCGTCGCTGAATCTGATCAACGGCTTGACGGTTATGTGTTGCCAATATGATGGTAGTCCCTCGTTGGTTGATTCGGTAGAGCAATTCAATTATTTCCCAAGTGTTAACGGGATCAAGGTTGCCGGTAGGCTCATCGGCAATCAGAATTTTTGGCGAATGGACTAGCGCTCGGGCGATGGCCGCTCGCTGTCGTTCGCCGCCCGATAGCTCATGCGGGTAATTATTTTGGCGACGACCAAGATTTACTAGATCGAGAATCTTGCTTACCCGACGCTTAATTACATCATTACTAATGCCGCAAACTTCGAGGGCAAAAGCAACATTTTCCCAAACGGTCTTTTGCGGTAAGAGTTTAAAATCTTGAAAAACTACTCCTATCTTACGCCTATAGTAGGGCACCTCGTTGTCTCTAAGGGTGCGAAGCTCCCTTCCGGCAACAAAAACCTGACCAGAAGTCGGACTTTCTTGTTTAATTAAGAGTTTGATCAAGGTTGTTTTACCGACCCCGCTTTGCCCAACTAGGCAGACAAATTCTCCTTCGTGGATAGTTAGGTTGATGTCTTTAATCGCCGAGCTCTTACCGTAACTTTTGCTGACTGAGCGAATTTCGATCAGCGGTGTCTCAGAAACCTCTGAGGGTTTGGGAGGGCTTGGAGAGCCGACCTGTAAAACTTCATCCATCTTTAAAACAATATCAGGCCGCGCCAGTTAAATGAAGTAATCGCGCCAACGACACCGTCTTGAGAACTACCCAAGGGAGACTAATATTAAATAATAAAAATAGAGATTCCAGCTACTGTCATTGCCAAAAGAGCCACAACGCCGAGAAAATTGCTAGTAGCTTTGTTAGTGTGGCGACCCATTATTTTAGGGTTATTGGCCACGTGCAAAATCAGCAGGATTAAAATAGGGGAGGTGAGGCCGTAGAAAACTCCGGTGTAAATTAATGCCTTAACGGGATCAACCCCGACAATGGGAATCATCACGCCGACCACAGTTGAGGCGATAATAACCCAATAGAATTGCTTGGCTTGCGAGAAGCGCCGTTCTAGCCCCTCGCGCCACCCCATAGTTTCGCTCAAAGCATAAGAGCTGGCGCCGGCCAGAACCGGTATCGCTAGCAAACCGACGCTGACAACACCAAGTGAAAAAATCAAATAGGCCAAATTACCCACAAAAGGCCGCAAGGCCTCGGCGGCGTCTTTTGTTGTCTCAATGTTGGTAATACCAGCACTGTTAAGCGTAACTGCTGTCGCAACGATGATAAACCACATAACAGTATTAGAAAACAGCATCCCCACGGTTACATCAGCCCTCATGCCCTTGAGCTCGTGTTTGGTCACAATCCAGCGCGTAAAAAGTCTTTTTAATCGGGATAGCTTATCTTCAACCTCATTGGAGGTCTGCCAAAAGAACAAATAAGGAGAGATGGTTGTCCCAAGAATTGCCACCAACAGCACGAGTGTCTCGCGATTAAATTGCAGTTGGATAGCTACGGTCCGATAGATTGCCTCGTACCAATCTGTTTGAACGAAAAACGGTACGGCAATATAAGCTAAAAGTGAAAGCGTGAACCATTTAAGAATATTGGCCAACGTCCGGTAGGAAATAAAAATCATCGTCAATATCACTATGACTGCATAAATAATCGCTAGAACTGGCTCGGGCAAGGGGAGTAGCAAATGACTCGTCGCCGCCATCGCCGCCAAGTCGGCTCCGATATTGAGCGTATTGCCCGCGACCACCAACACGACAACTGGCAGGAGAATGAATCTAGGATAATTGCGCTTGATATTGCCCGCTAAGCCGTGACCGGTTACCAAACCAATTCTGGCACACATTTCTTGGACAGCAGCCATTAGAGGGAAACTCAACAGAGCGCTCCAGAGCATTGTAAAACCGGTCTGGGCGCCCGTTTGGGCGTAAATAACTACCCCAGCCGGATCGTCATCGCTAGCCCCTGTAATCAGACCGGGGCCGAGACGACGCCAAAATTGTTTTAATTTCATTACTTCTAATGTAAACAAATTAAGGGTTTTGGGCAGTAGCTAGTTGTAAGCGCTAGTCAAAGAGCCGTTCCAACTCTTGCTTTATGAATGTTTTGGCGAGAGGATCCATGTTGGCTGTGGCGCTAACAAATTTCTGCCAGTAGAGTTTTGCTTGCCTGTCTTGGCCAATTTTGGCCGCCAGCAGTGCCAAGAGCCCGTAAAGCTGGGCTAAACGGCGGCGAAAACTGCTCTCACCGTGGTCGGCCTCAAACCAACTGATTGATTCTGAAGCAACGTCGTAGGCCTGATCAAATAGACCACGTTTAGTGAGGACTCTGGCTTTGTCCAAAAGCGCTGTGGCGCTGTAAAAACCGTGCGGTTTATCTTTACGGAAGGTCTCGAACGCCTTGTCAATGTGACGAAGAGCCGTGTCTTGGTCGCCGAGCGCGTGAAAATGGAGGCCGAACTTATCGTAAGTTATCGCCAGTTCGGCGTAGGCCTCGGTATTTTCGAGTATTTCTACGCTCTTTTCAAAATAAACTTTCGCCTGAGTGTAGTCTCTGGCGTAGTCGCAGGTAACTGCCATATCGCGATAGAGAGCGCCGAGTGCTATAGACTCGTTATCTCGCTTATAGAGCGCTTCGGCCTCTCGGAAATACTTGAACGCGTCCCTGAAG
>Ga0073934_10007111_pt1 | contig 15818 bp, 13 predicted proteins | sample LarsenN4metaG_FD_76834 | JGI IMG/M metagenome (GOLD analysis project Ga0073934, IMG submission 76834) | Hot spring sediment bacterial and archeal communities from British Columbia, Canada, to study Microbial Dark Matter (Phase II) - Larsen... ...
ATCGGCCGGGCTGAGGCGTCGAATGTCGTCATCGGGCGCAAACCCAGAATCAGCTCGATCGTGCGGAGCATCGAAGTCGTGTTGTACATCGAGGAATCGATGCCGCGTCCGCGCGAGTAAGGTGAGATCACGAATGCGGGCGAGCGGTGCGAGTCCACGTGATCCGGACCATTCTGCGCGTCGTCCTCCAGAACGAAGATTGCGAGCTTTGGCCAGAAACGGCTGCGGCTCAACGCTTCAACCACCATGCCAAACGCCGCGTCGTTATCGGCGACTGCGGCGCGCGGCGTGTACTTGCCCGGGGACGTCCCCGATGTGTGGTCGTTCGGGAGTTTCAGCAGCACCAGTTTCGGCATGGTTCCAGCGGCTTCCCACTTTGCCAATTCGCTGATGAAAATCTTGGCGCGATCGATGTCCAGAAAGTCCTGGTCGAAGCCACGATAGGTTCGAACGGTGTACGGAGCGAGCGCGGGATCCTTCAAAGCCGAAATCTGCACCTGGCCGACAGGCGGAGCCGGATCGATATTACTGCCCCACCAGCCGAAATTAGCCAGCGACAGTCCTTTGGCCAACGCGTTTGTCCAGATGTAGCCCGCAGGCGGCAGCGCGGCAGGCTCGCCGCCTTCGTAGTCGTAATGCTTGCGGCGGCCTCCGTAACTATTTGGCCACATGCGTTGCACGTAGGCAGGCGCAATCGCCGCGGTCGACCAGTTGTGCCCGTCCGCGCTGACGTCGGCGCTGACGTAGAAGTTATCGAGCAGCACGAACTCACGGGCCAGTTTGTGGTGATTTGGAGTCACCTGTTCGCCGAATAAGGTCAGCGAGGGATCGCCGTTTCCAATCCCGAGATCGCCGAGAACTTGGTCGTAGGTACGGTTCTCTTTGATTATGTAGACCACGTTTTCGATCTGCGGCTGCCCGCCGGCTGAGGGCGGCGCGACCGGGTTGTTCGCCGGGATCTGCGGCGACATCATCTTCTCGTCGCTATAGGGCGAGTTGCGGCGCACCTGTGCGGTGTAATCCGCCAACTGCGCCTCGTCCCACTTCGCAACCAGAGAGGCCGAACCCAACTGCAAGCGGCCAACATACTGCGGCTGCGGCAATCCAAGATGCGCCGGCTGCGGGCGCGCCGCGGGATTCGGCCCCCTGGGATTCGGAAAAGAGCGCTGACCGCGCCCGTTCAACACCATCAGCGTCCCGTCCGGCAGCATGCGCGCCGCAATCGGATACCAGCCCGTAGGGACCATACCTTCGACGCGGCTGCGAGATTCACTGATGTTCGCCACGGCCACTGCGTTAGCATCCGAGCAGACTACAAACAGCTTTTCTTCGTCGTTGGAGAAGGCAAGCGCGCTCGGTGTCATTCCGGCAGGCTGCGACGCCGTCAACGAGACGTTGATGTATTCCAGCAGCGCCAGCGAACGGTCTTCCTTGACCCCGACCACAGCGACCCGGTTGGTATTGGCGGTCGCCACGAAAATGCGGCCCACGTACGGAAACTCGGCGCCGCCTTCTTGCGTCAGCGGCTTCTTCGTCCGCCACAACATATCCATGGCTGCCGGGCCAACCGCGATGCGTCCCAGCGCCTCCCCGTTCGAGGCACGATACTGGTGCAACGAACCATCCGCCCAGCCGGTGACAAAGAACGAATTGCCATCGGGATGGAACAGAATCCGGTACGGACGGTTGGCGCTCTTAAACCGCTCGATCACGCGCCCGGACTGTGGGTTGATCACGAAGATCACGTTGTCATACAGGCCGGCTGCGTAGATCAACCGGCCATCTGGAGAAAGCGCCACATCACCGATAAAGTCGGTATGCTTCCTCTGGCCTTCAGGTACGATCGCAAAAGTTCGCCGTTCGGTCAGCTTGCCCTCAGGAGAGAGCTCAAACTCAAACACCGAAGCTCTCGATCCGCCGCCCACATACAGAAGGTTGCCTTGCGGCGCCAGCGCAAGCCCGAGCCAGCCATCGGGTACCGGCTTCGAATCGATCTGAGCCAAGGTGTCCGAGGCGTGAACGCTGAGAGTTGGGGGCAAGTAACCGCCCTGTAGAATCAGGACGTACTTCTTATCCCGCGTCATCGCGCTCGACATGGGAAACGTACTGAGCGCGACCTGTTTACCTGCGGGACGTACTGTCCAACCGGTGTTTAGAAGGTAGCCACCACGGGGAAGCGGACCGACACGTTCCGGCGCGCCCGGCTGCGACACAACCAGCGCAGCTCCCGCCGCGAAAAGAAGCAGGGTTAGGATGAGTCTCATTCGAAGTACCGTTGTGCAATGGGGAAGCGCCGTCCCATGCCAAAGGCTTTCGTAGTCACCTTGAGCCCGGGCGCGGCCTGCTGGCGTTTGTACTCGTTGCGGTCGACCTTGTTAATGATGTCGCGCACCAGAGTATTGGGTAATTTGTGTTCGGCCGCAATGGCAGCGGGCGGCTTCATCTCTTCGATGTATGCCTTCAGTATGCGATCGAGCACTTCATAATCGGGCAGCGAATCGGAATCTTTCTGGTTAGGCCGGAGCTCGGCGGACGGCGGCTTGGTGAAAACGCTCTCGGGAATCGCGCCGTGACGCCGGCGGTTAGCCACGCGACACAGCTCGTAGACCATTGTTTTCGGCACATCGCTGATCACCGCCAGGCCCCCACACATATCGCCATACAGCGTACAGTACCCGACGGCGATCTCACTCTTGTTGCCAGTGGTGAGGACAATTGCGCTCCACTTATTCGAGAGCGCCATCAGAGTCATGCCGCGCAAACGCGCCTGGATATTCTCTTCAGTGACATCTCTCTCGGCGCCGGCAAACAACGGATGCAGCGTCACCAGCATCTGCTCGTAGGCAGCGGTGATCGACACAATCTCAAAACGGATGCCGAGGTTGGCGGCCAGAGCTTTCGCATCGCGGACGCTGTGTTCGGAGGAGTATGGCCCGGGCATGGCGACGCCGACAACGTTTTCCGCGCCGACCGCATCAACCGCGATTGCCGCGGTAAGGCTGGAATCGATGCCTCCGCTCAAGCCAATCAACACCTTCTGAAAACCGCATTTGCGGATGTAGTCGCGCGTGCCCAGCACCAGCGCTTCGTAAACCGCCTCGGTTTCATCAGGCAGATTCTCCTTTACGTCACCGGTCATCGAATCGAGATCCAGCATGACCAGGTCTTCTTCGAAGGAGACCGCGGACGCGACCACACGTCCCTGCGCGTCCATGGCGAAGCTGCTGCCGTCAAATACAAGCTGGTCGTTTCCGCCGACCATGTTCACGTACACCAGCGGTTTTGAATGATGGCGCGCCACGGCGGAGAAGACTTCCCTGCGTAGCGCCCGTTTATGCATGTGATACGGCGAGCCGTTAATGACAATGATGGCGCTCGCGCCCAAGCCCACGAGGGAAGCCACCGGGTCCACCCCGTAGAGAGGGCGGGTCCAGTACTGGATATCGTTCCATGCGTCCTCGCAGATATTCAGCGCGAGTTTGCGCCCCGCATAGGTAAGCAGGTCCTGCCGTTCGGCCGCGGTGAAATTGCGCGCCTCGTCGAACACGTCGTACGTCGGCAGCAGCATCTTGGTCTGCTGAAAGAGAATCCGCCCGTTTTCGAGCAGCGCGGCGGAGTTCGTGGCCGGCTTACCGGAGCTGGCCGCGGACTTGCCTGCGTACCCGACGATCAAGCCAAGCGGAAGGGTGGCCGAGCAATCCGCCAGAGTCTGCAACGCCTCGGCGGTCCGGTCGAGAAATGTGGGTTTTTCAACAAGGTCGCGCGGGGGGTACCCTGTCAGCGCCAATTCCGGGAAAACTGCGAGATGCGCGCCCCGTTCCGCCGCCGCCCGCGCGGTACGGACAATCCGGTTCGCATTGCCGGCCAGATCGCCAACGGTGTTGTTGATCTGGCAAAGAGCCAGCTTCATAGAGAATTCCCATTTTACAGATCTCCGCCGGAAACCCTGTGCCGTTTCCGATGCTTCTCTGGTTGTGGAGTTCGGGGCGGACACGCGCCGTGCTGTGAGAAGACCCGCGCGGGAAGCTGCTGCGGGACTCCATGCCGTTGGGTTGGCGGTTTTTCGTTGCGCGCAACAAGGTAGGCGCGCGACCGATATCCGCTACGGCTGTCCGGTTCCTGTTTCGCGCGGCGGCGGAGCGGCGGCGCTTCCCACTCTCCAGAATCGCTGCGCCGCCATCCATCCGAAAGCCGGCAACAACCCAATCACACCCGTCACCCAGGCAATGGTCCGCGCCGATATCCCCTGGTCCACCAGCACTCCAGCGGCATAGCTGACTCCGGACATAGTGAGAAACAGCCCGGCGAAATCGGCTGAGAACACACGCCCGCGGAAGCGGTCATCGGTCATTTGCTGCAACATCGTGGTGGAGATAACCCAGCAGGTGGACAGGCCTGCGTGCCCGGCCATGACGCACAAACAAGCCAACAGCAACGTCGGCGCGAATCCCAAGCCTACGTAGGACAGCGCCATGATCACAAATCCCCAGAAGATGCCGGAGCGCAGTTTGGCCGAGGATCCGCCGGTCCACCAGCCGCTCGCCAATGAGCCAAGCAGGGCGCCCAAGCCTCGCGAGCCAAGCAGAAGGCTCATGCCGAGGGTAGTCGAACGCGCCGGATCGATCCCATGCCCGGCCAGGTGGAAAATGCGGTCGCCGTAGACGGGAAGAATCACCCAATGGGTACCCAGCAAGCCCATACCGGCTTTCACAAGCATGGTAGCCACCATTTTGCGGTCCTGCCTGATATAGCGGATGCCTTCCCAGACGGGCGAATAGTCGAACAAGTCGCGGAAACGCAGCGGATGCGCGCCCTCGGTGTGCGGCTCGTGGTGCGTCATCGCGCGCAGCAGCATGGCCGACACCACAAACGAGAAGGCGTTGAGCACAAATACAGTCTCACGGCCGAAAGCATAGGCGAGCAGCCCGCCAATGCCCGAGCCGATCGTCAAGTTAATCGACCAGGTCATCGCCGACAGCGCGTTGGCAACCGTGATCTCTTCCTGACCACGGCACAGATTGGGAATTAGAGCCGCACGGCCCGGCTCGAACAAAGCCCACATCATCGTTTCAAGGAACAGCAGCACCCAAACGATCCACACCGTTTCCGGACTGCGTACCAACAACATCGCCAACACGATGAAAACCCGGACGATATCAGCGAAGATCAACACCGCACGGCGCGGCAGTCGATCGTTGATGACGCCCGCCATCGGTGCGAAAAAAACCTGCGGGAGGATTTGCAGAACGACAGCGATAGCCACCGACTCGGCTTTACCGGTCAATTGCAGGAGCAAGCTGTAGATAGCGACCGTATAAAGCCAGTCACCGATCTCGCTGACGACCTGGGCGCTCCACAGCAGGCGGAAGTTGCGATTGTCGCGCAAAAGCCGTCCATAGCTGCGAAGCGACAATGAGTGCTCGGCAACCTCCTGGGCCATGGTTGATTAGGGGCTGGTGTAGACGCCCATCCTTTCCTTCACCAGCTTCACCGTCGCATCGGCGATGATGCTGACTCGCGCGGCGCTTTCCCGCAGAACCGCGGAAAGGTAGCCTGGCTCGGAGGTGATTTCGCGGTAGCGCTGTTGCAGCGGCTCCAATCCGGCCACGACTGTCTCGGTGACCTGTTTCTTCAGGTCTCCGTAGCGCATTCCCGTGAAGTGCGACTTCATCTGTTCATCCGTCCATGCGGTGAAGGCCTGGTGGATCGTGAGCAGGTTGGCCACACCCGGACCCATGGTCTCAAAATCGACGGCCGGGTTGGAGTCGGTAGTGGCGCGCTGAATCTTCTTCTTAACCGTCGCGGCATCGTCGAGTATCGCTATCGCGTGTCCCGGCGCCTCCACGGACTTGCTCATTTTTTTGGTGGGGTCGTCGAGTCCCATGATGCGCGCGCCCACGGCGGGCAGCCCTGTGGCGGGCATGACAAATGTATCGCCATACATTGCGTTGAAGCGTTGCGCAATGTCCCGAGTCAATTCGAGATGCTGGGATTGATCGTCGCCCACGGGGACCAGCGATGCCTGATAGAGGAGGATGTCGGCTGCCATCAGCACCGGATATTGCAGCAACCCGGAGCCGACGCTCTCCTGCTTGGCGGCCTTATCCTTATACTGAGTCATGCGCTCAAGCCAGCCGACCGGGGTGACGCAAGTAAGCAGCCAGGCCAGTTCGGCGTGTGCTGGCACCGTGGATTGCACTACTACGGCGGAGTGTTTGGGATCAATTCCGGCGGCCAGAAAGATTGCTGCTGTTTGCAGAATCTTTTCGCGCAGTTCCTTGGGATCCTGGTAAACGGTTATGGCGTGCAGATCGACAATGCAGAAGATGCTCTCGAAATCGTGCTGGATCTGAACCCAGTTCTTCAGAGCGCCGAGGTAATTGCCGATGTGCAGGTAGCCCGACGGTTGGATGCCGGACAGAACTCGTTTTTTCATGTTTGGGAGGGGTGATTTCTCATCGTATCGGATGCAGCCTGAAGACACAAAGCAAGAGCCGCCGACAGTAATACCCGAGCCGGAAACCGATGCGCCCGCGTTGGATCAAGCGTTGCCCATTCCGGAGGCTGTTCCGGAGAAGGTCACCGCTCCCATTGGCAGAGCGGAAATCACTGTCGAGAAATGGGTATATGGGGGCATGGGGCTGGCGCGCATGAGCGGCGGGCATGTCGTGATGGCTCCGTTCTTGCTCCCAGGGGAAACGGCTGAGTTTTCCGAGCAGCGCCGCCGAGCCGGGATGATTGAAGCGCGCGTGACACGCCGGCTGAAAGACTCCGCTGAGCGCATCCAGCCGGGCTGCCCGTATTTCGAGCGTTGCGGGGGCTGCCACTATCAGCACGCTTCTTACGAGTATCAGCTTGCACGCAAACAGGACATTCTGCGGGAGGTGTTCCGCCGCGTGGGCAAGTTCGACGCTCCCGAGGAGATCGAGGTGATTGCCGGCGAGCCGTGGGCCTACCGCAACCGCAGTCAATTCCACCTGGAACGCGGCGAAATCGGCTACCGCGAGGCGGGCAGCCACAAGTTGTGCCCGGTCGGGCACTGTCCCATCTCGTCGCCACAAATCAATGAGGCATTGACGGCGCTGCGCGGGATGGCGAAAGACCGGCGTTGGCCCGGGTTTGTACGTAGCATCGAGCTATTCACGAATGAAGAGCAAACGCTGCTGAATATTCTCGAGACCGATGGCAACCGTCATGTCGCCAAGGGGTTCTTCAATTGGGCTGCCGGGAGCTTGCCGGGATTGGGCGAGGGTTCGCTCGAATACGCCGCCGCTGGCGAAAAGTACCGCGTTTCGCACAGTTCCTTCTTCCAGGTGAACCGGTTCCTTATCGATCGCCTGGTCGAGCGGGCTTTACGGGATGCGAGCGGGACAACAGCGCTCGACCTGTATGCCGGCGTGGGGCTTTTCAGCCTACCGCTGGCGCGGCGTTTTACAGACGCGAGCGCAGTGGAGTCCAGCACAAGCGCCGTTCGGGATCTCCAGTTCAATGCATCCCGCGCCGAACTCCGCGTGAATGTGAGCCAGAGTACGGCCGAGGTTTATCTGCACTCTTTGGTCACCGCGCCGGATTTCCTAATCGCCGACCCACCGCGTACCGGGCTGGGCAAGCAGGTGACGCAGCATCTGGCGCGGCTGAAACCGGCGCGGATGGTCCTTGTTTCGTGCGACCCAGCCACTCAGGCCCGAGATCTGGCGGCGCTTCGCAACGCCGGATATCACCTGTCGCAACTGGTTATGGTCGACCTGTTTCCCCAGACCTTCCACATTGAAACGATCGCATTTGTGGAGGCCTAGCCCGGGGGGCGGCGCGACGCTATTGTGCGATACGCAATATCTCCGAGGCTATGCGCGTGAACGCGTAGTTCAACTCGGTGGGTGTCGGCGCATACACGTACAACCCCGCTGGTCGAGTGGAGTCATAGATCGGACTGGTGGGATCGTTAGAGATCCGGCGTAGTAGTTCGTGTTCCACATCCCCGAGGCCGATCGCGTAGATCACCGGCTTGAGAGCATCGTCGGAGCGGATGCGGGCGGCGGTGTTATCCGTCAAGTTCATACTGGCGTACGTTATCGCCGACGGCGAATCGATACGCTTCTTCCCGGCATAGTCGCCACTGGAGAACGTACTCACCGTCTTGTAGCCGGAGGTTGAATTGCCATAGATATCTGTGTCTGGGATGTAGGCGATATCTCTGCGCAGATATTTGAGATTGGCGTCGAAACGGCAACCCGCTTTAGCATCGATCTCCACTTCGCTCGAACTGCTGATCGAAGTCGCATAAAGCTTCATGGGTCCAGCCGTATCGCCTTTGGATGCCGTGGGGGAAGACCACTGCGCAATCACGCCGGTCCGGTTTGCAGGGGTCCAGTTCGGATTCCACCCCGGGGCGCTGTAAGTCGCCGAGCTGCTGCCGGCATTGCGGTCGTACTTGTCGCCTTCGGCGTCGGTACATGTGCTGGGAAGCATCGAGTACGTCGAAGTTGTGCTTGAGTAGCCGTCAGCTCCATAACCATACCGGGTATCGGTCTTGCGCTTGACCACCAGATCGCCGGTGATTCCGTTCGGCCAACCGTCGGTGAACACCACCATAAGGTTCAGCGTGCCGGGTTCGTCGATCACATCGAGTTGCTGATAGGCTTGCCACATCGCCATGGCGGTACTCGTATTGCCGTCGCAGGAGATCGTGCCGATCCGCGACGCCAGGCTGGGAGATGCGGTCTTGAAATTCATTGTGGGCGCCATGCCCAGGAACCAGGAGGATCCGTAGGTGATCAGCGCCAGCCGGTCGCGCCCCTCGGCGAACATGTTTACGAAATTAGCCGCGGCGCTCTTCATCGTCGAGCATGGGTTGCCGGGGGCCACGTCATCACGCATGGAGTAGGAGCGATCCAAGACAATGACAAGGTTCACATCGCGGCGCGATGCCTTGCCGACCGCCTTTACGGTGGTCGACTCATAGCCGAGCATCCGCATGAAATACTGCGGGGCCGTAAGCTGCGCCGTAACCAGAACCGTCCGTGTCCGGTACGCGGTCTCGGCGACATCGACACTTACCGAGTGCGCTTTGGTCGACCAACTGTTTTCGGGAAAATTCGCGGCAAAGAAGTCCTCCGCACGCTCGCGTGCGGATTCCTCCTGTTCGGCCATGGTGAGCCCGACGCTCAACGACCGGGCTGCGGCGATTGCCGCGGCGTCTGCCGAGGCGGAGAGCCTAGCCTTCATTGCGTACAGCACGCTGGCATCAATGGCAAGGCCGACCACCGGGATGATAAGGACCAGCAACACGCCAGTGAGCATGATCGCGATGCCCTTCTGGCGCTTCATTCGGGTACGAGACGCAGTCATTAGGTTCCTCCAGATAGCGATGACCCTTGCGTGTTAGAAAAAGGCCCGTGTGTACAGGGAGTTACTGACACCAGAAAGAGAGAAAGCCGCTCCTTCAAAGAAAGCTTCCGCGACAAACGCGAACTCGCCGGCGCCCAATGTCAGAAACGAGCTGAAGCCGGTTGCACGCGCCGTGTAATCAGTCAGGTAGTCCGTAACGTTCCCGCTTGCATCCATGATTCCCGGGGCCGGCGTTCCGAAGGTACTGTCCTTCAGGCTGGCGTTGCCGACCACAATGCGGTGGACGATGACGTGGTGATTCAGGTTTGTGCACTCAGCGTCGGTTAGTCCCGCGCCGGCGCAGGCGTCGTGATCAATGAACGTCACCTTCGACATGATCACCACGCCTTTGCCGCCGTCGACCGTCATGCCGAGCCCCTGAGCCAATCGCACCAGGACATTCTTGTTGCTGGCGAGTGAGAAATCGACAAAGCGGGCGTACATATGTCCGGCGTCGCGCGCGACCTGCGTTACCTGCACCATGCGGCTGAGGTTCAGCCCTAAAGTGACAGTCCCCAGCATCAACGGAATCAAGAAGGTGCCGACCAAAGCGAACTCAATGAGGACGTTGCCGCCCTCAGAACGCCGCCGTTTGCGCTTCATTTCGTGCTCCTTTAGCGGGCGGGCGGAGCGGTTCCGCCCGGAAGACCTTCCATGCGGTCGCCGGAGCGGACTGTGATTGTCCAGGGCGTCTTTGTTCGCATGATCGGGACAATCCAGTTCCAGTTGTATCCTTCGACCGAGACCTCAACAACGTTGCCGGGAGCGTTTTCTGGCACTTCTACCAGGCTGTCCGGCGCGTAATAGCGAACGTGAATTTTCTCCAGCCCGGCAGGACCTTTTAGAAAGCCCATTGAGTTCTGCTGGACTACATCTTTGATGGACGCGTCGTGGCCCATCCCCGACTTGGTCTGATAGGTGACGGCGTAGCGGACGCCTTCGCGGACCGCATGCTGCATCGAACTGCGCGCGAAGATTGCGAGACCGAAGTCCACGATGGCAAACATCAGCGCCGTCATCGGCACGATAATCATGGCCAGTTCCACAAGCGCGTTGCCGCGACTTCCATAGCGTTGACATGTGGGACGCCGGCTGTTGCAGCGTCCGGCAACGTGGTGATTCACTTGCGTGTTCCTGTACTTAGAGAATAGAGCCCACCTAGGAATCCGACAGATCAGCAAAAAGCCTTGGGAGTGCGAGAAATCACCTTAGAAGGGCTGATATGTCAGGTGTTTCGTTTATTCCAGCGCACAGATTCTCAGCAGTACCGGCCTACAGCTTCCCGCATTATTGTCGGTTTCAAACCTAACCAGCCTTAGGCGAGCATGCCCCGGTTGGAACTCTTGACGCCCGGACCCTTAGGTATTCCGGAACGACTGAGCACACAGTACTATAGCGAGTCTCAACCGCGGACGAGTATTTTCTCCGTTCTTCTTACGGAAGAGCGCTAACAGACACACCCATCTTTAGGCAGAATAATTCGAAGTAGCTTTGGCAACGAAGCAACTGGAGGACTCCAGATCATGAGGATTCGCCAACGTCGGTCATCCACAGAACGAGGATTCGTACTCATTATTATCGGCGTCACCGCGATCGCGCTCTTCGGTGCTTTGGGCGTAGCCGTCGACATCGGCCGCATGTTGATCACGAAGAACGAGACCCAGCGTTTCTGCGATTCGGCCGCGCTTTCCGCTACGCTGCGGCTGGATGGCACGTTGGATGGCATTGCCGCTGCCAGGGCGGCCGTCGATGCCTCCACCAACAAATGGAACCTGGAAAACTCGAAACTCAGTTCATACTCGGTCGAATTTGCGACCTCGAAGGCTGGGCCGTGGTACAGCGCCCCCACATCTGGAGCGAATCTCACGCATGTGCGCGTGAAAACGACCGCGAACGTCCCGCTCATGTTCCTGCCCGTGCTTGTTCACAGCGACAAGACCGGAGTCGCATCGACGGCTGTGGCGGCTCAAGTGGGCCAGCCGAAGTTCAGCCGCGGGATGGCTCCTTATACAGCGGTCTCGCCAGACCCCTCCGCTCCTAACTACGGTTTGATCGTAGGCCACCAGTATACGATTCAGTGGCCCGCGTTCAACGAATCCAGGGCCGGCTGCAGCGCGACCAGGCCCGATCGCTGCTTCCTGCGGGATCCATGCAGTGGGGACACGATGGCGGCACAGGAGAAAGTCTTCAACTACTGGAAGTCCAGTATCAACGGCTATTGGGGTTCGAACTCGGGCGATGTGATTCGTGATCTGACCTTGAATCTGCGGCAGATGATGCCCGTCGAAATTGGCCAGTACCTGGTGATGACCGATGGAAACAAGGCAGCCCAAGCCAAAGCTCTGGATGACCGGGTTCTTCAGGACCAGGAACTGACGACAAACTGGCCGGCAAGCTACTTCGTAGATCCGGATCGTAATGGACGCCGCCTGATTGGGCTACCGATCGTTGATCCTCAGGCGGGCGGGACGATGGTGGTGGGATTCGGCGCATTCCTCCTGATTAGCGAGGGTTCCTTCTCGGACTATTACCAGGACGCCACCGGTAATGAGCCGTTCTGCGCAGTCTACGCCGGCCCGTACATGTTGGGCGGGCAAACGAAGAGCGCATCCTCCAGCGCTGGAGCTTTCCGCGTTTCGTTGGTGCAATAAGGAGCAGCTATGAACTCGAAAGCGCGCGGTTGTCAGTTCAGAAGAAGACAGAAGGGCTCCTCGATGATCGAGTTCGCCCTGGGCGCCGGCGTTTTGCTGGCCGTCTTCAGCGGCACGTTCCAGTTTGGTTATACCTTTTACCAGTACAACAACTTGTCCAACGCAGTGAACGCCGGAGCGCACTTTGCGGCGCTCAGGCCGTACGACTCCGCCACGGAGAGCCCGAGCACGGCTTTTTCCAATGCAGTCAAGAACATGGTGGTATACGGCGATCCGGACGGCGGCACCAAACCAGTCGTGCCCGGGCTCACGCCAAGCCACGTTACTCTTACCGTGAACTTCGAAAAAGAGGTTCCGGCTGAAGTCACCGTTGCTATCAACGGATTTGTCATCAACTCCGTATTTGCCAAGATCGAGTGTAATCAGAAACCCAAAGTCACATACGCATACCAGGGCGTATATGCCGGCGGGTTCTAACAGCGAGGGTTAGGATTATGCGAACACGACGTCATCTTGAAAGGCGCCGAAGACGTTCCCGCGGCAGCGTCTTCGTCGAAATGTCGCTTTCCTTTGTTGGAATAGCGATCATGCTGCTGGGAGCGTTTGACTTCGCCCAGTTTCTTTTCGTGCATCAGGCCCTGGTGGAGCGCACCCGTTCCTCAGTGCGCTGGGGAGCCATTCACAGTCTGACGGACACCGCCCAAGTCAAGAACATGGTTCTATACAATCAGGCAACCGCTCCGGACTTGGGAAAGAGCCCGTACTTGGGTCTTAAGCCGGAAAACGTGACGATCACCACGCCCGACGCCGGCACCGACGACTATCGGATGGTCGTTGAGGTGTCGAACTACAAGTACAATGTGCTCTCGCCGTTTGTGGCGGGCGTGTTCACGGCTCCGAAGATCGTAGCCTCCGCACCGATCGGGCTGATTGAGTAACCCACGCTAGCCACCCGTCAACGCTTGGGGATTCTCAGTCCTCCGGCGACTTCAGACTAAGGCGACTCTAATGCGGCGGGTAGTGATTTCCCGCCCTAGTTTACGGCAACCTGCCAGCAGACTCTCTGGCCCCCTCGCAGGATAATCCGGAGTAGCTTCCCGTGAAGCTATGACTGGAGGAGCCAGATCCATGACGAATCGTCGCCACCGGATGGCAGCAAAAAAAAGAGGATTCGTACTCATTATCATCGGCCTCGCCGCAGTTGCTCTTTTCGGAGCTTTGGGTCTAGCGGTGGATGTCGGCCGGATGTTAATCACCAAGAACGAGACACAACGCTTCTGCGATGCAGCCGCGTTGGCGGCCGCACTAAAACTGGACGGGACGTCAGAGGGCATCACCGCTGCAAAAAGCGCGGTTGCAGCCTCTCCCAATCGCTGGAATCTGGAGACTTCCAAGTTCAGCTCCTATTCAGTTGAGTTCGCTTCGAGCCTGGCGGGACCATGGTCGGCCTCGCCTCTGAGCGCCTTCAATCTGACTCACGTGCGGGTTAAGACATCGGCCGATCTGCCGATGCTTTTCCTGCCGGTATTGAACCATGTCACCAAGACCGGAGTGGCCTCGACAGCTGTCGCGGCTCAGGTGGGACAGACAAAGTTCAGCCGCGGCATGGCGCCGTACACCGCAGTTTCGCCCGACCCCTCGGCTCCAAACTATGGACTGACCATCGGCAACCAATACACCATCCAGTGGCCGGCTTTCAACGGCAGCCGATCCGGGTGCAGCGCAACGCGGCCGGATCGTTGTTTCCTCAAGGATCCTTGCAGCGGCGACACCATAGCCGCTCAGACCAAGGTTTTTAGCTATTGGGGCTCGAGCATCAATGGATACTGGGGATCGAATTCAAGTGATGTCATCCGGGACCTCACCCTTAACCTGCGTCAGATGATGCCCGTTGAGATCGGCGAGTATCTCGTCATGACGGATGGGAACAAGGCAGCCCAGGCAAAGGCTCTTGACGACCGGGTAAACCAGGACGGCGAGCGAACGGTGAACACCGTGGATGGCTACATTTTGGATCCGGACCGCAACGGCAGGAGAATTCTCGGAATTCCGATCGTCGATCCGCAGGCTGGGGGCACGAAAGTGGTTGGTTTCGGGGCGTTCTTGCTGATCAGCGACGGCTCGACCAGCGATTACTACGAAGACGCCAAAGGGAACGAGGCGTTCTGCGCGATCTACGCCGGTCCTTATATGTTGGGTTCGCTAACCAAGAGCGCTTCACCGACTGCCGGGGCGTTCCGCGTATCGCTCGTGCAATAGGGAGCGCACCGCCATGAAACTGTACGCTCACCTTTCGCGCGCAAGACGGCGGCGGGCAGGGTCGTCGATGATCGAGTTCGCACTCGGCGCCGGCGTTCTGCTGGCCGTATTCAGCGGCACGTTTCAGTTCGGATATACGTTCTACCAGTACAACAATCTGGCCAACGCCGTGAATGCGGGCGCACATTTTGCGGCGTTACGGCCTTACGACTCGGCCACTGAAACTCCCACTACTGCGTTTAAGACCGCGGTCCAGAATATGGTCGTGTATGGAGCGCCCGGAGGAGGCTCCAAGCCGCTAGTGCCGGGCTTGAGCACAAGCCATGTCACTCTCGCAGTCGATTTTGACAAGGGAGTGCCTGCCACCGTAACCGTCGCGGTGAACGGCTATGTCATCAATGCCGTTTTCGGCAAGATCACGTGCAACAACAAACCCAAGGTGACCTACGCCTATCAGGGTGTCTACGCGGGCGGCTTCTAAAGGTAAGGAGGATACTATGAAGGGCCGTTTTCATCGATGGAACAGACGCGAACGAACGCGGGGCAGCGTGTTCGTAGAGATGTCGCTCTCTTTCATCGGAGTGGCGATCATGCTGCTGGGAGCGTTCGACTTCGCGCAGTTCCTTTTCGTCCACCAGGCATTGGTGGAGCGGGCTCGCTCCTCGGTCCGCTGGGGCGCCATCAACAGCTTGAAAGATACTGCCCAGGTGAAGAACATGGTGCTCTACAACCAACCGACGACCCCCACGCTGGGTAAGGGCGCCTACCTGGGATTGAAACCGGAAAACGTCGTCGTTACAACGCCCGATGCGGCCACCGACAACTATCGAATGGTAGTAGAGGTGACTAACTACAAGTACAACGTGCTGTCCCCATTTGTCGCCGGTGTCTTCACGGCTCCCAAGATCACTGCCGAGGCGCCCGTAGGCCTGATCGAGTAACCGTTCCCTCGAGGAGAGTTGCCCTCGTAGCCGGGTGTGGCTCTCCTCTCCCGCCGCCGCGTGATTCAGTCGCTGGAGAAGACCCAAAACCGGGTCACCCGGCGAAAGCCGAGGCGGCGATAGAGGTTTAGCCCTGCCCGCGAAGATTGCAGGACAATCCGGTTCAGTCCTGTTGCCGGATACTCCAGCGCGATAACGTGGCGCATGAGCGCCTCGGCGCACCCGCGTCTCCGCCACTCTGGCAGAGTGGCAACCGAATAGACGCCTAGCGCGCCGGCCCATTGTGTCGTTGCCGTGGTCGCGACAGGCAGTCCGTCGAGATAACCCACATAACAGGTCATGCGGCCGGGGAGTGGAGTTCGAAGGGCGTACAACTCTCTCGCCGTGCTGAGCGATACGTTGAAGCATACCGAAACAATCTCGGCGAAGTCGTTCTTCTCGCGCTCCGTTGACGCCTGCCGGCACTCAATTGCCGGCAAGAGCCGGTCAGGCGATGTCAGTGCAATGGTCTCCATTCCTGGTGATTCCGCAATACAAGCTAGTCCGAAGTCTTCGAAAATCCGGCTGACATTCCGTCCGG
>Ga0073934_10007112_pt1 | contig 15817 bp, 17 predicted proteins | sample LarsenN4metaG_FD_76834 | JGI IMG/M metagenome (GOLD analysis project Ga0073934, IMG submission 76834) | Hot spring sediment bacterial and archeal communities from British Columbia, Canada, to study Microbial Dark Matter (Phase II) - Larsen... ...
CGTCACCGGCGTCGGCCAGCACCAGATGTGGGCGGCGCAGTACTTCTGGATCGACAAGCCCGGCGGGTTCATCACCTCCGGCGGCCTGGGGACGATGGGCTTCGAAGTGCCCGCGGCCATCGGCGCCCAATTCGCCGACCCCACGGCAACGGTCTGGGCCATCTGCGGCGACGGCGGCTTTCAGATGACGTCCCAGGAGCTGGCCACCGTCGTCGAGCAGGAGCTGCCGATCAAATACGCGATCATCAACAACGGCTACCTGGGCATGGTGCGGCAGTGGCAGGAGCTGTTCTACAAGAACAACCTCTCCGCCGTGCGCATGTACCAGCCGGACTTCGTAAAACTGGCCGAAGCCTACGGGCTGCGGGGCATCCGCGTCACCGACAAGGCCCAGGTCCAGGCGTCCATCGACCAAGCGCTCGGCCATCCCGGTCCCGTCCTCATCGATTTCCAGGTCGAGGAGTACGAGAACACCTTCCCCATGGTGCCGCCGGGCGCCGCCCTCCAGCAGACGGTCGATTCACCCTACCGGCCGGAGGACGTGCGCATCCCGGCCGCGGGAGGTGCGCGCTAATGCCTCCGCGAGTCAACCATCACACCATCGTCGCGCTCGTCGAAGACAAGCCAGGCGTCCTCAACCGGATCGCTTCGAAGTGGCGGCAGCGGGGCTTCAACATCGAATCCCTCGCCGTCGGTCATTCCGAGATACCCGGCCTTTCGCGCATGACCTTCACGATCGACGGCGCCACCCACGACGTCGAGCAGGTGACGAAACAGCTCTTCAAGGTGATCGAGGTGGTCGAGATCTCGGACATCACCCATGAGGACGTGGTCGCGCGGGAGCTGGCGTTGATCCGGGTCACGGCCACGCCGAACACCCGCAGCCAGCTGATCGAGCTGGGCCGGGTCTTCCGGGCCAACATCGTGGACGTGGCCCAGGACTCGCTGATCTTCGAAGTGACCGGCGATGAGGACAAGGTAGAGGCCTTTTACGAGCTGCTCCTGCCCTACGGCGTCAAGGAGCTCATGCGGACGGGGCGCATCGCCATGGCGCGCGGCGGCGCCGGCCACCCCCACGTCGGCGAAGGCCAGCGCCGCTACCGGTCGGCGGGCGAGGGCAAGGCGCAGGTAGGCAGTCTGCTGTGATGCGGGCATTCGGCATGAGGGCAAGGGGGCGTAGGGGATGACCGCGTACCGGGTGACCGTGGTCAGGCGCGCGGACGGCAGCGCCGACGGCTGGGTCGCCGACCTGCCCGGCTGCCGGGCGACGGCCGGCAGCCTCGACGAGATGCGGCAGCTCCTGCCCGTCGTCGTGGCCGAGCACCTCGCGTGGCTCGCGGGCCACGGCGAGCCCGTTTCGCCCGAGGGGCCCTTCGCCTTCGAGGTCGTCGAGGACACGGAATCGCGCGGCGAGTTCGCCTTCGAGTCGGACAAGCCCCCGCTTACGGCCGCAGAGCTGGAGCGCGGCATCCGCCACGCCGCCTACGCCCACGCGGACCTGCTTCAGGCCGCGGCCCGTCTTCCGGACGCCGTCCTGGACTGGCGTCCGCCTGCCTCCTCCGTAAAGGTCGACCAGATCTTTCCCGACGTGCGCTCCATCCGCCAGATGCTGGAACACGTCGCGGCAACGGAGGCGTTCTTCTACGTCGGCAACCTGTCGGACGAGCCGCGCCCCGGGCCGGCCGCGGAAGCGCCGCCGCTCGCGGAGCTGCACTCGATGACCGCGGCGCGGCTCCAGGCCCTGCCCGCGGAGGCCCTCGCCCGCGTCTTCCGGCGCGCGGGGCCCCGGGGAGAGATGGAGTGGACGGCGCGCAAGGTCTTGCGGCGGATCGTCAGCCACAAGCGCTTTCACACGCGGGAGGTCCAGCAGCGGCTTGCGTGGCTGGTCCTGGGCGTCCCCGAAGTCCTGCCGAGGAACCGGGAATGAGCGCCTCCGTAGCCCGGCCCGGCCTCAACGCCCTTCGCCCGCAGCGGCGTCGAGGCCGCGGCGCCGCCCCGCGGCCCGTGCGGGCGCCGGGGCGCGTCGTTCGCGGGCGAACCCCTACGCGTGCAAGCGCCTTGCTCAGACTCCTTCGGCCCTCCCCGACGCCGTCGGGGGAGGGCCTGTCGAGCAATCGCCGGCGGCGTTCGGGCCACCGGCCGTCATGCTAGCAAAGGAGAGCTGAGACCAATGTCTGAAAAAGTACTGATCTTCGATACGAGCCTCCGCGACGGCGAACAGTCGCCCGGAGTCGCTTTCAACATCCACGACAAGCTGGAGATCGCCCATCAGCTGCAGAAGCTCGGCGTCGACATCATCGAGGCGGGCTTCCCGGCCACGTCTCCCGGCGACCTCGCGGCCGTGAAGGCCGTCGCCCAGGAGGTGCGAGAGGCGCGGATCGCCGGCCTGGCGCGGGCAGTGCAGCGGGACGTCGACCTCGCCTGGGAGGCGCTGCAGGTCGCGGCAGCGCCCCGCATCCACGTATTCCTGTCCAGCTCCGATATCCACCTCATGCACCAGCTGGCCAAGGACCGCGACACCGTCCGCGAGATGGCGAAGGCGATGGTCGCGCGCGCCAAGGGCTACGTGGAGGACGTGGAATTCAGCCCCATGGATGCCACGCGGTCCGAGTGGGAGTACGTCTACCGCATGCTGGAGGACGTCATCGACGCGGGCGCCACCACCGTAAACATCCCCGATACCGTCGGCTACACCACGCCGGAGGAGTTCAGCCGCTTCATCCAGGGCATCCTCGAGAACGTGCGCAACATCCACAAGGCGACGATCTCCGTCCACTGCCACAACGACCTCGGCCTGGCCGTGGCCAACAGCCTCTCCGCCGTGCTCGCGGGCGCGCGCCAGGTGGAGACGTGCATCAACGGCATCGGCGAGCGGGCCGGCAACGCAGCCCTCGAGGAAGTCGTCATGGCGATCAAGACGCGGAGCGACTTCTACGACCTGGAGACCAACGTCAAGACGCGCGAGCTGTACCGGACGTCGCGGCTGGTCTCCGACCTCACGGGCATGCTCGTCCAACCGAACAAGGCGATCGTGGGCGCCAACGCCTTCCGGCACCAGTCCGGCATCCATCAGGACGGCATCCTCAAGATGCGCGAGACGTACGAGATCATGGACGCCAAGGAGCTGGGCTGGCCCAGCGGCAGCGAGATCGTGCTCGGCAAGCTCTCGGGCCGCCACGGATTCAAGGCCCGCCTGGAGGACCTCGGCATCGAGCTGACGCAGGAGGAGTTCGAGCGCGCCTTCGTCGCCTTCAAGGAGCTCGCCGACAAGAAGCCCGAGATCACGGACCGCGACATCGAGGCGATCGTCGGCGAGGAGCGCTACGCCGAGGAGGTTACCTACAAGCTCGACCTCCTGCAGGTCTCCTGCGGCAACCAGCTCGTGCCCACGGCGACCGTCCGCCTCGGCACGCCGGACGGACGCACGCTCGTCCATACGGAGACGGGCACGGGACCCGTGGATGCCGCTTACCGCGCGATCAACGCCATCGTCGGCATCGAGAACGAGCTGACGGAGTTCACGGTGAAGAGCGTCACGGAGGGCATCGACGCCCAGGGCGAGGTCATCGTGCGCATCCTCGTCGATGGCCGGACCTACACGGGGCGCGGCGCCGACACCGACATCATCGTCGCCGCCGCCAAGGCGGTGCTCCAGGCGATCAACCGGGCCCTAAGCGTCCAAAAGCCGGAGGAGCTGGTAAGAACGAACCCATGACGTAAAGGATGATGCCTCTTGACAAAGGAAAAGCGGCAACGTAAAGTGGCGGAAGCTGCGCTTGAGTATATCGTTGAGCGCAGGGAGGAACCCGCCGTGACCACGATCAGCAGCAAAAACCAGATCACCCTGCCCGCGCACCTGCTGCGGGAAATGGGCCTGGGGCCTGGTGACAGGCTGAGCATAGCCCGGGAGGGAAACCGGCTGGTCCTGCGCGCCCGGCCCAAAGACTGGGTCCGCTACTACGGCGGGAGCCTGCGCGGGCTGTACGGAGATACGAAGGAAGAGGTGGACGCCTACCTTCAGGAGCTGCGGGAGGACTCCGCCCGGGACGAGATGCTAGAGGAGGCGTGGGCTGGCCGAAAGCCTCCTGCTCAGCCGTAGCCGCAGGCTGCTGCTGGACACGAACGCCTTCATCTACTTCCTCATCGGCCTGGAGCCCTACTTCACGACCTTGTCGCGGCTCTTCGGCCGCGTGCAACGCCGCGAGGCCGAGGTCGTCGTCTCCGTGGTGACCGAGGCGGAGCTCCTCGTTCGGCCGCACCGCGAGGGGGACACGGAGGCGATAGAGCGCATCGCCGGCCTCCTCTCGGAGGACGGCATCCACGTCTTCGCGCTCGGCCGGCCGGCGGCGCGCTCGGCCGCGGAGCTGCGCGCCCGCCATGGCCTGAAGCTGCCCGACGCTATAATCGTGGCCACGGCCCTCGCCGCCGGCTGCGACGCGATCGTGGGCAACGACGGCCATTGGCGCCGCATCAAGGAGATACCCTACCTACACCTGGACGACCTCCTGTCGCCAGGAGTGAGCAAGATGGGATACGGCGAATGACTGAACCTAGGACCCTCTCGGAAAAGATCTGGGAAAGCCACGTCGTCCACCGCGAACCCGGCCGGCCGGACCTCCTCTACGTCGACCTCCACCTCGTCCACGAAGTGACGTCGCCGCAGGCGTTCGAATCGCTGCGGCTGGCGGGGCGCAAGGTGCGCCGGCCCGACCTCACGTTCGCGACGGTCGACCACAACGTCCCGACCGCCGACCGCGACAAGCCGTGGCCGGACCCCCTCTCGGTCGAGCAGGTGGCCGTCCTCGACAGGAACGTCAGCGACTTCGGCCTGCCTTACTTCGGCATCAGCGACGTGCGCCAGGGCATCGTCCACGTCATCGGCCCGGAGCAGGGGCTGACGCAGCCGGGGCTCACGATCGTCTGCGGCGACAGCCACACGGCCACGCACGGGGCGCTGGGCGCCCTCGCCATCGGCATCGGCACGTCGGAGGTCGAGCACGTGCTCGCGACCCAGACGCTGCCCCAGGCGAAGCCGAAGACGATGGCCGTCGAGGTCAACGGCCGCCTGCCGGAAGGCGTCGTCGCCAAGGACGTTATCCTGTCGATCATCCGCACCATCGGCGTCGGGGGCGGCATCGGCCACGTCATCGAGTACCGGGGCGACACGGTCCGCGGCCTCTCGATGGAGGGGCGGATGACCGTCTGCAACATGTCGATCGAAGGCGGCGCCCGGGCCGGCATGGTGGCGCCGGACGACAAGACGTTCGCGTACCTGGAGGGCCGGCCCTACGCGCCGAAGGGCAAGGCCTGGGAGCGCGCCCTGGACTACTGGCGCTCCCTGCCCACGGACGAGGGCGCCAGCTTCGACAAGCTGGTCAGCCTCCGCGCCGAGGACATCGAGCCGTGCGTGACCTGGGGGACCACGCCCGCCCAGAGCGTGCCCGTGACCGGCCGCGTGCCGGACCCGGACGCGTTCGACGACCCCCAGGCGCGGGAGCTGGCCTGGCGGTCGCTTGCGTACATGGACCTCAAGCCGGGCACCGCCATCGAGGACATCCCCCTGGACCGCGTGTTCATCGGCTCCTGCACGAATTCGCGCATCGAGGACCTGCGGGCGGCCGCCGCCACCGTCCGCGGCCGCAAGGTGGCCGCGCGGGTGCGGGCGATGGTGGTGCCGGGCTCGGGGCTCGTCAAGGCGCAGGCGGAGGCGGAGGGGCTGGACAAGGTTTTCCGGGACGCCGGATTCGAATGGCGCGACGCCGGCTGCTCCATGTGCCTGGGCATGAACCCGGACATCCTCCTGCCGGGCGAGCGCTGCGCGTCCACGTCCAACCGCAACTTCGAAGGCCGCCAGGGGCCCGGCGGCCGCACCCACCTCGTGAGCCCGCAGATGGCCGCCGCCGCCGCCATCGCCGGCCACTTCGTCGATATCCGCGGCTGGAAGGGCAACGCATGAGCGCAGACGAAGCCCGCCCATTGCCCGTGCGCCTGTCCGGCCGTCCGGCCGCCCTCCGGAGGAGCGTTTGATGGAGCCCGTTCGCCGCATCCAGTCCAAGGCCGTGCCGCTCAACCGCGCCGACGTCGATACCGACCAGATCATCCCGGCGAAGTATCTGAAGCTCGTGCAGCGCAGCGGCTTCGGCCGGTTCTTGTTCGACTCCTGGCGCAAGGACGAGTCCTTCGTCCTCAACGACCCCGCCTACGCCGGCGCGCAGGTGCTCATCGCCGGGCCGAACTTCGGCTGCGGCTCCTCGCGCGAGCACGCGCCCTGGGCGCTCCAGGACTACGGCTTCAAGGCGATCATCGCGCCGTCCTTCGCCGATATCTTCCGCAACAACTGCGCCAAGATCGGCCTCCTCCTCGTCCAGCTGCCCAAGGACGAGGTCGACATCCTCATGCAGGCCGCCGAGCAGCGCCCCGAGACGCAGGTGATCGTCGACCTGGAAGCCCAGAGCGTGTCCCTCGCCGGGCAGGAATGGTCGATGCGGTTCGAGATCGACCCGTTCGTCAAGCATTGCCTGGTCAACGGCCTCGACGACATCGGCCTGACGCTGCAGCATGAGGCCGAGATCGCGGCCTTCGAGGCGCGGCGCCCAGACTTCTTCCCCGCCGCGCCCGCCTAACCCGTCCCGCCCGCGTCCGGTTCCAGGGGGCCATGCAAACGCACCAGGAGCTCAAGGATCAGCAACGCCGGCAGTGGAGCGCCAACGCCGCCACGTGGGACGCCATGCACGGCCGCCTCGAACGGGAGATGGCGCCGGTCACGGCCTGGCTCTGCCGCGAGGCCGGGCTTGCCCCGGGCATGCGGGTCATCGACCTGGCCTGCGGGTCCGGACACCCGGCGCTCGACGTGGCCCGCCTTGTCCGGCCGGGCGGGAGCGTTGTGGCCACGGACCTCGTCGAGGAGATGGTGGCGGTCACGCGACGGCGCGCCGCCGAGGCCGGCATCGCCAATCTGGAAGCGCGGGTCGCGGACCTGGAAGCGCTGGATTTCCCGGATGCGAGCTTCGATGCGGCCACCTGCCGCTTCGGCGTGATGTTCTGTCCCCAGCCGGAGCGCGCCGCCGCCGAGGTGCGGCGCGTGCTCAAGCCCGGCGGGCGCTTCGCCCTCTCCGTGTGGGACATGCCGGAAAAAAGCCCCGCCCAGACGGTTGTGAACGAAGCGCTAGGTCGGCTCGGCAAGCCGCAGCCAGCGCCGGACTTCGACGCGCCTGGGATCTACCAGCTGGCGCCGCCCGGGAAGCTCCAGCGCCTGCTCGAAGCCGCGGGCTTCGCCGACGTGCGCGTCGAATCGCTGCCGCTGACGATGGAGTACGAGTCCCTGGAAGCCCTCTGGGAGCGCCGTCTAGGGGCGCCTGGATCGATGCGCAGGGTCGTCGAGCAGCTGACTCCCGAGGAGACGGCGCGCCTGAAGGGCTTGCTCGCCGAAGTCTTGCGCCCTTACGCCGCCGCCGGCCGCATTCGCATACAGCAGACTCCGCTGTGCGCAGTCGCGACTAAATAGGTGGCTTCTGTCGTCGAGTGGACGGCAGTGGCGGCGAGGCCGGAGACGCTGCTCGGCCTCGTCCGCGACTACTCGAAGCGGCGCCTGTTCCAGGCGGAGGGCTGGCGCTGCTTGCGCGTCCTCGGGGAGCAGGCGGCGGGACCGGGCGCCACCATGGAGGTCGAAGCCCGCATCGGCCCGGCGCCAACCGTCCACGTCGTCCAGCTCCTGGACGCGGGCGAAGACTACGTGGTAGAGGGCCCGCCCGCGGGCGACAACTACGTGACCACGTGGACGGTGCAGGCGCGCGGCGAGGACGCCATCGTCCAGGTGGAGATGGCGTTCACCTACGGCGGCCTCGTGGGCGAGTTCTTCGTCAGGCGGCGCCTCCGCCGCGCCCTCCGGGAGATGTTGCGGCGCCTGAAGGCAGTCGCCGAAGCAGGCCCCGGCGCCTGAGAGCCGGGGGCATCCCGCCTTTGGCCGGGGACGGCCGGGACTCTTGCAGGAGGCATGCAGCGCATCCCCTTGGGATGCATAATTAGCCCACTCTCCGTGACCGACGGTCCCTGAGCCAGGAGGCACTCATGCTCAGCCCTACCGACAACGACTACCTCTGCCGCATCGGCCCCGGCACGCCCATGGGCAACCTCATGCGCCAGTACTGGATACCCGCCATCCGCTCGGACGAGCTGCCGGCGCCGGACTGCCCGCCCCTGCGCGTCAAGCTGTTGGGTGAGGAGCTCATCGGCTTCCGGATGACGTCCGGCAAGGTGGGCCTCGTCCAGAACGCCTGCCCCCACCGCGGCGCCTCGCTGTTCTTCGGCCGCAACGAGGAGGAGGGCCTGCGCTGCGTCTACCACGGCTGGAAGTTCGACGCGACGGGCCAGTGCGTGGACATGCCCTCCGAGCCCGCGGAGAGCAACTTCCGCACCAAGGTCCGCGCCCGCGCCTACCCCACCCACGAGCACGGCGGCGTCATCTGGGCCTACATGGGCCCGCGGGCGGTCCCGCCGCCGCTCCCCGAGATCGAGGCGATGATGGCCAGCGCCGGCCCCCACGAGATCTCGGTCCTCCACCGGCCGTGCAACTGGATGCAGGGCTGGGAGGGGGAGATGGACACGGTCCACGCCGCCTTCCTCCACGGCGGCCAGAACCGCTTCGACGACTACGAGCCGGGCACCTTCAACTACTACCAGTACAAGGAGCGCGCCGCCAAGTTCAGCACCATCGACACCGAGTACGGCCTCGCGAACGGCGCCTTCCGCCCCGCCGAGGCCGACACCTACTACTGGCGCATCACCCAGATCCTCTTCCCCTTCTACAACATGATCCCCACCGGCAAGCTTGGCGACGCCTTCCGGATCGGCGCCTACGTGCCCATGGACGACGACCACACGCTGCACTGGGAGATCCAGGTGCGGCCGGGCGCGGCCGCCAACGAGCCCCAGTTCCTGCGCGGCGCCCATCCCATCGCGAACACGACCGGCTGGTACGGCCGCTTCAACGTCGAAGAGACGCTGGAGAACGACTACCTCATCGACCGCGAGCTGCAGCGCCGCAACCGCGGCCCCGGCGGTTACACCGGCATCCTCAACGGCCGCCTGCAGGACTGCGCCGTCACCGAGACCATGGGCCCGATCTACGACCGGTCGCGCGAGCACCTGGGCACGACGGACCAGTTCATCATCCGGGCGCGGCGGATGATGATCCGCGCGGCCCGCGCCCTCGAACGGGACGGCATCGTCCCGCCGGGCGTGGACACACCGGAGGTGTACCGCCAGCGTTCGGGCGAGATCATCCTGCCGCGGACGCAGGATTGGTGGGAGACGTACGTCAACCTCAGGCGGACGTGGTACCCGCGGCAGACGCCGCTCCCCTCCCAGACGGCGGGCTAGCCCAGGCCGCGCCCCAAGGTACTGCCCGCTCAGCCGGACGGGATGGGAGTGCGCCGCCGCAGCCGAGGCTTGCCGGGACGGGGTTGCGGCATCGTGCCCCGCGGCAGACCGGCGACCATCTCTTGACAGGCGGGCGCAAAATGAGGCCAGCCAACCGGAACAAACGCTGCCGAGGAGGTAGGCCGTGGCAGAAATCCTTGGACTGGGGATGACGCACTACCCGGGCATGACGACGAAGGGCAACCTCGCCGCCCGCGCCAAGCGGTTCATGCAGGACCCCCTCCTGCCGGAGCAGTACAAGGACCCGGCCACTTGGCCGGAGCCCATGCGCCGCGAGTGGGCCGACGACGAGGGCTGGGCGCATTCCGAGGAGCACCGCCGCCAGCTGATCGAGAACTTCCGCTGGATCAGGCAGGAACTGGACGCCTTCGACCCGGACGTGGTCCTGATCTGGGGCGACGACCAGTACGAGAACTTCAAGGAGGACGTGGTCCCGCCGTTCGCGGTCCTCGCCTACCCCGAGTTCCAGGCCAAGCCCTGGGAGCACCTGCCGCCGGGCCGTGAGAACTCCTGGGATGAACCAAAAGACCGGGAATTTCGCTACAAAGGCCACCAGAAAGCCGGCAAGTACCTCGCCAACCGGCTCCTGGCGGACGGCTTCGACGTCGCCTACAGCTATCAGCCGAACCACGGCGACGGCTTCGGCCATGCCTTCCTGAACACCGCCCTCTACCTGGACTGGGACCGCAAGGGGCTTGGCTATCCCCTGCTGCCGCTTTCGACGAACTGCTACGGCCGTCCCCTGACGAAGCTGCGGGGCAGCGTCCTCAACAACCTGGCCGACCTGCCCAACGAAGACGAGGTCGATCCATCCTCGCCGCACCCCTGGCGCTGCTTCGACATGGGCCGCAGCATCGGCCGGGCGATGGCCGAAAGCCCCTGGCGGGCTGCACTCATCGCCTCATCCAGCTGGTCGCACAATTTCCTCACGGCCCGCTACCACTACTTCCATCCGGACGTCGAGACCGACAAGAAGTACTACGAGGCGCTGGTGAAGGGCGATTACGACTTCTGGCGCCGGACGCCTCTCGAAGAAATCGAGCTCGCCGGGCACAACGAGCTGCTGAACTGGTACGGGCTCGTCGGCGCCATGGCCGAGCTCGGACGCAAGCCGGACGAAGCCCGCTTCGTGGAGTCCTGGCTTTGCAACTCGGACAAGGTGTTCGCCGTCTTCCGCCCCTAAGGAGGCCTTACCGCTGACCCCTCTCCGAGGCCCGCAGCGGGCGCGCCGTCAGGCAGAGACGGCCGCCGGCGTGCTCGCGGAAAGGCTTCGAGGGCCCCGCTCAGGCGCTGACCGGCGGCGGGGAGGCTGGCGCTAGTGCGACCACCACATCTCCTCCCACATCTGGCGGATGGCGTCCTGCTCCCGGATCGATTGGCCGCGCGCGAGCCCCAGGGCCTGGTCGGCCTGGACTTCGTCGCCGTCCAGGCGCCAGGCCATCGCCTGCGCCAGGTAGCCGAGTTTCGCCTCCAGCTCGCGCAGGGTCTCGCTGGCCCTGGGCTCGTGATAATGGAGGCGGACCCAGCGCAGGGTCTCCAGCGCGTCGTCGAACACCTTCGTGTACTCGGCTTCAAGGTTGCGCGTGCTGCCGAACATCATGGCCCCGGTACCTCTCTCCGCGTAGCTTAACGCAATCGTCCCCTGCCGGGAGGCCGGCCTCGGTCCCGCTTCTCCCCGCCGAACAGCCTAGAATGGGACGCGATGCAGGTCAGCGAGAGCGTCCGCGCCGTCCAGGTCCCGGAGACCAACCCCATGCACCCCCAGTTCACGACCATCTACCTCGTCGGCAGGGGACAGGTGCTGACGATCGACTCCGGCGCCGACGAGGAGCGCTACCGCTGGATGCTCCGCGGTTACCTGGCCGCGACCGAGAAGGCCGAGATCGCGCAGTGCGCCCTCACCCACTATCACGCCGACCACAGCTCCAACCTCCGCTGGATATGCGACGAGTTCGAGGCCGAGGCGGTGGTCTCGAGGGCGACGGCGGAGCGGATACCGGACCGCCTGCCGGCCGCGGTCCGCCACCTGGAGGACGGGCACGACCTGGACCTCGAGCAAGCGCCGCGCCTGCGGGTCATTTCGACGCCGGGCCACAGCCCGGACTCGGTCTGCTTCTACCTCGAAGACGAGGGGGTGCTCTTCACCGGCGACACGGTCCTCGGCGCGGCGACGACGGCGGTCCAGGACCTCGGCGCCTACCTGGACAGCCTCCGCCGCCTGCGCGACCTGCCGAACCTGCGCCTCATCTGCCCGGGCCACGGCCCCATCATCGACGAGCCCATCGCCTACATCGACGCCTACATCCGCCATCGCGAACAGCGAGAGCGCGATATCGTCGCCCAGCTCGCGGAAGGGCCGCCCTTGACGAGCTGGGAGATCATGGAGCGTCTCTACGCGCAGATCGACCCCCGCCTGCGCCGGCTCGCCGACGCCAACGTCCGCACCCATCTCGCCAAGCTGGAGCAGGAGGGCCGCTTGCGCGTCCACCCCGGCAGGCGCCGGCCGCGGTCGCCGGAAGACGAAGCCCGCGCCCGCGCCGAAGAACAGGAGCGAGAGGCGGTCCTGCGAAAGGCGGAGGAGTACCGCGAGCAATCCCGAAGGCGGGCGTTGTTCCTCCATGAGAACCCTCCCACCGAGGAGTGGCTGGAGCCTCCCCGCTACGAGATCGTCCCTGGGTAAAGAAAAAGCGCATTAGCATATTGACAAAACTTCGAAGCGGGGGCATATTCGCGCCAAGCGGGCGTACGTCGAAAGCGAGGCGTTCAATGACAACCGCGGCAGCTGCCATGGAAGGAATGCCGGAGCGGGCGCAGGCGTTCGAGTTCGAAGTCGCGCGGCCCCCCGGCCAGTCCCGGATTACGAATTTCCCCCTCTTCATCGGCACCTTCATCCGGGTGATCCTGCTCATCCCGCACTTCGTGATCCTCTACTTCCTCCAGATAGTCGCGAACATCCTCTACCTGATCGCGACCTTCGCGATCCTGTTCACGGGGCGCTTCCCGGGCGGGCTGTTCAACTTCGTGCTCGGCTACCTGCGCTGGAACGCGAACGTGTACGGCTATGTGGGCCACCTGTACGACGCCTATCCGCCGTTCAATCTCCAGCAGCAGGAGGCGTTTCCGCTCCAGTTCCGGGTGGAGGCGCCGGAGTCATCCTCGCGGCTGCTGAACTTCCCCTTCCTCGGCTTCATCATCAAATTCGTCCTGCTGATCCCCCACCTCATCGTCCTGAGCTTCCTCTACCTCGTCGCGCTGATCCTGATCTTCATCGCCCAGTTCGCGATCCTGTTCACGGGCGCCTTTCCGGAAGGCATGCACAAGTTCGTTGTCGGCGTGGGGCGCTGGTACAACCGCGTCGAGGTCTACCTGCTCGCCCTGAGCGACAAGTACCCGCCGTTCAGCATGAGCTGACCTTTCGCGGGTTCTCAGCCGGCGGCCGACGCGTGGCCGGCGGCCGTGCTAGGCTGGACGCGCCGTGTTTGCGTCCAGGGGCCTGCGCATCGCCATCGCCGGCATCGTCGCGTGCCTGCTCGGCATCGCCGGGCTCCTGTTCATGCCCAAGGGCCTCGCGATTGTCCTCATGCTCTCGGGAGGCCTGGGCGTCATGGGCGGCTTTATCTGGACCCTGGTCGAGTACTACCTGCCCTCATCGAGCGCGGACAAGCGGTAGCGGACGGGCTCCGTCACCTCGCCCAGTTGTAGTCCTCGACCAGTTGGTTGGTCTCCGCCAACGTGGCCGCGTGCTGGGAAGCCAGCTGGTCGCGCTGGGTAAGCGCGGCGTTGTGGTCGTCGACGGCGGCATTGTGGCGGGTCACGAGGGCGTTGCGGTGCTGGATCAGCACGACTAGCTGCGCCTGCTTGTCCGCGGGCGGCTGGTTCGAGTCCTCGACCTTCTCGATCTGGGCGTCGACGTCGTCGATCTGCTTGTCCAGGTCGTCGATCTCGGCGCGGAGGCTGCGCAGCTGCTGGTCCAGGGCCGCGATCCGGGACTGGAGCGAGGCCAGCGAAGCGCGGTTCTGCTCGATGCGCGCCGCCAGCGGCTGGCGTTGGGCGGCCAGTCGCAACGCCTCCTCCTCATGGAAGGCAGCCTGCGCGCGGTTGATGGAGTCCTGCTGCTCGCTCCAGATGCGGCCGATTTCGCCTTCCAGCAGGCCGCAGGAGTCCAGCGCCGGGATCTGCTGCATCAGCGTCTTCAGCTTGAGGGCGCCGTCGCGATAGATGTCGACGTGGCGCTGTTCGTGGGCGGCGACGCCCTCGGCGTAGCGCTGCCAATGGGCGCGGATGGCCGGGTCGAGGGCGGCCTCGTTGGCGTGCCGCGGCAGCGTCACGACGATGTCGGCCCTGATCGTCATCGAACGGATAGCGCAGCTATCGCCGGACCGCATCCCCTGCCATTCGTAGCCCCAGGTCACGGACGTCAGGCCGCTGCCGCGTTTGCCTTCGCCATCGGTCGGGCCGTTGCGCTCGATGAAGCTGAAGATCGCCTCGGTCGTCGCGCCCTCCACGTCGTAGTACGCGGTCGATACCGACGTCTCGACGACGACGCGTTCGCCGGAGAGGTCCAGCGTCGGCGTCGGCTCCGGGGCGGCTTCATCCTTGCAGGCTGCTAGGAGCAGAAGGAGCGCGGCCAGGCAAAGGGAAACGGGCCTTACCCGCCTCGCGAGAGACACGGTCACTATGTTAAGCGGCGTCCATCGGGATTGCGACTGTCTCCGTCAAGGTGAGGGCAACGCGCCAGTCCCGCCGCATGCCTACGCCCATCACCTGGTAGGGATGGGCGGAAACGTCCGCTTCGATGATGCAGTCCGATGGCCCGGTCGCGTTCTTCACCTGCAAGTACAGGCGGTGGCTGTTCCCCGTGGCGACCTCGTCCACGAGCTCGACGTCCAGCGTCGTCTCGACTTGATTGGCATGGGGGCGGTCCGGCCGGAGGAGGATGACGTGCTCCGGGCGCACGCACAACGCCGCCGCGGAGCCCGGCGCCAGCGCGCCCTCCGCCCGGGCGCGGCCTCTGAACCACGGCGTCTCCACTTCCGTGAATGCCTCCGTCTTTGCGACGACGGTGCCGGGGAAAATGTTCCGCGCCTCCAGGAGCTGGGCCACGCGGACGGATGCCGGGTTGCGGAACACGGCCTCCCGCGGGCCGGACTGGAGCACCTCGCCACGGTCGTAGACGACGATGCGGTCGGCGAGGGCGTACGCCTCCTGAAGGTCGTGCGTGACGAAGAGCGCCAGGAGGCCCAGCTGCCGCCGGATGCGGCTTACCTCCCGGCGGAGGGCGTTGCGCACGGACGCGTCCAGCGAGCTGAACGGCTCGTCCAGGAGGAGGACGCGGGGACGGGCCGCAAGCGCCCGCCCCAGGGCCGTGCGCTGCTGCTGCCCGCCCGAGATCTGGCCTGGGAGGCGCTCCTCCAGGCCCTCCAGGCCCAGCAGGGCCACGAGCTCCCGGACGCGCGCCTGCTGCTCCCGCTTCGGCAGGCGATGGAGCGCGAAGGCGAGGTTTTCGGCCACGGTGAGGTGCGGGAACAGCGCCAGGTCCTGCACCACGTACCCAAGGCTGCGCGACTGCGGCGCCAGATCGATGCCGAGGGACGAATCGAACACGACGCCCGCCGGCAGCGCGATGCGGCCGCGGTCGGGCCGGAGAAGGCCGGCGATGGCGCGCAAGGTCAGCGTCTTGCCGGAACCGGAGGGACCCAGGAGGACCACGAGCTCCTCGTCCGCCTCGAAGCGGGGGCGCAGACGAAAACCGCCGAGGCGCTTCTCGAAGTCGACCGAGAGCATCTGTTACACCGCGGGGCGCGCCGCCGAGCGCGCCGCCGCCCTAAGCAGGAGGAGGAGCAGCGCCGCCGCGAAGACCAGGATGACGGCCAGCGCGATCGCCACGTCGATGGACGCCCCGGCGTCAAAGACGCCTATGATCGCGAGGGGCATCGTCTGCGTGCGTTCCGGGAAGTTGCCCGCGAACACGAGCGTGGCGCCCAGCTCGCTGAGGGCGCGCGCCCAGCAGAGGATGGCCCCGGCCAGCACCGAGGGCCAGGAGAGCGGCAGGACGATGCGCCAGAAGACGCGCAGCGGCCCGGCGCCCAGCGTCGCGGCGACGCCTTCGTACTCGGGGCTCACGCTTTCGAAGCCGGCCTTGACCGTCCGGATGTAGTAAGGCGCCGAGACGAAGACCTGGGCCATGACCACGGCCGCCGTCGTGAACGCGAGGTCCAGGTCCAGCGCCTCCATCTCCGGGCCGAGGACGCCGCGGCGGCCGAAGGCGACCAGCAGCGCCACCCCGGCCACGGTCGGCGGCAGGACGATGGGCAGGTCGACGACGAGGTCTACCAGGAGCTTGCCGGGAAAGTCGCGCCGGGCGAGCAGGTACGCGACG
>Ga0073934_10007114_pt1 | contig 15816 bp, 13 predicted proteins | sample LarsenN4metaG_FD_76834 | JGI IMG/M metagenome (GOLD analysis project Ga0073934, IMG submission 76834) | Hot spring sediment bacterial and archeal communities from British Columbia, Canada, to study Microbial Dark Matter (Phase II) - Larsen... ...
GCCTGATCCGGCTGTAAACCGCCGCTGAAATTCACCCGCCGACTGAACTTGGACAGTTTCCTGCTAGGCAACCCGCGCGCCATCACTATCGTCCGGCAAACTTGAGCGCCTCCCGTCCCCCGATCACCACCGCTCCCGGCTCCACCGCCGCCGCGCTGGGGGCTTTTCTCCTGCTGGACGCCAACGGTCGCGTCGAAGCCGCCAGCGAGGCCGCGCGCCAGCTCTGGCAGGCCGGGGAGAACGAGCTGGTCGGCGACCTTCTGCCCGGCCTCTTCGTCTTCGACGTCATCGCCAACGACCCGGACTGGGTCCAGGCCCAGTGGGAGGTGCTGGTCGCCGCGGCCGCGTCGCAACCCGTCCCGCTCAAGCTCTCGCCCCGCGAGGCCGCGCCCTTCGACGTGCTGGTGCGGATCGAAAAGGCCGCCGGCACCGCCGCCCGCTACTTCGCCCACATCCGCGTGCCGCAGCTTGAGGCGGTTGCCGCCGCGGCCGGCGGCCCGGCCGACCACCTCGCCGCCCTGCTCCACGAGCGCAGTCCCCTCGCCTTCTTCGACCTCAACTTCGTCAAGGGCGAGGCGTTCTATTCCCCCGCCTTCAAGAAGCTGCTCGGCTACGCCGACCAGGCCGTCGCGGCCAACTACGACGCCTTCCTCGCCCTGCTGCACCCCGACGACTCCGCTGCCGCCCCGGACAAGCAGGGCCGCGGCGGCTCGCCCGGCGGACGCCCCTTCTCCGTCGAGTGCCGGATGAAGCACGCGCAGGGCCACTACGTCTGGGTGCTCTGCACGGGCCTGCACCTCTTCGGACCCAACGGCGCCCTGCAGCGCGTGGCCGGCGCCCTGCTCGACATCCAGGACCGCAAGGACTTCGAGGAAGCCAGCCTGCGCGCCGAGGACCGCCTGCACCTGCTCACCGAGCGCGGCGGCCTCGGGGCCTTCGACCTCGATTTCGCCGGCAACACCTTCTGGCTTTCCCCTGCGCTGAAAAAGCTGGCCGGTTACGACGACCACGAGTTGCCCGACACGCCGGCCTCGTTCGCCAAGCTCGTGCCGGAGGCCGCCGAATCCTCCAGCCTCGCCGCCTACTTCCTCGGCCGCCACACCGGCGAGGTCGCCTACCATGACAGTCTCCTGCTCCGGCACCGCGAAGGCCGCGATGTCTGGCTCTACGCCGGCATCCTCCGCCTGATCTCGCGCCGCAAGGAGCTGCAGCGCGTGCTCGGCTACCTGCTGCCGATGCCCGAGGGCTCTGCCCGGCCCGCGCCCGCCGGCGCGCCGCCCGCGGAGCATTTCGCCGCCGTGCTCGCGGCCATGCACGAGGGCGTCATGCTGGTCGATGCCGGCGGTCGCGTGGTGTTCCTCAACCCCAAGGCCGCCCAGCTCCTCCGCGTCCCGGCGCCCGACGCCGTGGGCCAGCATCCCGCCGACCTCTTCCGCCTCGTCGACCGTCTCAGCGGCCGGCCCGGCGAGGATCCCGTCGACAAGGTCCTCGTCACCGGCGAGGCCACGCGGCTCAACAGCGACTGCGCCCTCGCCTTCCCTGAAGGCAGCATCCCCGTGGCCTGGACCTGCCAGCCCGTGCTCGACGCCTCCGGCCGCCCGGCCGGCGCCGTCCTCGTCTTCCGCAACCCGGAGGAGATGAGCCTCACGCCCGAGGAGCTGATCAAGTCCTCCCGCTTCGACTCCCTCGGGCAGCTCGCCGGCGGCATCGCGCACGATTTCAACAACCTCCTCACCACCATCCTCGGCGGCGTCTCACTCGCCAAGGACAGCCGCGACTACTCCGGCCTCGAGAACAGCGAGCGCGCCTGCCTCGCGGCCAAGGCCCTCAGCAAACAGCTCCTCACCTTCGCCAAGGGCGGCAGCGCCACCCGCCAGGTCGTCAAGCCCGCCGAGTTCCTCAAGGACGCCGTGCGCCTCGCCGCCGCCGGCTCCGCCGTCAAGGTCGAGCTCAACTGCGCCGACGACGCCGGCACCGTCATGGTCGACCGCGCGCAGATTCTGCAGGTTTTCCAGAACCTCATCATCAATGCCATCCAGGCCATGCCCAGCGGCCAGGGAAACATCTGGGTCACCGCCGGCAACATCCAGCTGGCTGACGGCCAGGTCGGCAACCTCCCCGCCGGTCCCTACGTCGCCATCGAGGTCCGCGACAACGGCTCCGGCATCAAGCCCGACCACCTCCAGCGCATCTGGGACCCCTTCTTCACGACGAAGAAGACCGGCACCGGGCTCGGCCTTTCCACCGTGCTCTCCATCGTCAAGCGCCACGGCGGCCTCATCGGCGTCGAATCCGAGGTCGGCGTAGGCACCGCCTTCACCGCCTACCTGCCCGTCACCTCCGAGGAGATCCAGGTCGAGGCCCGCAAGGCCGCCAGCCTCCGCTTCGGCACCGGCCGCGTCCTCTTCATGGACGACGACCCGCAGATCTGCCACCTCACCGGCACCATGCTCGAGGGCCTCGGCTACAAGTTCGACCTCGCCAAGAACGGCGAGGAGGCGGTCCAGTTCTACAAGCGCTACCTCAACATCGGCCGCCCCTACGACGTGGTCATCATGGACCTCACCGTCATCGGCGGCATGGGCGGCGAACAGACCTTCAAGGTGCTCCGCGAGCTCGACCCCGAGGTCCGCGCCATCGTCGCCAGCGGCTACGACAACGACGACATGGCCCGCCAGTTCATGGACATGGGCTTCTGCGGCTACCTGACCAAGCCCTACCGCGTCGGCGACCTCGGCCGCATCATCAAGACCGTCCTCGGGAAGTAGCGCGCAACGCCGCGCTCGCCTTCCACCCGCCCCGCCTCCAACGTTGCCCCGGCCCATGCAACCGGTCGTCGTCGCCCAGCCCTACGAGTTCGTCCCGCCGACCTACGGCGACTTCTGGCCCGCCCTCCTGCGGCCCTTCCTCCTCCCCCACCTGCTCAAGCGCGACGGCGTTGCGCGCGTTGAGTGCCGGCACGTCGACCGCCTCCGCGCCTCGCTGGCCGCCGGCCACGGCATCATGCTCGCGCCCAACCACTGCCGCCCGCCCGACCCCTTCGTCGTCGGCGAGCTGGCGCGCCAGGCCGGCTGCCATGTGCACACGATGGCCAGCTGGCACCTCTTCATGATGGGCCGGCTTCAGCGCTTCCTCCTCCCGCGCATGGGCGTGTTCTCCATCTACCGCGAGGGCCTCGACCGCGAGGCCCTCAAGTGCGCCACCAGCATCCTCGTCGCCGCCCGCCGCCCGCTCGTCGTCTTCCCCGAGGGCATCGTCACCCGCCACAACGACGAGCTCGGCTACATGATGGACGGCGTCGCCCTCATCACCCGCAGCGCCGCCAAGCAGCGCGCCGCGCTCAACCCGCCGGGCAAGGTCGTCGTGCACCCCGTCGCGCTGCGCTACCTCTTCGAAGGCGACCTCGCCGCCACCGTCGGCCCCATGCTCACCGCCATCGAGCAGCGCCTGACCTGGCGCCCGCACCACGACCTCACCCCGGCCGCGCGCATCGCCCGGATCGGCGCCGCCCTCCTCGCCGCCAAGGAGATCGAGCACCTCGGCGAGGCCCGCACCGGCCCCATCTACGAGCGCGTCGCCAACCTCATCGACGCCCTCCTCGTCCCCCTCGAGGCCGAGTGGCTCAAGGGCCGGCGCGACCCCACCGTCGTCGGCCGCGTCAAGCTCCTCCGCTCCGCCATCGTGCCCGACCTCGCCGCCGCCAAGCTCGACGAGGCCGAGACCGAGCGCCGCTGGCGGCAGCTCGGCGACATCTACCTCGCCCAGCAACTCTCCCTCTACCGCCCCGGCTACGTGGACGAGAACTCCACCCCCGAACGCATCCTCGAGACCGTCGAGCGCTTCGAGGAGGACATGAATGACGCCGTGCGCACCGTCTCGCCCATTCGGGCCGTTGTCACCGTCGGCGAGGCCATCGAGGTCTCGCCCGAGCGCGCCAAGGGCGCGGAGGGCGACCCGCTCATGGGCGCCATCCGCTCCCAGCTCGAGGCCATGCTCGCGGCCACCCGCGCCGAGTTCCGCGGGCAATACTCTCCTGCCACCAGTGGCTGACATCCCTTCTCCCCTCAGCGCTGATCAGCGTCGATTGGCGTTCCCATCCCATGTCTGAATCCGTCCTCCCCTACCTCGTGCGCGCCGTCGCCATCGCCGGGGCCCTCGTGCTGTGGTTCTGGACGCAAAGGATCATTTCCCGCAAGGCCCCGCCCGTTTCCACCAGCGGCCTCGGCGATCGCGTGCACGACTGGACCGCAACGTGGCTCGATTGGCTGCACGCCAATCCACGCGCGGCCAACGGTCTGCTGATCGTCACCTCCGCCCTCATCGATCTCTGCGGCGCGGCTCTGCTCGCCGCCTCCGTGTTCGGCAGCACGCTCCGCCCCCTCCTCGCGCTCCTCCTTCTCTTCGGCTGCCGGCAGGTCTGCCAGCTGCTCATCACCCTGCCGCCCCCGCCGCGGATCATCTGGCGCGACCCCGGCTTCCCTTCGCTCCTCGTCACCTACGGCGTCAGCAACGATTTCTTCTTCTCCGGGCACACCGCCATCGCCTTCCTCGGCGCCATCGAGGTCGCCCACCTCGGCCAGCCGGTGCTGACGGCCGCCGCCTTCGCCGTCGCCATCGGGCAGGCCCTCGCCGTCCTCGTCCTGCGCGCCCACTACACGATGGACGTCGTCGCGGCCGTCTTCGCCGCCTTCGGCTGTTCCGCTCTGGCAGCGCGCCTCGCCCCCGCCGTCGACGCCTGGCTCGTTGCGTTCCTCTGAGTGCCAGTCCGGTTTGTCATCTATTAGATGACAAACCGGCGGAAGCATCTGTAATCGAGCGGATTCCAAATCGCACAGCTCGGACTACTGGCCCGGGGGCCACGGCGGGCGCGTTACGGTGAGCCCCAGCAGTTCCTTCGCGCGCGCCTTCGCGGCCGGCATGTCGCCCACCACGTTGGCGCGGCCCAGGTCGTCGAAGAACCCCGCCTTCTCCATCATGAAGTAGGGCTGCGTGTGCGGCCCGCAGAGGATCAGGTGCCGGTGGTGCAGCCGGAGCTTGCGGAGCATGTTCTCGATCCGGTTCAGCGCCGTGGCGTCCATGGCCGTGACCGCGGACATCTCGAGCACCACCACCTTCACGTCGGCCGCGGCGCGTCGCAAAATGCTGTCGAGCTTCTCGGCCGAGCCGAACAGCAGCGCGCCGTAGACGCGGTAGACCATCACGCCGCGCGGCAGGTCGCCCACCTTCTCGTGACGCGCCGCCACCTCCTCGCCTGTCATCGCGTGCACCTGCGTCGTGTCCGCCACGCGTTTGATGAAGGAGAACGCCGCCAGCACCATGCCCACCTCCACCGCCACGGTCAGGTCGAAGACGACCGTCAGCCCGAACGTGGCCAGGAAGACCGCCGCGTCGCCCCGCGGCCGCTTGCGCAGCACGAGGAACTCCTCCCACTCGCCCATCCGCACGGCCACGACCGCCAGCACCGCGGCGAGGGTCGCCAGCGGGATGTCGCCCGCCAGCGGCGCCGCCACCAGCAGCACCGCGAGCAGGAAGACGGCGTGCACCATCCCCGCCACCGGCGTGCCGGCGCCGCTGCGGATGTTCGTCGCCGTGCGCGCGATCACGCCCGTCACCGGCAGCCCGCCGAAGAGCGGCGAGAGGAAGTTCGCCGCGCCCTGCGCCATCAGTTCCTGGTTCGAGTCGTGCCGGTCGTCGATCATGCCGTCCGCCACCACGGCCGAAAGCAGCGACTCGATGGCGCAGAGCAGCGCGATGGTGAACGCGGGCCGGATCAGCCCGCTGACGTGCTCCCAGTCGAACGCCGGCCACGCCAGCGCCGGCAGCCCCTGCGGGATGCCGTTGAACCGGCTGCCCACCGTCTCGACCCCGAGACCGCCCCAACGCACCAGCAGCACCCCCGCGACGACGGCCACGATCGAGGCGGGCAGGCGCCCCCAGCGCTTTGGCCACAGCAGCAGGACCGCCAGCGAGAACCCCGCCAAGCCCGCCGCCGTCCAGTTGACGGTCGGCAGCGCCTGCCACAACGCCGCCAACTTCGGCAGGAACTCCGGCGGCTCGTGCTCCAGCCGGAGACCGGCCAGCTCGCGCAGCTGGGCGGCGAAGATCGTCACCGCGATACCGCAGGTGAAGCCGGTCGTCACCGGATGCGGGATGAACTTGATGAGGTTGCCCAGCCCGAGGAAGCCCATCGCCAGCAGCATCAGCCCGGCCAGCATCGTGCAGAGCAGCAGGTTCGCCGCGCCGTATTGGGCCACGATCAGCGCCACGAGTCCTACGAACGCCCCCGCCGGTCCGCCCACCTGCACGCGCGAACCGCCCAGCGCCGAGACGAGGAAACCGCCGATGATGCCCGCATAGAGCCCAGCGGCGGGCGTCACGCCGGACGACACGCCCAGGCCGATGCACAGCGACAACGCCACGCAGCCCACCGTCAGGCCCGCCCCGAGGTCGGCGAGAAACTTCGCCCGGTCGTAGTCCCGCAGCGCCTCCACGAGGCGCGGACGGAACCTTTGCGGCGATATCATGGCTGACGATGCCTGCCCGGACCCCGCGAAGCAAGTGCGCGGCCCGATCATTACCGCCGCTTGCCGGCCCGATTAGCAACGCCCCCGGAGAACTCTGCATCTGTGGCAGGCAGCGACCTCGGTCGCGCCAAAACACAGCGCCGGGAAAATGTAGCCGCGCTTGAACGGACGTGAAAGCGTGGCTCGGAGGAGTCCGCGTTGTCACTGCACTCCAAAGCGGCTACGGCAGATACGGGCCGCCCTAGCGCTTGCGGAGGCGCTTCCGGCTCTCGTCCCACGCCATGCCCACGGTGAAGTCGCGCGTGACGAAGTTCAGGAAGTCCCGCCCCTGCACCACGAAGAAGCTGGCGTGGTGGCTCTTCACCACGGTCGTCGCCGTCGCCACGCCGTCGCCGATCAGGCTCACTTCGCCGAAGCTGTCGCCCTGCTTCAGCACCCGCAGCTCCTTGCCCTTCTGTTGCACGCTCACCTCGCCCCGGTAGATGAGAAAGAACCAATGGTTCACCTCGCCCTCCGAGGTCAGGGCCGTGCCCTCGGGATATTCCTTCAGCTCGGCGCGCTTGGCGAATTCCACGCGCGTGGCATGGCTCCAGTGCCGCGTCATTTCGCAGCCCTCCAGGAACCCCACCTTCTGCACCGCGTTTTCCACGGCGCTGCGGGTCATCTTGCCGAGCACGAGCCGGTCGAAGGCCGCCTTGTCGAGCGAAAGCAGCACGCTTTTTTCCAACGCGCGGATGGACCGCGTGCGCACGCCGCCGTGCAGCAGGGCGATCTCCCCGAAAATGTCGCCTTCGTCCATCTCCGCCACCGGTTCCGAGCGGCCCGGCGCGTAGTCACGCCGCACCTCCACCCGGCCCGACACGATGAGGTAGAGCCGGTCGCCCTGCTCGCCCTCCTTCACGATGAAGCTCCCGCGGCGGAACTCCTCCGCCTGCGTCGCCTGGGCCAGGGCCCTCAGGTCCTCCGCCGGCAGGTCGCGGAACAGCGCCGTCTGGCCCAGCCACTGCGCACGCGCCTCCTCCGACATCAGCGCCTCCTTCGGCCGCACGCGCCGCTCGGACCGCTCGCGCAGCGAGTCGCGGACGTGGCTCACCACGATCCAGAGGATCAGGCCCGCGCCCGCCAACACCGCGACACCCAGCAATCCCATCAACCCGAGCGCGGTGTAGCGCCACCCGCCGACCTCCTGGAACCGCCGGTAAAGCTCCGCGGCGTTGGTCTGCCAGAGCGTCGCCCCGGCCAGCAGCAGCACGCCCAGCCAGAGCAGCGTCGCGAGGGCGCAGGCGCCGAGATATTTGCCGTCCTCGATGTGCCGGCGCGCGGCCGTCAGCAGCGTGATCAGCCGGTTCTTCGCCAGCGCGAGGTTGTAGCTCGTGGCCGGCTGCGGGTCGCGCAGCCAGGCCGCCAGCAGGTCCTGCAACGGCGAACGCCACAGCGGCGACCACTGCCAGAGCAGGCCTGCGGCCAGCCCCGCCATGAGCGGCGGCTGCTTCCACGCCGCCAGCGCGAAGGCCAGCGCCGGCACCGCCGCGCGCGCCAGCGCCACATCGGCCTCGGTGCCGCGCCCGCCCAGCGCGGCGTCGTCGGTGTCGAATTCCAGGCGCGGAAACGGCGTCTTCCATTCCAGCCGCGCGCGGTAGACCGGTTGCCTGGCCGCGACCGCCACGCTGGCCGCCAGCACCGCACCGAGGCTCGCCGCGGCGCAAAAGGCCAGCCAGCCGAGCACCAGCCACAGCGGTTGCTCCGGCAGCGGCAGGCCGCGCCAGGCCACGGCCCCGTTGGCGGCGAGGATGAAGACCACCGCCGGCCAGCGCAGGAGCCGGCCCGGCAGCTTGACCGGCCATTTGACCGGTTTCACTTCCGCCGGCTCCGCCGCGCCCTCGGGAAGCAACAGACCGGCGCGCGCGGCCTTCACGACCAATTCGTAGTATTCGCGCAACGGCGGGCAGCATTGCGACTCGATCAGCCAGCTGAGGATCTTCGGCACCGTCGCGCCGTTCGTGAAACCCTCCAGCACCCGCGATTGGAAAGTCGTCACCACGATCTGCGTGCGGCTCGCGTCATGGCGCAGGGCCACCCGGTTCTCGCGCAGGGGCACCGCCCGGGTGCCCGGAGCAAGCCGCAGCGTGGCCTGGTTCAGGAGGGTGGCGATCTCGGCCTCCGGGGCGGGCGCAGGCGTGGCGGGGGTTTCGGCCATGGCGGACGTCGGCATGAACACCGTTTCCCGCCCCGGCCGCAAGCGCGCAGTCGCCCCCTACCCGCGCCAGGTCAGCGCATGGCACAGGGCCACGCCCGCGGCGTCGGCCTCGTCGGAGGCCAGCGGCCGCCCGTGCCCGAGCATGGCCATCACCGTGCGGGCCATCTGCTCCTTGCTGGCGCGGCCGTGGCCGACCACCGCCTGCTTCACGCGCAACGGCGGATATTCGAACACGTCAACGGACCGCAGGGCCGAGGCCGCGATCGCCGCCCCGCGCGCCGCCCCGAGCACCTGGGCCGTCTGGAAATTCTGCACGTAGATCGTCTGCTCCAGCGCGACGTGCCGCGGGGCGAACTCCGCGAGGAACGCATCCACCGCGCGGTGGATTTCGCCGAGGCAGAACGCCATCGTCCGGACCCGCGGGATGCGGAGGGTCTGGCAGCGCAGCAGCAAGGCCGGCCGCCCCGGCGCAAACTCGAGCAGCGCCAGGCCCGTGCCGCGCAAGCTCGGGTCGATGCCCAGCACGCGCCCGGCAAAGGCCGCCCGGGGCGCGAAGTCGCGCGCCGACGGCCAGGCCTGCGGCGCGAGCCCGCCCTCGATCTTCGCCTTCCAGAGTTGTCGCACCGATGCGCGTCCCATGTTGCGCCCACGCAATACAGGGATGCGCCGCAGTTCAAACCCCGAACGCACCGCGCTCCGCCGCCGTCACGCGCCCCGCCTCGACCCGCAGGCAATGCCAGCCGCCCTCGCCGGCCGGCGGCTGCGTGCCGGTCGCGATGACCTGCGGCTCGCCTTCAAGCGCCGCCCAGAACCGCGCCCGTCGCTCCGGGTCCAGTTCGCCGAGGACGTCGTCGCACAGCAGCACGGGCGTGACGCCGCGCTTTTGGTGGAAATACGCCGCCTGCGCCATCCGCAGGGCGATGACGAGGCAGCGCTGCTGTCCCTCCGACGCGAACTGCCGCGCCGGCCGGCCGTCGAGCACCACTTCGAAGTCGTCGCGATGCGGCCCGCGCTCCGTGGACCGGAGCAACAGGTCGCGCGGCCGCGACGCCGCGAGCTGCCGCGCGAAGTCCGCCGCCGACACCACCGCCGTGTCGGGCGCATAAACGAGACCCGCCCGCTCCGTGGCCGGCACGAGCCGCGCATGGGCGGCGGCGAACAACCCGCCCAGTTGCTCCAACCCGCGGGCGCGCCCCGCGTGGATCTTCTCCGCATGCACCGCCGCCTCGTGCTCGAAGGCCTCGAAGGTCGCGGCGTCCCGGGAACCGTGCTTGAGCAGCATGTTCCGCTCGGCCACGGCGCGGGTGTAGCTCTGGAGCGCGCGCAGGTATTCGCCGTCCATCGCGGCGAGCGTCAGGTCGAGCCAGCGCCGCCGTTGGGCCGGCGCGCCGCGCAGCAGCTGCTGGTCCTGCGAGGAAAACACCACCGTCGGAAACTGCCCGAGCAGTTCGCCCAGCTTCTCCACCTTGGTCTGCTCCCAGAGCACGTCGCGGTCGTCAGGTCGCAAGGTGACCGTCACCCGGCTCTCCCCGTGCCGTTCATGGTCCATCACGAAGGCCAGCCCCGCCTGCGGCTGCCCGAAACCGATGAGCGCACGCGTGTCCGACCCGCGGAACGACCGCAGCGCCGTCACGTAGCCCGCGGCCTCGAGGAAGTTCGTCTTCCCCTGCGCGTTGGCTCCGAGCAAAAAGGTCCGCCGTGCGTCCAGCACCACGTCCGCCCACGCGAGGTTGCGGTAGTGCTGGAGGGTGATCTGGCGGAAGCGCATGCCGGCCGCCTAGAACAGAATCTTCCCCGCGGATTGCACGGATAAAATCCGGCCCGCTCCGTCCTCAGCCCTCTGCTCCCTGTCCTCTGTCCTCCGACCCCTTGCCCATCTGTATTATCCGCTTCCCTCCGTGTGATCCGTGGTGAGGAGACTCTCCGTCCAGGTGCAGGCCTCATTGGTTATCTGGCTTTGGGCCTGTCGTGGGACTGTAGCCGACGATTTCGCCGTTGCCTCGAGGAGGCGCTGTGCACACTCGGGCGCATGAATTTCGGCGAATCCCGCGCCGCCACCGTCGCCGCGCTCCAGGCCCTCGACCAGGTCCGCCCGCAGATCGACCGCGCGGCGCAGCTCATCCTCCGCACGCTCAAGGGCGGCGGCAAGATCCTCGCCTGCGGCAACGGCGGCAGCGCGGCCGAGGCCCAGCACTTCGCCACCGAGCTGACCGGCCGCTACTTCAAGAACCGCCGCGCCCTGCCCGCCGTCGCCCTCACCCCCGACGGCACCCTCCTCTCCTGCATCGGCAACGATTTCGGCTTCGACCACGTCTTCGCGCGCCAGCTCTCCGCCCTCGCCAAGCCCGGCGACCTGCTCCTCGTGCTCAGCTCCAGCGGCAACTCCGCCAACATCCTCGCCGCGCTGCACGAGTCGAAAAAGCTGGGCCTCGGGAGCATCGCCCTGCTCGGTCGCGGCGGCGGCAAGGCCCGCGGCCTCGCCACCTGCGAAATCATCGTGCCCGGCGACAGCGGCGCCGCGGCTCAGGAATGCCACCTCTTCCTCATCCACCACTTCTGCGAGCTGGTGGATGCGGAGTTTGATTAAGGCCGGGCGAACAGCTTTCTGCGTTCAGCGGTCAGCTTTCAGCCATACTACTGCCTTCCTGTTTTCCCCCTCCCCTGCGCCTTGGCGTCTTTGCGTGAGGAATCTTCAGCTCTCAGCCTTGGACTGACAGCTTGCCGCCTATCGCTTGCGGCTTTCTCCTACAGCGCCGTGCGGTTCTGTGGCGGGGGTGTGACGGGGAAATGCTCGATGTTGTCCGGCAGACCCGGGTCGTCCGCCCAGGCGGCACGGCTGTGGCGGCGGCTCCGCTTCAGGTCCAGCACCTCGCGGCACAGGGCGTCGATCTCCGCCTCCTGGTCCTGGCCGGCCGGGCCGGCCTGCGCGTGCAGATGCCCCAACCGTTGCATGAAGGCGTGCAAAGCCGCATAGGCCACGTCCTCCACGTCACACCCGATCACCTCCGCCGTGCGCTCGACCGGATCATACTCCGCCTTGTCCAGATGCAGCTTGATGTTCATGGCCCCTCCGAGGGTTAGCGTTGTCCGGGCTGACCCAGCCCGTTGGGTGCGCCACTATCCCGCAAACCGGCTTTTTGCGCTCGTCGTTTCTTGACGAGCACTGGGCATGGCTTGCCGCGCCGCGGCCCGACCACGCATTTGTTGTCCTCCCCGAAAAGACAGTTCATGCGTAGTCGCCGAGCGCCGGGTGAAGTATCTTGGGCCCGGAAATCAGAAACGATGCACGCCAGCCGCGGTCCGCCGCACCGGGCAGACTCAACATCTCCCCCGGCCCCGGCGGACCCGGTCGGCGTGTTCCCAAACCGACTCCACCTTATGAGAACCGCCCTCGCGTCCGTCGCCACGTCCGTCGTCCTGGGCCTCGGCTTTTACCTGGCCGGCTACCCGCTCAACGTCGCCGATTACGTGATCATCCTGCTGGGCACCACCTTGCTCGTCTGGACTTACGAGCAATACGGCAAGGGCAAGGAGCAACACTAGCCGTCCGGAACCCGTGGGCAGCGACCTCGGTCGCGCTGTCGCTCAGCGCTTGAACAAGCGCGCGAGCACCCGCGCGCGCTCGAACCGGTGTTCGGTGCGGGCGCGCAGGCGGGCGAGATTGGCCCGGTGGGTGAAGATGACGAACGCCGCCGTCACCGCGGCCGCGATCAGCCACACCGGGCGGTCCGACTCCGACCGCAACAGCCACGCGGCGGGCACGAGCGACACCGCACCGAGCACCGAACCGAGGCTGACGTAGCCCGTCGTCGTCAGCGTGAGCAACAGCACGGCCGCCAGCACGCCGAGGCCGGCGGGCCAGAGCCACAGCAGCACGCCCAGCACCACGGCCACGCCCCTGCCGCCGCGCAAGCCATGGTAGAGCGGCCAGACGTGCCCGGCCGCCGCCGCCGCGCCGGTGCACAGCGCGGGCACCAGGCCGCCCTCGTCGCCCCACAGCGCCAGACCGCCCAGCCACGCGGCGAGCAGGCCCTTGCCCACGTCCACCAGCCCCACGCTGATCCCGAACCACGCCCCCTGCGTGCGGAAGGCGTTCGTGCCGCCGGCATTGCCGCTGCCCATCGTGCGGATGTCCACGCCGCGCAGCCGCCCCAGCCATAGGCTGCCCGACACCGACCCGAGCAGGTAGCCCGCCAGCATCTTCGCCAGCAGCACGCTCATCGCCGCGGCTCCTCGTAATCCTGCACGCCGATGATGAGCGAGCCCGGGCCGGCATGCGCGCCCACGGCCACGCCGCACTCGACCACCCAGAGCTTGTCGATGGTCCGTCCGCTGGCGCGGAACTCAGCCGCCGCCCGCTCCGCCTCCGCCGCGCAATCGCAATGCCCGATCATCACCCGGTGCCGGCCGCCGGGCCGCAACCGCCGCGCGAGGCTCCGGGCAAAGCGCTCCGGCAGGTCCGCCCCGCCGCGCAAGGCCCCCTTCATGCCGAGCTTGCCGTTGGGCCTCGTCGCCAGGGTGAGCGAGATGCCGAGGAGCTTCGTCAGCGTCTCGGCGATCTGCGGCACCCGGCCGCCGCGCACGGCATAGCGGATGTCGCGCACGACCGCATGGACCATCGTGCGGCCGCGCAGGCGCTCGATCCCCGCCGCGATCGCCGCGGCATCCAGCCCGGCCTGCGCCGCCTCACCCGCCCAGATCGCCAGCAGCCCCTGCCCCGGCGCGCCGCTGAAGGTGTCCACCACGCGCACGCGCGCCGCATCCACCCGCGCGGCCGCCCGCTCCGCCCCCTGCAGGGTGCCCGAAAGCGTCCGCGCGAGCGACACGTCCACCACCTCACGGTGGAACCGCAGCAGGTGCGCGAACATCCGGCGGAAATCCCCCGGCGGCGGCTGCGAGGTGCGCGGCGTGGCATTGGCCCGCATCGCCCCGTAGAATTCCTCCGCCGTCAGCGAAACCCGGTCCACGCGATCGTGCCCGTCCACCGACAGGCGTTGCGGCACGAGGTGCAGGCCGAGGCGGGCCACCTCGTCCGCGGGCAGGTCGGCGCCGGTGTCGGTGACGATGGCCGGGCGCGCGCTCACCTCCCCGGCCGGGGCGATCTGCTCGTGCGACACGGCACCGAACCTCCGCACAACCGCGAGCACGGCGGCCGGGTCGTCGGTGCAGGCGTGCACGCGCAACTGCGTCCGCGTGCCGGTGAGCACGAGCTGCGACAGCGGCAAGGCCAGCAGCGCCGCCTGCAAGCCCGCCCGGTCCACGCGGTCCGCCGTGAGGAGGCATTGCACCCGTTGGGCATGCGGACCGGTCTCTTCGCGCGCCGTGATGACTCCCGGCTCGAGCAATTCCGCGGGCGCACCCGCCGCGGCGGAGTCGGGTCCGTGCTCGAGGTAGCCCGCGATGCCTTCCAGCAGACTGAAGAAGCCCAGCGCCCCGGCGTCCACCACCCCGGCCTTGCGCAGTTGCGGCAGTTTCTCCCGCGTGCCCTCGAGGGCTGTGCGCGCCTGGGCCAGCGCGGCGGCGAAGCCCCGGCGGGGCTCGCCCGCGGCTCCGGGCGCGGCGGCGCCATCGGCGAAGGCCTGCATCACGCAGAGCATGGTGCCGGCGCGCGGCTCGGCCACGGCCTGCCGCGCCGACGCCGTGCCGCGGACAAAGGCGGACGCCAGGTCGGCGACGGTCAGGGGCGCGCCGGCGGACAAGCCCTCGGCCGCACCCTGGAAGAAATTCGCGAAGAGCACGCCCGAGTTGCCGCGGGCGGCGTCGTTGGCCTCGTCCGCCGCGCGGCGGAGCACGGCGCCGCCGGGGGCCGCGGCGAGGGCCGGATCGCGCAGCGCCTGCAGCACGGCGCCGAGCGTGGCGGCGAGGTTGGTGCCGGCGTCGTGGTCGGCGATCGGGAAGACGTTGATGCGGTCGATCTCGGCGCGCCGGGCCAGCACGCGCTGGATGCCCGCGACGAGCGCCTCCCGCAACGCGGGCCCCGCGATGGCCGCGGCGCTCATGCGCGGCCCCGCCTCACTTCTTCGCTTCCTCCGGGCGCAGGTAGTCGCCCTTGGTCGGCTCGCCCGTGCTCGACGGTTCGGGACCCATCGCCTCCTGCGGGATGCGGGCGATGACCTCCAGCACGACGGGGACGGTGAAGGCCGCGATGCGCTGCACGCTGTCCTGCATCTGCTTGAACGTGAAGGGCCGCACGCCCGACGCGGGGTTGGCGATGGAGCTGATGGACGCGAAACGGATGCCGAGCTGCCGCGCGTAGATGGCGCAGGTCGCCTGGTTCATGCTCGTGAGGTCGCCGCCGGCCCGCGCCATGGCCTGCACCTCAGCCGGCGTCTCAAACCGCCCCGGGGCGAACTGCACGAAGACGCCGCGCTCCCAGATCTTGCCGCTGTAGCCCGGCGCGCGCTTCCGCGTTTCCTCCAGCAAGAGCCGGCGCAGCGACGGGCTGAACGGGGTCTCGAAGTTCGGGAACACGCCCGGGCGCTCGATGTCCGCTGTCTCCAGCAGGTCCACCGGACGAGAATAGCGCCACTCGATGAAGTCGTCGATCAGCACGATGTCGTCGAAGTCCATCTCTGGCCGGATGCCGCCGGAGGAGGCGCCGCTGAGCACATGCGTCACGCCCAGCTCGTGCAGGGCCGTCCAGGTGCGGACGTGGTAGACATGCTCGGGCTCGTGCGGCTGGCGCGTCTCCTGCCCGTAGATGCGGATGTAGTAGAACGGGACGCCCTTGTAGCGCATCCGGTAGATGCGCGGGCTGGGCCCGGCGCGGGTCTGGAACTGGAAGTCGCCCTCCGCCTGGGCCAGGCCCGCGGCGAACTTCTCCGGCGTGCCGAAGCTCGTGCCCCCGACCACGGCGATGAAGATCTTTTCGTTGCCCGGGTTCGGCGGCGGCGCCGCCGACAGCCATCCGGCCACGAGCAGACAGAGACCGACGAACACGCCGCGGGGTGAAAGCGATGTCATGGCGCGGAGCTTGCCGCGCCGCCACGGAGTGGCAAGCGGGCAATGGGGGGAGCGGGAAGCACTAAGCTGTAAGCTCTAAGCTGAAAGCTCGAAGCTGTATGCTGACCGCTGAAAGCTGATCGCTGACTACAC
>Ga0073934_10007115_pt1 | contig 15811 bp, 13 predicted proteins | sample LarsenN4metaG_FD_76834 | JGI IMG/M metagenome (GOLD analysis project Ga0073934, IMG submission 76834) | Hot spring sediment bacterial and archeal communities from British Columbia, Canada, to study Microbial Dark Matter (Phase II) - Larsen... ...
CTTCTTCCATCGCTGTCATTACTGAGCCTGTTTCGCTCTGAATTTGCATGACTATTTGTTCAATTTCTTTCAGAGACTTGGCAGATTTATCAGCTAGCTGGCGTACCTCATCTGCAACGATCGCAAAACCCCGTCCCGCTTCTCCAGCTCTGGCTGCTTCAATACTGGCGTTGAGAGCTAGCAAGTTGGTTCTAGAAGCAATTTGCGAAATCAACGCCACAATTTTAGAAATTTCTTGGGATGATTCTGCTAGCCGCTTCACTTTGCGGGTGGTTTCAGCGACGGTTTCCCGAATTTCTAAAATCCCCGCTACGGTATTTTCGACCGCTTCCCCTCCTTTGAGAGCGATCGCGCTGGCTTCTCGGGCAACTGTTTCTGCTTCCCGTGCTGCTTCTGCTACCCTTTGGATAGAATCGGTCATTACTTGTACCGAATTGAGGGTGACTGCTAACTCTTCGGCTTGGCGTAAAGCATCGCTAGATAATGCTCTGGCAAAGGTTTCTGAGTTAGTTGCACCTTTGGTTACTTCCCGTGCGGCGACTTTTACCTGTTGGACGATATCCCGCAGGTTTTGAATTGTTAAGTTAAAAGCATCAGCAACTGCTCCTAAAACATCGGCTGTCACCTCAGCTTGGACAGTCAAATCTCCCCTAGCGGCTCCTTCCACGTCGTCCAAGAGACGAATCACTTGCCGTTGCAAGTTCTCTTTGGCTTCTTCCTGTTCCTGGGCTTTACGTGTGGCTTCGTGAGTAGTTGTAAATATTACCCGTGTCATTTCATTGAAGCCAGCAGCTAACTGTCCTAGCTCATCTTCTGAGTAGACGGTAGCTTGGACGCTGAGATTACCTTTGCGTACGGCATCAAATTGGTTTTGCAAATCTTTGGTTGTGCGACGGATTTGCTTGAGAGTGAGATTGCCCATGATACCCGTAGTCGCAAAACTGACAAGCCCTGCTGCTAATTACATTGCCCAACCAGTATTGCGTACAGACTCCCGTTGTTGGGGTGGAGAAACTGTCGTCGCAGCGAAACTAACTACAGCTACAACCACTGCGGAAACTACACCCACGCAGCCAGCAACGATCCATTGCTTTTTGGCTAGTGGGGCATTTTCTAGGGGTGCGAGAATCCCTTGTTCAACGCTGACTTGGGGTTCGATGTTAGTAACGTCTGTTTGGGTAAAGACTGGGACTGCTTCTTGGGAACCAGTGATACTAAACAATTCATCATCGCGATCGCTTTGTGTGGAGTTATCCGCAGTTTCCTTCCTTTTTTCAGCAATCCCAGAATTTTCAAAGGCTTGACTGAAACTCCTGCTGTTTGATGTCAGTGAGCCAGAATTTAGTTGCGAGTCACCGAAACCAGAATTAGTCACAAAATCAAATTCTGCTTGAATATTTCCCAGATCGTCAAATTCATCAAAGTCATCTAAAAACTCAATGTTGCTACCTTGAGAAACCTGGCCATTTAATTTACCGTTTGTATTCTCATGTTCGTTTTCCGAGAATGACTGGGAACCAAAAGCTGATTCAAATGCCTCTAGATCAAAACTGTCCTCATCAAAGTTCTGGTTTTGCTTTGTTGAGAAATTGGAGTTTAGTTGTTTGTCTTCTATAGTAAAAGTGCTGTTAACAGAAGCTGTTGAGGAAAATTTTTCTTTACTTTTGTATTCCACACTATTAATTTCTGTGATTTCAATATCTGTTCCTGTTTCTTCTACCAGTAAAGTTTCTTGGTCAAAATTCCTTGTGTTGATGTTCTGTAAACTATCGTCACTATATTTTTGTGAGATTTGCTCAGCAGAATCATTTTCCTGACTATTAAATCTATGATTAGGTGTTAAAGTAATTTTGGCAAAATCTGGATCACGAATGTTTGGCTGATTTTTCTCTAAATTTTGGTGAGTATTACTTGAATCACTTCTTTCTAAATTGCCATTAATTTCTGTTTTTTCCGTAGAGGATGAAAGATCATCTTGTAAAAAAGCAGGTAATTCTAACTCTGCTCCTTCCCAGATATTGGCTTGTGAAGTTGGCCCCGCTTCTGCTTGAGATGAGGCAAAAGGATTATCGTAGAAAGTTTCACAGGAGTCTACACCTGGATCAAAGCTACTATCTGTAGATAGTCCAAATGGGTTGTCTATATCTTTTGGTGATTCTTCGTGACTTGCGATCGCATTGAAGTCAAAGCTATTACTATCTAAGTCTCCTAAAATTTCTAACTTTTCTAATTCTTGTTCTGCTGGTTTTGCTGCTGCAAAAATAGAAGCTTCTTGTGAAGATTGCTGAGAGTTATCATCCTCATCAACAAAAGCATTTAATTCCTGTTGATATTGATTGATGTTATCCAGACCACTTTCGGCAAAAACAGTGATTTCTGGGTCTTGAGTTAATTCTAATACTTTTTGATATTCTGCTTTCGCCACATCATACTGCTGTAAAACATAGTAGACATGACCACGCAACAAATGGGTATTGGGGTCATTGGGTAGATTTTGCACCACCTCGTCAATCAGGGTGGCTGCTCCTTGGTAGTCTTGTTGCGCGTAGGCTGTTAGAGCCTGTTGGTATGTCTGCACGTAATTTTCTATACTCGCTGCCATGTATTGCCTCCCTATTTCATCCTGCCCAACGCGCACTACGTAAAATTGCTGTTTGATCTAGTAGTCGGAGATACTGTTTGTTTTGAGCATCTATTAACCACTCTCCCCGCAAAAAAGGAGCCATAGTATCCGGTACATTTGTTGGTGCTATAAGATGCTGTGTGTCTAGCCAATGCATACCGCCAATTTCTTCTACTGCTAAGCCCACAATTGTGTCTTGTTCTTCTATGGCGATCACCGAAATTTCGGCGCGGTCTGTGTTTAATGCTGTTGCTTCTCCCAGAAATTGACCCAAATCAGCCACCCAGATTACTCGACCTCGTAAATTTAGAGTACCCAAAAGTAAAGGAGAAGCATTAGGGATTGGGGTGATTCGATCAGGACTCAGTTCGATGACTTCGCGAATACCAGTTGCTGGTAGTGCAAACTCCTGACGCGAAGGAATAAAAAACCGCAAATGTAACTCACCTTCAGGACTTTCTACTTGTAATTCAGGACGAAAGTGATCTTGTCCACTGCCTCCTAAAAAGTCCGGTTTGTTAACCATGTTCTGCTCATCCTTATCCTCGCAGTAGTTGTTTGACTGTTCCCACCAACTCAGTTGGTTGGAATGGTTTGGCTATGTAGGCGTCTGCACCTTGTTTCATCCCCCAATAACGATCAAATTCTTCTCCTTTGGAAGAACACATGACGACGGGGACATTTTGGGTTTTGGGGTCGGACTTTAGTCGGCGGCAAACTTCGTAGCCATTCATTCGGGGCATGACAATATCTAATACCACTAAATCAGGAGGAGCTATTTGAATTGCTTCCAACGCTTCTACTCCATCAGTGGCATGGGTTACTGTTAAGCCACTTGCTTTCAGGAGGTCTGTGATCATCTCCCTTTGTGCGATACTGTCTTCCACAATCAGAACTGTACTCATAAATGCCCCTATCTACCTCCTGATGTAGACGTCCCTACTGGGAACATGCCCTGATTTCCCCGTAAGCATTTACTGTATAAAATAAATATGTTTTTCACTTTTACTAGGTAATGAGGTTTTTCTTTGGCTGGCTGGTTCTGTAGATATTATTTTTTACTCTATCTTTTATCAAATCAACAAGTGTTGTGTTTGTTTTATTACTTCACCTCTACTGTAGTTTAAATATCTCTCTACGAGGATTACTAATTCAGTATGCCCAAATGGCTTGGTTAAATAATCGGTAGCTCCCACCATTGTGGCTCTGACTCGATCAAAAAAGCCTTCCTTAGCGGTAAGCATAATAACAGGTATATTCCGAAACGCTTGGGAGTGTCGCAGCATTTCACAAATCTCGTATCCAGTCAACTCTGGCATGGCAATATCACAAAAAATTAAATCGGGTTGGAATTGAAAAACCCGAGTGAGTGCTTCTAGGGGATTAGTTATGGCGATCGCTTCACAACCTTGGGTTTGCAAAATCTTCTCTATATGTGTACAGATGCTGAGTGTATCATCAATACACAATATGCGTTGCTTGTGGTTTTCTTGTAAGCTAAGTGTTTTATCTTGTTGATTTGTTAATAATTCAGTTGTGTCTGAGTCTACTAAATGCACCCAGCCCTGTTGAACATACGGGTATATAGCTTTAGCGACAGTTACAATATTGCGATTGAGATAACGAGCTAATTGGCGTAGGGATGTTTGACCACTAGCCCAATGCTGTAGTTTATTAACTGTCACTGCTGGTAGTGAAGAGCGTAGATTGACTATATCAGTGAGTATGGGAAATTGTTCGGGAGACTGAATGTAAGGGTACAGTTGTTTCCACTGTTGCACCTGCTTCACGATTTTGCTCAGTAAAGGTGTGATTTCTAAAGTTGTTAATTGTGGTGTCAGTGCAGAACCCACTGCAAAAACGAAGCTACCCTGCTGTAAATTCAGCAGATCAAAGAGAGTCTCCTGTACTAAGTTATGAATAATACTGCGAGCCTGGATTGGATCAATGATGTTCTGCTCTAATAGTGTCCACAAATAGGCGTATTCCGGTGCATTCAAGACTTCTAAGCAGGCTCGTTCTTCTTCTGTCACCTGTACCTTGACTTGATAATGACGTAAATAATCACTCAGGCGCAACAAACTATTATCACTATCGGTTGCATAAACAATCTCACCGTTCAGAAAAAATACGAACCAAGATAAATTCTTGCCAGTGTGATTTCTCCCAAGTTGGGGACTTTTGTGAAAGCTATGGGCTTCTACAAATAGTTGTCCAGTACGCTGCCCCAACTCTATTAATTGCAGGATACTGCGGATATCTATCTCATATAAATTTCCCTGCATTTAGTGAAAAGGCACTCCTTTTTTGGGAACTGGAAAGGGGGAGACAAGAAAGACATGGGAAACAAGGAAGAAAAATAACTACTAACCATCAACCAACAACCACCAACTACTAACCAATAAAGTTTAATATTTTTTAATATACCTAGATTAAGTGAGTGATAACACGGTAGTCATCATAACTCACAACAGTACAAAATATTGAAGAAACAACAATTTAGTTGTCTGAATAACCAGACGTGATATTTCTTGTCTATACATAAATTTTGCCTGTCTTGTTTACCTCCGACTTGGGTTAAACAAGGCAGGTTAACGTAATTATCTCATGTATAACCAAAAACAAATTTATTAAGTGCATCAAAAGGATTAAAGGTGTGCTGTATTTAGCAGAAGTACAAAAACAAAAAGGCGGTTTGCTTGGTGGTGGTGGCAAAACGGAACTGAAACTTCTGGCTTGTCAACGGACAGACCAGAGTTGGAGTACTGGGTCAGAAGAAGTCATTGCAGTTGAAGAAGCCAGTAAATTAAATGATGGTGCGCTGGTACTGGTAGAATTGAATCCTCAGCGCCAAGTACAGCGAATACAAGAAGCGGGACGACCGCTAGTGAACATTTTGCAGAATTTTTCTCGCCAACTAGAAAAATTTAAACTGAAAGAAGAAGAAATTGACCAGTGGAAAGAGTCGCTAACATTTCAAGCGCAGGAACTTAACCGCCGGGAAATAGAAATGGAAACACGCTTAGAACAGCTGCAACAGATGGAAGATGAGTTTCAACGCTTAGATGCAGAAAAACAGGAAGTTGAAACTTGCCGTGCTGAAATTGAAAGGTTGCAACAAGAAATAGAGCGTAACCGCCAAGAACTAGAAGGAGCTTGGGAGCATTTACGGGGTGAGCAGCGTCGCCTAGAAGAACATCAAGCACAGTTGCAGCCACCGACTGTGATGGATGAAGAACAAACTCGGGTATTACAAGAGTTACTGGATCAGCTTTCTAGTAGTGTTGCTCCGACAGAAATAGTGCGGGAAAATCTGCATCTAGCATTTGAAATGGTGGAAAAACAGCAAGCTTTGCTCAATCCCCACTGGCAACAACTAGAACAACAAAGAATATTAATTGAGAAACAACAGGCTGAAATTGAACGTTTGTCGCAACTTTTCTCGGAACGCCAAAATGAATGGCAGCAAACTCAAAATTCTCTAGAACAACAAACAGCTCAGTTGCAGGTGAACACAACTACTCTCCATAGCAAACAAGAGTATGTTCGGATACTGAAAGAGCAACTGCGATATCAGGAACAGTTATACCAACAAATTTACTCTTTAGCTACAAATTATAGTGATGTTGTTCCCTCTCCAGAGTTTGATTTGGAAACTTTGGAAAAAATGCCTCTAGAAGAACTGCAAAAAATAGTACAAGACTTGCAAGAAAAATTAAACATAGACTCTAGCTTTGTCAACGATCAAGAACAAGAGCTGAAATATAAACAAGAAGCTATAGAAGAAATCCAACAAAAAATAAATCAAGCATCGGCAAGTGAACGAAGTCAATTAGAAACGGAACTAGCTGATGAAAAAGACCACTACCAGATGCTAAATGAAACTTTGGTAGGACAACGTCGCCATTTACTTGAGCGTCAAGCACTGCTCAAGCAGCACAAAATAGTACTACTGCGGCGACAAGGACAAACCGTCGCGAATGAAGATGAAAAATTGGATTTAAATCCGGTACTCGAACAAATCCAAAAACAACGACAACAACTGTCAGAAACCCTACAAAATCTAGAAACAGAGATTGAGCAGGTACAAGCTAGCATTAATCAGATACAAGCAGATATTGAGCAACAAACTCAAGCACAGGCAATGAAACGCGAGGAACTGCAAACAATGGAGCAAAATTTGCTGTCTTTGCGAACAACAACTGCCCAATCCCAAGGTCAGCTCAATTTATATCAACAAGCTTTACAACCAATTCAAGATTCCTTGGATGGGTTGCGACAAAAACTACAAGGTGTTTCTGAATCTTTAGCGGAAGTTCAACAAATTGGTGATTCTCAACTCCAGGCTATTAACCAGATGCGTCAGGTTATCCTGAGTTTAATTTCTCAACCAGAATTGTCAGCAATATGAAAAATTATGAATTATGGCTAATGTGAGTTAAGCCTTGACCAAAATCATGTTTTGGAAATCGACCACCGATACACACAGATAAACACAGATAGACACAGATGGATTATCCGTTGGCGACCGTAATTGGGAATCAGTCAATAGTTAGCTGTTTGTAATGGATAACTTAACACTCGCGTCGTTGTGCATTATCGACTTTTATAAATTCACAATTGTTTAAGATTTAATCGTGATCCAATCACTTTCTACTATCGCTGTCGCACCACTGGGAAATGGATCAGTTTGCGATTTATTTGGTGCTGTAATTAAAGCTGTGAGTTTTTCGATTTGCTCAAATGTGGGAGCTACAGGAAGGATTTGTTGTAAAACTTGCCGCATTACACGTCTTTGTAGAGCAATTGGGGCTTTCTGTAATACACGACGATTGAGTCTGAGAAGTTGGTCGGGAGTTTCTGATGGGATAATTGTTCTTCCTACCATCGCCTCTTCTCGCAAAGCTTGGGCAGCTTTTTCTAAATACTCCACTTCCGCTTGCAGTAGTTCTGCTGTTTGAGCTAAAGCTAATTCTACTTTCGGGTTGAAATTTTCTGACAAATATGGTATGACTTCTTGGCGAATTCGGTTACGGGCGTACTTTAAATCTTGATTTGTAAAATCTTCCCAGATAGGCAGTTGCAAATCTTGGCAAAATAGCCCAGTTTCTGTGCGGGTAATTTCTAAAAGTGGACGCACCAGTATAATGCCATCAACAAGTGAACGTTTCCAAGTCAAAGCTTGCAGACCATCAGCACCAGCACCACGAATTAAGTTATAAAGTAATGTTTCTGCCCGATCGCTTGCTGTGTGACCTGTAACTACATATTTATAATTATGCTCCTGGGCGATCGCACTCAAAACTTGATACCGCCATTCCCTTGCAGCAGCCTCACTTTGTAGAGACGCGAGATCTCGCGTCTCTACAGTTTGCAAGTAAAAAGATATACCCCAATTTTTAGCCAAATTTTCTATGTGCTGGGCATTAGCCTGTGAGTCAGTCCGCCAGCGATGATCACAGTGGGCAATACCTAACTTCCATTCCCATTTGGGTTGTAAATCTAACAATAATTTAATTAAACAAAGAGAATCTTGTCCACCAGAAACTGCAACTAGCAAATGCTCCTTACGTTCAAACAGGTGACGTGATCGGATAGTGCGATGGATTTTTGCATGTAGGGGAGTCCATGTCACCCGATTTTGGATTTGAGATTTTGGATTTTGGATTGGTTCCACAAGATTTATTTGAGGGCTTGTACCATCAAAAAAATTATCATATTTTGAATTTTGCAGCACGAATTATCCTCAAAAAAACTCTGTGTCCCTTCATTAATAACTTTGGGCCCCTGGTGCGTTTAATCAAAAATATAAAACATTAGTTATTAAACTCTTTATAATACGTAAAGTCTTTAAATTGACGATTGTTGTCTATGTCTGATTCTTGCTGATTCTTATCTAATTTTTCCGAATCATCAGAACAAAATTCTACACATAATCTAATTTTACCTTCTCGCCACTTTTTACCAGGGATTAGAACGTGACAATCTAATCCCTCTTCAAAAAATGCTCTTAGTGAAACACCTTCACAAGAAGCAGTCTTAATTTTATTTATTAGTTCAAATAATAACTGGGTGTGATTTGAATCTTCAAACAGAGGTTGACGAAAATACAAAACATCATCTTCTGGATTTAACGCTTCCCACTTATCATTCATAATCAATCTCCTAGAACTAAATTTATAGTTCCCAGGAGATTGCAGTTAATTTCAAATTATCCATCCTGAGCAAGGATGATTTACGAACTCTTTAATTTTCTATCCGTGCGTCTTTTGCAGTTAGTGAAAAAATTTAACGTCGCAACCTTCATAAAGAGGAGTTGAAGGGCGAGATTTCTAAAAGAACCAGCCATAAGAGTGTAAACCCTTACCCAACAAATTCACACCCAAATAGCAAACCCAGACAACGACAAAACCACTAGCAGCTAAAATAGCTGGGCGACGTCCTTGCCAACCACGAGTAATACGGGCGTGGAGGTATGCTGCAAATACTAACCAGGTAATTAGCGCCCAAGTTTCCTTGGGGTCCCAACTCCAGTAAGAACCCCAAGCTTCGTTAGCCCAAACTGCACCAGCAATAATACCAATTGTCAGCAGAGGAAATCCGAGTCCAATGATCCGATAGCTGATGTTATCTAGGGTTTCAGCCAGGCTAAGACGTTGGGGAGAAAGAGGTTGAGAATCTTGGGTGTCGGATTTTAGATTTTGAATTGTAGGTGCTAATACGGTATCCAAAACGGCGGTTTTACCATTGTTGGTGGATTCATAACGGGCAACACCATTACCATTATTGTCTGCAATCATTGCTGATGATTGAGAAATTAATTCACCTGCTTTTTGCAAGCGGTAGCCGTTGCTGCGATAGCCACCAGTCCCGACAGAGCTACCCTGGAGTCTAATCTCCTGCCCACGAGTGACAATTAAAAAAGCGATCGCCAACAATGAACCTACCATTAAAGCGGCATAACTTAACATCATGACGCTAACGTGCATCATCAGCCAATTTGATTTCAATGCAGGTACTAAAGGTTCTGCTACTTGCATTTGGGATGGTAATGTGAGGGTAGCAAAAGCAGTAATACTCATGGCAACAGGGGCGGTAACAACTCCCACCAAACGACTGCGGCTGTTGTTTTCTGCAATCAAATGGATGGTAGTGATTCCCCAAGCGAGGAAAAACAGAGATTCATACAAATTGCTGAGAGGGAAATAACCAGCCTCTAGCCATCGCGCCCCTAACATTGTGGCAATACACAAATTTGCGATCGCCATTCCTGCGGTTCCTAATGCTGGCAAGTAGGGCAAGTTGGGAAAAGCCGCCCCACTCCAATAAATCAGCATTGTGGTAAAAAGGACGGCAAAGGAAGTATTGTCTAGCCAATTTTGGAGTTGAAGCAAATTCATAAAGCGTTTTCCCCTGTGAATTTTTAGAGGTTTAGATTCTCACAGTATTGATCCTATCTGTTTCGGGGTAGTTAGTAATTAGTAGCTAGTTATTGACTCCATCCTTACCTTAAGCCGAAGGTGTCTACACACCCCTCAACTCTCTTGCAAATACGTTAATTTTGAATTGTTTTCTCCCCATTGCCCCACACTCCCATACTCCCCACCTCCCCACACATCGTAGAATAAATATCACATTTGCCCTAACTTTTTGGAGAGTCAAGCCATGCCACTAGCAGTTGGAGTTATAGAAACTTTAGGTTTTCCCCCTGTATTAGCAGCAGCAGACGCAATGGTCAAAACTGCTGAAGTTACCCTTGTATACTTCGGTTTAGCAGAAAGCGCTCGTTTTTTAGTCGCTGTGCGAGGACAGGTTGCTGAAGTCAAAAGAGCAGTTGCAGCAGGTATAGAAGCTTGCAACCAAGCCCAAGGTGATGGCGGTCAACTGATCACCCATTATATTGTTCCCAACCCACCAGAGAATGTAGAATCTGTTCTACCTATACATTTCACTAAAAAATCAGAGCCATTTCGCATTTTCTAAATTTGGTTGTCAAATCATCCTGTGTACTTGCTTCCCGGAATAATAAATAAAGATGATAGATTTAACTCTATAAAATATGTAGCAACCTTCGTACAATTAATTGGTAGCGCCACATAACTTTTACTGATATAGGAGACAACCAATGCCACTACAGGCAGTTGGATCAATAGAAACTAAGGGTTTTCCTGCCGTACTAGCTGCGGCAGATGCGATGGTGAAAGCAGGTCGAGTCACCCTCGTAGGTTATATAAGAGCTGGTAGCGCTCGCTTTACTGTGAACGTCCGAGGTGATATACAAGAGGTAAAAACGGCTGTTGCAGCCGGTGTAGAAGCTGTAGAGAATGTTTACGGCGGTGTCCTAGAAACTTGGGTCATTATTCCCCGCCCTCACGAAAACGTGGAAGCTGTTTTGCCAATTGGCTATACACAAGAAGTCGAACAGTATAGGCAGGCTGTGGAAAATCCAATTGTATCTAGACCCAATAATCGTTAATCAGTGCCGAAGCCAGTAGTGCAGTAAATACAAAGCGCCTATCACAGGTCAGCGCAAAGGCAAACACTTCTTCGCACTTCTATAATTTATCCTCAGAAAGCGGTTCTCCGCTCTGAGGGTCTTTGCTAGTTCATCAACTTTTTGTCCATTTTGACAGTTTGTTGATTTTTACAACAAATGACAAATTGTTTGAAAGTTCAGCACTGAGAATCAAGACTCTACAATTCAAGATTCTATAACTTTTGGTTTTACTGTTGACCAATTGTATAGTTTATGAATATCCTTATCTTCGCTACAAAAGTTCAAAGTTTTTATAAAGACATTCAGTGATTTTAAGTTTTGCCCCCTCAATTAAAGTACCCTAGAGGGTACTGTAAAACTTTTTGTCACTTTTTCAGAATAATCTTGTGTGGTATTTTCTCTCAGAAGATTTTGAGTGATTAACAAAAGCTGCTTTGGCTATATTTGTGTAATTATACTTAATTATGGTTACTAAAAATACATTAACTTACGGGTTTTTGGTAAAGTAAAATTTCTAATACTCAGAAACACTAGGGCATACTTCACAGAAGTGAAACTAAAAGCGTAGAAACGACGTCTAGAATTTGAGGGCAATTTCATAGTCTAACAATGGTAAAAAAGGCTAAAACTCAGCCTTTGATAACTTTTTATCTGTCTGAGTAGAAGAACTAATTTAGTTTACAAAATTAAATATTTGGTTTAATTGGGGAAATTGCTCAAAAAACATGATTTTCGGGAAGATGAACATGAAAATATGATGAGAAAGTAGAAGTAACTGCATAAAACCCGTGAGTCAAAACGTAATAAAAGTAGAATCACGTAGATGTTCCATCAGGACATCATGCAATTGGGAGCAACTGCCAGTCAAAAACTTGAGTGAGGTGAAAAATGGAGGTTGTGATGCAGCAAACTTTAAAACAGGGTTTCGAGGAGCGCAATCTCACTATGGCTTCTGAGGCGGATAAGGTGGCACAGTTCTGGCACAAGCGGCTAGAAAATGAGTGTCCAGGACAAACCACAGCGAATAAAGAGAGTATCGTTCGCTGGCTGCTAGGCAGCAATCAAGAGCGATTTGAAGACCCAAAACAATTAGATATTGCTAAGCAAGCGATGGAATATCGTTGGAAGATTTTGAATCAACGCTACTTAGGCAAATCAAGAGAAGCTGCTTATAAAAATTTACTGGCTCGCTTGGGAAGTCTAGTAACATTACGGAATAGAATTCAGACATGGGTTGCTCTAAGTCGCGATCGCCAACGTTCAGTTTTGGATGTCTTACAAGAAGTCATTCAAGAACTGTTGCAAAGCGACAACTACATGCAGCAACAAATGGCTCTGATTTCCGAATTTACCACCGATCCCCGCTTACGGAACGCTCTGCTGTTTGCCAGTGTAGAAGAATATTGCCTGCGACCAGTACGCAATCAACCCCTGCTAGTTTACAGATTTGTAAATTATTTGCGTCGTACCCAACGTGGTGGCTTGACCCAAGTACCTGGTAGCGACATGGTGAGGCTAGTCTCAGAAGAGATCCTTAGCGACGATAGCGATAATCGAGTCAACTTAGTAGACACCCAAGCGATCACCGAATATCAAGAAGCGCAAGAACAAGAAGAACAACAGACACTGCGACAATCAGTCAAGGATGAATTTGAAAATTACTTACTAGAAAATCTCGGACAAGAAGCAGTAGATTGGTTGCGGTTGTACTTACAAGGTCAATCCCAAGATGCGATCGCCAAAAAATTAGGCAAGCCGATCAATGTCATTTATAGACTGCGGGAAAAAGTTAGCTACCACGCTGTGCGTGTTTTCGCCCTCAAAGACAAACCAGAATTGGTTGAATCTTGGCTACAAACATCATTGAAAGAGCATAATCTGGGGCTGACACCAAGTCAACTTCAGCAATTGCATGAAAAATTGACCCCAACTCAAAGACAAGTTCTAGAATTGCGACGAGCAGGCAATAGCATAGAAGAAGTAGCCCAAAAATTAAAACTCAAAACCCATCAAGCAATGGGTGAATGGACTAAAGTCTACCTGAGCGCCCAGACTTTGAGAAGCGAAGAGTAAGGGAGTAGGGTATGCAGAATTTTTGGTTGTTACTTGCACCACAACGAAATTTCCTACGAGCAACTACAAAACAGGAGGGTTAGTTGCTCCCAACACAAGTAACAAACAACTAGCAACTGCTAGCTATTTACGACGTTAAATTCAAAATAAAGCACTTGCTTATTTTGTAGTTAATTTAACTTTTATTTATCTAAACGTCATGATTTGTTTACTGCCAAAAAAATTCTGGGCAGAATAGGATATATAGAAATATCAAGTAATCTAAGTCTATGTTGTCTTCAAAGGGCAAAGCAATTGATACCGAAGCTAGCAATCAGCAAGAAGTGCCATCTGACACACACATATTATGGGAGCAAGGAATAGAACGCGAGCAAGTATTCCAGCTGATTGAAAGCTTTCTGTCCTTTGAAGCCTGCCTTTATCATCAAGTTGTACCACTAAAAATGCAAGACAACAGCTTGTTATTGGGCATGGTCAATCAAGAAGATAGTGCAGCCTTAGATTACGTTCGTCGTATATTGTCTTACATAAAATGTACATTAGTATCTGAACCGATTACAGGCGATATTCACCGGAAAATACTTTCAGCCTATCTAAACTACAAAAATACATCCCCCTCAGCGACTCAACAAGACTCTAATCACCAACCAACAAACTCAACTCCGAATCAAACTGAAAACACCGTCCTCCAATTAGATGCTTCTGCTAACCCACAGCCAGAAACTGTAAGTCAAAATACTCCTCACTCTCATCCCATGGTTGTTACCAATCCCAACACCACAGAAGCACAACAAACAGAACAAGGAAATCATAATATTAGCTTAGCAACCACAGGTAACTTACCTGTTTTATCAGTTCCAGTAGCAACAGAATTCTCTCCTGTAGAGATACTGTTAACCTTACCACCAAAAAAATTACTAGAAGAATTATTAGGTAGGGTTTTAGCAGGGGGAATCGGTCGGCTCTACTTAGAAAGACTCCCCTACACAGGCAGGATTCTATGGAGTGAAAATGGAGTTTTGCAATCTGTATTAGAGAAAGTACCTTTATCGGTGTTTCAGGGAGTAATGAATGAATTAAAAAGATTTGGTTCTCTGCCTGTGATCACACTTGCAGAACCCAAACAAGTTGAAAGAGAATGCCTGTATCAACAAGACCGTTTGTTATTGCGCTTGCGAGTCATGCCTGGCATGTACGGTGAAGAGGCAACCCTTCAGGTACTGCGAGGAGCAGCGTTAAAGTTTTATCAACAACAACAGTTAACACGCCTTAGTCGTGATGCTTTGGGCATTTCTCAGCAACTCAGCTATAAATTGCATGAATTACAAGAGAGACTTTTAGTTAACCGCAACATTAATTCTAGTCAGCTAGAAACTTTCAATGCCCTCAACAACCTGTTACAAAATTTAGATCAGCATATAAAAAGACTTACAATTGAAACCTCTGAACCACCCACAAAATGAATTTTGGTCAATTGTCAATTGTTAGTAGTTAGTGGTTAATGGTTATTCCTACACTCCCCATCTCCCTATCTCCCCACTGCCCCTAATCCCCACCAGGGGCCCCGAGTTCCCCATCCCCCACCTCTCCTTTTAGGTAAAACCGCTGATTTCGATCACATAATCTTTGTGCTGTAATAAAACTCTAGACCGATTAACTAGATGGTTGCGGTTATACATATAGTAATTTTGCAATTTTGTGCACAGTAAAATTACGGTTGAAAAGCTTATGAAGTGTGAAGGGTGAAGTGTGAGGTGTGAAAGATGAAGTATTTATCTTAATCCTTCTGCCGCGCCACGTGCTTTATGCCGGGAAACCCGTCCACCGCAGTGGTTCTTCTGCCTTCCGCCTCCTTATACTAACAACAATTATTCTTGCATTTCATGCATACAGAGGTTTTTAGTGAACTTTTCCCTTTAATGAGTACAGCCAATCCACAAACTCTGGAATGGTTGCTTTCGGTTGCTGTTGAACACGAATACCCAGCCGGACGAGCTGTTTTGATGGAAGATGCCTGGGGTAATGCAGTTTACTTTGTAGTTTCTGGTTGGGTAAAAGTTCGACGCACTATAGGGGAAGATTCTGTTGCTTTGGCAATTTTAGGTAGAGGCGATTTTTTTGGAGAAATGGCAATTTTAGATGAATCTCCTCGCTCAACCGATGTAATTGCTCTTTCAACAGTAAAATTACTGAGTATCTCTAGAGAAAGATTTATTCATATACTATTTAAAGACCCGCAGTTACACCACCGAATGCTGCAATTAATGGTGCGGCGACTGCGACACGCGAACGTACGCTTGCAAATGCGCTCTGCTCCGCCAGCGGTTAAACTAGCTCACACTCTTGTCAGCTTGGGCGAAAGCTATAGTGAAGAATCAAGCAAAGGCAGAGAAATTTTTAACATCTCTTTCAAAGATTTAGCAGATGTTACAGAAATTGGGGTTGAAGAAACCACTAAAATTATGGAAAAATTAGACGAAAAAGGTTGGATAAAAATTGACAATACTAATCAAGTGGTTCATCTCGTCAACTTTCGCCAATTGATGAACTTGGCTGGCAAAGTTTAATACTTTCAGATCATTCTGACTGTTTGTTCATACAAGAGTTATGAGTTAGGA
>Ga0073934_10007119_pt1 | contig 15807 bp, 19 predicted proteins | sample LarsenN4metaG_FD_76834 | JGI IMG/M metagenome (GOLD analysis project Ga0073934, IMG submission 76834) | Hot spring sediment bacterial and archeal communities from British Columbia, Canada, to study Microbial Dark Matter (Phase II) - Larsen... ...
CATCTGCCGCACGTTCAGCGACTGCACCACCGCGCCGCGCAACGGCCTCATCAGCGGCTGCTACCCGCTCGACAAATTCTACACCGCCAAACCCGAGGCCGCGCAGTTGAAGGAGATCAAGAAGCGCGTGGGGGGTTGACGGTGCGTTTTTCCATTCCGCTCAACCCCCCGGCTGCTAGAATCACGGCATGAAGCCCGTTTTGAGCCTGCGCCTCGCATGGTTTGTCGCGCTGGCGACCGTGCTGCCATCGGTCATTGCCGCGCCGCTCCAGTTGACCCTTCAAAGTCGGGTCGAGACCTCGGCCGGAGCAGGCGAACACCGCGTGGCCTTGAAACCGGAGGCCTGGGAACCGAAGCAGACGGCCATCATCGTGTGCGACATGTGGGACCTGCATCATTGCAAGAACGCCGTTCTGCGCGAGCGCGAGATGGCCCCGCGCATGAACGAACTGCTGGAGAAGGCCCGCGCTCAGGGCGTGTTCATCATTCACGCGCCGAGCGGTTGCATGACATTCTACGAGGGGCACCCCGCCCGCATTCGTGCCCAGCAGGCACCCCGGGCCGCCAACCTTCCTCCGGACATCGGCCAGTGGTGCAAGCAGATTCCCGCCGAGGAAAAAGGCGCGTATCCGATTGACCAGAGCGACGGCGGTGAGGACGACGACCCGGCGGAGCACGCCGCGTGGGCGGCGGAGTTGAAAGCCAGGGGGCTGAATCCCCGCGCGCCGTGGACCCGGCAGATTGACACACTGAAAATCCACGACGACGACGCCATCAGCGATTCGGGCGTGGAAATTTGGAACCTGCTCGAAGCGCGAGGCATCAAAAACGTCATGCTGATGGGCGTGCATGTGAACATGTGCGTGGCGGGGCGGCCCTTCGGCCTGCGGCAAATGGCCAAGAACGGCAAGCATGCCGTGCTCGTGCGCGACCTGACCGACTCGATGTACAACCCGGCGCGCTGGCCATACGTGGACCACTACCGCGGCACGGAGCTGTTCATCGAGCATGTCGAGAAGTTCATTTCGCCAACCATCACTTCGGATCAGATTCTGGGAGGAGAGCCATTCCGCTTTCGCGGCGATCCGCGCACGGCAAAGCGGTGAACTCGCGGCGCGGCGACTCCGAGTGCGTCACTCGCCAAGCAAGTGGACGATCACACATCGGCGGTGCGGGTGGGTGCGGTGTTCCCAGAGATAAATCCCCTGCCAAGTGCCCAGCGCCAGCGCGCCGCTCGCGATGGGCACGCTCAGATTCACAGCCGTCAGTGCCGTGCGAACATGCGCGGGCATGTCGTCGTCCCCCTCACAGGTGTGGCGGAAGAGGGAATCGCCGTCCGGGACCAGACGCGCGAAGAACCGCTCGAAGTCGCGGCGCACCTCGGGATCGGCGTTCTCCTGGATCAACAGCGAGGCGGAGGTGTGCTGGAGGTGCAGCGTGGCCAGGCCGGTTTGCAGGCCGGATTGATCCACCAACGCCGCCACTTCGCCGGTGAAGTCATGGAAACCGCGTCCGCGCGTGGCAATCACGATCTCGTGGACGCTCTGGCGAAGCATCGGCGCGGTCAGTTCCCGGACAGCATCTTCTCCAGGTCCGCGTTCACCGGCTGGCCGGCGGCGCGGGCCTTGCCGTAGTGCCAGCGGGCCAGCTCGGTCATGGGCGGCTTCTGCGTGGCGTAGATGACGGCGAGGTTGTGGTGCGCGTCCGCGTAGCCGGGCGAGAGCTGCACCGCCTTGCGCAACGCGGCCTCGGCGGCGGCGCGCTGGCCCTTCTCGCTCAACACGACGCCCAAATAATTCTGCACCACGGCGTCCCGGGGATCCTTCTGCGCCGCCCGGCTGAGATGGTTCAGGGCGTCGTCCAGCCTGTTCTGGCGCATCCGCAGAAAGCCCATCTGCGAGAGGGCGAAGGCGTCGTCAGGCGACACGCCGAGCGCCTTTTGCAGGTTTTTTTCCGCGCTGTTCAAGTCCCCCTGCTCGATTTGCGCGGCGGCGAGGTTGGCCAGCGTGAACACGTGCGAGTCATTGACCGCGAGCACCTGCTTGTATTTGCGCTCGGCGTCAGCGAAACGGCGCGAGGCGAAGTCGCGCTGGGCCTCGGCGATGAGCGGGCGGGCGGAGTCGGGCAGTTCCTGGGTGGCCTGGCGGGTGACCTCGCCGGGCGCGGCGGGCGCGGCTTCGGGCTGCTTGAACAGCGCCAGCTCCTCTTTCGTGTAGGGCACGGGCTTCGCTTCGAGCACTTCGATGCGCGCCTTGAGCGCGGCCAGCTCGTCGGCCATCTCCTCGACCTTGGCGGTCTGGCGTTTGGACTGGCGGGAGTTCAACTCCCTGCTGGCGGCCTTCAATTCCTTTTCCAGTTTCTCGCGCTCCTGTTCGAGTTCCTTGATGCGGGCGGCGTCGCGCGGATTTGATTTCCCGCTGGCGGCCATCGCGACCTTCAACTGCTCCTCCAGTTGCTTGCGGGACTGCTCGGCGCGGTCGCGCTCCGCCTGCGCCATTGCGCGGGCGGCGGCTTCGGCGGCCTGGGCCTGCTCGGCATCACGGCGGGCGCGGGCCAGTTCCTGGCGCAGGGCGGCGTCACTGGCCGCGGCGGGCGCGTTGCCCGGGGTCGCGCTGGGATCGGTCAGCAGCTTCTCCATCTTCTCGTTGTCCTTGCGCAGCATGGCGATGGTGGACTGGGCGTCCTTCAACTGCGCGCTCAGGGATTCCACGCGCGCGTTGAGCGCCGCCTGCTGGGCGAGCTTGCGGTTGGCATCGTCCAGTTCGCGGCGCAAGGCCGCGTTCCCGGAGTCATCCGCCTTGGACATTTTGGCGAGGCGCTTGTTGTCGTCTTCCAGCGCGGCCTGGCGCGTTTTCAAGGCGGCGATTTCGGCCTTCAATTCCTGGTTGGCGGATTCCAGTTTCGCGGCTTCGCGGGCGGTCTTTTCCGCGGCGGACAACTCCTTTTTCAAGGCGCTGTTCTCCTCCCTGAGTTTGGCGGCGGCGGCGTTTTCTTTTTGCAGGCCGGCCAGCTCGCGGGACTGCTGTTTCAACGCGCCTTGCGCGGCCTCCAGTTGCTTGCGCGTCTCGGCGACGGTCGCGGCGGGCACCAAACCCGCCATGTCGCGCTGCGCTTGCTGGAGGGTGGCGCGGAGGACGTCGTTTTCTTTTTGCGCGTCCTTGAGCCGGGCCTCGGCGCGGGCCAGTTCGGCGGGGTCGGCGGCGGCGGGGCGGGCGGCCAGCGCCTCGGCGAGCTTCTTCTCCAAGAGGGTGCGATCGGCGCGCAGGCTGATGATTTCCTCGGTGAGCAGGGCAAGCTGGTTTTCCAGATTGGCGGACGGCGCGGCGGAGGAAGCCTTGCCTTTGGCCTTGGCGGCGGCTTTCGGCTCCGGCGCGGCGGGGGGCGGCGTGAGCGCGGGTTCGGGGAATTTCGCCGCCAGCGGCTTGGTGCGTTCGGCGAGGTCGGCGAGGCGGAAGCTGACGATGTTTTCATTCCACTGCGGATGATCCTTGCGGAGCTGTTTCAGGCCCGCCTCGGCGCGGCGGTAGATCGCGAAGGCGGCCTGGTCCTTGCCCTGTTCCTGCAACTGAAGGCCCTGCTGGATGAGCTGGTAGAGGTCCACGTATTGCTCCTCGGGCGTGGCGGCGGAGGCGGCGGGCAGTAGCGCGAGGCAAAGGAGGATGGCGGCGACCGTTCGTTTCATGGCGGCGGATACTAGAACGCCCGGAAAAGAAGGCAATGGGATAACCGCCGGGCATTGCCAGCGGGTGTCAGCGCCCAGCCCATGAGCGGATTTTCTCCGCCAGCCATTCGGCGTGGCCCTTGTCTGGAATTCCGCCGCCCGCGGAATACTCCCTGCCCTCGTGCGTGCTGATGACGATGCCATGCCAGGTCTTTGCTCCGGCATGGGATTCCACGCGCGTTTTAATCTCGTGGATGTCGGACCAGGACAACCGCCTGGTGCAGGTTGGCAGAAGCATCCGGTGAAAGACTTCGACTCCACCGCGCCGGGCCACCACTTTCACCGAATGCAGCAACGCGCTGGCCAGCAGCAACAGGAGCAGCGCATCGAACAGGCCCCAGATGATCGGGAAAAAGACGGGGGCCTTTTTCGCAATCATCAACCACAGGAATAGATTCCACACCACCGCAAAGCCGAGGAGGATGGCTATGCCGGCGACACCACGGGCGGGCGGGAAATACACTTCGACGCCATCCGGAAGGTCGCGCACACGGATGCGCGTGTTCGCGGGCGGCGCGAACAGCGCGGGCGGCGGCTGAAAAGCGGCCGTCGGGTCTTTCAACGGCGGCGCGGCGGCGGCGCTGGCCTCCGTCTTGAACACCGGCACCTCGAACTGCGCGTGATAGTCCACTCCGGGGATGTCCGCCGAGATTTCCAGCCGCCAGACAATGGCGGGATTGCCGCCTTCCGACGCGGGCAGCTCGTAAGGGATGTTGAAATGCACCGGCACACCCGTGCGTTCGCGTTCGTGCGAGAGGGAGTCGCGCAGAATGACCTTGGTGTCCTCCCAGAGCAGGTCTTCGCTGGTGGAACGGTGCTTGCCGGAGCCGGTGACGGTGCGGCGCACACACCGGAGGCGCAGCTTGTAGCCTTTCTCGGCCAGCACCTTGGCCGGGATTTCCACGAATCCCGACAGCGCGCCGCCCAGCACGCCCGGCACGCTGGCCAAATGAAACTTCGACCGGCCAAACTTGCGCCATTGCAGCGTGGCATAGACCGCCCACCACAACAGGCCAAGGCCGATGATCGGAAACAGCAGGAAGACGAGGATGATGTAATTGCCCTTGGCGAGTTCCTTGGGCAGGGCAAGGAACAGAAACGGCCACGACACCGCGTTCCAAAACAACGAGAAGGCCCAGGCCACCACCATGCCCGCCACGGCGCCGGACTCGATCACGCCCGCCGCCCAGTCCCGTCGCCAGAGCCACGGCTTGTCCGGGTTCGCCGCGCGCGTGCGTTCCTGTTCCTTCGCCTGGCGCACGCCACGCAGGCCGAGCGCAAGGAAACCGCTGCTGAACAACAAGAAGACCACCGCAAATCCCGCCACAGGCAGGCCTTCCCGCCAATGGCCCTGGAAAATATGCCTGACGCCCAAGGCCAGGAAAACCAGCCCCACCGCGAAGAAAGGGAACATGAAAACACACAGGCAACCAAGCGCCCCCTTGGAGGAAACCTGACCCGGCGTTTGGAACTGGCCGTGGGGTTTCATGGCCGTGAGTGTGCGGAAACCGGGCGCCAGCGCAAATGACAACCTTCAAATGTGCTTGGAATCCCCCTCGTCCTTCACGGCGTAGCCGGATTCCTGGCGCTTGAAGTTCACTTCGTTTTTCTTCACGTAGGCTTGAAAGACATCGTCCGCGCTCATGCCCAGCACCTGCGCCAGGCTGATGAGGAAATGGAACAGGTCCACGACCTCGACGCGCGCGTTCTGCTCGTCGAACTTCTGATACTTCGCCCACCACTTCCACGGCACGCTGTCCGTCAGCTCGGCGATCTCCTGCGTCATGGCGCGGCAGTAGTTGAGAATCCATCGGGTCTTTTCCTCGTCGCTCATGCCCTCGGTGCGGACGCCGATGCGCTGGTTGAGGGCCTGCTGCATGCGGAAAAGCTCACGGAGCTGGTCGGGTTGTTCCATGGGCGAAGGGTGGGGCGCGTGTTTCGAAGTGCAAAGCGCAAAGTTTCAGCCGGGCAGGGCGTCCTTTGAACTTTGACCTTTGGGCCTTCCGCGCCTATAAAACGCCGTGTTTCTTTTCCTGCCCAAGCTGCTCGCGCATGGCGGCGCGATGATGTGGATTCTGCTCGGCACCGGCGCGCTGGCCGTGGCCGTGGTGATCGAGCGCCTGCTGCATTACCACCGCGAACAGATCAACACGGCTGAGTTCCTCGCCGGCGTGCGCAACGTGCTCAAGCGCGACAATGTGGTCGAGGCCGTGTCCATCTGCGACGCGACCGCCGGGCCGGTGCCACGCCTGGTCAAGGCCGCCATCCTGAACCGCGACCGCGGCAAGGAGCGCGTGCGCGAAGTGCTGGAGGAGGCGGGGGCGCTGGAGGTGCCCCGGCTGGAGGACAAGCTCACGCTGCTGGCCACGGTGGCGCAGATCGCGCCGCTGATGGGGTTGTTTGGCACCGCGCTGGGGCTGATGGACCTGTTCGCCACGATGGAGCAGCAGGGGTTGTCCGCCAGCCCGGCGCTGCTGGCCGGCGGCGTGTGGAAGGCCCTGATCTGCACCACCAGCGGCCTTGGCCTGGCGATCTTCGCGTACGCGGCCTACAACTATCTTGTGAGCCGCGTGAACAGCATCGTGCTCGACATGGAAAAATCCTCGACGGAAATCCTCAACCTCGTCTGCGAGGCTGGCAGGGGGGCGAAGGAATGAAATTCCCACGCACGGTGCGGGTGTTTCGCGGCCAGTGGGACGCCGCGCCGTTTCTGAGCGTGTTTTTTTTGCTGTTACTGTTCCTCGCGCTGGAGTCCCGCATGGCCTTTTTGCCGGGGGTATCCCTGGATCTGCCCGAGGGCGGCGGCGCGCCCGCGCACACTGGACTCACCGTGCTGGTGGCGCTCGACCACGCCGGCCAGCTTTATTACGACAATCAGGCGGTCGGCGCCGACCAGCTCCGGGGACGTTTGCAGGCCGAAGTCCGGCGCTTGGGTGCGCCGGTCACACTGGTGGTCGTCGCGGACAAGGCGGTGACCGGCGAAAGGCTGGTGCAAGTGGCCGGTCTGGCCAAGGAAGCCGGCATCCGCGACGTGCATCTGGCCACCCGCCCGCCGCCCGCCAGCCGGCCACCGCCCCGCCAGCCATGAACCCGGCCTCCCGAAACGGCGCGTGGGGCTGGCCGCAACTGCTGCTGGCGGCCGCCGTGTTTCTGGCCGCGCAGGTGGCCGGCCTGTGGCTCTTTTCCGCGCGCCCGCTGGAAAGCGGCTGGGCGAAATCCGGCCAACCGGAGGTCCACTGGCTTCAGCGCGGCGGGCGCGGCCTGCCCTGGACAACCGACCCGCTGGCGGCGGACCCGGCCTTTCACGCCCTGCCGGACGCACGGCACTTCTCCGGTGGCGCCTGGCTTCAACCCCCCGCCTTGCGCTTCGATCTGCCGGTCAGCCGCGAAGAGCCGCGCTGGCTGCCGCCGCCCGCGACCTGGGGCGTGGGCATGTCGGATTACCTGCGCACCAATCCGCCCCCGGCACAGGCCGCCCTGGAGGTGCCGCGACCGCCGCCCACCGTGGTCCAACCACAGGAAAGACCCGCGCCCACCCGCTCGCACATGCGTGTCGAAGGTGAACTCGCCGGGCGCGCCGTCGCCGTCCTGCCCGAAGTGCCGCCGCTGCCGGCCTCCGGTCTGCTTCCGGACACGGTCGTGGAAATCGTCGTGCATCCTGACGGCACCGTGCTGACCGCGCGGCTGGCCGAGACGCGGCCCGCAGCCACGCCTGAACAACGCGCCGACCAGCGCCGCGCCGCCGCCGCCGCCTTGCGGTTGGCCAGGCAGGTGGTGTTTGCGCCCTTGCCCGATGCCCGGGCCGCGCTGCCCGACCCTGAAGGATTGGCCGGTGGACGCCTGGTGTTCCAATGGCTCACGCACCCCCTGCCGCCGCCTTGAAAGGCGGACACTTGTCCATGCAACCTGACACCCTCCTGTTCTGGCACCTGGCGCTCCTGCTCGGCGGGCTGGCCGCGGTGGGGCTGTATTACGAGCGCCGCGAGCGCCAGTTCGGCCCGTTGCGCAGCCCGGACAGCGTCTTCCGCTGCGCGAATTGCGGCTTTGTCTATACCGATGATCCGGACGTGGACCGTTCGCGCTGCCCCCAATGCGGAAAGACCAACGAGGCGTGCACATTCTGAACGTCAGGCTGGTTTGAGGAAATAGCCACGCTGCTTCGCGCTGATGGGCAAGGCCAGCCGCTCCATGACGGCCAGCATGTCCTCCCACACCTTGCGCTTCTCGGCGAGCGATTGGTTGCGCAGCAGGTAGGCGGGATGAAACGTCGGCATCACGGGCACGCCGCGAAACTCCCGCCAGTGCCCGCGCAGTTTCATGATCCCGGTCTTGTCCGCCAGCAAGCCCTCCACCGCCGTCGCGCCCAGCGCCACGATCACGCGCGGCCGGATGAGGTCAATCTGCGCCAGCAGATACGGCGAACAGGTCTGCATCTCGGCGGGCGTGGGCTTGCGGTTTCCGGCGGACTGGCCCGGCGTGTCGGGGCGGCACTTGAGGATGTTCGCGATGTACACCGTCTCGCGCGAAAGCCCCATCGTCTGGATGATGCGCGTGAGGAGCTGGCCCGCCTTGCCCACGAACGGCTCCCCCTGTTCGTCTTCATCCGCCCCCGGGGCTTCGCCCACGAACATCAAAGGCGAATGAATGTCGCCCACGCCGAAGACAACATGGCGCCGCGCGGCGACCAGGTTGGGACATTTCACACAAGCCAGCGCGCGCGCGCGCAAATCCGCCATCGCCTGTTCCTTGGCTTCGCGGGACAACGGCACGCCAGCGGGTGGCGGCGGCTGGGTGGGAGCCGGAACCGGTGAACTGGCGCGCGCAAGCCGCAGGCTGGCGGGCTTGGACGCCGGGTGGGAGGCGGAGGAGGAAACCGCGGGGGCAGAACGCGGCGCGGGCTTTCCCAGCGCTTGCAAGGTGGCCGTCTGGACGGGGACGAACTTTGTCCCGTGGGCCTTCAAATATTCCAGATGCCGGATCGTGGCATCAAGAAGCTGCGCGTAATCGCCTTGCATGACGCCATCGTAGGGCGCGGCTTGCGGGTGACAAGCCCGCGCGCGGAAACTTTGGCCCGAGCCCACCCGCGCCTTGCCCCGCGCTCACCTGTTGAACTTCTCGCACACCATGCGAGGATGACGCCGCTTGCATCGCCGGCGATAACACGACTCACGAATGCACCCCGCCTTGCGAGAGACCGCCCACCGCCCCTGGCCATTGCCCGACCGGGCTTGGACATGGCGGCAGCAGTGGATTGATCTCGCCTTCCTTCACTGGCCGGTGGAGGCGGCTTTGATCGCGCCGCGCCTGCCGCCGGGGTTGAGGTTGCAGACGTACGACGGCGCGGCGTGGGTGGGCGTGGTGCCGTTCCGCATGGCGGGCGTGATGCGCCGGCCCTTCCCGGACGTGCCGGGCGTCTCGGCGTTTCTGGAGTTGAACGTGCGCACCTACGTGGAGGCGGATGGCAAGCCGGGCGTATGGTTTCTGAGCCTGGACGCGGCGAACACGCTGGCCGTGTGGGGCGGGCGCAACTGGTTTGACCTGCCTTACTTCAACGCCCGGATGCGGCTGGAGGAGCACGACGGGTGGATTCACTACGACAGCGCGCGCACCGACGCGCCGGCGGCGGAATTCCGCGCCCGCTACCGGGCGTCGTCGAATCCGTATCGCAGCCAGCCGGATTCATTCGATCACTGGCTCACGGAGCGTTATTGCCTCTACAGCTTCGGCAGGCGGAGCGGTTTGCGGCGGGTGGAGGTGCATCACCAGCCATGGCCGCTCTGCCCGGGTGAGGTGGAATTGGAACGAAACACCATGCTGGAGGTCCACGGCTTGAAGCCGCTGCGCCCGGAGCCGGTGTGCCATTTCGCCCGGCACCTCGACGTGGTGGTGTTTCCCGGGGAACGCGCGGGCAGCGGCGAGCCTGGCCTCAACCGCCCTTGAGCGCCTGCGCCCGTTGACCGGCCTCCTCCATGAACGCTTTGGCCACCGTCGGCAGCCGCCCGTGCCACAGCACGCCGATCACAATGGGCGTGAAGCCCACGAGCGGTATCTGCCGGAGGTTGGGCGGCAATTTCGCCCTGGGCACCGCCACCGACAGGCCGATGCCCAAGCCGTGCGCCACGTAGGTTTCCACCAGTTCGAGCGAGCTGGCCTCCAGGCTGGGGAACCAGTCCACCTTGAGCCTCGCCAGCCCTTCCTGAAAGCGCTTGCACATCGCCTCCGCCGCCGGCAGGCAGATCAGCGGCTCGTCCAGGCGGTCGCGCTTCCAGAGTGCCTCGGCGGATTTCACCTGGCTGTCCTTGCCGGCCAGCAGCACGAGCGGCAACTCCAGCAGGGGCTGTGATTGCAGGCCGGGCATGGGTTTGCTCTCGATCACGGTGATGGCGAGGTCAATCTCGCGCCGCTCCAGCCACGCCTCCAACTGCGGCTGGTGGCCCCCGCGCACGGCGATCTTCAAACGGGGATATTTCCTCCGCATATTCTGGATCAGCACCGGCAGATGGTCGCGCAGCACGACTTCAGAAGCACCGACGCGCAACGGCGCCGCGTCTCCGCGCAACTCCGCCTCCACGCGGTCCAGTTGCGCGAAGAACGGCGTGATGAACTCGTAAAGCTTCCGTCCCGCCTCCGTCAGCGCGAACGGGCGGCGCTGAAACAACGACACGCCCAGACGCTCCTCGAGCTGGATGATCTGCCCGCTGATGGCCGGCTGCTGGATGCCGTAGGGCATGTTGCGCGCCGCCTCGCTGATGCCGCCATGCCGGGCGACGTAATAGAACAGCTCCAGGTGGTGGATGTTCATGGATTGAGGGAAGTGATGCTGGCGGCAGTTTTAACGATTAACGCCCAAGCGGCAAGTTGCGTTATCTCCCTCGCAACTCACATCAAGCCCATGACCACCACCGACCGCCTTGCCCAACTGGTCATCAGCGTCTTTCTCATCGTCGGCGTGTACCAGTTCTATTTCTGGTGCCAGCGCAACCATGTCTGTCCGCCGCGTCAACTGCGCTCCCCGCTCGACGACCGCATTCCCTTCCAGCCGCGCTGGGTGTGGATCTACAGCTTCCTCTATTACCCGGTCATTGTGTACATCAACCTCGTTGTGGACTCCCCGCGCCACTTCCTCTACGTGGCCATCAGCTTCATGCTGCTGCTGGGATTCCAGATGCTCTTCTTCACGCTGTTTCCGGTGGCCACGCCGCTGGAATGGCGCACCTGCAACGCCGGACGCGGACGCTCCGAGCGGTTCCTCGCGTTCGTCCAGCGTTTCGACGCCCCTTCCAACAGCTTTCCCAGCATGCACACCTCCGTCGCCACCCTCACCGCGCTGCACTTGATGCCGCATGTTGGTGCTTGGGCGTTGCTCTTTCCAGTGCTGATCGCCTTGAGCTGCCTGTTCACCAAGCAACACTACATCGTGGACCTCCCGGCGGGCGCACTGCTCGGCTGGTTCACCTTCGGGCTGTTCAAGCTCGTCTATTGAAAGGCTCACAAGCGCCATGAAACCGCCGGCAACACAATCTCCTTACCTTCGAGTCGCTCTCACCGTTGCAACAACACACCAACCCAACAATTATGAATAAAACACTGCTAACCGTTCGTTGGACTGCTCGCATCCTCAGCCTCCTGATACTCCTCTTTTGGGGCTATTTCATCGCCGCGCACCTCTTGGGCAGTGCAGCGCAGCCGTCGCGCCCGCTCACATCCAATGACTTCATCCAGGTTTCGATGATGCTGCTCTGGCTGGCGGGACTTGCTGTCGCCTGGCGGTGGGAGCTTGCCGGTGCGGTCATCACGCTTATCGCTGTACTGATTGCGGGATGGATCAACCCGGGCGCAGTGGGGGGGCTGGGCATCTTACCGCCGATCGCCGGTGTGCTATTTCTCTGTTGCGGGTGGATGAGCCGGGCCTCACACCGTGCAAACCGCAGCCACGAAACTGAGCAGCGCTCATGAGCTTACAGCAAACCAGAACTTTGCTTTTGCGGATCGCCTGCGGTGCCGCGCTTCTGTTCTGTGCGTTTGGCCTGCTCGCCACGCTGGAACCCAATCCTCCCGCGAAACAATGGCTGTGGCGCGCCATCTACGGAGGCGGCGCTTTGGCCTGCACCGTCGGCTTGCTGAAAAGACAGCGCTGATAAACCTCGCCATCCCCCGGCTCAATCTGGCCTTCGCCTGGCACTGGACGCTCCCGGGCTTCCGCAAGGAATGGTTTCTCGGCGGCTACAACCGCCTTCCACGCCGTCACCACCGCCTCGGCCACATCGCCTGCCTCGCGCCGCGCGAGGCAATCCACCCAGCCAGATTCCCCCCTTTCCTTCAGGCCGGACGGTGCAGGCGGAAATTGCCCTCCCGCGCCAACTGTGCTTTGCTCCGTCCGCTCAATGCACGAACATGAAAACCCACCTCCTTGCCAGCCACTGGAGCCGGGCTTTGGCCCTGCCGGTTGCCCTCGGCCTCGCTGCCTTCGCCACCAGGCAGGCACCCGCCCAATCCACAGGGGGCGAGCTGCGCGCCATCGAACCCAGCGAGGCCACGGGCAGCGCGCAGGCCGTGGTCGTGGGCCGCGCCGCGCTGGCGCATACCAGCCTGCTGCAGCCCGTGGACGAACGGGGCAAACTGGTCGGCTACGAGCACCCGACCATCCAGACCGAGCGACTGATGGACAACCTGGAGACGGTGCTGGCCGAGGCCCAGACCAGCCTCGACCGCGTGGTGAAGCTGAATGTGTACGTGAAGGACGCCGACGTGGTGCGCGACGTGCAGCGCGTGTTCAGCCGCAAGTTCGCCGGCGGCCACAAACCCGCCGTCACCTACGTGGAAAGCGAGCTGTCCCTGCCCGGCTCATACATCGCGTTGGACGCCGTCGCCGCCACCAGTTTTGGCCTCGGCCAGAGCAGGGTCGAACGCTTCAGCTCGCACAAGCTCCAGGGCCACGCCAACGGCTCGCACGTCGCCATCATGCCCGACGGCGTGCGCATCCATGTCTCCGGCCAGGCCGAGCGCGGGCCGTTGCGCGAGGCCACCGCCGCCACCATGCAAAGCCTGTTCAAGACCCTGGAATTCCTGAGCCTCACGCCAGCAGACGTCGTGCAGGTGAAAGCGTTCTTCAAGCCCATGTCCTCCGCCCGCGAAGTGGAGGCGGAGATCGTGCGCGCGTTCACTGGCCTGCGCGCGCCGCCCGTCACGTTCACCGAATGGACCATGAACGATCCCGTTGAAATCGAACTCGTCGCCTATGGCGGCAACCAGGGCGACCGCGCCCGCGAGGCCATTGAATACCTCACGCCGCCCGGGGTGGTCGCATCACCGGTGTACAGCCGTGTGGCGCGAATCAATTTCGGCAAAACCATCTTCACTTCCGGCCTCCACGGTGGCGCGGGCGGCGCGGATATCCAGATTCAGGACGCCTTCCAGTCCTTGGAACAATTGCTCATTCTGACCGGGAGCGATCTCAAGCACCTGGCGAAGGCGACTTATTATGTCACCGATGCCCAGACCAGCACGCGCCTCAACGAACTGCGCCCCCGTTTCTACGACGCCAAGCGCCCGCCCGCCGCGTCCAAGGCCACCGTGCGCGGCGTCGCCCAAAGCGGGCGCTCCTTGGTGATGGACTTCATCGCAGTCACCAAGCCATAGGTTCCAAGCCCTCACCAGGAGTGCTCCTTGTGGAGCACTGGCTCCAGTCCCTTTCCCTGCTCAACTGAAGCGGTCCTCCGTCCAAGGGTCGGCGGTGCGGGAGTAGCCGCGCAGCTCCCAGAAGCCGAGGATTTCCCGGTCGAGGAAGACGATTTCCCGCAGCCATTTCGCGCCTTTCCACGCATAAAGCTTGGGAACGATGAGCCGCGCCGGTCCGCCATGTTCCAGCGGCAGCGGCTGGCCGTTCCACGAGTGCGCGACCAACACGTCATCGTCCAGCGCGGCGGCGAGGGTGATGTCGGTGGAGTAACCGTCGTAGCACTTGAGATAGAGCGCGGTGGCGGAAGCTTTGGGCTTCACGAGATCGGCGAGCGTGAAGAAGGCGACACCGGTGAAGGTCATGTCGAACTGGCTCCAGGTGGTGACGCAGTGGAAGTCGCTGGTGTCGGTGAACTGCGGCAGCGCCAGGAACTGCTCCCAGTTCAGCGTGACCGGATTCTCGACGTGGCCGCCAAGCTTGAGTTCCCACTGCTCCAGCGGCACGGCGGGCTTCACGCCGAGGTCGAGCACCGGCCAGTCATAGACACGGTGCTGGCCGGGCGGGAGGCGGTCGGCGGAGCGCGCGACGGATTTCTCCTGCCCGGCCATCTTGCGCGCCCAGCGTTCCTTGCGGGCGATGTAATCGGCGTTCATGGGTTGGCGGCATTGCGGTTCAACGACGGGCCATGATGCGGCGCGCCGGCGGGGAGCGCAACCTTGCCGGGAGGTCGGGCTTTTGAAACTTGCCAGCCGCCGCGCCCGCCCGGCAACCTTTCACCGTGAACCTGCCGAACAAGCTCACGGTGTCGCGCTTCGCGCTCACGGCGGCGTTTCTTTGGGCGGTGTTCTGGCGCGGGCCGGTCAACGACACGCTGGCGCTGGTGCTGTTCTGCATCGCCAGCCTGACGGATTATTTCGACGGCAAGATCGCGCGGGAGCGGAACCTGATCACCAGCTTTGGCACGCTGATGGATCCGCTGGCGGACAAAATCCTGACCTGTTCGGCCTTCATCGCGCTGGTGGAGCGGCACATGAAGTCCATGACGGCGGGCGACTTGCCGGTGGTGTTTCAACTGGGCGGTTTCGCGGTGTATCCCAAGGTCGAGGCCTGGATGGTGGTCATCATCGTGGCGCGCGAGCTGGCGATCACGGGGCTGCGCCTGCTGGCGGCTTCCAAGAACGTGGTGCTGGCCGCCGAGCGTTACGGCAAACACAAGACCATCTCGCAGATCGCGGCCATCATCGCGTTGCTGGTGATGGACGCCTACGTGGAATGGTGGCCGTGGCTGCGCGAGCTGTTCCAGCCGTGGACGCCGTGGTTCGCGCTGGCGGCGCTGTGGCTGACGGTGCTGCTTACGTTCACCTCCGGAATGCTGTATCTGTGGCGCAACCGCAACGTGTACCTCCAAGACACCTGAGGAAGCCATGAACACGGCTTCCATCCGGGAGCGCCTCATCCTCTGGCTGGCGCAGGGATTCGGTTCGGGCCGTGCGCCCGTGGCCCCGGGCACGTTTGGAACCGTGGTGGGGCTGGCATGGTTCGCCCTGCTGCTGTGGCCGGGGAATCTCGCCTTCTATGTCGGCGGAACTCTCGTCGGCATCCTGGTTTCGGTTTGGATTTGCGGTGAGGCGGAGAAAATCCTCGGCCAGCCAGACCCCGGCTCGGTGGTGCTGGATGAAATCGTGGCGATCCCGGTGGCCTTCCTCGGCTGGGTGCTGATGATCCAATCGCAGACGGTTGCGCTGCCTGGCCCGGCCATCTTCTTTCACGACCACTGGGTCATCACGCTGGGGCTGTTCACCGCTTTCCGCGTGTTCGACATCTGGAAACCCTGGCCGGTGAGGCAAAGCCAGGCGCTGCCCGGCGGCTGGGGGGTGACGACGGATGACGTGCTGGCAGCAGCCTACGTCAACGCGGTCAGCGTGCCGGTGCTGCTCGCCCTGGGTTGAACCAACTACTTCGCCGCGCGCGAGGGCGCTGGCTCAATCCGCAAGTCACTCCAATAGCCGAACTCCCACGCCCAGCCGTTGGCGGCGTTTTCCAGGCGCAGCTTCACGGTCTGGCCGGCAAAGGCGCTCAAGTCCACGGTGAACTCCTGCCAAATCTTCTCGCCTGAATCACTGCGCGAAACCGTTTGCTTGAGCAACGGCTTGCCGTTCGCCAGGACGCGCAACTCCCAATCGCCTTTCTCATGCGCGGCGGCGAAGAACCGCAAAGCCGGCTTGCCGGTGGCTGGCAAAGTCACTTCCCGCTCGAATCCACTGGCCTGCTCGCGGCTGTGCGGATGCGTCTCCAGCACGTTGCGGCGGCCCGCGAACTCGACGTGCTTGCGCGGCGTGCCCTCGAACTCCGGCGCGTCCACGATCCATTCCGGGGTCCACAGCGACACGGATTCGCGGTCAATGGG
>Ga0073934_10007122_pt1 | contig 15806 bp, 10 predicted proteins | sample LarsenN4metaG_FD_76834 | JGI IMG/M metagenome (GOLD analysis project Ga0073934, IMG submission 76834) | Hot spring sediment bacterial and archeal communities from British Columbia, Canada, to study Microbial Dark Matter (Phase II) - Larsen... ...
GCGCCGGTCGCCAGCGACAAGAGCGCCAACACCCACCTCATCCAGCTCGGTGCCTACGACAGCAAGGTCGAGGCCGAACGCGGCTGGACCGTGCTCAAGCGCAAGTTCCCGCAGCTCAAGGATCACGACGTCGTGATCACCCAGGCGGTGGTGAACGGGCGCACCTTCTGGCGGGTCGCAGCCGCCGGCTTCGGCGCGATGAGCGCCAAGAGCATGTGCTCCTCGGTCAAGTCGGCCGGGCGCGGGTGCTTCGCCTACGCCGCCACCACCCCGCCCCCGGGCGCGGTGGATCGCGGCGTGCGCATGGCGGCCAACACGCGCCGTTGAGATTTCCTGCCAAGTGATGGGCAACCTGCCCCCGGACAGCCTCGCGCTTTCCGGGGGCTGCTTTTTTAGCCGGCCACCGCCACGCCGCCCTTCCACAGACCGAGCACGCGGCCCTGCGCGCCTTGCCGGTCGAACGGGGTATTGTCGGCGGTCGCTTCCATCTTGCGGCGATCGATGATCCACGGCGCCTCCGCGTCGATCAGCGCGATATCGGCCTCCCATCCCGGTGCCAGTTCCCCCGCCGGCACACCGAGCAGCCGCGCGGGATTGCGGGCGGTCAGATCGAAGGCGCGCGGCAGATCGATCACGCCGTCGCGCACCAGCGTCAACACCATGGCGAGCAAGGTCTCGGCCCCGGCCATGCCGGGCGCGGCATCGGCGAAGGGCAGGCGCTTGTCTTCCGGCCCGCGCGGATCGTGGCCGCTGGCGATCACGTCGACCGTCCCGTCGCCGATCGCCGCGAGCGCCGCCTGCCGGTCGGCCTCGCTGCGCAGCGGGGGCGAAAGGCGGGTAAAGGTGCGGTAATCGGCGGTCGCGAGGTCGGACAGCATGAAATGCGCTGGGGTGATACCGCAGGTGACCCTGACCCCGCGCGCCTTGGCCTCCCGCACCAACGCGAAACCGGCGGCAGTGGTGACCTGGCGGAAATGGAGCCGTGCGCCCGCCAGCTCCGCCAGCGCGATGTCGCGCGCGATCGCGAGCGCCTCGGCCTCGGCGGGGGCGGCGGGAAGCCCGAGGCGGGTGGCGATCTCCCCCGCCGTCGCCACCGCGCTGCCGGCAAGCCCGGCGTCCTCGGCATGGGCGACGACCACCAGATCGAGCATCGCGGCATATTGCAGCAGCCGCAGCATCACGCCCGAATCGGCGATCCAGCGCCGCCCGGTCGCAATCCCGCGCGCACCCGCCTGCTGCATCAGCGCGAGTTCGGCGAGTTCGGCCCCCTCGAGCGCGCGGGTCGCGGCGGCGAGCGGGTGCACCCACAGATCGGGCTTGCCGCTCTTGGCGATGAACCCGACCCGGCTCGGCAGATCGAGCGGGGGCGATTGATCCGGCATCAACGCGGCGCGGGTGATCCCGCCGAAATGAAACGCCGGCTTGTCGACCGCGAAGACCCCGAAGTCGACCAGGCCGGGGGCGAGCAGTTTGCCCCTGGCGTCGACGACGGCATCGCCATCCTGCGACGCGACATCGGGGCCGACCGCGGCGATGAGACCGTCGGCGCAGCGCAAAGCCCCGGTGATCACACCCCCAGACGTCACCAGCTGTGCATTGGCAATGGTGAGCGGGCGCGCCTGCTTCATGCCCAGCCCTCCACCCCGCGCGTCTCGCGCGTCAGGATGTCGAGACAGGCCATGCGGATCGCCACGCCCATCTCCACCTGCCGGGTGATCAGCGAACGTCCGGCCATGTCGGCCACCTCGCTGTCGATCTCGACCCCGCGGTTCATCGGCCCGGGGTGCATCACCAGGGCGTCCGGGGCGGCGAGCGCGAGGCGGCGCTTGGTCAGCCCGTAAAGGTGGCGGTATTCGCGCGCGCTGGGCACGAAATGCCCGCTCATCCGCTCCGATTGCAGCCGCAGCATCATCACCACGTCCGCGCCTTCGAGCGCCGCGTCGAAGCGGTGGAACACGCTCACCCCCATCGCCTCGATCCCCGCCGGCATCAGCGCCGGCGGCGCGCAGACGCGCACATCGGCGCCCAGCGCGGTGAGACACAGGATGTTCGAACGCGCCACCCGGCTGTGGAGGATATCGCCGCAGATCACGATCCTGAGGCCGGTGAAATCCTCGCTCGCCTCGCCGCGCTCGTCGAGAGCATGGCGCAAAGTCAAGGCGTCGAGCAGCGCCTGGGTGGGATGTTCGTGGGCGCCGTCGCCGGCATTGAGCACGGGGCAGTCGACCTTGTCGGCGATCAGCCCGGTCGCGCCTGACGAGCCGTGGCGGATCACGATCGCATCGGCCCGCATCGCGTTCAGCGTGATCGCGGTGTCGATCAGCGTCTCGCCCTTCTTCACCGAACTTTGTGCAGCGTGCATGTTGACGACGTCCGCCCCCAGCCGCTTGCCCGCAATCTCGAAGGACAGCAGCGTGCGGGTCGAATTCTCGAAGAAGGCGTTGATGATGGTGAGGCCGGATAGCAGATCGGTATGCTTGGCGCTGCGGCGGTTGAGTTCCACCCACTGCTCGGCCTCGTGCAGCAGATAGAGGATTTCGTGACGCTCGAGCTGGCCGATGCCGGTCAGGTCACGGTGCGCAAAGGCCGTGCGTCCCGCCGGAAAGCGGCCCGAAGGCGCCGGATGATTGCTCGCACTCATTAAAGCCATGCCCTTAGTCGAGCCCTATCCGCCGCTCAACCCGCTTTCCCATGGAAGTTGTCACACAAACCCCCTAGATCGGCGGGGCACATGCAAAAGGGGCAGCATTGATGAGTTTTGTCGGCAAGGTCTGGAAGGTGCTCGTCGGGATCAAGGACGGGCTTGTGCTGCTGTTCATGCTGCTGTTCTTCGTGACGCTGTTCGCCATCCTCTCGGCCCGGCCCAGCCCCGGGCAGGTGCGGGAAGGTGCGCTGCTGATCGACCTGTCGGGCCGGGTGGTCGAAGAAAAATCGGTGATCGATCCGATCGAGGCGCTGCTGTCCGGCACCGCGCCGCTCGAGGAATTCCGCGCCCGTGATCTGGTGCGCGCGCTCGATGCCGCCGCCACCGACGATCGGATCAAGGCGGTGGTGATCGACATGACCACCTTCATGGGCGGCGGACAGGTGCACCTGACCGAGATCGGCGAGGCGATGGACCGGGTGCGCAAGGCCAAGAAGCCGGTGCTCACCTATGCGCTTGGCTATGCCGATGATCACATGCTGCTGGCCGCCCATGCCAGCGAGGTCTGGCTCGATCCCCAGGGCGTCGCGCTGGTGACGGGGCCGGGCGGCAACAATCTCTATTTCGCCGATCTGCTCGCCAAGGTCGGGATCAATGCGCGGATCTACCGCGCCGGGACCTTCAAGTCGGCGGTGGAGCCCTTTGCCCGCAGTTCGATGTCGGACGAGGCGCGCGAGAATATCGGCGGTCTCTACGGCGCGCTGTGGGAGGAATGGCAGGCCAATGTCACCAAGGCCCGTCCCAAGGCGCAGCTGGCGCAGGTCACCCGCGACACGGCCGGCTGGATCGCGGCTGGCGGAGGCGATCTGGCCGATGCCGCGCTCAAGGCCGGGCTGGTCGACAAGCTCGGCGACCGGGTGCAGTTCGGCGCCCGGGTGGCCGAGATCGCGGGCAAGGACAGCGGCAACGACAAGCCCGGTGCCTTCGCCGCGAGCGAGTTCGGCGCCTATCTCGCCGCGCTCGGGCCGGAGAGCGGGGGCAAGACCATCGGGGTTGTCACCATCGCCGGCGAGATCGTCGACGGCGATGCCGGCCCCGGCGCGGCAGGCGGCGAGCGGATTGCGGGTCTGCTCGACGACGCGCTCGACGACGGTTTTGCCGCGCTGGTGGTGCGGGTCGATTCGCCCGGCGGATCGGCGATCGCCTCCGAGGAGATCCGCCGCGCGATCCAGCGTTACCGTGACCGCAAGATCCCGGTCGCGGTGTCATTCGCCAATGTCGCGGCAAGCGGCGGCTACTGGGTGGCGACCGCGAGCGACCGCATCTTCGCCCAGCCCGGCACCGTCACCGGCTCGATCGGCGTCTTCGCGGTGGTGCCGACTTTCGAGCAGACCGCCGCCAAGATCGGTGTCAACGCCGATGGCTACAGCACCACGCCGCTCTCGGGACAGCCCGATCTCGTGGGCGGGTTTTCGCCCGAGATCGAGGCGGTGCTGCAGGCCGGGGTCGCATCGACCTATCGCGATTTCCTCGCCCGGGTCTCCCGCTCGCGCAAGCTGCCGGTGGCGCGGGTCGACGCGATCGGCCAGGGCCGGGTGTGGGATGGCGGCGCGGCGCGGCAGATCGGCCTCGTTGACCAGTTCGGCGGGCTCGAGGATGCGCTCGCCTGGGCCGCGGCCAAGGCCGGGCTGAAGGACGGCGGCTGGCACCCCGAATTCCTCGGTGCCGAGAGCGACAATCTCGATCCGCTGATCCGCCGGCTCTTGACCAGCAGGGGGCAAGGCTCGGCGGCCCTGGCGGGCGGCGATCCCTTCGCGCTGGCGGCGCGCCGCCAGGACGAACTGGCCGCACGCCTGGTGCACGATGCCCTGCGTCTCACCGGGACCGGCGGCGTTCAGGCCTTCTGCCTCGAATGCCCCGACCGCCCCTTCGCGCCCGCGGCCCGCCGCGCGCCGAAGGGCGGCATGGCCAGCCTCATGCGGCTGCTGCTGGCTGACTGAGCCGGGCGGCGAAAAAGTCGCCCGCGCTTTCGCCGCCAGCGCTTGCCAAGCGCGCAAGGCCGCAGTAAAGGCGCGCCCCTGTCCGGGCCATGCGGCTCCAGGGACGGGCGCGTAGCTCAGCGGTAGAGCACACCCTTCACACGGGTGGGGTCACAGGTTCAATCCCTGTCGCGCCCACCATTTCTGCACAATCGGGATCGGCGGAGATGGCGCGGCGGGCCTCGGGCTTGCGCGCGCACCCTCGATGCGCCTTCGCGATTCGCCCCACCCCGCTTGACCGCGCGGCCCTTGTCACGGCAAGGCCGTCAACTTCAATTCTTGCGGTCGAACGGGGACAGTTGATGCGTGACACGATCCGGGGCTGGGGCCTGCTGCTGCTCGTGATGCTTGGGCTCGGCTCGCCCGCGGCAGCGCAGTCCTTCGCCGAAGGGCGCTTCGATCCCGCGATCCCGACCCTCACCCAGACGCTCGGCCATGCGCCCGGCACCCGCATCACCTCCCCCGATCAGACCTATGCCTATCTCGCGGCGCTGGTCGCCGCGGCGCCGGAGCGGACACGGATGGTGCAATATGCCTCCAGCTGGGAGGGCCGTCCGCTCTACTACCTGATCCTTTCCGCGCCCGAAAACATCGCACGGCTCGATGCGATCCGCGCCGATCTCGCCAATATCGCCGCAGGGCGGCCCTCGAACGGCGCGGCGCTGCCGGTGACGTGGCTCGCCTACGGGGTGCACGGCAACGAGATCTCCTCGACCGATGCCGCGCTGATGACCGCCTATCACCTGCTCGCGGCGCAGGACGATGCCCGCGCGGCCAAGATCATGCGCGAGACGATCGTGGTGATCGACCCGATGCAGAACCCCGACGGGCGCGCGCGCTTCGTGAACAACTTCCTCGCCGCCAGCGGCATCGAGGCGGCCGCCGACCGGCAAGCCGCCGAGCATGACGAGCCCTGGCCGAGTGGGCGGGTCAACCACTACATGTTCGACCTGAACCGCGACTGGTTCACGCTGTCGCAGCCCGAAACCCGCGGCAAGGTCGCCGCGATCCGCCAGTGGAACCCGGTGGTGGTGGTCGACCTGCACGAAATGGGCGGGGACGAGACCTATTTCTTCAGCCCCGCCGCGCAGCCCTTCAACCCCAACCTCACCCCGGCGCAGGTGCGCGCCTACGAGCTGATCGGCCGCGCCAATGCCGCCGCCTTCGACGCGCGCGGCGAGCCCTATTTCACCCGCGAGGTCTATGATCTGTTCTACCCCGGCTACGGCGACACCTGGAACGCACACCAGGGCGCGATCGGCAGCACCTATGAACAGGGTTCGGCCCGCGGGCTGGTGTTCGAGCGCCGCGACGGGACGCAGTTGACCTACGCCGACGGGATCAGGAACCACTTCACCGCGAGCCTCGCGACCGCTGGCGCGGTGGCCGAGAACCCGCAAGCCTTCCTCGCCGATTTCGCCCAGTATCGCGCCGCCAATGCCGGCGGGGCAGCGGGGCGCGGCACCTATTTTATCGACCTTGCTACCAGGCGCTGGAATGCCGAAAGCCTCGGCCGCCGCCTCGCCGCGCAGGGCATCACCGTGCTGCGCCGCGACGGCCCTGCGAGCGCCTGCGGCAGGAGCTTCCCGCTTGGGTTTCTCGCCGTGCCGCAGGCCCAGCCCGCCGCGCGGCTGGTCAAGAGCCTGCTCGACCGCGACACCCCTTTGCCGCCCGATTTCCTCGCCGAACAGGAACGGCGCCGCTCGGCTGACCTGCCGCACGAACTCTATGACGTCACCGCCTGGTCGGTGGGGCTGATGGCCGGGGTCGAGGTAACGCTGTGCAACGCGGCCGCATCGGGCGAGGCGCTCGCCGCCGATACGCCGATCGCCCCTCTCACCGAAGGTTCGGGCACCTTTGCCGTGGCCGTGCCGTGGACCGACAGCGGGCAGGCGCGGTTCGTCGCGCTCGCCCTGCGCGAGGGGATCGAGGCGCGGGTCACCGACAAGGCCTTCACCACGGCGGGCCGCGAGTTTCCGCGCGGGACGGTGGTGTTCCCGGCAGGAAGCAACACGCCCGAAAAAATGGCGCGTCTCGCCGAACTGGCCCGCGAGAGCGGCGCGCATACCGTCGCGCTCGATTCGGGCTGGGTCGACAGCGGACCGAACCTCGGCAGCGGGAGCTTCGTGCGGCTCACCCTGCCGCGCGTCGCGATCGCCTGGGACGACGGAATCTCGCAATTGAGCGCGGGCGCGATGCGTTACGTGCTCGAGCGACGGCTGGGGCTGCCGGTGACGCCGATCCGCACCCAGCGTCTCGCCCGCGCCGACCTCAGCGACTACAACGTGCTGCTGGTGCCCGAGGGCGAGCCTGCGGACGTGCTCGGCGAGGGCGGGATGCGCACCATCCGCGATTTCGTCCGCAGGGGCGGCGTGCTGGTGGCGGTGGGCGACAGCCTCGAGACCTTCAGCCGCGGCGATGCCCCGTTGCTCGCAGTCAAACGCGAGGCCGCGCTCGGGCGCGATCCGGGCGCCAAGGACGAGGCCGCGGACGCCGCGCTCGCCGAGGCGGCCGAGATCGCCTCCGACGCCGAATATCGCGAGGCGATCAAGGATCAGCAGGCCCTGCCCGACACCCTGCCCGGCGCCTTGCTCAACGTGGTGGCCGAGCGCGACCACTTCCTCTCCGCCGGCTACGATCGCGGCGCGGTGGTGCTGGCCGCCGGAACGCAGATCTTCACTCCGCTGGGCCGCGACGACGGGGTCAACGTGCTGCGCTTCGCCGCACCCGGCAATCTCATCGCCAGCGGCTATGTGTGGGACGAGAACCGGCGGCAGCTGGCCTACAAGCCCTATCTGATGGCGCAGCGCCAAGGGCGCGGGCTGGTGGTGGGATTTGCCCATGATCCGTCGACCCGGGCCTATCTCGACGGGCTCGACCTGGTGATCGCCAACGCCGTGCTGGTCGCGCCTTCGCGGGTGCGCTGAGCAGGCCTAGGCTTGGCGCGGCGAATGTGGCATCCTTGTGGGGATGGCGCTGTTCGAAGCCCTTGTCGTAGCCCATGTCATCACCGGCGCGGTGGGGCTGACGGCGTTCTGGGGGCCGATTGTCACCCGCAAGGGCGCAGCCAAACATCGCCAGTGGGGCAAGGCGGCGTGTTACGGGTTTCTCGGTGCCGGGGGGCTGGCGATCGCGATGGCGCTGCTCTCGCTCTACGGTCCGGAAGCGCGACACCCCGAAGTCCCCGATCGCGCGCTGTTCGCCGGGCTGTTCGGCTGGATGATGCTCTATCTCGGGATGCTCACCATCGGCTTCGTCGATTACGGGCTTGCCGTCGTGAAGCACAGCCGCAACCGGCGTGCGCTGCGGTCGGTGCGCTATCAGGCGGTGATTGCCGCGGTGGTGATCTCGGGCCTGTGGTGCGGAATCTACGGCGTCACGGTCGGCCATCCGCTGATGGTGCTGGTGGCGGTGGTCGGCATCGTCGCGATGGCGATCCAGCAGCTCTATATCTGGCGGAGCGAGGATCCTTCCCGAGGCACCCATATTGGCGAGCATTTCCGCGCGCTGATCGGGATGGGGATTTCCGCCTATACCGCGTTCATGTCGGTCGGCCTCATCCGGCTGGTGCCCGAGCACGTGTTCAACCCGGCGATCTGGGCCGGACCGAGCGTGATCGGGGTGGGGCTGATCCTCTACTTCACCATCAAGCGCAAGCGGCCCGCGCAGGCCGCGGTCTCAGGCCTGCGCCCACATCCGCAAAAGATTGGCGATGGTCTTGTCGAGCGTCAGTAGCTCGGCCGATTGCAGCGGCAATTTCTGGCGCAGCGCGGCGCGCAGGTTCTCGAGGTCGAACAGCATCTCGCGCCGGGCCTGATCGGCGATCAGGCTCTCGATCCAGCCGACGCACACGATCCGCGTGCCGCGGGTGACAGGGCGCACCTCGTGGATGCTGGTCGAAGGATAGAGCACCAGATGGCCGGCCTCGCCCTTGACGTCCTGGCTCATCCCGGCGGCATGGACCACCAGCTCGCCCCCGTCATAATCGCCCGGCGGGGTGAGGAACAGCGTGAAGGAGATATCGGTGCGCAGCCGCGCGCTGCCCTTTCCCATCAGGGCATTGTCGACATGGGCGCCGTAGTGCCCGTCCACCCCGGTCTTGCTGACGATCAGCGGCGAGAAGCGGCGCGGCTGGGCGGCGGCCTTGACCACCGCGTTCTCGGAAACGAGCGCCAGCAATTCATCGTGCACCAGCCGCCCGGGCGTGCTGTCCAGCGCCGCCTGGAGATTGCGCTTGACCTCGCGCGCCACCGAACCCGCGGTCTCGCGCCCGTCGCGCCATTCGAGCATGGCGATCCGCTCGTTGAGGGCAGCGAGGTGTCCGGTATCGTCGAGCGCGTTGATGACGAGGATCATGGCTTTCGCTCTAGCGCCGGGGCATGCTGCCAGCAAGTCAACCGGGGGGCGAGGCGGCGGGGAGAGGACAGGCCCCCCGCCGGCCGGAACAAGGGGGTGATCAGCCGCCCTTGCGCGATGTGCTGTCCTCGATCAGCGCCAGCGCCTTCGCGCTTGCGGCCTCGGGGGTTTCCTTGCCGTCCTTGATCGCGTCGGCGAGGGTCATCAGCTCGTTGGCGATGGTGGTGCCGGCGCTCGGCTCCTGCGCGATGCGGATGCCCCCATTGGCGATGGCGACCTCGTCCCACTTGCCGCGCACCGCGTCCCAGTAGCCTCTGGTCTTTTGCCAATAGGCCTCGGCCGCGGCGACATTGTAGCCGTCGAACCGCTCGTAGGTGTTGAGCACATATTCCTGCACCACCGGCACCAGTTCGCCGCTGCCGTCTCTGGCCGGCATCATCTTGGTGTTGTCCTGCCAGTGGATCCAGCCGGTGGGGGTGAGCTGGTGGCGGTTGATGCCGACGTAGCGATCATAGATCGGACCCCGGATCGCATCGCGCCGGGCCAGCGGGCGCGCGGTCCAGTTGGACCGCCAGCGCTTGATGCCATGGGTGGTCTCCCACTGGCCCCAGCCGGCATAGCGCGGGCTGTCGTCGACCTGATAGACGGTCTGCGACCAGCGGCCCTTGCGCAGCTGTTCGGGCACAGATGTCCATTCCCAGGTGTCGCCGCCGGTGAAGGTGAGGATCTTCTCGGGCTCGTATTGCCAGTCCTGGCGCCAGTGCTTGACGACATAGGGGTTGGCTTCATCGCCCGTCACCAGCAGGTGCTGGAGCACGATCTTGGTGCCGGTGTCCTCGATCACGCGCACCGATTCGTAACCGCCCGAAATCTTGCGCTCGAGCGGGGTGTAGCCTTCCATCCACGGCGTCGATTCCTGCATGTCGAAGGTCACCTTGAAGTCGCCCGCCATGGCGAGAATGGTCTGGCGATCGGCCTCGAAGGCGGCCCGCGCGGCATCCTCGGCCCGGACGATCGGATCGTCGGCCAGCGCCGGTGCGGGCACGACGGCGAGCGCCAGCGCGGCAATGCCGGTGGCGAGCAGGGTCTTGGTCAGTCGGTTCATGGCTTGTCCTCCTTGGAGTTCAGAAGCGGTAGCTCGCCGCGAGGCTCACGTTGCGGCCCGGGCGGGTGAAGGCGTCGAGGATGCCCGCATCCTCGCTGCGCAGCCCGCGCACGTCGGACCACAGCGCGTAGCGCTCGTCGGTAAGGTTGAAGAGCCCGGCGCGCAGCTTGAGCCGGTCGGTCACGGCCACGAAGGCGGTGAGATCGACGACGGTCGAGGCCGCGGGCCGCACGAACAGCTCGCTGCCGTCGGCCGCGCGTTCGACCTCGCCGGCTTCCTTGCGGGCGTTGTGGGTGACGATCAGTTCGCCACCGAAGCGGCTGGCGGGATCGCGATAGCCCAGCCCGGCGACGAGGTTGAACGGATCGATCGTGTCGAGCGGTACCCGCGCGCCGCCGGGATTGACGACGTCGCCATCGGCATAGGCAAAGGCGAGCCGCGCATTCCAGCCGCTGTCGAGTGTCATTTCGGCGCGGGCCTCGACCCCCTCGATTGCCACCGCGTTGAAATTGACGAACTGGAAGATCGCCGGGTCCTGCGGGGTGAACGAGCCGCTCACCACCTGCTGGCTGATGAAGTTGTCGTAGTCGCCGCGAAAACCCGTCACCTGGAGCGAGAAGATGTCGCCGACATAGCGCGCACCCACTTCCCAGCTCTCGCTGGTTTCGGGGGCAAGATCGGGATTGGGGATCGAGGTGTAGCCCGAGGCGAGGTTCTCGAAGAAATTGTTCACCTGCGACGGGGTCGGGGCGAGGAAGCCTTGGGCGTAGTTGCCGAAGAGGATCACCGTGTCCGTCAGTTTGACGGTCGCCCCCAGCTTGGGGCTCAACCGGCTGTCGCTCTGCTCGGAGCCGGCGAAGGTCGGCAGCAGCGGATCGTCGGTGGGGTCGAGATCGTAGAAGTCGAAGCGCAGCGCCGGGAACAGCGTCACCGCGCCATCGGCGAGGGCGATCTCGTCGGCGATGAACAGCCCGCCGAGGGTGAAGTCGGTGACCGGAAAGGCGCGGGTCGGGAACACCTCGCCGCGCGGCGGGACGGTCCCGTCGCGCAGGCCCTCCTGCCGCGTCCAGCTGACGTCGCCGCCGATGGCGATACGGTGCTGCATTCCGCCGAGATCGAAACCCGTGCGCACCTCGCCCGCGGCGCCATAGACACGGTTTTCGAAGGTGTTGCGCCGTTCGCGGTCCGGCGCCGGGGTGGCGCCGAGCGGGGTGCGCTCCTCCAGCGCGAACTGGCGGTCCTCCGCGTCCTGCCAATAGGCGGCAAGGTGAGCATATTCGATACCGTCCCCGGTGGTGCCTTCATAGGTCCAGTCGAGCGAAAGGCGCGCGCGCTCGGCCGTGTCGCGCGCGGTGAGCGCATCGACCGTCCACACCGGCGCGGGGCCGAACAGGAACACCGGGCCAAGGCCAGTGAGCCCCTCGGTATCGAGCCTGCTTGCCAGATATTCGCCGGTGAGCCGCAGCTGGTGCGGGCCGTTGTCCCACACCAGCTTGGCGAGCACCGCATCGCTCGCCCCGTCCTGCGGGTTGGGCGCAGTGCGGGCGGGGCCGGTGCCTTCGACGGTGCCCTGGTTGTCCAGTTCCTGAAAGTCGCGGCGGGTATAGGCGACCATCGCCGAGACATTGCCGCTCTCAGCGGCGAGCGCGGCGGTTTCGGCGAATTCCTCGTCCTCGCTGGAGAATTGCGCGGTGACGAAGCCGCCGATGCTGCCTTCCCCGATCAGATCGACCGGATCGGCGGTGACAAAGCTGACCGCGCCGGCAAGCCCGTCCGAGCCGTAGAGCGCGCTTGCGGGCCCGCGCAGGATCTCGACCGACTTGACCAGGCTGACATCGGCAAAGCCGCCGCGCCCGGCGTCCTGCGCGCCGAAGCTGAAGCCCTGCGGCAGGCGGATGCCGTCGACCTGGATCAGCACCCGGTTGCCGCCGATCCCGCGGATGGTGAAGCCCTCGTTGCGCGCGCGGCCGGTGGCGCCGAGCGCCGCGCCGAAGCGCGCCGGCGCACGGCGAACGCTGACGCCGGGCTCGAATCGCACCAGATCCTTGATGTCGGTGGCGAGCTGGTCGGCGATGTCCTCGCTGGTGATCACGGTGACGGTGGCCGGCGCCTCTTCCTGCAGCACCGGGGTGCGCGTGGCGGTGACGGTGATGCGACCGGTCTGCTGCTGCGATTCGGCGGATTCGGCGGCCGAGGCAGCTTCGCTTTCGGCAGCGGCGACGGGCGCGGCAGCCAGCGCCAACGGGGAGACGGCCAGGGCGAGGATCGTGGTGGTGGTTGTGCGCAAGGTGTTCAAGACGGGGGAAATCCTGCTGGAAAGAAGGGATGCCCGGCTTGTGACCTTATTGCGAATAAGAGTCAATAGAAACGCTAATGCGAATCGTTTGCGCCTGAATGTCAATGAGTGTCTGGCCCAAGCCCCGCGGTTGCGAGGCCGCAGGCCCGAACTTTCAGCCTTGTCGAAAAGCGGTTGGGCGGCCCGACGCTCAGCGGCGCAGCACGCCCTCGGCGAGCAGGCGGTTGACGCCCGCGGCGACATCTTCGGGCGCCTTCTCCGCCGCGCCCCACACCACATAGCGAAGGCCGACGAAGACGTTCATGCCCATGACCGCCCAGGCTTCGAGCTCGCCCAACCCGTCGCGGAATTCGCCCCGCTCCGCCCCGGTGCGCAGGCGATCGGCGATGCGCTCGGCAATGGTCTCGTAATGGTTGCGATAGCTGTCGGGATCGACGAACTCGGCCTCGTCGATGATCCGGTAGATTTCCTTGTGCTCGGCGGCGAAGCGCAGGAACGCCGCCAGCGCCGCACGCTCGATCTCGAGCGCGCCCATGCCTTCGTGCAGCGCCGATCGCGCGCTGGTGCGCACCTTCTCGCTCATGTCGGCGACCAGCGCCCGGAACAGCGCGTCCTTGCTGTCGAAATAGGTGTAGAAGCTGCCCAGCGCCACGCCCGCCCGGCGGGTGATCGAGCTGACCGAAGCCTCGTGAAAGCCCTTCTCGCCGAATTCCTCGGCCGCAGCGTCGAGCAGCTTGCGCAAGGTGCGCCGCCCGCGTTCGGTGCGCGGGGCCTTGGCGTCGCAGCAGGCGGCCTCTGCGACCCCCGGCCGGGCCCTTGTCTCAGATCCCCGAGTGTTGCCCATCAGCTACTCCCTCCGCGTTTTCGGTACGCGGCGCAAGGGTCATGCACAAGTCTAAACTTGAAAGGTGGTTCAACTTTCAATATTGCTTGTCCAACAAGAGGGCCAGGAGAGGAAACAACCCCATGACCAAGACGTTTTGCCGTCGCGCGCTGCTGCTTGCCGGTTGCGCCGGAATCGCCGCATTCGCTGCGCCAGCTTATGCACAGGACGCCGCCACCGATAGCGCCGGCGCCAGCGAGCAGGCCGAAGAGAGCGTGATCATCGTCACCGCCCGCCGCCGCGAGGAACGCCTGATCGACGTGCCGCTGTCGGTCACCTCGCTTTCGGGTGACAGCCTCGTCCGGCAGGGCGTGCAGGACCTGACCCAGATCGCCCAGCAGGTGCCCAACATCACCCTCGAGGTCAGCCGCGGCACCAACACCACGCTCACCGCCTTCATCCGCGGCGTCGGCCAGCAGGACCCGGTCGCCGGATTCGAGGCCGGGGTCGGTCTCTATGTCGACGATGTCTACCTGAACCGTCCGCAGGCCGCGGTGCTCGACATCTATGACGTCGAGCGGATCGAAGTGCTGCGCGGGCCGCAGGGCACGCTCTACGGGCGCAACACCATCGGCGGCGCGATCAAGTATGTCACCGCCAACCTGCCCGACGACACCAGCTTGCGTGTCCGCGGCACTTACGGCTCCTATGATCAGGCCGACCTGATCGTCACCGCCTCGACCCCGATCACCGACAATCTCAAGATCGGCGCAAGCGGCGCCCGCCTGTCGCGCGGCGGCTTCGGCGAAAACATCGTCACCGGCGCGGAGAATTACAACAAGGACGTGTGGGCCGCGCGCGGCACCATCGAGTTCGACAGCGGGGCCCTGTTCGTCCGGCTCTCGGGCGACTACGTCAAGGACAACTCCGAGGCGCGGCAGGGCCATCGCCTGATCCCCAGCCTCCAGACGGGTGCCCCGGTGCTCGACGACGTGTTCGACACCCGCGCCGGGCTCGACATTATCGACCAGGAGGTCGAGGCCTATGGCGGTGCGCTCAACGTCGCGATCGAGCTCAGCGACACGCTGACCTTCAAGTCGATCACCGGCTACCGCGAGGACAGCTCGACCACCCCGATCGACTTCGACAGCCTCCCCGCGGTCGACGTCGACGTGCCGGCGATCTACGAGAACGACCAGTTCAGCCAGGAATTCCAGCTGCTCTACGAAAGCGACCGGCTGTCGGGCGTGCTCGGGTTCTATTATCTCGACGCCAACGCCTTCACCGCCTTCGACGTGGCGCTGTTCACGACGCTTGCGGGCTTGAACGCGCAGACGCTCGGCGACGTCAACACCGAGACCTGGTCGGTCTTCGGCGATTTCACCTATGATCTGACCGACACCATCAGCGTGTCGGTCGGCGGGCGCTACACCAACGACAAACGTTCGAGCCGCGTGCTGCGCACCACCTTCCTCGGCGGCTATTCGGACATCTTCGGCGGAACCGGCGTGCCGATCGCGGTGACCAGCGATTTCGAGGGCAGCGAAACCTTCAAGGATTTCAACCCGCGCGCCTCGCTCAGCTGGCAGCCCAATGCCGATCACAACGTCTATTTCACCTATTCGCAGGGCTTCAAGGGCGGCGGGTTCGACCCGCGCGGCCTGACCACTGCCTGCCGCAACAGCGCCGGCGGCGCCTGCACGCCGGACGAGGTGTTCGAATTCATGAGCTTCGACCCCGAAACGGTCGACAGCTTCGAACTGGGCTGGAAGGCTTCGCTGCTCGACAACCGGCTGAACATCAGCCTTGCGGCCTTCCTCGGCCAGTACAAGGACGTGCAGATCCCGGGCTCGGTCGGCTTCGACAGCAACGGTGACGGCACCAACGACACCTTCATCGGCATCACCTCGAACGCCGCCGATGCCGACGTCAACGGGATCGAGTTCGAGGGCACGGCGCTGGTCGGCAAGGACTTCGCCGGCGACGGCAGCCGCTTCAGCATCAACTGGTCGCTGGGCGTGCTCGATGCCAAGTACAACACCTTCATCGACGCTTTCGGCAATGACGTGGCCGATCAACGCGTGTTCCAGAACACGCCCGACATCACCGCGCACATGGGCTTCAATTTCGGCCTGCCGATGGCGGGCGGGATGACCGACTTCATCGGCCTCGCCTCGCTGCGGTCCGATGCGAGCCAGTTCGAAGTGCCCAACCCCTTCCTCGATCAGGACGGCTTCGTGCTGGTCGATGCGAGCGTGGTCTACACGATCGACAGCGGGCTGTTCTCGATCGGGGTGCATGGCAAGAACCTGTTCGACAAGGAGTATATCGTCGCGGGCTACAACTTCGTGGCCGGCGGCACGCCGCCGGGCACGCCTTTCATCCCGACGCTGGGCCGCGAAGGCACGCTGACCGGCTTCTACGGCGATCCGCGACGGATATTCGTGACCGCGCAGGTCAATTTCTAAGTCTCTCCCCTGGGAATTGGCGGCGGCCGCAAGAGGCACTGCCGCCGCCGCCCTTCCCTCTTTCCTTGGGCCGCC
>Ga0073934_10007123_pt1 | contig 15806 bp, 10 predicted proteins | sample LarsenN4metaG_FD_76834 | JGI IMG/M metagenome (GOLD analysis project Ga0073934, IMG submission 76834) | Hot spring sediment bacterial and archeal communities from British Columbia, Canada, to study Microbial Dark Matter (Phase II) - Larsen... ...
ACCACCAGCATGTAGCGCTTGGGCCGCCTGGCCTGCTTGCGGTCCCTGGGGAGAGCAGAGATTCTGGCCAGGGCCGCGAGAGCGTCGTCAATGATCTTGGTTTCCACCCCGATGGTGCTCTTAGCCAGGTCCGTGCCGCGAAAAACGCGCTCCTCGACCTCGTCAAAAGCCCTCAGCTCCTCGTGGATGAGCGGTATTTTCAGGTAGAGGATGAAGAAAGCCCACCAGAAGCAAAGCGTGGTGACATAAGGAATCGTGCCCCGCTCAAACAGGTAGCTATAGATGGGAATAAAATTGAAGTCCCGCAGAGAGAACCACACCAGGACGTAGGTCAGCACGGCAAAACCCAGTCCCCACAGGGCCGCCATCAAGAGACTCACGTTGGTGATGCCCTTGGGTTTTCCACGTTTCGCGGCTTCTGCTCTGGCCATGTTCGTCTTCTCCAGCCTCCGGGAGGCGGGGCGGGCTAAGCGCCCCGGACGCAGCGAAAGCCCACGTCATCCTTGCGCGTATCCATGTTGGCCTGCTGAATGAAGAAGGTCAGCCCGTACAGCCGGCAACTCTCGCGGAAGGATCCCCCGCGCAGGTGTCCCATGTCGTTGACCCACTCCCAGGTGTTGCCGACCAGGTTGGACACGCCATAGGGACTCTTCCCGTTCTCAAAGGCGTCCACCGGAGCGCGCTTGCCGCTGCGGCTTTCCTGGCAATTGCAGCGAGCCGTGTCGAACTGGTTGCCCCAGGGGTACAGCCGCCCGTCCGTCCCGCGCGCGGCCTTTTCCCATTCCCAGCTGGTCGGCAGGCGCACCTCCTGGCCCAGCCATGCACAGAAGGCTTGCCCGTCCTCAAAAGAAACACCCACCACAGGCAGGCGCGCTTGGACCTTGGGAAAAGGCTCCGCGCCGGGCAGCCAGTGCTTGGGGCGGCGATGCCCGGTTTCCTCGACGAAAACGGAGAACTCCTGCTCGGTAACAGCGTACCGGCTGATGTAGAAGGCCGGCACGTGACCGGCACCCGCGCGGTGGCCCTGCACGAGCGATTCCCCTTGGTATCCGAACCGCTCGGCCAACCGGCCAATCGGCTGGGCAAACTGCTCCGGCAGCCCTGTGGCAAACGGCCCGCCGGGAATAAGCACAAGCACGTGATCGCGCAGGCGCATTTCCGCAGGGCCCCGCTCATCCCTGCAGGGCACGACGACGCGGAACCCAATGTCCTTCTGCGCATGGTTCACCGGCGAGGGCAGCAGGCTCAGGAACGGCAAGCCGGCAAACTCGCAGGGAGCCATGTAGGAACCGCCGCGGAGGCCAGCGTTGAACGGCACCGAGGGAACGGTCCATTCCCAGACGTTCCCGGTCATGTGCAGCAGCCCCTCGGGGCTGAGGCTGTCTTCGCGCACCGCGATGTGGACCGGCACGGGCCCGTCCCGCTGTGCTGCCTCATCGTTGCAGCGCTCGGGGTCAAACTGTGAGCCCCAGGGGTAAAGCCGGCCCTCGGTCCCACGGGCGGCGCGTTCCCACTCGTCGTCGGTGGGCAGGCGCATCTTTTTCCACCGGCAATAGGCTTGCGCGTCGTAGAAAGAGACGTTCGTCACCGGATAGTCTTCCATACCCTCGCCAAACGGCGGCTGGCCCGCCGCGGCGGCCTGCCAATGTGAGGGCATGGGGTAGCCGGCGGCCCGGACGAATTCCCAGTATTGGCTGTTGGTCACCGCGTGCTTCGAGATGCGGAAGGGCCTTTCGATTGTTTTTCTTTCGTGCCGGTTGCGTGCGAGGATGTCCTTCTGCCGAGGATCATAGCCGGCTTCGGTCAGCAGCGTCTCCGCGGTCTTGTCCGGGCAACCCTTCTCAAATTCGCCTGCCGGGATCAGAACGAAGTCCTTCAGCTCTTGCACCGGAGCGAGCTCTTCCTGCGGAGTCGCGACAGGCGAAGGCCGCGGAGCTGGTGGTTCCCTGGGTGCACCCACAGGACCGCCACATAGCGGGCATTCTTCCGTGGAACGGAAGGGAACGTAGGAACAGCGGGCACACTGGATCGCCGGGCGGTCTGACAACTGCACTTTTTCGAGGGCCTGCTTCAACTCAAGGAAACTCTTGTAGCGCAGCGTGGCCGCCCGCCACAGGCATTTTTTCAGAATATCCACCAGCCCGTTCGGAAGACGAGCGTCCTCATTCACTTGCACTTCCCGCAGCGGCTTCCCGAAGAGGAATTCGTTGAGCATCACACCAAAGGAGAAAACGTCGCTCTGCGTGCTGGCCACGCTCCGCAGCGCATATTCTGGCGCCATGTAGGCCTGCGTGCCGGGAATGAGCGTGGTCAGGCCGCTGGCGTAGCCCATGCTCTTCGACAAACCGAAGTCAATCAGCTTCAGTTGGCGCTGGCGAGTGACCATGGCGTTGTTCGGCTTGATGTCCCGGTGGACAAACTCCGTGCCGCGCTTAGCCTGGCAGTAAGCCATACCCTTGCAGAACTGCACGGCGAAATCCAGCGCTTGCCAGACAGCGAACTGCCCCTCTTGGCGCAGTAGCGAGGCCAGCGTGCAGCCCTCGACAAACTCCAGCATCAGGAAGTGGATGCCGGTTCCCTCGTCAGCCAAGCTGGCCTCCGCCAGGGCAATGTGGTCATACCAGCGCAACGCTTCCGTCCTGGGATGACGAACCTCGTCGGGCAGCGGGGTGAGGCTCAACCACAACTGGGCTTCGTGCTTGAAGCTTTCCCGGATTTTTTCGTTCTCGACATGGTCTTCGCGCAGGGCCTTGGCGGCATACAGGCTGCCGTCGCTTGTCCGCTTGACCTTGTACACAACGCCGAAGCCACCCTGGCCTGATTCGCCTTCCAGGGCAGACACGACTTCGTAGCCCAGGCGCTTGAGGGCCTGCAGATGCCGATTAGCGCTGCGCGCGATGATATCCACCATCCGGCCTCGACTCCTAGAGAATCTTCTTGATCTTCAGCAAGAGGAAAACGAGCACGCCGACGACGACCAGACCCGCAATCGTGTAACGTCCGTACAGCACCAAGAAAACCCTCCAGCGCAGCCCCGGATTCAGTTCCACGGCCTTGTCGAGAATGGCGTTGACTTCGGCCAGGGCCCTTTTCCCGGTTACGCGGGCTTCCTGCCCGCCGGCCTCCGTGGCGATCAACTCGACGAGCGGCTCATAGATCCATCCCGGGGCGCTGCCCGCCTCGACGGGCAGCCACCGCGGAGGCTTGGGCTCTCCCGCGCGCACCGGCAACATTTGTCCTTGCTCGACATACTGCAAGAGCGAGGCAAACTCCGACGGCTCCTTGCGCACGCAGACGTGCGAGCGCTCTTCCCTCCCGGCCTGAAAATAGATGTCCGCCAGGAGCTCCTTCACGGGCCCGCTGGCGGGATCCAGACGGCGCGCCTGGTCCAGATAAGTGAATGCCTGGAAGCGCTCGCCATTCGATTGCACGATGGCCGCCGCGGCTTGCCGCAACGTGTCCCGCTTGAGAAGGCGGAGTTGCCCGTCACCGGGCCGTGCAGCAAGCTCGGCGTCAATCTGCTGCAGAGCGTCTTGCCAGTTACCTTTGCCTGTAAGCAGGGCCAGGCGGCTGGCCAGGTCGGCGGGAGCGGGACCGGTGCGCACTCCGGGGGCGGGCTCAGGCTCGGAAGGCTTCCTTGGAGGCGCTTCCTCCCTCGATTTGCTCTCCTCGGGTTTCTCCGATTCCACGCGAGGTGCATCCGCTACCGGCGGCTGCTTCACGACCATGGCTCCGGGCTGCCCGCGCGGAGCTAAGTAGAAAACCAGCGGGAGGATCACCACGGCGGGAACCACGGCCCTGGCGAAGGCTCTTTCTTCGAAGAGGTTCTCAAAGAAGTTCTGGACCGCATCGCAGAGCGTAACCGCGGTGATCACAATCAGCAGGCCCACAGGGAAAACCATGAACACAAGGCTGGCTAGGACGGCGGAGAGCAGCGCCGCAGCAATCCTCTGGCTCCAGGGGGCTAACACCAGGCTGGTCAGCAACAGCAGAAAAACAGCGCCGCCACCCACGGCTTCGAACACAAAGCCGGGCGCGGGGGAGGAAAAATCCGAAACCGGAATCAGCGAACGGACCTGCTCGAATTCCGGCGCCCGCGTGACCATGAAGTACAGCGCGCCGAAGTAGAGCAGCTTCACGGCGAAGAGGGCGAAGGCTACTCCGGGATGGACGCCCATGAAGCGATCCAGCCAGGCTTTCTGGCGCTGCAGCTCCAGCGCATTGCGGCCGTAGAGCCGCTGCATCACGCGGAGATGATCCCGGTAACCAAAGACCCTCGCGCGGTGACCGAAGCACACCAAGCAGTAGATGAAATAGGAGGCCAGCGCCAGCACCACCAGCGTGACGCCCGCGTCGTTGAAGCGCACGCGCAACAGACCGAAAACAGCATAGAGGGGCTTGGCCAGAAATGACAGCCAGCCGAAGCCCACCGCCGGCTGCGTAGGAAACAGGGCGGCAAAGCGGTCGTAAAACTCCGCCCAGCCGATTTCGTGCGGCTGCGGGATGTGCAGGCGCTTGAGCGCCAAGGCCACCAGCACGCCGCTGCCCACCAGGGCAAACAGCACGGCAAACAACCGCGCCCAGCATGGTTCCGGCGGAACGCGCAACACCTGGCCGTAGATCACATACAGCGGCAGGGCCAGCAGGAAGTAGTAAACGACCAGATACCCGAAGAGCGCCCAGAAATGCTTGGCCAGCGCGGGGGCCGACTTGGCCGAAAGGGGCGCGAGGCCGCCCACGTACGGCCCAATCGCGGGCACGAAGAACAGCAGTTCGGAGGCCAGCATGGCCAACAGGAGCACCATTAGGATCCCCACGGCATCGCGGCCGCGCACAGGCATCACGCTCAGCTCGATGTGGAACGCGCCCTGGGCCACCGCGGCCAACACCAGCGCGATGATCCACAGGACGATCAGCTTCGGAATCAGCCGCAGCGCGCGCGACCACCAGGGGGGCTGGGACGCTTCCGCGGGCTGCGCCTGCGGCGCCGCCAGCAGGCCGCTGGCCACCGGTCCCGCGGCGGCCTGGAAGCCCAGCTCAGTCCCCCAGGCCGCGAAGGAAGCAACAACGCTGGCCTCGCCGGACTCTGCGGGCTCACCCAGCGCGGCCCCGCACACCAGGAGCAGGGCAAGCATCCCCGGGAGCAGCCGACCCATCACTGCCTCTCCCAACCCTCGAAACGCAGACCGATCATTCAGAGCCGCTATCTCCCGAAGCGGCGGGCGACTGGCGCGAATCATAGTACAACTCCAAAGCCCTGCTCCCCGGCCCGCCGGCAGGATTCGCGCCGCCCCAGGCGCGATGTTCGTAGAGCACTACCGTGATGTTGTCCGTAGCTTCCGCTCGTTTGGCCCGTTCCACAAGGTCCACAGCCAGTTCACTCACGGGAGCGTCGCCGCGCACGACCTCGCGAATGGCTTCCTCCGACAGGGCCTCCCAGAGGCCATCCGAACACAGCAACACGCGATCCCCCACGGCCAGCGAGCGCGAGGCCACATCCGGCGCGATCTCTCCGGGCATGCCCAGGGCCTGCAGGACCTCGTTCTTGCGGGGATGTAGGCGGGCCTGATCGGCGGTCAATTCGCCGCGAGCCACCATTTGCGCCACCGGGGTATGGTCGCGCGTGAGCTGGAAGAATTCATTCCCCGCGCAGACGTAGCAGCGCACGTCGCCGACATGGCAGGCGTAGAACCTGTCGGAGGCCAGATGAACCGCGATCAGCGTCGTGCCCATGCCGTGCCAAGCAGGCTCGAGCCGGGCCGCTTCCCGGATGCGCTCATGTGCGGCGCGCAGAGCGTCGGCCAGCGCCGATGCCCACGCCCGCTCATCGGCAGCAGCCACGACGCCCGCGTTCCACAGGAACTCGGCCACAACTTCCACGGCCAGGGCGCTGGCCACTTCCCCGGCCTGGTGGCCGCCCATGCCGTCGGCCACGATGAGGAGCCGTCCGTCCGGCGCCAGCAGGAATGTGTCTTCGTTGCGCGCGCGCACCGTACCCTTGTCGGTAATGGCGCACAAGTAGTCGCCGCGCTGCTCGACCCTTCTTGCCGAGCCGGACGCGCCCGGATCCACCCGGACCTGTGTTTTCTGCGGACCTTCCATGTTCATCTCCTGCCCATGCTGACTCTCAGGCCTCCGCCGCAGCCTCCAGCGCCTGGCGAAACTCCGCCGCTGTCGCAAAGCGTTTTTCCGGGGCCTTCTGCACGGCGCGATCGACCACTTCGGCCAGCGCCCGGGGAATGGAACGATCCCGCTTCCGGAGGGGAATGGGCTGATCCTCCAGGACAATCAAGTGCGGGTGGCGCAGGCGCTGGACCTTCATCATGTGGTGCCACGCGTCCTGCGGGCTTTTCCACCGGGCCGGATTGGCGTTCAACAGGCGGAGCACGTCGACCTCGGTAGGAAAATCGAAACAGAAGCGGCCCGTCAGCAGGTAATACAAGGTCGCTCCGGCGGCGTACACGTCTGCCGCTTCCCGGACGCCCATTGCGTCGCGAATCTGTTCCGGCGGCATGAAGAACACCGTCCCCAGGCCCGTGCCCGGACGCGTGATGCGCGTGCCGCCGGCCAAGGCATACGACTTGGCCAAGCCGAAATCGGCCAGTTTCGGAATCAGCCGTTCCCCGGGTGCCCGCCGCAGCAGGATGTTTCCCGGCTTGATGTCGCGGTGCAGAACCGCCCGGGCATGGAGGTATTCGAGGCCGCGCAACACGGCACCCATCACGGCCACCGCTTCGCCGTGCGGCAACCGTCCCCCCCTTTTCGCGATCCATTCGTGCAGATCGCCGTCAGGGACGTACTCCGCGACTACGTAAGGCCGACGGTTGGTGTCCAAATCCGCTTCGATGAACCGCGCCACGTTCTCGTGCACCAAGGTCCCCAGGATCGTCAGTTCGCGCCTGAAACGCTTGGCCAGCTCAGGATCGGTGACGTCCAGGATGCGCTTCAAAGCCACCAGCCGGCCGGTCTCCGCGTGCCGGGCCAGGAAGACCTCGCCCATGGCGCCTTTGCCGAGCCTCCTGCGGACGACGTAGGCGCCGATGCGCAGCCCGGCATGCTCATCGCCCGCGGGCACACACCGCTCGCAGGCGTAAATGGCCACATCGGCCAATTCCCCGGCGCGGCCGTCCGCATCGGCCCACTGGCTCAGGTCAGACATGCAACGGAAACAGTTCACCGCTGTGCGCACGCGGCCCAGCGCGACCTGCGGGCGCGGCCGCTTTTCCTCGCAGTCTGGGCAGAGGGCGGTTTCCTCGTCTCTGAACACCTGGACGACGGTACCGCAAGCGGCGCAGGGGCGCTCGACGAGTTCCAGCGCGCCCAAAATGGATACGCGGAGCTGCGTGAAACCCAGCTCGATGACGTCCCCGTCCGCCAGCGCCTGATCACCCTCGATGGGTTCTCCATTCACCCGCGGGACGTTCTTCGCGCTCAGGTTGCGCAGACGGCAGTTGGGCGGGCTGATCTCCAGGAACGCGTGACGCCGCGAAACGTACGGATCCTCCGGGGAAAGTTGCACGTCGGCGTCGGGGGCGCAGCCGAGAACCACTCCGCACGGCCCGCGGAACTCGATCTGCCGGCCCCGATCTGCTCCTTTCACCACGGTGAGCGTCACGCCCATCTTTGTTCCCGAAGCACCCACGATGCGGCAGCCAAGCCTCGCCAGAATGCTGAGGAAGTCTCTTCGGCTGTCATCCCGAGCCCCCGAGGCTGCGGCGGGGACGAGGGAGCTGCTTGTCGCAGCAAGCCCCCTGTCAGGCCTTGGCGCATTCCCCGCACAAAAGCCTGCCCTTCACCTGCTTCACGCAATACTTGCAGAAGGCGCGCTTGCATGCCTGGCAGAACTCCGTCGCTCGGAAACCTTTGTGCCGGATGCACCGCTCCGGCTGGAGCATCGTTTCCTGCTCGCGGGCTGGATAAGCCGGACGTTTCTGGGCGGCCCTGCTTCCTGGGTCCGCGGGGCCGACGCCGCGTGCCGGTGCGGTGGGCGGCTGGGTTTTCAGCATGTCCCCGGCACCCGAACGAAACTGAAACTCGTAGGTGTCGAACCGGATGCGCTCTCCCCCTTCCAGCCGGATCTCCCGGACTTCCCAGAGGTCGCTGATTTTCCGACCGTCGACAAACGTCCCGTTTGTGCTCTTCAAGTCGCGCAGGAAGTAGAAGCCATCTCGGAAATGGATCTCGGCGTGCCTTGCGGAGACCGTGTCGAACGGCAGGACAACGTCGTTTGCCGACGGGTCGCGACCGATGCACACGACGGGCCGGGCAAGCAGGTGCGAGCGCTTGCCGGTGCACCCGCTGAGGTCCACCAGCTCGGCCCCGGAGGCCACTACAGCATCCTGGAGTCGGTGGCTCAAGCAGCCTTCCTCCTGTTTTCCTGTACGCCGGCCGACGAGGACTACCGGATGCTTTCCCGGTCTTTCTACCGGCGCCTTTTTTCCTTCCCCGGCAGGAGGCGATCCGCCGCGCGGCGGAAAAGCTCGCCCAAGGGGTCGCCGACCAGCACCGTAGCCAGGTCTTCATACAAATCCAGGCGTGCGGCTGCGGGCCGGGAGGAAATGTTCCGGCCATGCCGCCCCAGAGCAGCGGCAATGGCCGCGTGATACAGGAAGCGGGCTGCATCGCGATGCGCCTCGCTGGGCGCTGTGTCCAGCCGTTCCTTGGCCAGTTCTTTCAGCTCCTGCAAGGCTTCCAGGGGAGCCTCGGGGTCGGCCACGGCCTCGAGCGGGCCATCGCCAAACACCGGATGATCGCCGCAGAGTTCGGCCAGCAGCACGGAAAGCTTCTGCCGGTCGGCGGCAGCCGGAAGCGAGTGGGCGCCCTCCTCACCCTGCGCCAGGCCCAGCAGGGTTTTCAACTGTTCGTTCGTGCACTGCTCAACGGAGACGCTGCTCACTCGTGTCATGGGAGCCTCACCTTCACAAGAACGCCAACAGCGTGGAGACCTCCTCATCCGCGGCCGCTTCCGAGCCCGTCTCCGCCACCAGCATTTCCCGCAGGACAACACGAAAGTGCCGGGCCACAGTTTCCGCGCGGCTGCGCGCGGCTTTCTCGTCCAATCCGAACTTCTGACCCAGCTCCCTCCAGGAAGGAGGCGCGCTCGCCGGGCTCAGGTAGCGCGCCTCGAACAGCGCGTAATGTTCTTGCTGGTTCTTTTCCTCGCAAAGCTGCCGCACGCCGGCCAGCGCTTCGGCCAGCAACTTCTGCACCCAGGCGCGGTGGAAAGCAGCCTCGGGCGAGCCTTCCGCGCGCAGGTCAAGCTGCTCCCAGCCGCTCTCCTGGGCATCCGGGTAAACCTGCTCCGGAATGCGCCGGCGCTTCTTGCTGGCAACATAGTTGCGCAGCGCCTGCTTCAAGTACGGCCGGAAGCTGCCTCGAGAGCGATCCACACGGGCCAGCAGGCGTCCGGAAGCCACCACGTCGGCGAAAAAGCCTTGGGCGAGCTCTTCGGCCTCCTCCGGGTTGCGCACGATAGCCGCCAGATAAGCATAGGTGGGCTGCCGGTAGCGCGCCGCAAACTCTTCCATGGCCGCCCGGGCTTCCGGACTTGCGCCGCGAGCCGCGTCCAGCAGCATCCACGACGTTTCCGGGAAACGGCGGCGCGGGACTGTGCCGGACACCTTCATCCACTCTTCCCCGCGGAAGCCGGCTCGGGCGACTCCGCAATCAACTCGAGCAGTTCGTGCTTGAGCAAACGGTTCCTGTCGAGCAGCGCCGCAACCACGCGCTCGAGCCCCGCGCGCTGCGCAGAAAGGATTCCGGCGGCGCGCCGACCCTGCTCTTCGAGCAACTGCCGCACCGCCGCATGGCAGCGCTCGGCCAGCCCAGCCGGCAGGGGCCGTTGCCGGTCCACCTTGACAAAGCCCACCTCCTGCGACATCCCCAGCTCGTACACCATGGCCTCGGCAATCTGCGTGGCCCGTTCCAGGTCGTTCGAGGGGCCTGTCGAATCGCCGTCCTGCTCGCCGTAGCAGAGCCGCTCGGCCTCCCGGCCGGCCAGCAGTTGACAGATCAGGTCTTGGAGCTCGCGCTTGGTGCGTGACCGGCGCTCCTCAGTGGCCTCGGGAGCCGCGTAGCCTCCGAAATCGCCGCGCCCGACGATGGTCACGTAGATGGGCGGCTGACCCAGAGCAGCCATGAGCAGGGCGTGGCCGGCCTCATGCCAGGCCGTGCGCTTGGGATCGGAGCCTTTCTTGGCCTCGCCCATGGTCACGCGTTCAAACGCTTCCGCCAGGATGGCGTCGTTGATGATGCCTTCGTTGCCGAGCGCCATCACCGCGGCCTGCGCCAGGACGCGCGCCAAGTCGGCGATGGACAGGCCCTGCCCCTGCGCGGCAATGCGCTCCACCATTTCGGGGCTGACTTCGTGGCGGGCCTTGGCCGCCAGCCGCTTCTGCAGATACAGGGCGCGCTCGGCGCGCGTGGGCAGCTCGACCTCAATCACCCGGCTGAAGCGCCGCAGCAGCGCAGGGTCCAGCTTCTGGGGGTGGTTGGTGGCGGCCAAGATAATCACCGGGCGCGCGGAGAACTTCGAAAAGCCGTCCATTTCGATCAGAAGCTGGTTCAGGGCCATGGCCTCACCGTGGCCGACGAACCCCACCCTGGTCTCGGCGCGATTAGCGCCCACCGCTTCAATCTCGTCAATGAAGACGATGCAGGGGGCGTAGCGCCGGGCGCGGGCAAACAGCGCGCGGATGCTCTCCGGGCCGCTGCCCTGGTAGCGCGTGACAAAATTGGTGGCCGCTTCGGAGACAAACGCGCAGTCCGACTCCCCGGCCAGCGCACGCACCAGCATGGTCTTGCCCGTGCCCGGCGGGCCGGCAAGCAGGATGCCCTGCGGCGGCTCCACGCCGGCGGCGGCGTATTTCTTCGGATCGCGCAGCCAGTCGCGAATGAACAGCAGGGCTTCCTTGGCCGCGGCAGCGCCGATGACGTCGTCGAAGCGCGTGCTGGGCCGTTCCACGTCGGAGACGAGCGCACCGACGTCGGCGCTGCGAATGGCCTGCGCCTGGCGGAAATTGCGACAGCGGATTTCCATCTTCTTGCCGTCGCTGCGCAGCGCCGGAGCAGTGTCGAACAGAACCACCTGGTTGCGCGAGCCGAGTTCGGTGGCCAGCCGTTCCTTGCGCAGGCCGGCGGCAATGGCTTCGACCTGCTTGCGCAGGGCGTCGCGGTGCGCTTCCCAGTCCTCCGGCTGGTTCAGCCCGAGCGGGGTGCGGATGGCGCCGCGCGCGCCGCCCCCGCGGACGCAGGCCATCAGCAGCTCCTCATCCACAGCCTGCCGGCACAGCCCGGGCTCTTCCACCGACAGCAGATAGACCGGCACTTCGGGCGAGCGCGTGTGGAGCTGCTCCAGCAACTGCTGTCCGGAGGCAAAGCGGCTGGCGGCCGGCGGCGCATAGTCGAAATGCAGCTCGCTCCGGCGGCTTGCCGCGGTGGAAACATCGCGGAAGGCGGCCTGCACATCGCGGTAGGCTTTGGGTGCCGGCTGATAGGCCATGTCCAGCAGGAGGAAGTCTGCGTCCTGCTTGGCCAGCAGCTCAAAAACCTGTTCCGGATTCGACGCGCGCAGCCACTCCACTTCCGGAATCAACTCCGCATAAACTTCCGCGATGCCTTCCTGCGCCACGCACAGCACGGCCGGGCGCTGCCGGTCCCAGAAGAGCCGTTCGGCCACTTCGCCCGCGCGCTCCGCGTCAATGCCCACAAGGATTTCGCGGATGTCGCTGAAGGCCTGGTCCACGCGCTCGCTGGCAAACAGGCTGCACGCCTTGAAGACTTCCTCTTTCAGAAACACCTCGGCCTGGGCTTTGATGGTCCGCGCGTCCGTCCGGGCGCCTTCGCGCATCACCAGCGCCAGCGGGATCTCGTCGGCCACCACGAACTGCTGGCCATGCTGCCGCTGGAGCAGCTCGCCGACGCGGGACAGCTCGGCGCGGGCGATGCGCGAGAGGTCTTCGACGCGTAGATGGTTGAACAGCACCGGATAGCCGGTAGCCATGCGCGAACAGATGGCTGCCGGGAAGAACGGCTCGCGCGTGCGCGGATCCACCTCGCTGCGCAGCGCATCGAGAACCGTGTTGCGGTGGAACGCGGCGTTGGCCTGGTGGACACCAGCCGCGTTCTCGTTGTCGTAGAGGCTGCTCCCCACGTTGGTCGTGAAAATCAGGATAGTGTCCCGGAACTGCACGTTCTGCTCGGTGAACTTGTCCTGAAGCTGGCCCGCGTCGAGGACCTGGAGAAACAACTGGACGGCGGCCGAGTGGGCTTTTTCAATTTCATCGAACAGCAGGACCGCGTTGGGATTGCGCTGGACAAAGTCCGTCAGGGTGCCCGGCTGCGCACCCTGATAGACGCGCGGCGTGCCGGCCAGCGCCGTGGTTTCGTGTCCGTGGGCGTAGGTGCTCATGTCGAAGCGCTTGAACGGCCGGTCCAGGTGCGTGGCGCCCAGCTCAGCCAAATAGGTTTTTCCCACTCCGGGCGGCCCGGCAAACACGAAGATTCCGGCGGGCCGGCGCCGCTCCGCATCCGCGCTGGCCACCACCTCCACGTTGAAGAGCCCTTCGACGAACTGGTGAACGGCGTGGTCCTGTCCATAGACGCGCGCCAGCAACTCCTGGCGGAGCGCACGCAGGCGCCGGGTCAATTCGCCGAGGGTGGGCGGCTGGCCCTCTTCGGCCACCCAGTTGGCCACGAGCTGGGCAATGCGGTCCTCGTCCACGGGCTGCAATCCGTTCATGCGCGCGGCCGCCGCAGCGTGCGCCGTGGCGCCCGCCAGGTGCGGCAACGCAATCAGCGCAGCATGATTCGGCGCGGGCACAGCGCTGACCAACCTCTTGGCCCCGGCGAGCATCTCGCGCACTTCATCGTCCAAGGGCAGTTTGGAAGTGCAACGCTGGAGGGCCGCCGGCGCGGGGAACATCTTCCCCAGTTCGCTGGCTGGCCGGCCCAGACACTCCGCCAGCAGGTGCACGCCGCGCTGATCCGCCACCAGCGAAGCGGCCACCGCCTTCAGCGAGAGTTTCGGCTCCTGCAGGGTGACGCCTACGTCTTTGGCGCGGTCAATGACCGCCTGGGCCTCCGGTGTGAACATGCGTCTCTTCCTTCGGCTCTACAGCTCGTGCGGGATCTCGTCCGCGCCTTCCGCAGCGGCTTTGGGCGTGTGTGGCTCTGCGGCAGCGAATTCATCTACGGAAAGGGTATACAACGCGGCGTAGAACAGGTGCCGGCCGTCCACGGGGATGCCGGCTTGAGCCGCCAACTGCCCGGCCACGGCGAACACCGCCTTGCAGCGCGCCGAGCGATGCATCACTCCGTCCGGCGGCTTTTCTCCCCTGTTCCCGAGCAGGCTGCGCAGCGCGCGGCGAAAGGTCCGTGGCTCCATGCCCGCGCTGGCAAACGCCTCCCGCAAGGCTCCTGCCACGCTGGCATCCGCGGGGGAGTCAGCCTCCGTGAAACGGGCGAGAGAAATCAGCAGGTGGGCGGGCGTAATCTGGGCGTAGCCGGAGGCCTGCGCCTCCTGCGCCGCCAGCTTCAGCACGCCCTCGAGGAATTCCGCCTGGTGCATCAGAGACCACCGGCCTCCCTGTTCTGCTATACGCGTGTTTCAGCGCTTTACCGGATCGAGGAGCCAGGAAAGTGAAAGAAGCTGAGTCGCCGCGCGGTTGTCCCCGCGCCGGCTATCCTCCCGCGCGCAGCATAGCGTATCGCGCAGGCGTGTTCAAGCCGCACCGGGGCAGTCCGGGGCCAGCGCTGGAACGACCGCCTCTGGCTCACGATAGGGCCGAGAAGCAAGCATCCGCGACGGGCTCGTTTTTCTGCCAGGCAGTCCAGGAGCAGCTCGCGTTCCTGTGGTCTGACAGGAACTGCTGAATGACCAAGAGGCGTGGTCAAGAAAAACAGCCTGCGTGTGGTTAGGAGCCGATGCCGCGGGCAGGTGAGCAATAGCTGTTTATTTGAGTTCTACCTCGACGGGAACGCCGGTTGGCGTGCTCCTGTGATCCGCTCGCCATCTCCCCCGGATGCCCGGAAAGGCACATTCCTGCTTAGTGGTCGGACACTCGACCCTGAACCCGGGACCCGTCAGCGGAGCGGATTCCTCAGCCCAAATCCTCCAAACTCCGCCACAAACACAGGCAAACTCTGCTAGCCGTGGGATAGGCGCAATCTTCAGATCCCACAACTGTTCCTCGGAGACCTGGTTGGGCGACTCAGCCATCAGGTCCTGCGCGGCGGTGGTCTTGGGGAAGGCAATGACTTCGCGGATGGACTGCTCGCCGGCGAGCAGCATTACCAGGCGGTCGAGGCCCAGCGCGATGCCGCCGTGCGGCGGCGTGCCGTAGGTGAGCGCTTCGAGAAAGAATCCGAAGCGCTGCCGGGCCTGCTCATCGGTTAGCCCCAGCGCGCGGAAGACGCGGGCCTGCACGTCCTGCCGGTGGATCCGGATGCTGCCCGAGCCCAGCTCGACGCCGTTGAGCACCAGGTCGTAACCCTTCGAGCGAATCTCGCCGTAGCGCGACGGGTCTTCGAGCTTATCCAGGTCTTCTTCCACCACGCCGGTAAACGGGTGCTGCGCGCTCACCCAGCGGTTATCCGCGTCGCTCCACTCGAACAGCGGAAAGCCCGTCAGCCAACAGAACTCCCACTTGCCGGCGGGGATCAGATGCAGCCTCTTGGCCAGGTGCTCGCGGAGCTGTCCGGCAACGAGCGCCGCCCCGTCATGGTTCTTCTTGTTTTCCTGCGCGGTGACGGCCGCAACCAGCTCGCCGGGCTTGGCCCCCAAAGCCGCAACGAGCTTCCTCACGCCCTCCTCGCCAAGCACCTTGGCCAGCGGCGAGAGAACGCCTTCCGGTGAGACTTTCGCCGTGTACAGCGCGCGCGCCCCCAGCGCCTTGGCCTGCTCGGCCAGCTCCTCGAGCTGCTTGCGGGAGAGCGCCGCCCCGCCGGGCACCACCAGTGCCTGGACGCTGCCGGCGATGTGCAACGCTTCGCGGGCAGGCGCGAAATGCGTGGTCACGTCGTGCAGCTCAATGCCGAAGCGCAAATCAGGCTTGTCCGTGCCGTATCGGCGCACGGCTTCGCCGTATTCCATGCGGGGGAAAGGCCGCTGCACTTCCACGCCGATGACGGCCATGGCGCGTTGCATCACACGCTCGATGACCTCGAAGACGTCGTCCTGCCGGACGAAGCTCATCTCCAGGTCGAGCTGAGTGAATTCGGGCTGGCGGTCGGCGCGCAGGTCTTCGTCGCGGAAGCAGCGGGCAATCTGGAAATAGCGCTCCAGGCCGGAGATCATCAGGATTTGCTTGAAGATTTGGGGCGATTGCGGCAGCGCGTAGAACAGTCCGGGATGGACGCGGCTGGGGACGAGGTAGTCGCGGGCACCTTCCGGGGTCGAGCGGGTCAGCATGGGCGTTTCGATTTCGTAGAAGCCCATCTCGTCGAGCGCGCGGCGGATCTCGAAGACCACGCGGTGGCGCAGGGCCATGTTCCGGCTGGGCTGCGGACGGCGCAGGTCCAGGTAGCGGTAGCGCAAGCGGGTTTCTTCGGCGGCGTTGACGGCATCCTCCACGACGAACGGCGGCGTCTTGGCCGTGTTCAGCAGGCGCGCCGAGCGTGCCAGCAATTCCACTTCGCCGCTGGCCAGTTCCGGGTTAGGCTTGGCCCGGCGCAGCACGCGGCCTTCCACGGCGATGACGTATTCGGCGCGCAACTGCTCGGCTCGGGCATGCGCCGCCGGAGCCGTGTCCTTGTTGAAGACCACCTGGGCGATGCCGGAGCGGTCGCGCAGGTCAATGAAAATCAGG
>Ga0073934_10007124_pt1 | contig 15805 bp, 11 predicted proteins | sample LarsenN4metaG_FD_76834 | JGI IMG/M metagenome (GOLD analysis project Ga0073934, IMG submission 76834) | Hot spring sediment bacterial and archeal communities from British Columbia, Canada, to study Microbial Dark Matter (Phase II) - Larsen... ...
ACCAGACACATCCGGCAGTTCCCTGCCACCGGCAGCTTGTCATGATAGCAATAGTGGGGCACCACCACCCCGGCGGCCTCGCAGGCCTGGATCATGGTGGTCGGCGCCGGCTTGCCCTGCCAGTCCGGCGTGAATTTAGGAACGGTCACAGCCCGGCCGTTCACCTTCACCGTCAGAGTCTCTGCGGCCGGTGTTTTCGCTTCGGTTGTGGGCGCGGAAGGCATCGCCAGGTCAAGAGCCAGCACCATCGCTCCCGCCGCCACGGGCTTCGAGGTTGTGCGCAAGGCTGTTATTGCAGGGCTTCATGTCTGTTTCCGCGTCATCGCTTCAGGCCGATTCTGCGGGCGCTGCCCAAACAAATCAATCCACACCCGGCGTATTTAATACATGGCGGCATAAGGTCAGCCTCTAACTCACTCCGGATCCTTGTGACCCGGCCGCCGAACCCCGGCGGCCCCGGGCCACAAACTCATCTTTGAATTTCGTGACAAAGCTCTGCACCGGCCAGGAACAGGCTTCGCCGAACGCGCAGATGGTTCGCCCGTTGGGAATGTTGTCGGCGATATGCAGGAGATAATCCGCGTCCTCCGGGCGCCCTCGCCCATGAGCCAGGCGATGCAGGGCTTTGGCCATCCAGAGCGAACCTTCCCGGCACGGCGTGCACTGGCCGCAACTCTCATGCGCATAAAACTCGGCGATGTTGGCCAGCGCCTCAACAATATCCGTCGAATCGTCCATGACAATGATGGCGCTCGAACCGCTCATCGAGCCGGCCGCTGCCAGCGTGCCAAAATCGTAAGGCAGGTCCAGCAGGTCATACTCGCGCTCCACCTCCCGCCCATCCGCTCCCTTTTGCCGGACCTTGAAACGCTCGCCAGCCTTGAGCACCTTTGCGGACGACCCGCCCGGAATGACGGCCTTGAGATGGCGCCCGGGGGCCAGCCCGCCGCCAAAATGCTCGTCCATGATCAGTTCGCCCAGCGTCACCTTGCCCACCTCCACTTCGTAGTAGCCCGGGCGGCGCACATGCCCGCTCAGGCTGACGATGCGGGTGCCGGTATTGTTGGGTGTGCCCAGCCGGGCGTAGGCTGTGCCGCCCATCTCCACGATGTGCTTGACGTGACAAAGAGTCTCGACGTTGTTGACGATCGTCGGGCACAGGTAAAGCCCCAGCACGGCCGGGAAGTAGGGGGGCTTGATGCGAGGGTACGGTCTCTTGCCCTCGAGCGATTCAATCAGTCCTGTTTCCTCGCCGCAGATGTAAGCCCCCGCACCGCGATGCACATAAATCTCGAGATCAAACCCGCTCCCCAGAATGTTCTTTCCCAGGAAGCCCCGCCCCCGCGCCTCGTCCAGGGCCCGGTTCAAGATTCGCGCCCCCTCGTGCATCTCGCCACGAATATAAATGTAGGCCAGGTGAACGTTGTTGGCGTAGGCGGCAATGATCATCGCCTCCACCAGTTGATGCGGATCCTTATAGATAATCTGGCGGTCCTTGAAAGTGCCCGGCTCGGATTCGTCGGCGTTGCAGATCAGGTAAACCGGCTTGCCGCTGCGATGGTCTATGAAACTCCATTTCATGCCGCACGAGAAGCCCGCGCCCCCGCGGCCGCGCAGCCCGGAGAGGGACACCTCGCGCCGAATCTGCTCGGGGCCGCTCAGCGTCTTGCCGTCCGTCAAGGTAATGGGCTTGAGCGCCAGAGCTTTGCGCAGGACCTCATAGCCCCCATGGCGCAAATAGCACTCCAGGTCCGGCGTATAGCCGGGCTGATCCACGTGTTTCAGAATCAGGCGGTATTCCTGGGGCATATATCAACTGCTTGACTCACGGGCCCAAACCCCTAGCCTTGGCCCTCGGCATTGCCGGATGGTGTAACGGTAGCACAGCAGACTCTGGATCTGTTTGTCATGGTTCAAATCCATGTCCGGCAGCCACCTCTTATTCACACCTCCGAAGGATCTCATCGGCCTTCTCTACGGTAACGCGTTCGTGCAACTCCTCGTTGCAGAGCAGAACCGGCGCCGTTCCACAACTGGCCAGGCACTCCACAAACTCCACCGTGAACCGTCCGTCCGGCGTCGTTTGCGGCCCATGCAGCCGGGGGTCCAGCCCCAGGGTGCCGCACAGGTGCTCGTGCAGGCGGAACGATCCCGCCAGCGCGCAACTTAAGGTCCGGCAAACCCGCAGGTGGAACCGGCCCACCGGCTGCTGGTGAAACATCGGATAAAACGTCACCAGCTCATAAATGTTGATCGGCTCGAGCTCCAGCTTGCGCGCTGCCCACTCCATGGCCTCGGGGGTGATGCAGCGGAAATGCTCCTGAAGCGCATGCAACACCATCAGGGCCGCGCTCCGCTTTTGCGGGTAGCGCCCGATCACGGCGTTGATTTCCGCCTCCAGTTGTTGCGGGACGACAAAGCTCATGGTGCTTCGAGACGCGCACGCATTTCTTGAAGGCGGCCCTCGTTCTGCGGCGGCTCGTTTAACTCAAACAGGGGCCCCAGTTCACCCCAAACGGTTGCGGATTTCAAGCCGGCGGCTTGCGGCATCAGCAGAGCCCCGACATCCATCCCAGCCCGCTCGCGGGCGGGAAAGGTTTTCGTGGCCACCAATTCCTCGGCCACTTTGACCCGGCGGCTCATCGGCACCACCTCCTGAACCACCGTGGTTGCTTGTCGAGACCGAACGCCGAGCCACCGCATCTCGGCCGCTCCGCCGCCTTAACCACCCCTGCGAAAGCGGGCACGCCCGGCGAGGGACCCGCCTCGAGGGTGGGGGTCTGCAAGGCCACATCCGGGGAACAGGGAGGCAAGCTCTTCATCGGTCGCATTCTCCCATGACAAAATCCAGGGAGCCCAGGATGGCGGTGATGTCTGCCACCAGGTGGCCCGGCAGCAGGCGCGAGAGCACGCTGAGGTTCACGAAGGATGGCGAGCGTATCTTGAGCCGATATGGCGTGCCCCCCCCGCGGCTGTAAATATAGAAACCCAGTTCGCCTTTCGGGTTGTCGGCCCCAAAATAGATCTCCCCCGGCGGCACGTTCACCCCCTGCGTCACCAGCATGAATTGGTGGATCAATTCTTCCATGCTGGTCAGGACCTTATGCTTGGGCGGCAGCACGGTCTTGCCATCGGGGACGTTGATGGGGCCCTCCGGCAGTCGGTCAAGGCATTGGTGAATAATCCGCACGCTCTGCCGCATCTCCTCCATCCGCACCAGATACCGGTCGTAGCAATCGCCCACCGAGCCGAGCGCGACCTCAAAGTCCAGCTCAGGGTAGATCAGGTAGGGCCGGGTCTTGCGCAGGTCGCGATCCACCCCGCTGCCACGGAGGTTCGGGCCACTCAACCCATAATCAATCGCCATCTCCCGCGGAATCACCCCGACATCCTTCGTCCGGTCTATGAAAATCCGATTGCGAGTGAGCAGTTTTTCGGTTTCGTCAATGTTCACCACCACCTCGCCCAGGAATTTGCGGCACTGCTCGACCCAGCCCGGCGGCAGGTCGCGCGCCAGACCGCCGATGCGGGTGTAGGAAGTGGTGAAGCGCGCGCCGGTGAGCTTTTCGCAGAGGTCGTAAATCTTTTCCCGTTCCGTGAACGTGTGCAGGAAGACTGTCATGGCCCCCACGTCCATGGCGAAACACCCGATACCCAGCAAATGCGAGGAGATGCGCGCCAGCTCGCAGCAAATCACGCGGATGTATTGGCAGCGTGGCGGCAGTTGGCCATCAATCCCCATCAGTTTCTCGACCGCCAGCACATAAGCCACGTTGTTGGCCAGCGGCGACAGGTAGTCCAGCCGATCCGTGTAAGGGATGAACTGGGTATAGGTCATGTTCTCGGCGATCTTTTCGTCACCGCGATGGAGATAGCCGACTTCGGGGGTAGCCTTGCTGATCCGTTCGCCGTCCAGTTCGAGCACAATGCGCAGCACGCCGTGGGTGGCCGGATGTGAGGGGCCCATGTTGAGGACCATCGTCTCACCCTCGATTTCACCCAAAGCATCCAAAACCGACCCCTGCGCCATTGCGGGCTGGCCTGGCAGCCGTGAGGCCGGGTCTCGGAAGTGGATTTCCTGGGGCGTGCTCATGATTCCCTACCGGTCTCCCTGGCGCGTGGCTCCCGCTCCGTGGCGTTTGGCTGGCCGGGTGTGGTGACAAATGGCCCCCCCTCCAGGGGCGCGGGCCGGGTGAAGGCGACCTCTGGCAGGTCAGTGGGACGACCCGCCAGCGGAAAATCCTTGCGCAAAGGGTGATAAGGGTATCCCTCCCACATCAGAATCCGGCGCAGGTCCGGGTGGCCCGCAAACCGAATGCCCATCATGTCGTAAATCTCCCGCTCATGCCAGTCGGCTGTCCGCCAGACATGGGTCACCGTTGGCAATTCGGAAATCTCCTCCGGGATGTCCGTCTTGAGCCGGAACTGGCAACCATGGGCGAGGCTGGAAATCTCGTACACCACGGTCCAGCGTGGGTCGTCGCCATAATGGTCCACGCTGGTGATGTCTATCAGGTAATCGCACCCGAGTTGTTCTTTGGCAAATGCGCAAACCTCGGCGACGCGGGCGTAGTCCTTGAGAGTGATGGTCACCTCGCCGCGAAACTCGATAGGCTCGCTGATCAGGTCGCCGAACCTGGACTTGATCTGCCGAACCAGTTCGATGGGGGGCGTGGGCATAGGTCGGTTTAGCGGCTCTGCTTCAATCGCGCCAGGGCGGGCTCGCGGCTTACCTTCTTCTGGAGCGTCAGCAATGCGTCGAGAAGGGCCTCCGGCCGTGGCGGACACCCTGCGACGTACACGTCCACGGGCAGGATGTTGTCCACCCCCTGCAACACGGCATAACTGCGGTACATGCCCCCGGTTGAGGCGCAAGCACCCATCGCGATGACCCACTTGGGTTCGGCCATCTGATCGTAGATCCTGCGGACAGAGAGGGCCATTTTGTAAGTCACGGTCCCTGCCACGATCATCACGTCGGACTGTCGGGGTGAGAAACGCATGACCTCGGCTCCGAAGCGTGAGATGTCGAACCGGCTGGCCCCAGTGGCCATGAGCTCGATGGCGCAGCAGGCCAGCCCCATGGGCATTGGCCATAAAGAGTTCTTGCGGAACCAGTTAATGGCAGCATCTACGCGGGTGACCACCACGTCACCCTCGATCTTCGAGTCGTATCCGTAATCGCTCTGACTGCCCATAACAGAACTGCGTCCGGGTCACCGGCCCGTCGTGGCGTGCAAGCTAGTCAGTCGGCGGAAGCCCTGCAAGTTGAATCAAAATTTGCAGTGCCGCCGGGCTCCGGGCCCCCTCGGCGAAGTGGCTTGCTGCAACCACCGTTGGCCGGGCCGTGTGGACCTCTTGCAACGGGGATGTCTCTGGCTGAAGAAGTGGTGGGGTGTGCCTCGGCTGACAGGAGCCCCATGGCTCCTCCGATAGCCTGAGAAGAGACCATTGTTGGGCACTATATGTCTCTAAGTAACTTGTCATCAGTTTCTAACGACGCACTCGGATTTCCAGGGAACAGACCGTACGAGGCGGCAACTCGAAGGATACTCTCGCACGAGGTCCTCGGACGGTGAATGGGTAGAGACCGGGTGGGGTGTCGGTTCGTCCCGTGCTGGTTTTCAAAACATATTCGCCGGGCTGGAGCAGGTAGAACTCGGCTTCCATAGGGCGTGGCCGATTGCCGAAATGATAAAGCTCTGCGGTGAGGGAGGTGCGATCCGAGTGGGTGACCAGGGCGGCGATTTCGCGCGGTAAGGTCAGCCAGCGCACCGCGTTAAGAGGAAAGATCAAAGGTGTGCCCGGGTCACCCGTAGCCGTGGCGTAGAGCACTTCAGGCGAGGGTGGGGGCGGGGGCGGCTCGGGCAGGTACTCGAGGTAATTGCGGGTGAATGACATGACACGATCGGTCCAGCGCATCTCGCTCGTATAGCCTTCCCAGTTGGAGCGGAAGGCTTCTGCGTTGCGCCGCAAGGCTTGAACCAGTGGCCGCCGCTGGCCGTTCAAGCGGAACTTCGCATACCCGCTGGCATCAGCGCTGAGCAAGGCGTCGAAGTTGGTGTCACCAGTCAGCAAGCGGTATTTGGCCAGGGTGTCGGGCAGGAAACCTCCCATTTGGCGGGCACACCATCGAGGCGATCCAGCGGCCATGGGAGCAGGCTGGTCGTCCCGGAATTTCATGCGCAGAGCGGCCATAGACCGGAGAGGATCGAGGTATTCGTTCTGGCCCGTCAGATGGTAAGCCAGGAGGAGGGTGGAGGTCATCAGGCGGGTGGCGCCGGGCCAATTGTAAAGCGCGTCGTTGTGATCCAAAGGGAACGGTTGCCACCAGGGTTTGCCAGGCGCACCGATGGCGCCGCTGGGCCAGTGAATGACGGAGGGCAGGACCCCGGCGGGTTTGCCGTTTTCGGCGCGGCGGGCGGCGTCCACCCAGACCTTGAGCCATTCGCCAAAGAGACTGGTCAGCGCAGGATCGCCGGTGCGCTGCCAATAGAGCAGGGTCGGCTGCACGATGGAGGGATGGTAAACCGTGTCAAAGGCGCGGGCTGAATTCGTATCCACCTTATCCACGCTGAAGTAAATAGATTTGAACTGGAGCTGCCCGCGTGCGTTGCGGCCGGTCCATCGCTCGCGCATGAGTTCGGCCAGGCGGAGGGCCCGCTGTTGCCAGAGGGGGTCGTCGGGCTTGAGGTGCATCATTGGGAGGATGGTATCGGTGGTGTCTTCGTTGGAGTGCTCGACATCGGTGACGCGGGCGGTGAAGCCATCCTTGAGATGCGGCTGGCGGAACAGGCCATTGGAGAGCCGCTCCTGGGCCGCCTCGATCACCGGGTCTCGGAACGCAACCATGACGGGGATCCACCAGCGCCACATCTCGACGTCGTCGCCCCAGCCGCCACCGAACTGGCCGTCGGGAAGCTGCCGCTCGCGAATCCACCAGTGGATGATATCGGCCAGTTTCTCCAGGCCCTCGCGCTGGAGGTTGGCCCACTCGGGAGCGGCGTCATCCGGGGGATAGCTCCTGGGCCAGGGCACGGGTTGTCCCAAGTACATGCCCACAACGTGGTTGGACGGAAAGGCGGCCTGAGTGATTTCCAGGAGGCGGCGGGCCTCGCCATACCAGGCGTCGCGCGTTTCCTGGACACGAAGGAGAGGTCCGCTCTGAACAACCTGCCAGAGGAGGGCCCGGGCACGGTAGTAGCACCAGATGGGATGGAGAGGCGAGGCGGGGTCCACCTTGGGTGGATAGACGGTCCCGGTTTCTTCAAGCCTCACTTTGCCCACGAAGAAACCACAGAGATAGCCATTCTCGGCGGCGCGGCGGGCATCGGTCACCCAATGGTCCCTGGCGGTGGCCCAGTCGTTGACGACCGGCAGAAGCTTTTCCAGGTCACCCCGAACGGACGCGGGGAGGTTCGGAAGAGCCTTGAGCTCATTGAGCAAGCGCCACCGTTCTGTTTCGGCCGGGGCGTTGCCCGCGGCCTGGATCAGGCGCGCGGCTTCCGTGGGCAACTCGATTACATTGGAGGCCGCCGGGCTGAGCGGCACGGCTCCCAAGAAACAGAGAGGCAGAGCCATCAGACTGCTGAACCAGTGGGCCAGCGGCCGGCGAACGTCGTTGGCGGGAGTCGGGCAAATGGGCCTGGGGCCGGAGCAGGAGGTCTGGTCGCGCATATAGGTTCTAACCCTGCCTTCCCAGGCACGCCGGGGCAAGATTCATTCCGCGGCGGCGGCACCTGCCGGCCGGAGCGCCGCGCGCTGGTGGTACCAACTGGACTGATTTCATCATCACCGGAGAATCGGGCAAGCCGGGTGGGTGGGGCACGTTACCCGGTAACAGGAAATGTTGCATGCCTGGGAAACAAGGAGGGGCTTTCGGTAGGGCGTTTCGGGCTACGCGCACCACGGTTTCTCGGGTCAAATCCCCGGGATGCCATCGAGACCTGCGGCGGAACGGAGGGAAGTTCTCGCGAGTAGAGAGACGCAACTTTGCCGACGGGATGATTATCCTGCTTGAGGGAGCACCTTTACTCAGGGTGGCTTCAGCATACCGACAAGTTCAAATACCCCGCTGGTCGTGTTATGCGAGCGGTGTGTCCACCATTCGCATCCTATCGAGAGTGCAGGCCTTCGAGGCGGTTGACCCACCAGGCGGTGCGGTCCAGATAGAAGTCGGGGGACCGGGGCTGATAATCGAGGTAGGTGAATCCGGGGATTTGTTTGGGGATGGCAGGCTCGATTTGCGTGCCTTCGTGCCATTCGTTGAAGGAAGTGATGCCGACGAGATCGGGGCGCACCGCCAGCGCGGCGGACCACATTCGGTCGTAATATGCTCCGGCCTCGCGATCGCGCGTGTTGATCCCGTTCCAGGGACGGATGCGGGTATCAATGTAACCGGGAGCCACGCAAGGAACAAAGAGCTTGCCTTGCGCGCGGGCCCAAGCGGCCAGGCGGGGCCAGTTTCGGGTGGTGGACCCATAGGTAAAGCCGTCGGTGGCGAAGTAGGTGTAGAACCCATCGAAGCCGCCCTCACTCACAAAGGACTCTTCGCGCTCCTTGACCCACAAGGCAAGAACCACGGCATCGGCAGCGGTGCCTCGGAGGGTTCGGGCGCCCTGCGGGGCAAGAATCTGCGCCCAATCACGGGCCTGCGTGAGGTAGGAGTCATAGATGAAGAACACCGGGCGGTTCCCGCGGGCGGAGAGACGATGGCAGGCGGGGGAAGCTCCAAAGCGGTTCACCAGATACTCGATGGCCTCGCGGCTGGTGGTGGCATTGCGGCCGGGGAACGGTTCGAGGTGGAAGTTGATTTTCAGCCCGGTCTCTTCGGCGGCCTTGAACAGAGCTGGCAGAGCGCGATCGGTAAAAGTGTCCCGGCCCCACCAGCTCACGCACAAGACGCCGATGCCGGCCCGGCGCAACTGGTCGCAATGCGCGCGGATGACCTGCGGGTCATTGGCGCTGTAGCAGCCGAGCGCGGGGTAGAAGTTGGCCCCGATGTCTTCCCCGGCCGGGTAGGAGCGAGGCGGTTCGTTGCGCACGGCCACCGCGTGATTCCAGTTGGCGTAACGGCCATCGGTGGCCGGGTTGCCATACCAGGGGTAGTAGAAGGCCATAACCCGGTTGGAGGGACGAACGGCCCTTGCAGTCGGCCCCGCCTCGGCGGGTCCGGGGGCAGGGCCTGTTGAGTTCGTGGCCTGGGGCTCTGCGGCAAAGCAAATCTCCGCACTGGTCAGCAGGAACCAAAGCACGAGGAGACTGCGTTGAACCACGGGGGCGTCGCGGCGTGCGCGGGAGTTTTGGGGCCGGTGATTCAGGTTCATACCGATGATGTTTGGTCGCGAAGGGCGGGCGCTTTCATGGATCTGCCGCGCTGGTGATGTGGGGTGGAATCGCTTATGCGTGGTTGGTGAGAATGAAGGCTGGGGATTGAACGTTGAGCTTCGTGCGTTTCCCGGCCGGAAGAGTAATGGTTTCCAGAGCCCGACCGGTGAGCAGATCGCAGGCGCGCAGGCGCACGGGCGCGCGGGCGGTTAATGCCAGGCCTTCCGGACTCACCCCCACCGGAACACAGACGAGGCGATCCGCTTTCGCGCAGCACACCATGCTCACACATCCTTCGGCGTGGAGCGGGGCGGACAGGTCGCGAGCTTCGGTGCTGGTCCAATTGGGCAGGTCGCCAGGGAGCAGGCGCGCCAGGAAACGGAAGTTGTCGATGGCCGGCGTGTCCTCAAAACGGGTGCGGCCGAATACGCCCGCCGCGCTGTGAAAGACATACATGGGCAGTCCCGAGGCGAAGGCATAAGCCGCCGCCAGCACGAGCCTGGCGGGATCAGATTCGGAGGCGACCGAGGAGCCGGGGCCAATCGGCTCATTGCTGCTGACGGGTGGACAGCCCGGGATGCGCGCCAGGCGGCGGCAGTCAATGACTGGCCGCCATCCTTCGTCGGCGGAGCGGTCGCGGCTGAAGTGCCAGGTGGCGATGTCGGCGGCACTGTCTCGATAAAGCGCCTCGAAGGAATCCTCGTGGTTGGAGGTGGTGGCCACCAATACCCTGGTGCGGTCGGCGAGGAAGCGGGTGAACTCGCGCAGGTCGGCCCGTCCTGTGTCGCCAGGAAAGCCGTTCTGCCATGCCTCATTGGCCACTTCCAGGAGGATGATCTTGTGTTCGCGGCCCTCTACGACTCTCGCGAGGAGTCGGCGGAGGTGTTCAAGCCGGTCTGCTTTGCGCGGCATCAGTTGGGCGTCGGCGAAGATGGTAATTTGAGTGCGGAGGCCAAAGCGGTCCCACGCCAGATCCACCAATTCAGCCAATGTCTCCCAATAGTCGGGCCAGGCGGCGACCTGCTGGCCCGTGCGGCTGGTAAAACTTACAGGGGGGATTTCAAGCCCCCGCCAGGCGGGAAACCAGCCAACCATGGAGAGCACGCGGGTGTAGCAGAATCCCTGGCGAGCCAGGAAGTCCAGATCGCTTTCGAGACGCGGTCGGTCGTGGCGGCAGCGCCAGAGGGCGGTGAAATAGGAGACGCCCAGCCCGAGGAAGGCCCCGTTGTCGTCCGCCAGCGCGTGATCATCAAGGCGGACTACGCCTGCGGGTTTCGAGGAGGCGAAGGGGAGGGCGGCCAGGGCGGCAGGGCTGGCCTCGGGGGAGAACAGCGCGCCGGCGGCGCAGGCGGCGCCGCCGAGAGTCGAGTGGAGGAAGGCGCGGCGGCTCATGGGGAACGAAGGCTCAAGGCCGCCTTTATTTCCTGCGGAAATCGAGATGCCTGTCCTCATAAGCGCACCGCGCCGCCCCGCGGGGGCACGGCTATCTCAGACGTAACTCTCGTAGTGGGGTTGGTACATCTGGTCGCGAATGAAAACGGGCAGGTCCTTCGGACGGCGCCGGCTTGCCAGTTTAAGTTTGTAGGCTTCCTCGGCCACCGCGACCGCAATGGCCAGAGACACGGCCCGGATGCGATGGAGGGCGGGGTAGATGCGGCCCTGCTCGAGGTCACTCTCCAGCACCTGGGCCGCGAGGGTGCGGGCCGCGGTCAGGAACATCGAGTTGGGCACGCGGCGCGACTCACAGGCAACCACGCCCAGGCCAACGCCCGGAAAAACATAGGCATTGTTGCCCTGGCCGGGCACGTAGGTGCGTCCGTTCCAGGTGACGGGAGCGAAGGGACTGCCGCTGGCGAAGACCGCGCGTCCCTCTGACCAGGCATAGGCTTCCTCGGCGGTGCATTCGGCTTTGGAGGTGGGGTTGGAGAGGGCGAGAATGACCGGGCGCTGGTTGTGCCGGGCCATCGCTTCGACCACGGGCCGCGTGAACGAGCGCGCCATGCCGGATACACCAATGAGGATGGTGGGTTTGAGAGACTCGATCGCCGCCAGCAGGTCGGCGCAGTGGGGATGGTCGTGGGCGTAAGGGGTCTTGTGTTCGTTGAGGTGGGCGCGGCCCCGCACGATCAGGCCTTTGGAGTCCACAAACCAGCACCGGCGGCGCGCGTCGGCCTCGGGCAAACCCTCGGCTTTCAAGGCCTCGACAATCAGGTCGCCGATGCCAATCCCCGCCTCCCCGGCGCCCAGAAACAGGATGGTTTGATCCGGGAACCGGCCCCCTGTGAGGCGGAGAGCCGAGAGCACGCCGGCCAGGGTGACGGCGGCTGTGCCCTGGATGTCGTCATTGAAACAGCAAACCTGGTCCTGGAATTTGTGCAGCAGGCGGAAGGCGTTCTGGTTGGCGAAGTCTTCAAACTGAATCAGGGCTTTCGGCCAGAGGGTTTGCACCGCAGCAACGAACTCTTCGATCAGGTCGTCGTAGAGTTCGCCGCGGATGCGTTTTTGCTTCAGGCCGGTGTAGAGCGGGTCCTGACGAAGGGCTTCGTTGTCGGTGCCGACGTCAATGGTCACCGGCATGCATTGGGTGGGCGCGATGCCCGCGCAGGCGGTGTAGAGGGACAACTTGCCCACGGGGATGCCCATGCCGAAGGTCCCGAGGTCCCCCAGGCCGAGAATGCGCTCGCCGTCTGTGACCACAATGACCCGCACATCTTCCTGGGGCCAGTTGCGCAGGACCTCGCGCACGCGCCCGCGGTCGTCGGAGGAGACGTAGATGCCCCGGGGCCGGCGAAAGATGTAGCCGTATTCCTGGCAGGCCCGCCCCACCGTGGGGGTGTAGATGATGGGCATCATCTCCTCGAGATGGTCCATGACGACGCGGTAGAACAGGGTCTCGTTGCGGTCCTGCAGGGCCATCAACTGCACGTAACGTTCGAGGTCGTTGGGCTTTTTATGATAGTTGGCCATGACCCGGGCGATCTGGTCCTGCATGGTGTGAATGTGGGGCGGCAACAACCCGCGCAAGCCCAGGGCCTCCCGCTCAGCGGCGGAAAAGGCGGTGCCTTTGTTGAACGTGGGATTGTAGAGCAGCGCCACACCGCGCAGGCCCTTGTAGCGGGCAGGGCGGGGCGTGGGAGTGGGAACGGCGTCCGACATGCGATGAATCTCCTTTGAAGAAAGGGCTGTGACAATGAGAAAGGCAGGCCGCAGCCCCGGGGGCCGCGGCCTGCGCGAAGTTTATGGCGCGAGGGGTTTAGACCAAGCCCTGATCCAACATCGCGTCGGCGACTTTGACGAAGCCGGCGATATTGGCGCCGATGACGTAGTTGCCGGGGGCGCCGTATTCGGCGGCTGTGTCGAAGGCGTTCTTGTGGATGGTGACCATGATCTGGTGCAGCCGTTTGTCCACTTCTTCGCGGGTCCATGGCAGCCGCATGGAGTTCTGGCACATTTCAAGACCCGAAGTGGCGACGCCGCCGGCATTGGCCGCTTTGCCAGGACCGTAGAGAATCTTCTTGGCCAGGAACTGGTCAATGGCCTCCGGTTCCGAGGGCATGTTGGCCGCCTCGGAGACGAGGATGCAGCCGTTGTTGAGGAGGGTTTTGGCGTCGTCGCCATTGATCTCGTTCTGGGTGGCGCAAGGGAAGGCGCAGTCGCATTCGATACCCCAGGGGCGCCGGCCGTCGAAATACTTGGCGCCGAACTTGTCGGCGTATTCCTTGATGCGTCCGCGGCGGACGTTCTTCAGATCCATGACCCAGGCCAGCTTCTCTTCGTTGATGCCGTCCTTGTCGTAGATGAAGCCGTTGGAGTCGGACATGGTGACCGGCTTGGCCCCGCATTGAATGAGTTTCTCGACCGTGTATTGGGCGGCGTTGCCGGAGCCGGAAACGGTGCAGACTTTGCCTTCGATGGATTCGCCGCGGGTCTTGAGCATTTCCTGGGCGAAGTAGACGCAGCCATAGCCGGTGGCTTCGGGCCGGATGAGCGAGCCGCCCCAATTCAGGCCCTTGCCGGTCAACACGCCGGTGAACTCGTTGGCCAGGCGCTTGTATTGACCATAGAGGTAGCCGATTTCACGTCCGCCCACGCCAATGTCGCCTGCCGGCACGTCGGTGTCCGGCCCGATATGGCGGAACAACTCCGTCATGAAGGACTGGCAGAAGCGCATCACTTCGTTATCCGACTTGCCCTTGGGATCAAAGTCGGAGCCGCCCTTGCCGCCACCCATGGGCAGGGTGGTGAGCGAGTTCTTGAAGACCTGCTCGAAGGCGAGGAACTTGAGGATGCTCAGGCAGACGGTGGGATGAAAGCGGAGGCCACCCTTGTAGGGCCCAATGGCGCTGTTCATCTGGATGCGGAAACCGCGGTTCACCTGGCATTGACCCTTGTCATCCTGCCACGGCACCCGGAAGATGACCACGCGCTCCGGTTCCACGATCCGCTGGAGAATGCTGGCGTCCCGGTATTTCTTGTGGCGGGTCACCGCGGGCTCGATAGATTCGAGAACTTCGGTGACAGCCTGGAGGAACTCCGGCTCGTTGGCGTTGCGTCGTTTGACGATGTCGAGTGTGTCTTGAATGATACCCATAGGGGATTACAGGTTGAGGTTAATGGTGAGGACCCAGATCAATGATTCTTAAGCGAAGCGCTGCATGATCAGCGGTGAAACCCGGCCGGAAGTGCCAGTGGCCAGGGGCTGCATAAAGATTACTTTGCCTAATTCCGTTGCCATGTGATCGCTTCTGCATAAGAATATCACATGTCGCGACAATGACCGAGACCGCCGGGTTTTGTCCACAAATTTAGCGCCCTTCACACAAGTATTAGTGTCGCAAACCAACGCAGGGGGGTGATTGTCAAGAGAGTTAATACTCCATTGCCGGCACCCGGGAGCGCGGCGGGGAGCGGTGCGCCACGGCTGACTGGTGGGATCGGTTTGAGAGCCTGGTGATGGGGACATGGGATTCTGCTGAAGACGTGCCTTTGTATTTCAGCATTTGTCAATGAGTTGGAGCATGGAGTTTTCGGGAGAGTTCAGCCCCGCAAAGCGGCGTAGGCTTCGAGGGCGACTTCGCGAGCGATGGCATGGCTCACCAGGGGGCGCGGATAGTTGCGCCCTAACTCGACGTTTGCTGAGGCGAGAACCTTGGCCGGCGCTTCGTGAGGCCGATGGATCCAGGCGTCCGGCAACGCCGCCAGTTCGGGGACCCAGCGTCGAACGTAAGCTCCGGACGGATCAAATTTCTCTCCCTGGGTGTTGGGATTGAAGACGCGGAAGAAGGGGGCCGCATCCGCGCCGCACCCCGCCGTCCATTGCCAGCCCAAGGTGTTTTGGGCCAGATCGGCATCCACCAGGGTGTCCCAGAACCAGCGGGCGCCTTCCTGCCACGGAATAAGGAGATCCTTGACCAGGAACGATGCCACGACCATGCGCACGCGGTTGTGCATCCAACCTGTTGTCCATAGTTCGCGCATGCCGGCGTCCACCAGAGGGTAGCCGGTCTGGCCGCGCTGCCAGGCTTTGAGCCCGGACGGGTTGGGGCGCCAGGGGAAGCGCTCGAATTCGGCGCGCAGGGGTTGTGTGGGGGTATGAGGAAAGTGGTGGAGAAGATGGTGGGCAAATTCCCGCCAGCCCAATTCGGCGAGGAACTGGGAGTTGCGCCATCGGGCAGGCAGCCAGTGTCGGGCCTGGGCCTGGCGCTGGATGGCGTGCCAGATCTGCCGTGGGGAGATCTCACCGAAGTGGAGGTGTGGTGAAAGGCGCGAGGTGCCGGGAAGGTCGGGACGATTCCGACCGACGTCGTAGCCTTCAAAGGCGCTCTCCAGGAAGCGGGCCAACTGTCGGGCGGCTCCCGCTTCGCCGGGTTGCCAGGCGGCGCGAATGCCCTCGGCCCACGGAATGCGGGGTTCGAGCGCGAACGCGGTGAGTGGTTCCGAGGCGGGCCAGCGGCCGGGGCCGGGGAGGGCCTTGGGCGTGGTCAGGGGAGCGGGGGGGTCAGGCTGGGCCAGGCAGTGCCGCCAGAACGGCGTGAAGACCTGGAACGGGCTGCCGCTCTTGTTGCGGATGGTCCAGGGTTCGTGGAGCAACGCCCCGTTGAAGCTTTCGATTTCGAGTCCGGCTTCGCGCAGTGCTTCTTTGATCGTTGTGTCGCGGGCCACGATGGCCGGTTCATAGCGGCGGTTCCAAAAGACGGCGGCGGCGCTGGTGGTTTTCACCAGGCCCCGCAGGGTCTCAATCGAAGGGCCGTGGAGGAAGGTGAGCCTCGAACCCAGCTCGCGGAGGCGGCGGTCGAGGGCGGCCAGGGACTGGTGCAGCCACCAGCGCGAGGCCCCGCCCGGAGGCCAGTCGCCTTCTTCGTCGGGCGCCCAGATGTAAACCGGGATCACCGGCCCGCCTCGCCGGAGGGCGGCGCTCAGAGCCGGGTTGTCTTCGAGCCGCAGGTCGTGCCGGAACCAGACCAGGGATGGCCGTGTC
>Ga0073934_10007127_pt1 | contig 15801 bp, 20 predicted proteins | sample LarsenN4metaG_FD_76834 | JGI IMG/M metagenome (GOLD analysis project Ga0073934, IMG submission 76834) | Hot spring sediment bacterial and archeal communities from British Columbia, Canada, to study Microbial Dark Matter (Phase II) - Larsen... ...
GAAAGCCTCACGAAGGAATTCCGAACCACGCTCGTCGTATCGCTCGACACGCTGCGCTGCGCGGGCGTCGCCGCGGTCGGTCTGCCGGTGCACCGCGTCGAGGTGCGCGGCAGGGCGCGGAGCATCGAGGTGGTGGCGGTAGACGATCCGGCGGCGCTCCTCGCACTCGCGGCGCCGTAGGCGGCGCTACACCCGCGGGGGATCCGGAGCGAAGGCCCTACAGGCGACGAGGCGCCCCTCGGTCGCGCGACTGCGCCCACAGCAGCGCGAGCGCCACGGCTGCGAAGGCGGCGCCGCAGGCAAAGGTGGCGGGCGCACCGAGCCGGTCCCAGAGCCAACCGGCGAGGACGCTCGCTCCGAGCATCGCGACACCGCTTGCAAGATTGAAAATCCCGAAAGCCGTACCGCGCAGATGCGCCGGCGCCGCGGCCGCGACCATCGTCGCGAGCAGTCCCTGCGTGAGCCCCATGTGCAGGCCCCAGAGCATGACCCCTGCGGCGACTGCCGCAAGGTTGCTTGCGGCCGCGAGCACCAGGTCCGATGCGACGAGGACGGCGAGTCCCAAACCGAGCAGCGCGCTGCGGCTTGCGCGGTCGGCGAGGCGCCCGGCGGGGTAGGCGGAAAGCGAATAGACGATGTTCATCACGACGAGGACGAGCGGCGTGTACGCCTCCGCCAGTCCCATCTCGTGCGCGCGCAGGACGAGGAACGCCTCGCTGAATCGCGCCAATGTGAACACGCTGCCCGCGGCGACCACGAACCAGTACGGACGACCGAATTCGGCGAGCGACGCCCGGCCGAGCGGATTCCGCACAAGCATGCGCGGTCCCACCCGCGCGGGCTCCTGCACGAGAGCCCACAGCACCAGCACCGCCACCGCACCGGGAAGCACCGCGACCCAGAACACGGCGCGGAAATCGCCCGCCCACAGGATCATCAGCCCGACGGCGAGCAAGGGCCCCAGGAACGCGCCGATCGTGTCGAGCGACTGGCGCAGACCATAGGCGGCGCCGCGCACTTCCGGGGCCGTCAGGTCGGCCACCAGCGCGTCGCGCGGCGCGCCGCGGATGCCCTTGCCGACGCGGTCCATGAAGCGCGCGGCGAGCACCCACGAGACGCTCGCCGCGAGCGCGAAAAGCGGCTTGGAGAGCGCGCCCAGGCCGTAGCCGAGCAGCGCGAGCGGCTTGCGGCGCCCGAACCGGTCGCTGAGCGCTCCCGAAAACACGCGCACGATGAGCGCGGTGGATTCGGCGATGCCCTCGACGATGCCGACCGCGAGCGCGCTCGCGCCAAGCGCCGTCACCATGAACACCGGCAGCAGGCTGTGGATGATCTCGGAGGACACGTCCATGAGCATGCTCACGAACCCGAGGATCCACACGCCGCGAGGAATCGCCGGCGACGCCATCACGCTCGCCGCGCCTCGCCCCGACCCGACCGGCGCCGAAGTGCGCGCAGCGCGCCGAAGGTCAGCAAAGTCACGCGACCGGCTTCGAGCGGCGCGTCGCGCCGCCCTATTCGCCCTCTCCGATCAGTCCGAACTCCGCCGGCACCCGGGCGTAGAAAATCTGCACTCCCTCGCGGCGCAGCACGTCGAGCAGCATCTCGGCCTGGGCATCCGAGAGCAGAAACTCGACCTCGACCGTGAGGTCTCCCGCCAGCTCGAAGAAGTGCTGCTCGTGCAGCACGCCGTGGCGGCCGAAGCCGGCGATGGCGCGAAACGCCGAGCCGCCGTGGATGCCCACCTTCTTCGCCGTCTCGAGCAGCCACTCGTAAAGCAGAACGCCGTGGTGCCTGCGGTTCTCGTGCATGTAGAAGCGCAGATAGGTGCCTTTCATGGTCACCTCGCGAAAAGCCGCACGGTGCCGATGCCGGCGAAGGTGAGCGCGACCGAGCCGACGAGATGGCCGGCGGCGTGCGCGGCGGCCCAGCCGAGCTGTCCCCGCGCAATCAGCGTCGCCGCTTCGCCCGAATACGTGGAAAACGTGGTCAATCCGCCGAGGAACCCCGTGGTCACCAGAAGCCGGACCTCGGGCGGCAGCGCCTCGAAGTGGGAAAGCGTCCCGATCACCAGCCCCATGAGGTAGCCGCCGACGAGGTTCGCCGCGAGCGTCCCCAAGGGCAGCGTCGGAAAGATCGGGTTGAGAACGAGCCCGAGCCACCAGCGCAGCCAGGCTCCGGCGGCCGCGCCGCCGCCGACGGCGACAAATCCAAGCACGCTCACTCAGGCACCTCCGGTCGTTGTCATGCCGCGTCGCACCCCCCGGGGTCGAACCTTCAGCCGGGGCGCGGCCCCGGAGCGCGGCGGTTCTTTCTTCTGCCGGACTCAGCCCGCCTTGCGGGCCGCTTCCTGCCAGCGCGCCGCGGCTACGTCGTCGCTCGCGCGCGCCTCGACCCAGCGTTCGCCTTCGGCCGTCTGCTCCTTTTTCCAGAAGGGCGCTCGGGTCTTGAGGTAATCCATGATGAACTCGCACGCGGCGAAGGCATCGTGCCGATGGCCGCTCGCCACCGCGACCAGCACGATCCGGTCACCGGGTTTCAACTGCCCGACGCGATGGATCACGGTGCAGCCGCGCACCTCCCAGCGCCGCTTCGCCTCCTCGACGATAGCGCCGATCGCCTTCTCGGTCATGCCCGGATAGTGCTCGAGGGTCATCGCGCCCACGTGCGCACCGTCGTTCTCATCGCGCACGAGCCCCACGAAGCTCGCCACCGCCCCGACGGCCGCGTCGCGCGCGAGCGCGGTGATTTCGGCGCCGGGATCGAAGTCCTCGCGCTGCACGAGAATCTTCATCCGCCGGTCACCGGAGGAAAGAACGCCACCTCGTCGCCCGGGCGCACCGCCGCGGTGGGCGCGGCCATTTCCTGGTTCACCGCGGCGCGAAGCGCGCGCTCGCCGGCGAGCGCCTCGGCCCAGGCGCCGCCGCGGCCCGCCAGGTGCGCGCGCAGGGCCGCAAGTGTGCCCACGCCGTCCGGCAGCTCGATTTCCTCGGCGTCGCGCCCGACCTTTTCGCGCACGCTGGCGAAGTAAAGGATCCTGACTCTGGCCGTCAACGGTAAAGCTCCGAGTACGGGAGGAACCGGACCGGATCGCCCCGGCGGATGACGCGATTCGGCGGATTGTCCACCAGGCCGTCGGCCCAAGCGGTCGAGGTGAGCACCGCCGAATCCTGCGTCGGGTACAGGTCCAGCCCGCCCTGCGAGTTCCATTTTACGCGCAGGAACTCGCGCCGGGCGTCCGGCTCGGGCCACTCGAAATCGGCGCGCGCCTCGATCGCGCGCGGCGCGACCTCCGCCACCCCTTGCGTCTTCAGAAGAAACGGTCGCACGAAAACGAGGAAGGTGACGAAGCTGGAAACCGGGTTTCCCGGCAGGCCGATGAAGGCGGCCCCGCCGACGCGGCCGAAGGCGAGCGGCCGGCCCGGCTTCATCGCGATCCGCCACATGAGGAGCGAGCCCTCGGCCTCGACCGCGGGCTTGACGAAATCGGCCTCGCCGACCGAGACGCCGCCCGAGGTGACGATGATGTCGCACTCGCCGGCGGCGCGCCTGAGCGCCCCCCGCGTCGCCTCCAGCGTGTCGGGCACGATGCCGTAGTCGCGCACCTCGCAGTCGAACACGCGCGCAAGCCCGGTGAGCGTGAAGCGGTTCGAGTTGTAGATCTTGCCCGGGGGGAGCGGATCGCCCGGCATCACGAGTTCGTCGCCGGTGAAGAAGAGCCCGAGGCGAACCCTGCGATACACCGGCAGCGTGCCGATCCCGACCGAGGCGGCAAGGCCGGTGTCCTGGGGCGCGAGGCGCTTTCCGGCGGCAAGCACCACCGCGCCCTTTCGCACGTCGGACCCGGTGCGCCGGATCCAGTCGCCCGGCTTCGGGACCTTCTTGATGACCACCGCGTCGCCGTCGGCGGCGCAGAACTCCTGCATGACGACCGCGTCCGCGCCCGGCGGGATCGGCGCGCCGGTGAAGATGCGCGCCGCCGTGCCCGGGGCGAGCGGCTCGCCGACCGCGCCCGCGACGATTCGCTGCACGATTCTCAGCCGCGTCTCGGGCGAGCGAACGTCGGCCGTGCGCACCGCGTAGCCGTCCATCGCGCTGTTGTCCATCGGCGGGACATCCATCGCGGAGGTCTGCGCGCGGGCGAGCACCCGCCCGCAGGCGAGGAGGGTCGGCACCTGCTCGATCTCCGTCACCGGCCGCGCGCCGGCGAGCAGCACCTCCAGCGCCTCGTCCACCGAGAGCAGGCCCTTGGTCATGCGATCTCCAGATGCTTGAGGACGAAGGCCGCGATGCCGTCGCGGTCGTTGAGGTCGAGCACCGGCAGGCTCGTCGCCACGCGCGAATCGCTCGCCACGGCGACGATGTGCGGGTCGTTCGGATGCAGCAGCGGCTCGCCCGTCGCCGCGCGCCACACCTCCAGCTTCGGGATCGGCGCGAACTTGAAACCCTCGACGAGCACCAGGTCGCAGGGCGAAAGCCGCCGCAACTGCTCCTCGAACGGCGGCTCGGGCGCCCCGCGCAGCTCGTGCATCAGCACCCAGCGGCGCGAGGAGGTGACGAGGATTTCCGAGGCGCCGGCCTGCCGGTGGCGCCAGGAATCCTTGCCCGGCTGGTCCACGTCGAAGGTGTGGTGGGCGTGCTTGATGAGCGAGACGCGCAGGCCCCGCTCGACGAAGCGCGGGATGAGCGCCTCGATCAACGTCGTCTTGCCGCTGCCGGACCAGCCCGCGAACCCGAAGACTTTCATCGCAGCGCAGACTCTACCGCAGCCTCAGGCGGTCGCGCCCCCGCAGGAGCTGCCCGCGCCGGCGGTGCAGCCCAGACAATGCCCGTCGAAGCGGATGCGGCGGGCGAGCGCCTCGCCGAAGTCGAAATCGTGGATGCTGAGCGGCCGGCCGCCCGCGCCCACCGCGCCGAGCCCCGCCATCTGGTTGAAGTCGCAGTCGTAGATGCGTCCGTCCCAGCCGACGCTGAGCAGCGTGCGGCACATCACGCCCTCGGCCGCCGCCGGGTTGAAGGCGGCGAGGAGCTTTTCCATGTACGCCTCGTACTGGCCCGACTTGTCCAGATGGTGCCGGAAGCGGTTGATCGGCATGTTGGTGATCGTGTAGAGCTGGTTGAACACGATGCCGTGCTTGGCCAGCTCGCGCTTGTAGTCGGCTTCGAGGCTCGCCTGCGGCGCAGGCAGATACGGGCCCACCGGGTTGTAGACGAGATTGAGCACGAGGCCGCTCTCGGGCGCGCCGTAGCCGACGGCGTTGAGCCGGCGCAGCGCCTCGATGCTCCTGGCGAAGACGCCGGCGCCGCGCTGCGCGTCGGTGAAGTACTCCTGGTAATACGGCAGCGAGGAGACGACCTCGACGCGATGTCGCGCGAAGAACCCGGGCAGGTATTCCTTCGGCTCCCCGGTGCGCGGGTTGCCGTCGAACTGCACCGTCAGGTTGTGCCGCACGATCACGCGCTTGCCGAGCGCGGTCGCGCGCGCGACGAACGCGTCGAACCGCGGGTGCAGCTCGGGCGCCCCGCCGGTGATGTCCAGCGTCGCGATCTGCGGGTGCCGCGCGAGGATCGCCAGGCACTTCTCCATCGTCTCCGGCGCCATCATCTCGGTGCGCGCGGGCGACGCGTCCACGTGGCAGTGGCGGCACGCCTGGTTGCACAACCTCGTGATGTTGACCTGCAGCGTCTCGATGGCGATCGGCGGCAGCGCGATCCCGCGCGCGCGCAGGATCGCCTCGAAGTCGTACTTCGCGGCGGGTTGCGCCTCGCGCAGGACGGCGACGCGCTTCAAAGGACGAGCCGTTCGAGGTGGTTGTGCATCTGCACCGCGTGCGCGAGCGTGATCCCGGCCTGCATCGCGGCGGCGACGTGCACCGCCTCCATCATCTGCTCGGGGTTCGCCCCCGCCTCCAGGCATGCGGTCGTCCAGGCGTCAATGCAGTAGGGGCATTTCTGCGCGTGCGAGACCGCGAGCGCGATCAGCGCCTTCTCGCGGCGCGTGAGCGCGCCGTCCGCCGCGGTCGCCTCGTGGTAGTACTTGAAAAAGCCGTCGGCGAGCGGCCTGGCGTGCCGCCCGATCGAGCCGAATTTCTTCAGGTCCTCGGAATCATAGTAGTCGCTCATGCGGGCCTCGTCGGACATTTCGTCGAGTCGGGGTCGCGCAGCTTACACCATCGCGCGCGTCGCCCTCCGTCCCTCGGCTTTCACGGCACCACCGCAGGCGGTGTTTCAGCGTCCTGCGCCGGGAAAGAAAAGCTGCTCGCCGCCGACCCTGTAGGCGGCGATCGCCGCTTGCCCCTCGGCCGAGACGATCCAGTCAATGAACCGCTGGCCCCATTCCTTTTTCACGTGCGGGTGCCTCGCCGGATTGACGAGGATGACGCCGTACGGGTTGAAGAGGCGCGGATCGCCCTCGACCAGCACCGCCAGCTCGCCGCGATTCCGGAATGCAAGCCAGGTGCCGCGATCGGCGAGGAGGTACGCGTTCATGGCCGAAGCGGTGTTGAGCGCCGGTCCCATGCCCGATCCAGTCTCGCGGTACCAGGGGCCCTTCTCCGTCGCGATCTCGATGCCGGCATCACGCCAGATCTCCAGTTCCTTCAAGTGCGTGCCGCTGCGATCGGCGCGCGAGACGAACGCGGCCCGCGCCGCGCGGATCCTGCGGAACGCCTCGGCCGCGTCTCTCGTTCCCGCGACGCGCGCCGGATCGCTTCTCGGGCCGATGACCACGAAGTCGTTGTACATCACCGCATGGCGTCTCGCTCCCCAGCCCTCGGCGACGAACTTCTCCTCCAGCGCGGGCGCATGCACGAGCACCACGTCGGCGTCGCCCCGCCGCGCGAGATCGAGCGCCTGACCGGTGCCGAGCGCGACGACGTGCACCCGGATGCCGGTCTTTCTCTCGAAGAGCGGCAGCAGGTGGCGGAACAGCCCCGACTGCTCGGTCGAGGTGGTCGAGGCGACGGTGATGAACCTCTCCTCGCCGCCGGCTCCGGCCGGAACGACGGCGAGGAGCGCAAGCGCGATGCGTGCGATCAGAGCCATGGCAGCTCGCCCCTGAGGAACGCCGCCGCCTCCGGCGAGCGCGGACGGCGGAAGAATTCCTCGACCGGCGCGCGCTCGACGAGGCGCCCCTCGTGCAGATACAGCACCTCGTCGCCCAGGCGCCGCGCCTGCCCGAGATTGTGCGTGGACATGATGATCTTGGTACCGGCGGCGTCGAAGGCGCGGATCACCGTCTCGATCTCGCGCGTCGCGCCCGGATCGAGATTCGCGGTCGGCTCATCGAGAAAGAGCACCTCCGGGTGCAGCGCCCAGGCACGGGCGAGCGCCAGACGCTGCTGCTCGCCGCCCGAGAGCACGCGCGCCGGACGGCGCGCGACGCCGGCGAGTCCGACTTCGCGCAGCGCCTCCAGAGCGAGCGCCTCGCGCTCGGCGGCCGGCACACCCGCGAGCGCGAGCGCGTAGGTCACGTTGTGAAGCGCCGAACGGCGCAGCAGCACCGGCCGCTGGAAGACCATCGCCTGATGGCGCCGCGCCGCCGCGCCGTCGCGCCCGTTCCACGATATCTCGCCGCCGCTGGGCGCAAGAAGGCCGTGCATCAGGCGCATGAGCACGCTCTTGCCGGCGCCGTTGGCCCCGAGAATGATCGTCGCCGGCCCCGCCTCGATCCTCGCCGAGATCCCGGCGAGGATCGTGCGCCCGCCGGCGGCGAAGCTCACCCCGCGCAGCTCGAGCGGCAGAATGCGGCCGTCGTCCGCCATCAGCCGTAGCGCCGCTCGGCCGCTTCCTTGACGAGCTGCGCCGCGGCGTTGAACAGCGTCACCAGCGCGATGAGGATGAAGCCGAGCGCGAGCGCGAGCGCGAGATCGCCCTTGGAGGTTTCCAGCGCGATCGCGGTGGTCATCACGCGGGTGACGCCCTCGATGTTGCCGCCGACGATGATCACCGCGCCGACCTCCGAGAGCGCGCGCCCGAGCCCCGCGAGCACCGCCGTGACGAGCGAGAAGCGGATGTCCCAGACCAGGGTCAGCGCGGCGCGGGCGCCGCTCGCGCCGAGCGAGCGCAACTGTTCCTCGTACTCGCGCCATGCGTCCTCGACCGCCTGCCGGCAGAGCGCGGCGACGATCGGCAGCACGAGCAGCGTCTGGGCGATCACCATCGCCCCGGGTGTGAACAGCAGGCCCAGCTCGCCCAGGGGACCGGCGCGGGAAAGGAGCAGATATACGAGCAGTCCGACCACGACCGGGGGCAGGCCCATGAACGCGTTGACCAGCACGACGAGCGCACGCCGCCCGGGAAAACGCCCGACCGCGAGCAGCGCGCCGAGCGGCAGCGCGACCGCCGTCGCCACGCCGACCGCCGCAAGGCTCACCTGCAGGCTCAACGCCACGATCGCGGCGAGGGCCGGATCGGCGCCGGCGACGAGCGCGGCGGCCTCGCGCAGCGCGTCCGCGATCGCCGTCATGAATATGTTTTTACTTGCATAAAGTGCTTGGAAGCATCACTCTATGCGAAGCACCTTTTTGGGATAAATAGGCACGCATCTGCATATGGCCATCCGGCCGCAGGTCAGGATTCACTGGCTCGCCGGCGAGGCGCTCGCGCCGCCGCGCGGGGAGGCGCTGCTCGCGCTGCTCGCGGCGCTCGAGCGCGCGGCCTCCCTTGCCGAGGCCGCGCGCGCCGCCGGCGTTTCGTACCGTCATGCCTGGGGACTGCTCGGCGCCGGCGCACGCGCGTTCGGCGCGCCGCTCGCCGAGCTGCAGCGCGGGCGCGGCGCCCGGCTGACCGCGCTTGGCCGCAGGGTGCTCGAGGCCGACGCGCGCGTGAAGAGCGCGCTGGCGACGCCGCTGGAACACCTGCGCCGCGAGCTGAACGCGCTGTTCGAGACCGACGCCTCCGGGCGGCCGCCGCGCCTTGCCCTGTGCGCCAGTCACGACCTCGCGCTGCCGCTGCTCGCGCGCATCTGTGCGCCGCGGCTGCGCCTTGAGCTTTCGTTTCGCGGCGCGGAGGAGAGCCTCGCCGCGCTCGCGCGGGGCGAGTGCGACGGCGCCGGTTTTCACGTCGCCGACGCGCTTCCCCGCGCCGCCGCCGCGGCGGCGGCGCTCGGGCGCTGGCTGGACCCGCGCCGGCACCAGCTCGTTCATTTCGTGGCCCGCGAGCAGGGCATCATCGTGCGGCCGGGCGCGCGCGTGCGCGGCGTGCGCGATCTCGCGCGCCCCGGCATCCGGTTCTTCAACCGGCCGCAGGGCGGCTCGCAGGAGGACGTGGACCTCGCGGTCGCGGCCGCGGTCGCCGAGGGGCGCGCCGACGCCGGTTTCGGATTGCGCGCCGCGGCGGCGCGCCACGGTCTGGAGTTCGTGCCGCTCGCGATCGAGCGCTACTACCTGGCGATGCCCCGCAAAGGGCTGCGCGAACCACCTTTCCAGGCGCTGCTGCACGGGTTGCGCAGCGCCGAGTTCGCGGCGGCGGTGGCGCAACTGCCCGGCTATGACGCCGCCATGGCGGGCTCGCGCGAGACGCTGGGCGCGGCGCTCGCATGGCTGCACGGGCCGCGGGTCCGACGGGGGGGTTGACGGTGGTGCGCGGCCGGGCGCATTCTCCGAATCGCGCGGGGATCGCAGGCTCCCCGCCCCGGCCGCGACGCGGCCCAAGACGCCGGTGCGTCCAAGCTCTGCCGATCTCCTGAGGAGAGAGCCATGGACGCGCCGAGAATCCACCCCCTTTCCTTCGATCCCGCGCGGCTGCGCGGTCTTTCCGCACGCCTCGTCGAATCGCATCACCGCAACAACTACGCCGGCGCGGTGCGGCGCCTCGGCGCCATCCGCGCCGAGCTAGCCGCGCTCGACTGGACGGCGGCGCCCGCGTTCCGGGTGAACGGCCTCAAACGCGAGGAGCTGATCGCGGCCAATTCGATGACGCTGCACGAGCTGTATTTCGCGAGCCTCGGGGGCGACGGCGTGCTGCAGCCGGCAGGCGCGACCGCGGGCCTTGCGGTCGGCATCGCGCGCGACTTCGGCTCGATCGAGCGCTGGCGCGCCGAGTTCGCCGCGCTCGGCGCAGCGCTCGCCGGCGGCTCCGGCTGGGCGCTGATGTCGTGGTCGGCGCGCGAGAGCCGGCTCGTCATTCATTGGGCATCGGACCACGGACACCTCCTCGCCGGAGCGACCCCGATCCTTGCGCTGGACATGTACGAACACGCGTATCACCTGGATTTCGGCGCCGACGCTCGCTCCTACATCACCGCGTTCATGGGCAACGTGGACTGGGCGGCGGTGGCGGCGCGCTATGCTGCGGCCGTCGAGGTTTCCACCGCCGCGCTCGCCGCGACCGTCGCCAGGGTCGAAGCGGACCGCGCGACGAAGCGCGTGGATGTGCGGCGCCGCGGCGCCTTCGAGGCGGCCCCCGACATGATCGCGGGTGCCGTCTGGCGCGACCCCGAGCGCGTGGATGAATGGGCGGGCGAGTTCGCCGGCTCCGATGTGGTCGTTTACTGCGTGCACGGCCATGAGGTCGGGCGGTCCACCGTGGCGCGCCTGCGCGAGGCGGGCGTCAACGCGCGCTTCCTCGCGGGTGGAATCGAGGCATGGAAAATGGCCGGGCTGCCGACGCAACCGCGATGACGGCCGCGCAGGGACCCGCGGTCGGCTTCCGGGAAGCGTTCCGCTTCTGGCTGAAGCTCGGCTTCATCAGCTTCGGCGGCCCGACCGGGCAGATCGCGATCATGCACGCCGAGCTGGTCGAGCGACGGCGCTGGATCTCGGAAAGCCGGTTCCTGCACGCGCTCAACTACTGCATGCTGCTGCCCGGGCCCGAGGCGACGCAGCTTGCGACCTACATCGGCTGGCTGATGCACCGAACCTGGGGCGGAATCGCCGCCGGCGTGCTCTTCGTGCTGCCGTCGGTCGTCATGCTGATCGCGCTCGCGTGGATCTACCTCGCATGGGGAAACGCGCCGCTGGTCGCCGGAATCTTCTACGGCATCAAGCCGGCGGTGGTGGCGATCGTGCTCGCCGCGGCCTGGCGCATCGGCTCCAGGGCGCTCAGGCATCCGGCGCTGTGGGCGATGGCGGCGGCGGCATTCGTCGCCATCTTCGCCTTCGACGCGCCGTTTCCGGCGATCATCGTGGCCGCCGGACTCGCCGGCTATTTCGGCGGCCGGCTCGCGCCGCAGGTTTTCGCTTCCGGCTCGGCTCATGCGCCGGCGACTGCCGCAGGCGGCGCGGCGCTGATTGACGACGGCGCACCGGCCCCGGAGCACGCGCGCTTCACTTGGGCGCGTCTTGCGCGTGCGGTCGGCACGGGACTTGCGCTCTGGGCCGCGGCGATCGGCGGGCTCACGGCCGTCTTCGGCTGGGAGGGCACGCTCACGCAGATGGCGTGGTTCTTCACCAAGGCGGCGCTGGTCACCTTCGGCGGCGCCTACGCGGTGCTGCCCTACGTCTTCCAGGCCGCGGTGGAGGACTTCCGCTGGGTCACCGCCGCGCAGATGATGGACGGCCTCGCCCTCGGCGAGACGACACCCGGCCCGCTCATCATGATCGTGGCGTTCGTCGGCTTCGTCGGCGCGTGGGGCGCGCAGGTCTTCGGCCCGGAGGCGCCCGGGCTCGCCGGAATCGCGGGCGGCGTCGTCGCCGCCTTCTTCACGTTCCTGCCTTCCTTTGTCTTCATCTTCGCCGGCGCGCCGTTCGTCGAGACGACGCACGGCAACCTCAGGTTCAGCGCCCCGCTCACCGGCATCACCGCGGCGGTGGTCGGCGTGGTGGTGAACCTCGCGCTCTTCTTCGCCTGGCACGTGCTCTGGCCGCGCGGCTGGGAAGGCGGCTTCGAGCCGGTTTCCGCCGTGATCGGCGCCGCCGCGTTCGTCGCGCTCTTTCGTTACAAGGCGGGGATCATACCGGTGATCGGCGCCTGCGCGGCCGCCGGCCTCGTGGTCACGCTGCTCGCGGCTGGCTGACGGCGATGGCGGGCGTTCCCTCGCAGGCGGTGCGCGCGATCCTCGCCGCGCGGGCGATGCGCGACTTCGGCGACGGTTTCGTCGCCGTCATCCTGCCCGTCTATCTGACGGCGCTCGGAATGACGGCGTTCGAGGTGGGCCTGGTCGCGACGCTTGCGCTTCTCGGCTCGGCGCTGCTCACCCTCGCCATGGGCTGGCTCGGCGCGCGCCATGACCATCGCCGGCTGCTCGTCGCCGCCTCATTGCTCATGGTCGCGACCGGGCTCGCGTACGCCGCCGCGAGCACGGCGTGGGTGCTGTTCCTGGTCGCCTTCGTCGGCACGATCAATCCGGCCGGAGGCAGCGCCAGCCCGTTCGTCCCGATCGAGCACGCGGTGCTCGCGGGCGCGGTTCCGCCAGCCGGGCGCACCGGCGCCTTTGCGCGCTACAGCCTGACCGGCGCGCTGGCGGGCGCCCTCGGCTCGCTTTTCGCCGCCGCACCCGAATGGCTCGCGCCGCTCGGCATGCAGCGGCTGGACGCACTCGAGCTCCTCTTTGTCTGCTACGCGGCGCTGGGGGTTGCCGGGGCGCTCGTCTACCGCGGCGTTCCGTCCTCGCGCGAGCAGGCGCGGGAGCAGCCCGCCGCTCCGCTCGGCCCCTCGCGCCGCATCGTCTCGCGCCTGGCGGCGCTGTTCAGCCTGGACGCCTTCGCCGGCGGGTTCGCGGTGCAGTCGCTGCTGGCGCTGTGGCTGTTCGAGCGCTTCGAGCTCTCGCTCGCGGCCGCCAGCCAGTTCTTCTTCGCGAGCGGCCTGCTCGCGGCGACCTCGTTTCCGGTCGCCGCCTGGATTGGAGCGCGCGCAGGGCTCGTGAACACGATGGTCTTCACGCATATCCCGTCGAGCGCGTGCCTCATCGCCGCCGCGTTCGCCGGGTCGGTCGAGACGGCGCTTGCACTGCTGCTCATGCGCTCGTTCCTTGCCCAGATGGACGTGCCGGTGCGCTCGTCCTACGTGATGGCGGTGGTGACGCCGCCCGAGCGACCGGCGGCGGCCGGCGTGACCGCGGTGCCGCGCAGCCTCGCCGCCGCCGCCAGTCCCGCGCTCGCCGGCGCGCTCCTCTCGGCCGGGCTGCTCGCCTGGCCGCTCGTGCTCTGCGGCGCCCTCAAGATCGCCTATGACGTCATGCTGCTCGCCGCGTTCCGCGCATTGAAGCCGCCGGAGGAGCGGGCGCCGCAGTAGGTCTTGCGCGCGCGATCGCCACGCCGCTACTCTGCCTGCCTCACGCGCAACCGGACCGGGAGGAATCATGACGGGATACGTCATCGCCGAAATACACGTGAAGGACGCCGCGCTGTTCGAGGAATACCGCAAGCGCGTGCCGGACACCATCGCGCGCTACGGTGGCCGGTATCTGGTACGCGGAGGCGCGGTCGAGTCCACGGAAGGCGGCTGGGCGCCGAAGCGCCTGGTGGTGCTCGAATTCCCCTCGGTCGAGGACGCGCGCCGGTGGTATCACTCGCCGGAGTACGCGCCGCTGCTCGCGATGCGGCAGAAGGCGGCCGAGACGAAAGCGGTCATCGTCGAGGGCGTGCGGTAGAAAAAAAGGGCGCCTTGCGGCGCCCTGTCTCCCTCACCCTCCGGGTTGTTCGGTCAGCCGCGCCGGATCACCCCGCAGGCGATCCGCGCGCCGGCGTTGCCGGTCGGTTGCGTGCGGTAATCGTCGGGATCGGCGTGCACGATCAGGCCGCGGCCGACGATGCTAGCCGGGCCCGGCGTCACCGTGATCTGGTCGAGCTCCACCTCCAGGCCGCCGAAGCCGTTGGCGTCGGCCTTGAGCGCCGGCAGGTCGCCGGCATGCCGTTCCGCGCTGCTGAAATGCCCGTGCGGCCTGCCGAAGGGATTGAAGTGACCCTTCGTGCTCATGCCGTCGCCGGAGCTGCAGTCGCCCGCTTCGTGAATGTGGAATCCATGTTCGCGCCCGGGAACGAGGCCGCTCACCTTCGCCACCACCCGGACACGCCCGTCGAGCTGGTAGAAGTGCACGGTTCCGGAAGCCTTGTTGCCCTTGGTCGGCTCCAAGTGCGCGATCGCGCGCGGGGCATCCGGCGGCACGGTCTGGCAGGCTGCGAGAAGCGTCGCTGCAGAAACCGCGATCGCGGCGCGTCTCAGGGCCCGCACCGTTCTACTTCTTCGCCGCCTGGGCCTGCGGCGCAGGCTTGCTTTCCGCGGCCATGCCCTTGTTCTTCTTGTAGTTGGCGACCACCTTGTCCATCGCGCGGTTGAGCGCCTCCGCCTCCTTCGCCTTCTCGGCCGCGGCTTTCTCCGCCTCAGCCTTCTTCTGTTCCTCGCTCTTCGGCGGCGGCGGCGGCAGTTTCGCCTGCACCGCGGCGAGCGAGCCCAGAGTCAGCCCCGCCGCCAGCACCCACACCAGTCCCGATTGCCTGTTCACTTCGTCCTCCCGTGCGTACGGATTTCAGTGCGAAGCCTGCGGCACCGCGCCAGCCGCCGCGCTCGCCTTGCCCGATTTCACCTCTTCGTACCAGTAAAGGTGGTGCTCCTTCGCCCAGACCTCGTCCACGTAGCCGGTGCGCATGGACTGGTAGGCGCCTTCGACGCCGATCGTCCCCATGTAGATGTGTCCGAGCGAGGCGGCGATGACCAGCAGCGCCGCGACCGCGTGCACGACGTGCGCCTGCTGCATCGTGGTGCGCAGCTGCTCGAAGTTCGGGAACAGAAGGACGAGTCCCGAGACGCTGACGATCAGGCACAACACCACCACCCCCGCCCAGAACCACGCCTTCTCCCCGGCGTTGAAGCGGCCGGAGGGAATGTGCTCGCCGCGGAAGAAAAAGCCGATCACCTTTCCGAACCAGGCGAAGTCGTAGGCCTTCGGCAGGTTGTCCTTGACGTACATGACGATGAACACGAGAAGGCTCACGATGAACAGCGGCGCGACGAAGTTGTGCAGGTTCTTCGCCAGCGAGCTGAGCCAGGCGAACAGCGTGTAGCCGATCACCGGCAGGAGCACGTGTTTGCCGAACAGCAGGATGAGCCCGGTGACGCCCAGCACCACGAACGAGATTCCCATCGTCCAGTGGGCCCAGCGCTCGGCGGGCGTGAAGCGCTCGATCAGGCGACCGGTCGGCTTCTCGTGCAGGCGGATCGGCCCCTTCGCGAAATAGAGGGCGGCGATCGCGAGCGTGACGAGGACGAGCAGCCAACCGCCCCAGAAGGTGAGCGGGCCGTTGCGGAACTGGCGCCAGGCCTCGCCCGCGGTGGAGAACTTGTCCTGGCCGACGAAGCGCGCCTGCGGCTGGATCAGCACGCCTGCTTCGCGCCCCGGGAGACTGGTGTAGTTCGGCTGGCCCGACCTCACCTCGCTCCAAACCGGCTGGTTGTTGCCCGGCTGCACCCGCGCCCGCTCGCGCTGCTCCTTCGCCAGCGGGTCCTCGGCCGGCGCGACCGGCGCCGCGCCTTGCGCAAATGCCGCCGTCGCGCACAGCGCAAGCGCCGCGGCAACACAGATCCTGCTCGTCCTCGCCATTTCCGGTCTCTCCTGATTCGTCCGCGTCAGGCGGCCGGCAGGCCCGCTCCGACGCGCGGCCCCGGGCCGTGCCTTCGCTTTCCGGCCCGGGGCTACTGGTAGATCCGCTTGTCCTCGTGCTGCGCGAGCTGGCGCGTCTTGATCTGCGTCTCCCAGCTTGCCCGGTCGCCCCGGGTCCACCTTGCGCTTTCGTGCGCGAGCGGTTCGTTCGCCCAAGGCGGGGTGTCCGGCTTGCCCTGGTACTTGCCGGCCTTCGGCGGCGCGATCGTCTGCTCGACCTCCATGCAGCCGACGAGCCCGATCGCCGCCGCCAGCGCGATGGC
>Ga0073934_10007128_pt1 | contig 15800 bp, 13 predicted proteins | sample LarsenN4metaG_FD_76834 | JGI IMG/M metagenome (GOLD analysis project Ga0073934, IMG submission 76834) | Hot spring sediment bacterial and archeal communities from British Columbia, Canada, to study Microbial Dark Matter (Phase II) - Larsen... ...
AGGCGGGGCTCAGCGCCGGCAGGAGCGCGATGGCCTCGGGCCCGATCGCGGGGCCCTGGGCCAGCAGCACGGCGCGGTGCATGGTGTTCTCCAGCTCGCGCACGTTGCCGGGCCAGGCGTGGCCCAGCAGGGCGGCGCGCGCGTCGGCGTCCAGCGCGCGTGGCGGCACGCCGTTCAGCTCGGCGTACTTGCGGATGAAGTGCTCGCACAAGGCCAGCACGTCGGCGGGCCGCGCGCGCAGGGGCGGGATCGCCAGATGCATGACGTTGAGGCGGAAGTAGAGGTCCTCGCGGAAGCGGCCCTGCGTCACCTCGCGCGCCAGGTCGCGGTTGGACGTGGCGATCACGCGGATGTCGACCTTGACCGGCTTGCCGCCGCCCACGCGGTCGATCTCGCGCTCCTGGATGGCGCGCAGCAGCTTGGCCTGCAGGCGCAGGTCCATCTCGCTGATCTCGTCCAGCAGCAGCGTACCCTGGTTGGCCTCCTCGAACTTGCCCACCCGGCGGGCCACGGCGCCGGTGAAGGCGCCCTTCTCGTGGCCGAACAGCTCGCTTTCCAGCAGGTTCTCGGGGATCGCGGCGCAGTTGACCGAAATGAAGGGCCCGTCGGCGCGCCGGCTCTTGGCGTGAAGGAAGCGGGCCAGCAGCTCCTTGCCGGTGCCGGACTCGCCGGTCACCAGCACGCTCGCCTCCGAAGGCGCGATCTGCTCGGCCAGCTTCAGCAGCGCGGCCATCGAGGGATCGCGGTGGACGATGGCGCGCGGCTCGTCGGTGACGGCGGCCAGCACGGCGGCGATCAGCTCGGGGTCGGGGGGCAGGGGTACGTATTCCTTGGCGCCCGCCTTGATGGCCCGCACGGCCGCTGCGGCGTCCTGCTCGACGCCGCAGGCCACGACGGGAACGTGGATGTGCTCGGCGGCCAGGCCCTCGATCAGGGCGGCGATGTCCAGCCGCACGTCGGCCATGACGAGGTCGGCACCCCGCCCGGCGCGCAGCGCGTCCATCGCCTCCTCGATGGTGGGGGCGTGGGCCACGCGCGCGCCGCGCTCGATGGCGATGCGCGTCGCCGAGGCATAGTGCCCGCCCAGCGGGCCGATGATGAGCAGACGCATCCCTTCCCCCTAATCGAAGTACCGTACGCGGCTTGCCGGCGGCAGCAGCGCGTTGACCAAGGCTTCCAGCCGGCGCGGGTTCTCCTGCCGGCCGATCGACAGCACGCCGGCCAGGTGCACGGCGTCCACCAGCGCGTCGTGCTCGGCGTTGCGGTCCAGCTTGGCCGCGAGCGGCAGCAGGACCATGTGCGCCAGGACGGCGCCGTAGAGCGTGGTGAGGAGCGCCACGGCCATGGCCGGGCCGATGGCGGAAAGGTCGTCCAGGCGGCCCAGCATCTGGACCAGGCCGACCAGGGTGCCGATCAGGCCCATGGCGGGGGCCACCTCGGCCGCCTTGCGCAGCACGTCGGCGGCGGTGCGCTGGCGCGCGGCCTGGGCCGCGGCCTCGGCGGCCAGCGTGCGCTCGATCTCCTCGGGCGTGGCGCCGTCGGCGGCCAGTGCAAGGCCGGTGCGCAGCAGCGGCTCGGCGGCGGAGCGCGCGACTTCGGCATGGGCGGCCAGCGGGCCCTTCCTGCGGTTGCGCTCGGCCAGGCCCAGTACGCGCCGGGCGGCGGCCTGGGCGTCGATCGGACGGCGCACCAGGGTGCGCAGGATCGTGGCGGGCAGGGCGGCGACCTCGCCCACGCGGAAGCTCATGGTGGTGACCGCCAGTGTCCCGCCCAGCACCAGCAGCAGGGATGGCGCGTTGAGGAAGCCCTCGGCGGCCCCGCCCATCGCCACGGCCGCGCCCACGCACGCCGCCCCGGCCGCCAGCCCGATCAGGGGGGCCGCGTCGGCCGCCGGCGCCTGGCGCGTGCGGGGCCCGGCCCGGCCGGGCGCGGTGCGGGCGACGTCGGTCAATTGCCGCCCTTCACGATCTCGGTCATGGTCACGCCGAGGCGGTCCTCCACGACCACGACCTCGCCCCGCGCGACGAGGCGGTTGTTCACGTAGATGTCGATGGCCTCGCCCACCTTGCGGTCGAGCTCCACCACCGCGCCGCGGCCCAGCTTCAGGAGCTGCGACACCTGCATGGTGGCGCGGCCCAGCACGGCCGAGACCTGCACCGGGATGTCGAACACGGCCTCCAGGTCGGTGGCGGCGCGCGCCACCTCCTCGCCGTCCTCGGCGGCCAGCCGCGCACGCGGGCCGTTGGCGGCCTCGGCGTCGCCCAGCTCCAGAAGGCCCAGGTTGCCGCCCTCGGCGCCGGGCCGTGTCGGATCGTTGGTCATCGTGCGTCCCCGCTCGTGGTGATCGTTGCGTTGTCGGTGGCAGGATCGGCGGTCAGGCGCGCCACCAGCGCGTCGATGTCGGACCACACCTCGTCGCAGGCGCGCTCGGCCCCGCCGTCGGCCCACTCCACGCGGCAGTCCGCGCCCTTCAGCGCCTCGTCGCCCACCAGGACGACGCGCCCGGCAAAGCCGGACTGGGCGGCTACCTGGTCGATGCGCGATGCGACGCGATCGAACAGGGCGGCGGGCAGGCGCACCACCGCCCGCGGCTCGCCCATGAGCCGCGCCAGGCATGATCCGACAAAGGATTCGATCTCGGCCTCGGGCGCGCGCTCCAGCAGGGCGCCGGCGAGCTTGCGGGCGATGCCCAACGCCAGCCGCGCGGCCAGCGCGCAAGCCGCGTTCTCGGCGGCCTGGTTGGCCTGTGCGGCCAGTTTCAGCGCCTGGGCCAGGGCGGCCAGAGCCTCGGACTCCTTGCGTTCGGTCGAGGCGCGCTCGCGCTGCGCGCCCTCCTTGAAGGCGGCTTCCCAGACCTCGGCGCGGATCTGCTCGACCTGCTGGCGGTCGAACAGCTCGGCGCGCCCCTGCGAGCCCGGCGGGGCCTCGAAGCGGGTGGCGAAGGCGAACTTCACGGGCTGGACCACGGCGGCGCTCCTAGTAGACCAGCTCGTCGTCGTCCTTGGCGTCGGCGATCACGATCTCGCCCTTTGCGGCCAGCTGCTTGGCCGTGACGATGATCGTCTGCTGGGCCTCGTCGACTTCGCGCAGGCGCACGGGACCCATCGATTCCATGTCCTCGCGCAGGATCTTGCCGGCGCGCTCGGACATGTTGGTGAAGAACAGGTTGCGGATGGTTTCGGAGGCTCCCTTCAGGGCCACCGCCAGCTTGTGCTTGTCGATGTTGCGGATCAGCGTCTGGACGCCGGTGGCGTCCAGCTTCGCCAGATCCTCGAAGGTGAACATCAGCGCGCGGATGCGCTCGGCCGCCTCGCGGTTGCCGGACTCCAGCGAGGTCAGGAAGCGCTCCTCGGTGGCGCGGTCGAAGCTGTTGAAGATTTCGGCCATGATCTCGTGGCTGTCGCGCCGGTTGGTGCGGGCGAGGTTGCTCATGAACTCGCTGCGCAGCGTCTTCTCGACGCTCTCCAGCACCTCCTTCTGCACCGGCTCCATCGACAGCATGCGGTTGACCACCTCCATCGCCTGGTCCTCGGGCAGGACGGCCAGCACGCGGGCGGCATGCTCCGGCTTGATCTTGGACAGCACCACCGCCTGCGTCTGGGGGTGCTCGTTCTTGAGGTAGCTGGCCAGCAGCACCTCGTTGACGTTGCCCAGCTTGTCCCACATGGTGCGGCCGGCCGGCCCGCGGATCTCCTCCATGATCGAGGCGACGCGGTCGGTGCCAACCGTCTTGCCCAGCAGGCGCTCTACCGTCTCGTAGGAGCCCACCAGCGAGCCCGACGACGACATCTGGTCGGCGAACTCGACGAACAGCTTCTCCACGGCATCCGCGGTCACGCGGCCCAGCGAGGACATCTTCTGGCTGAGCTCGCGGATCTCGTCCTCCTGCATCTTCGCCAGCAGCCGGCCGGCGCGCTCCTCGCCCAGCGACAGCAGGAAGATGGCGGCGCGCTCCGCTCCCCTCGGCGACTTCCCGTCGCGCTTCAAGACGACCGACGCCACGCTCTAGGCCTCCTCGTACATCCAGTTGCGGATGATGTTCAGGGTCTCGTCAGGGTGCTTGTCGACGATCTCGCCGACCTTGGTGATGGCGGATTCGCGCACGCGGCCGTCGACGCGCTCCACGTCGATCATGGCCTCGGGCTGGGTGGGCTGGGCGGGCGCGGCGGCGGCCGGGGGCAGGGCGGTGGCGGGCGCCTGCCCAGGCGCGAGCTGGGCCACCGCGGCCCCGCCGGAACCGGCGGCAGCGCCCGCCGCGGCCGGTGCCGCGCGGAAGGCGTGGGACATCAGCGGGCGCAGCACCAGAAGGCTGATGAGCAGGGCCACCACGATCATGGCCGCCATCTCGCCGATCCGCATGAAGTCGCTCTTCACCAGGCCCAGGGGCGGCCCGGCGTCCTCGGCCAGCTCCTCGGCCGGCTCGTGGGTGAAGGGCATGTTGACGACCTCGACCGTGTCGCCGCGCTCCGCGTCGAAGCCCACGGCGGAGCGCACCAGGGCGGCGATCTGCTCGATCTCCTCCGGGCTGCGCGGCTGGTAGGTCTGCGTGCCGTCCGCGGCCGCGGTGGTGACGCCATCCACCAGGACCGCCACCGACAGGCGCTTGATGCTGCCCGCCTCGGTCACATGGTTGCGGACGGTCTTGCTGATCTCGTAGTTGACCGTCTCCTCGGTCCGGTTGGAGGTCTTGGAGGCTCCGGCCCCACCAGCCGCAGGGGCAGCGGCCTCGGGCAGCTCGTTCTGCACGCTCACGCCCGCGGCGGCGCCACCCTCGCTGCTCGAGGAGCCGTCCTCCACCGTCTGCGTGGAACGGATCACCTGCCCGTCGGGGTCGTACTCCTCCGAGCTCGTCGTGATCCGGTCGAAGTCGATCTCGGCACTCACCTGGGCGCGCACCTTGCCGACACCCAGCGACTGGGCCAGGAGATCCTCGACCTGCTGCTTCAGGCGGCCCTCCAGGGCGGCGCGGTAGTCCTCGCCGGCCGCGGCGACGGCGCCGGCCACGTCGTCGCCGTCGCCGCGGGCCAGCAGCGTGCCCTTGTCGTCCACGATCGAGACGCGCTCGGTGCTGAGACCCGGCACGGCCGCGGCCACCACCTGGCGGATCGCGGCCACCTGGCCCGCGGACAGGCGGTTGCCGCCCCGCACCTTGACGATGATCGACGCCGTGGGCTCCTGCCGGTCCTGCGAGAACAGCTCGCGCTTGGGCATGACCAGGTGGACGCGCGCCGCCTGCACCAGGCTGAAGGTGCGGATCGTGCGGGCGAGCTCGCCTTCCAGCGCGCGGACCAGGTTGACGTCCATCATGGCCCGGCCGCCGGACAGCGCATCCGTCTTGTCGAAGATCTCGTAGCCGATCGAGCCGCCGCTGGGCAGGCCGTCCTCGGCCAGCGCCATGCGCATGCGCAGCGCCACGTCGGCCGGCACCAGGATCTGCGTGCCGTCGCCGGTGAGCGTGTAGGGTACGCCCATGCCTTCCAGCCGGCTGGCGATCTCGCTGGCCTCGGTCAGGTCCAGCTCGCCGTACAGCAGCGTCATGTCGGGCTGCGTGAAGCGCGCCGTGAAGGCGTAGAGCAGGCCGATCACCGCCGCGGTCACCGCGACGACCACCGCCAGCTTGACAGGGCCCAGCGTCCTGAGCGTGCCGAGAAGGTTGTCCACTGCCGCGCGTCCCCCTGGGGTGCATCGGCCGTGATGGCCGTCCCCGGGAAGGACGCTAGTGGTGCGGCGGTGAACGAGCGGTTAAAGCTGCGGCAGAATCTGCCGGGTCGTGGGCAAGCCCTGCCGGGCGGCCTACCAGGCCGTGTCGTTGGCCGGGCCGGCGGCGAGCGCGCGGTCGCCGGTGTCGCCCGCGGCGGCGCCCTGCGGCTGCATGCGCGAGCGGTATTCCTGGATGCGCGTCGTGCGCAGGCCGCGCAGCCCGTGGCTCTCCAGCGCCCGCTGCCACGCGGCGAACTCCTCCTGCGAGAGCATGTAGCGCTCGCAGGCCTGCTCGAGGGTGAGCCGGCCTTCGGCCACGGCGGCGACCACCGCGGCCTTGCGCCGCACCACCCAGCGGGTGGTGTTGGGCGGCGGGAGGTCGCTCAGATCGGTGGCCACGGGCGCGGACTGCCCTTGCGGGAGGCCGTGGGGGGTGCTGGTCATTTACTGCGACCTGTTGTTCGGTGCCGACGTTGGGTGGATCGTAGCGATCTCCCCTTAAATTTCGGTTGCCCGGGGTGGTTAAGCGGCCCGGCGGAGAATGGCTCCGCCGGGCCGTTTCCCGGTTAACGCCGCGCCTATCGCCGCAGGCGGATCAGTTCGTCCAGCATGTCGTCCACGGTCGTGATGACGCGCGAGCTGGCCGAGAAGGCGCGCTGCGCCACGATCATGTCCGAGAACTCCTTGGCCAGATCGACGTTGGCGGCTTCCAGCGCGGCCGGCGTGATCGTGCCCGCGCCGCCCGAGCCCGCCTCGCGCAGGTTGAACTCGCCCGAGGCATCGGTCTGCGCGAAGGCGTTGCCGTCGCGCGCCTGCAGCTGGCTGGGATCGGCGAAGGTGGCGATCGGCAGCTTGTACAGCCGGCGCGTCTGGCCGTTGTTGAACGAGGCGATCACGAAGCCTTCCTCGTCGATCGACACGCCGTTCAGCTGGCCGACCTCGGAGCCGTTCTGGTTGAGGAAGGCGACGTTGAAGTCGGAGTCGAACTGCGAGAGGCCGTCCGAGAAGCCCTCGGTGCCGAAGTCGAACGTGATCTCGCTGGGCACCGCGCCGTTGGTCCAGTTGATCTCGATCTCCTGCGACAGCGCGCTCGAGATGCTCTCGAGCGAGGCGTCGCCGTCGAAGGCGATCGTGCCGGTGGCGATCTGCCCGTCGACCAGGGGCGAGGCGACCGTCACGTCGTCGGCGTTGGCGGCATAGACCTCCACGGCCCAGGTGTTGACGCCGACCTTCAGGAAGTTGAAGGCGATGTCGTGCCCGCCGCCCTGGGCGTCGAAGACGCGCACCGAGCGGCTGAACTGCGGCGTCACCGCGCCCGATGCCATGTTCAGCGAACTGACCGTGGGATCGTAGGTCTTGGTCACCGAGATGGGCGCCGAGCCGAAGACCGTGGTCACCGCGGTGCCGCCGCCCACGTTGGCGATGGTCAGGTCCTGGCGCGGATCCACGCCGCTGACCGTGAGCTGGGCATCCGCGGCGGCGCCGCTGATCGTCGCTGTGAAGTCGCCCGAGGCGTTGATGAGGTCGGCCAGCTGCTGCAGCGTCGAGAACTCGCCCGCGCCCGGCGTGGGATCGAAGGTCACCGTCAGGCTGTCGGTGCCCGAGGTGAAGACCATCTGGTGGCCGGCGGTCAGGCTGAGCGTCTGGCTCGCCGTCACGCCCAGCGCCACGCTCGTGCGGGCGGGGCCGGCGAGCGTGGCCTGGGTGGCGCGCAGGTTGGCGCCGATGGCGACCTCGGTGGTGGCCGAGGCCACGCCGTTGATCGCCTGGATGTTCACCGTGGACAGGCTGCCCAGGTCGGCGGAGGACGTCGTGTTCGTGATGTTGCCGATCTCGCCCGGCAGGCGGCCCGCCGCGTCCAGCGCCCAGCCCTGCAGGAAGTAGCCCTGCGAGTTGACGAGGTTGCCGAGGTTGTCGGAGCGGAACGAGCCGGCGCGGGTGAACAGCGCCTCGTTGCTGTCCGAGGCGGGACGCACGACGAAGAAGCCGTTGCCCGAGATCGCCACGTCCAGCGGCGAGGCCGAGCTCTGGATCAGGCCCTGCTGGCTGACCAGGCGGAAGGGCGTGGAGCGCACGCCGCCCGGCGAGAACACGTCGGCCCCGCCGCTGCCCGTGACGAGGGTCTCGAAGCGTGCCGTGGTGGCCTTGTAGCCGATCGTGTTCACGTTCGAGACGTTGTCCGAGATCATGGCCATCGCCTGGCTCTGCGCGGCCAGGCCCGACACGCCGGAAAAGAGCGAACCGAAGAGACTCATGTGCGTCAGACCTCCTTAGTCTGGTCGTGCGCCTGCCTGGCGCGGCGCCCTGGTCCGGGCTGTGATTAGGGTTCCTGTTCGAGCTGCGGGAGCTCGCTCGGATCGAGCACCGCGAGGATGCTCGAGAGCGGCAGCTTGTTGCCGTCGACGTCCAGCACCATGCCGTCGGCGCCCTGGTCGACGGCGATCACCTTGCCCACGAAGGTGGTAGTCACGGGGATGGTGGCGCCGGCGCGATCCTTCGCCTTGAAGCTGACGGTGTAGTCGCCCACCGGTTGGACGATGCCGTTGTTGTCGCGGCCGTTCCACACGAAGACGTGGCGGCCGGGCTCGTTGCTGACCTGGCCGGTGTAGACGATGTCGCCCTTGGCGTTCTTGACCGTGACGACGTTGGATTGCGCCTTGGCGGCCAGGTCGTAGGTGAAGGTGGCCTGGCCGTCGCGCAGCACCGCCGTGTCGCCCTCGGCCTCCACCACCCGTCCCAGATAGGCCACCGCGTTGGCCCCCTGGTTGGCGGACAGCAGGTCGATCAGGGTGTCCAGCTTCTGGTTGCCGTTGATGCTCTGCTCCACCTCGGTGAAGCTCACGAGCTGCTGGACGAACTCGGTGGAATCGAGCGGCGAGAGCGGATCCTGGTGCTGCAGCTGCGTGGTCAGCAGCGTCAGGAACGTGTCGAAGTTGGTGGCCAGCTGCTGCCGCGTGCCGGCGGTAGAGCCGCTGCTGCTGCCGGTGATGGGATCGACGGCCATCGGCTTCGTTCCCTAGGCGTGAATGTCGACGACGCGGCTGGCGTCGCGGCGGGGCTGCGGCGCCGTTTCGCCGGCCTCGCCGGCCCGGCGGGGGTCAGGCGATTCCGCCTGCTGCGGCGCGTGCCTGCCCTGGTCCTGGGCGAAGGCGAAGCCCGCCTGCCCGTTGCCCTGGCGCAGGCTCAGCGACACGTCGCCCGCCTCGGTGCGGAAGCCGGCCTGCTCGAAGGCGCGCTCCAGCCCGCGCGACTCCTGGTGGAACAGGTCCAGCGTCTCGGGCCGGTCGACCGCGATCGCGGCGCTGACGCGGCCGTCGTCGTGCAGGCGCAGGGTCACGTCGACGTGGCCCAGGTTCTCGGGCCACAGCTGCACGCGGATGCGGTCGCTGCCGCCATCCAGGGCGCGGCGCACGGCCACGGTCACCTGGTCGACGGCCGCGTGGGGCAGGGCGCGTGCGGTCGTCGCGCCGGGCAGCGGTTCGGCCGCCGCACGGATGGCGGCGGCGGGCGCCGCGGGCAGGGCTGTGGCCTGTGGCGCCGCGACGTCGGCCTGGACGACGGCCTGCGCTGTCTCCGGCGCGTTGGCCTCGGCGGCCTTTGCCGGGTGCGCGGTGCCGGCGGCCGGGGCGGCGGAAGGAGCATTCGAAGCGGGGGCGAAGGCCGTGGCGGTGTGCCCGCCCGCGGTCGGCGCTGGGACGGCAGCGCCCTCGGCCATCGCCGGCACAGCGGCCGCCCTCGCGGCCAATGCCTGCGGCGCGGCGGTGGTGCCTGCCGGCTGCACCGGGGCATCGTCGTTGGCGGCCTGGGCCAGCAGCATCGTGCTGAACCCGGCGCTGGGCCGTGCGGCGCGAGCGGGAACCTCGGCCGGCTCGGCCATGACCGGTGCGCCGTGGCGCACGCGCTGCGCGACCGGTGCGGCGGGCAGCACGATGGCCTCCGTTGCATCGTTGGCGGGCGCCGCGAGAGTGGCCGTTGCGGGTGCCGCATCGCTGCCGCGCACGGCGGCCAGCGCCTGCAGCGCCAGGACCAGCGGCGGGTTGTCCCCGACAGGGGCCTCGGCCGCCGGCGCCGTCAGAGGCGCCGCCGCCGGCAAGGGTTCCGCGGATGCCGGGGACGTGGCGTGGGCCGGCGCGGCTGTGGCCGCGGCCTGCGCGGGTTCGCCTGCGGCCCCGGCAACGGGAGCCGCGGGAACGATCTGGGGCGCCGAAGCCGCGGCCTCGGGCTGTGCCGCATCGCCAAGCGTTCCCGTCGGCATGGGCATGGCAGGCGCTTCCCCGACCGGCTGCATCGGCGCGGCGGCAGCGGGCGCGGTGGCGGTGGCGGCCGTCGGGGCGGCCGCAGCGCGGTCCCCCGGCTGAACCGGGGCTGGAAGGGCGACGGTCAGCGGCAGGGCCAGCAGCCCTTCGGCGGCTGCCTCGGCCGGACCGCATTCGGCCGGGTCGGCCGCCTGCATCGCGTCGGGCGGTGCGCCGCGGGCATCGTCGGTGCCGGAGCCTTCCCCAGGCACAAGGGAGGGGGAGAGAGGCGCAATTCCCGCAGGCCCTTCCTCCGATGCGAGGCCGGCCAGCAGGGAGTCGAAGGAACCGGACCCGCCGCCGGCCATGCCGGCCTCCTGGCCCTCCGCGCCCAGGTCGGCTTGGCCGGGCAGCAGGATTCCCATCAAGAATGCGGCAGCGGAAACGTGCGGGGTCATACGGCCGTCCTGGCAGAGTGTCGGGCGGTCCATAGCAACCGCCCTGCCAGAACGCGCGCAGCGTCCTAACGCCGTGATATCACTAAACGATCACGATGAGAGCGACCCCCAGGGCAGGCCGCCGCCGGCGGCTTCGCCCCGGCAGGACCGGCCCTTCCCGGCAGGACGTGCCTAGCGGCGTCAGGCGCCGATGGCCTCGCGGATCTTCTGCTGGAAGAAGCCGACGACGTGCTCGCTGGCGCCGTGCCGCTCGTCGTTGACCATGATGCGGCCGCGGTCGTAGCCGCGCGAGGCCAGCCCGCGCTGCACGGATTCGCAGATGCCCTTGTCCTCGATCCACAGGACCTCGGCGCCATAGCGGTTGCGCGCCACGTCCGAGGCGGTCGGCGTGCCGGGCAGCTCCAGCCGGTCGCCGCGCGCCCGCGTCGTGGTGGCCGTCACGGGCTCGAAGCAGAAGGCGCCGAAGTTGTGCGACCCCGGCATGAAGCCGAACGTCATGTTCGGCCAGATGTGCCAGAAGACCACGTGCCGCACGGCGGAATCGGCCGGATAGGCATAGGCCGCGTTGGCGGGCTTCGTGGCGCGCGCCGTGTGCGTCGTGTGCATCGCGTGCGTGGTGATGCGGTAGGTGTCCAGGTCCACCAGGTCGACGAAGGCCGGGTGCGAGGGCGTGCAGTGCAGGCACTCGGTGCAGTTCTCCAGCAGCACCTTCCAGTTGCACTTCAGGATGTCGCCGTTGCGGTCCTCCTCGGCGGCGGCCTCGACCGGCACCAGGGTGTCAAGCCACGGCGCCTCGCGCCGCATCTCGTCGGCCAGGCCCTCCATCTGCCGCGCGAAGGGCTGCGCCCCGGCGTCCAGGTTGACCATGACGAAGCAGAGGAACTCCTCCACCGCCACCGGCTTCAGCGAGAACTGGGCGTGATCGAAGCCGGGGAGCTTCTCGGCCCCGCGGGCCGTGCGCAGCCGGCCGTCCAGCCCATAGGCCCAGGCGTGGTAGGGGCAGGTCACGACGGGTGTGCAGCCGCGCCCCTCCAGCAGCCGGTGCGCGCGGTGCTGGCAGACGTTGTGGAAGCCCCGCAGCACGCCGTCCAGCCCGCGCAGGACGATCACGCTCTGGTCCAGCATGTCGAAGACCAGGTAACTGCCCGGCGCCTTCAGCCGGCTGGCGTGGCCGGCGTAGAGCCACGAGCGGTAGAAGATCGCCTCCTTCTCGCGCTGCAGGATCGCGGGGTCGGTGTAGAAGCTCGAGGGCAGGGTCCAGAGCGGACCGGCCTCCTCGCGTCGCGGCATGCCCATGGGCGCTCCGGCTCGGCGGCGGTTGCGAACTGGGCGCATCATACAACGCCCGCCGGTGCCGGCCCGAGTGTGCCTTCCGGGTGCCCCGAAAGGTGGGCACAATGACGCGGCCCGCGCCAGACGGGACCGCCAAGCAACGACAGGGAGAGACCGATGGCCAAGTACATCATGCTGATCAATTGGACCGACCAGGGCATCCGGACCGTCAAGGATTCGCCCAAGCGCGCGGACGCGGCGCGCGAGGTCGCCAGGAAGTGCGGCTGCGAGTTGCGCAAGCTCTACATGACGATCGGCACCTACGACCTCGTCGCGGTGCTCGAGGGGCCGAACGACGAGGCCATCGCGCGCTTCGCCCTCACCGTGGCCGCCGGCGGCAATGTCCGCACGCAGACCCTCAAGGCGTTCTCCGAGGACAGCTACCGCAAGATCGTCGGCAGTCTGTGACGGCCCCGGCGCCGGCGGCCACGGCGGCCGGCCCTTGCCCGCGGTTGTTGAGGTCCTGATCCGGCCCTAGACTTCCGCGTCCTGCCGCGGGGGCGCCGCCATGACGGTGATGGGTGGGGCTCGACGGCTGGCAGCGATCCTGTCGGCCGATGTAGAGGGCTTCAGCCGCCTCATGGAGGCGGACGAGGCGGGCACGCTCGCCTTGCTCACCGCCTCGCGCGCCGTTATCGACGCCGAAGTGGCCCGGCACGAGGGCCGCGTGGCGGGCCAGGCCGGCGACAGCGTGCTGGCCGAGTTCGCCAGCGCCGTGCAGGCGGTGGCCTGCGCCGTCGCCGTCCAGCAGGCGCTGGGTGCGCGCAATGCCGCCCTGCCGCCCGCCCGCCGCATGGCCTACCGCATCGGCGTGAACCTGGGCGACGTGGTGCCCGAGGGCGGCACGATCTACGGCGACGGCGTCAACATCGCCGCCCGCCTGGAACGCCTGGCCGAGCCCGGGGGCATCGTGGTGGCCCGCAGCATCCACGACCAGGTGAAGGGCAAGCTGCCGCTCGCCTTCGCCTACCTGGGCGAGCAGCAGGTCAAGAACATTGCCGAGCCGGTGCGGGCGTACAGGGTGGAGATGCGCTCCGCCTCCTCCAGTGCTGGCGAGTCCGCACCGCCGCCGCCCGCGCCCAATCGCCCCTGCATCGCCGTCTTGCCCTTCAACAACATGTCCGGCGACCCGGAGCAGGATTACTTCTCCGACGGCATCACCGAGGACATCATCACCGAGCTCGCGCGCTTCAGGAGCCTGCTCGTCATCGCGCGCAACTCGACCTTCGCGTTCCGTGGCCAATCGGTCGACGTAAAGGAAGTTGGACGCAAGCTCGGAGCTGCCTACATAGTCGAAGGCAGCGTCCGCAAGGCGGGCAGCCGCGTTCGTATCACCGCCCAGCTGATCGAGGCCGACACGGGGAATCACATTTGGGCCGAGCGCTACGACCGTGGCCTCGAAGACATCTTCGCCGTTCAGGACGAAGTTGTGCGTGCGATCGTAGCTGCCATCCCGGGTCAGCTAGAGCGGCGAGGTCTTGAGACCATACGCGGTAAACGGCCGGAGAATCGGTCCGTCCATGACCTGCTCTTGCGCGCGCGCTGGCTCATGTGGCGCACGTCGATTGACTTCGACGAGGTCGTCAAACTCTACAATGCAGCACTGTCGATAGATCCTGATTGCGTCGGGGCACACGTGGGCTTGGCGCAGACCTATGGCTACGGGATTTATCTGTCTGGCGTGTCTCGCGCCGAGGCGCTTGCGAAATGCAGGCACCACACCGAGCGGGCACTTGCAATTGATGACGGCGACGCATCGACCCACGCAACTGCCGCCTTTTCATACATTCTGTGCGGCGAGCACGACCTGGCAAGGATCCACTCAGAGCAAGCGCTCGCCATGAACCCGAACGACGTCTACGTCGTTTGTACACGTGGCGTCGTTCTTGGTTATTGCGGCGATCCAGACTCTGCCTTCCAGATGATTCAGCGATCAGGACAGCTGCAGCCCTTCACCCCAGATGACTTCCGTTGGGAGGCTCTTTTCGACGCTTGCTACATGATGAGAGATTTTATCAAGGCAGCCGATGCCTTTCAGAAGATGCGAGCGCCGGTCCCACATATGCGAGTCACTTACGGAGCAGCGCTGGCCCAGCTCGGTCGAGTTGAAGAGGCAAGAGCATCTGTCGCAGCCGGTGTTGGGTTGATGCCACACGGTTGGAATCCAGCCGTCTTTGCCCTGAGGCACATAGGTATGTGCAGGCGCTCCGAAGAAGCTGATCTTTGGCTAGAAGGCTACCGCAAGGCGGGCATCGAGGTATGACGACCCGCCGCCTTGCCGCGATCCTGGCTGCCGACGTGGCGGGGTACAGCCGCCTGATGGCGGTGGACGAGGCGGGGACGCTGGCCAGGTTCAACGCGCTGCGGTCCGAAGTGTTCGATCCCAAATTCGCGCAGTACCAGGGCCGTGTCGTGGGTTCGGCCGGCGACAGCCTTCTCGTCGAGTTCGCCAGCGCGGTGGATGCGGTTCAGTGCGCCGTCGAGGCGCAGGCGCGCGTGGCGGAGCGGAACGCCGGCATGCCGGAGGACCGTCACATGGTGTTCCGGATGGGCGTGAACCTCGGCGACGTCATCGCCGAGGGCGGCACGATCCACGGCGACGGCGTCAACGTCGCGTCGCGGCTCGAACGGCTGGCGGAGCCCGGGCGCGTGGTCGTGGCGCGTGCGATCCGCGACCAGGTGAAGGGCAAGCTGCCCTACGCCTTCCTCGACATGGGCGAGCACCAGGTCAAGAACATCGACGAGCCTGTGCGCGCCTTCGCGGTGCAGACGGAGGCGCTGCCGGCGCACCGGCAGGCCAAGGCGAAGGAGCCACTGCACCGCACGAAGCCTTCCGTCGCCGTGCTGCCGTTCGCGAACATGTCGGGCGATCCGGAGCTCCAGCACCTTGGCGACGGCCTGGCGGAGGATATCATCACGTCGCTCGCACGGAATCGCGCCGTGGCCGTTGTCGCGCGGAACTCCTCCTTCGCGTTTCGCGGGCAGGCTCTCGACCTGCGGCGCGTCGGCGAGGATCTCGCGGCCGACTATGTCCTGGAGGGCAGCGTCCGGAAGATGGGTTCGGCGGTCCGCCTCACGGCCCAGCTCATCGACGCGCCCTCCGGCATCCACATCTGGGCGGACCGGTTCGACCTCGCGCCGGGCGCTTCCGCGGCCGACGTCGACGAGATCGTCGCGACGGCCGTGGGCCAGATGACCTACGACCTTGTCGACGGCTATGCGGCGCGCCAAGCCGGAGCCGACGACGCCAGGCTCTCGGCCCACGCCCACTATCTGCGGGGCCGCATGCTGTGGCGCGCCGGCGACGATGCCGCCGCCGGGGCCGCATTCGAGAAGGCCATCGCCATCGACCCGCTGTTCGGGCCGGCGCTCGCCATGATCGGCTACTTCCACACGCTCAGCCTCTACACGGGACGCTACGACCTGCCGGAGGAAACCGTGCTGGAACGCGGGCGCCACTATGCGGAGAGAGCCGCGAAATCCGCCGAGACCGACACCATGATGTACGTCGTCCTGTCGACCACGTACGCCGACCTCGGCGAGATGGACCGGGCGCTCGCGCTGGTGAACCTGGGGCTGCAGCTCAGCCCGCACGACGTGGACCTTCGCTGCCAGCAGGGATACCTCCTGGTCTTCGCGGGGCAGCACGCGAAAGGGCTGGAGATCTTCGAGAAGGCGATCGCGCTCGTCCCCAAGTACCCGTCGGAGCATCGGGAGGGGCTGATCGAGAACCTGTTCACGGCCCGCGAATACGAGCGGGCCGTCGCCGAGTACCACAGGATGACCGATGCGCCGCTCTATGTGGAACTGATCCACGCCATGTGCCTGGCATCCCTCGGGCGCTCCACGGAGGCGGCGCGGGCGCTGGCGGCGTTCCGAAAGCACCAGGGCCGCTTCGACGTTGGCGTCCTCGCCCGCTGCTATGTGCGGCTGTGCCGGCTTCCCGAGGACAAGGAGCACTGGCTCGCGGGCTTCCGCGGGGCGGGCTTCGACGTATGACCGCGCCCCGCCGCCTCGCCGCGATCTTGGCGGCGGATGTCGCGGGGTACTCGCGGCTGATGGCGGCGGACGAGGC
>Ga0073934_10007130_pt1 | contig 15799 bp, 14 predicted proteins | sample LarsenN4metaG_FD_76834 | JGI IMG/M metagenome (GOLD analysis project Ga0073934, IMG submission 76834) | Hot spring sediment bacterial and archeal communities from British Columbia, Canada, to study Microbial Dark Matter (Phase II) - Larsen... ...
AGCCCCGCGGGGATCGACTACACTCGCCCCGGTCGACCTGCCGCTCACCTGGGGAATTTCGGTGATCGGGTCCGGGGAGATTCGCGTGATCGTCCTCACAGCGGAAGCCGCCCGGCCAGCGCAGCCGTGCGAGGTAGGCGGCGGAGGCAGCGTCGTCTCCGAACCATTCGTTGAACTCGCGCAGCGTGCGCGGTAGTCGCGCCCGCCGATCGGATGCGGCGCCGCAATGGCTATGCCTGCGGAGGGTAATCGTGGCGTCGGCCACCAAGGCCCATCAGCCGGATACGCCACCTTGCCAAATCACTTGCCAAAGATGCTGCTCTGGGAGTCAGCCGCCAGCCCCGAAATGAGAAAGAGGCGTATCCCCATTACGCCCCTTAAGTGATCTGGCGCTGTTACAAGCGCTGGGCGATGAGTCGGTCGAAGGGGATGGGCTCGGCTTGGATGGCCTGTCGGAGGAGACGGTAGAAGACGAGGCCACGGTGGCGGGAGCTGCGGCGGTTGAAGCGGAAGACGAACTCCTGCAGGTAGCGGTCGAGCTGGCCAGGCTTGACGCCGCCGTGGTGGGTGCCGAGCAGCCAGCGCTTGAGCAAGGAAGCCACCCGGTGGACGCGCGGCGTGGCGACGTGGGCTGGGTCGCCCGAGGCGGAGATGTTCGTCGGCCAGTGCTCGAAGCCGGCGGCGCCGAGGCCGTTGTAGCCCGACCAGTGGTCCGTATAGACGACCGAGCCGGGTTCGGCCACCTCCTGGACGAAGCCGCTCAGAACCTGCTCGCCGCAGTCGGGGATGCGGGCGATGCGGATCCGGCCGATCGCCCCGCGCGGTAGCGCCTCGCAGGCGATCGCGACGATCTGCTTGCCGAGCGCGCCGCGACCGCGTCTGCCCGGCCGGGGGCCGCCCAGGTAGCTCTCGTCGACCTCGAGCTCGCCGGAAAGCAGCTCGCGGCCCGGCCTGACCATCGCCCGCCTCAGCTTGTGCAAGAGCGCCCAGGCCGTCTCGTAGCTGCCCAGGCCGAGGATCCGCTTCAGCCCGAGCGCGCTCACGCCCGGTTTCTGGCTTGCCGCGTACCAGGCGGCAGCGAACCAGACGCTGAGCGGAAGCCGCGTGTCGGCAAAGATCGTCCCGGCCGTCACCGAGACGTCCGCCCGGCAGGCGGCGCAGCGCAGATTCCTCCCCTTGCTCATCCGCCAAGCCCGCCTTCCGCCGCAGGTCGGGCAGGCGAAGCCGCCCGGCCAGCGCAAACGGGCGAGGTAGTCGAGGCAGGCCCGCTCGTCCGGGAAGAAGGCGTTGAACTCCCGCAGCGTCCGCGGGTAGTCGAGACCACCCCGCGGCTCCGGCACAGCCAGTGTCACAAAGTCATGCTGCCGAAGCTACAAAGGGGCGTCAAGTGGATACGCCTTATGAGAAAACCCGCTCCAGGAGCGGGTTTCCAGAGACGGGAGCGACGGGACTCGAACCCGCGACCTCCGGCGTGACAGGCCGGCGTTCTAACCAGCTGAACTACGCCCCCCGGGCCGCGTCAGTGTAGCCGGGCGGCGGGCGTCCAGCGGCCCGGACGCGTACCCTGCCGGAGGTGTCCACGGTCGACTGGGTCGTGCTCGCCGTCGTCGCCCTCGCCGGGCTCTTCGGCCTGGTGAACGGGCTCGTGCGCGGCGCGCTCTCGCTCGCCGGCTTCGCGCTCGGCGCGTACCTCGGGGCCAGAGTGGCGCCCGACCTGCTGCGCGAGGGCTCGCCCTACGCGCCGCTGGTCGCGCTCGGCGGCGCGCTGCTCGGCGGGACGCTCGTGCAGGCGCTCGCGGGCGGGGTGGGAGGGACGCTTCGCGCCGGGCTCGGCGCCGTGCCCGGGCTGCGTGCGCTCGACTCGCTCGCGGGGCTCGTGCTGGGTGCGGCGGGGGGGCTCGTCCTCTCCTGGGCCGTGGGCGCGGTGCTCCTCTACCTGCCCGGCCAGTCGGAGCTGCGCCGGGCCGTCCAGCGCTCGGAGATCCTCGCCCGCATCAACGACGAGTTCCCGCCGGAGCGGCTGCTGACGGCGATCGAGCGCGTCGACCCGCTCGGCGTGCTGCCGGGCCCGGAGCCGGCCGTGCCCCGGCCCAACCCCGCGCTCAGGCGCGATCCGGACGTGCTCCTGGCCTCGCGGAGCGTCGTGCGCGTGTCCGGGGTCGCCTGCGGGCTCGGGGTGGAGGGCTCGGGCTGGATCGCGGGCCCCGGGCTCGTGGTGACGAATGCACACGTGGTCGCGGGCGTGCGGCGTCCGCGGGTCGACCGCCGGGACGGCCCCGCCTGGCGGGCCACGGTCGTCCACTTCGACGCCGAGAACGACCTCGCGCTCCTGCGCGTGCGGGGCCTGGCGGGGCGGCCGCTGCCGCTGGCCGATCCCGCCCGGGGGGTCCCGGTCGCGCTCGTCGGCTATCCGGAGAACGGGCCGCTCGAGCAGCTCCCCGGGCGGCTCGGAGCCACGCGCCAGGTCTTCAGCCGCGACGCCTACGGCCGTGGCCCGCTCGTCCGGACGGTGACGGTCCTGCGCGGCGACGTGCGGTCCGGGAGCTCGGGCGGCCCTGCGCTCGATGCCCGCGGGTACGTGCGGGCGGTCGTGTTCGCTCGCAACCGCGCGGGCTCGGGCGGCTACGGCATCCCGGCTGGCGTCGTCCGCTCGGCGCTCGCCCGGGTGGGCTCGCAGCCGGTGCCGGCGACCGCCTGCGTCGCCACGTAGGCCCGGCTACTGCAAGAGCTCGAGCACGGACAGCGGACGCCGGTAGGGCGCGACGACGTAGACGCCCGCGTAGCGTCCGCGCGCCGCGGCCACCAGCTCGCGCGCGTGCGCCAGCCCGATCTCCGCGGCCCCGGCTCCGGCCTCGCGCAGCGCGTCCTGGAGCTCCTCGGGGACGACGATGCCGGGCACCTCGTTGTGCAGGCGTAGCGCCAGCCGGTAGCTCGTCACCGGGAAGACGCCGACCAGCACGGGCACCGGCCAGCCCCCCTCCAGCCGCTCCGCGAAGCGCTCGAGCGGGTCGAGGTCGAACACGATCTGCGTCATCGCGAACCGCGCTCCCGCCTCCACCTTCTGGCGGAAGCGCTCCAGCTCGAGGTCGAGGTCGTCGGCGGTCGGGTTGACCGCGACTCCGGCGAAGAACGAGGTCGGAGCGTCGATGGGGCGGCCGTTGAAGTCCTCGCCGCGGTTGAGCCGGGAGATGAGCTCGACGAGGCCGATCGCGTCGATCTCGTACACGCCGCGCGAGCCCGGGTAGTCGCCCACCTCGGGCGGGTCGCCCGTGATCGCGAGCACGTTGCGGACGCCCTCGGCGTGCGCGCCGAGGAGCATCGACTCGAGCCCCAGCACCGTCCAGTCGCGGGTGGTCAGGTGGGGGATCGTCTCCAGGCCGCACTCGCGCTCGATCGCGGCTGAGACCATGAGCGAGCTCATCCCCGCGCGTGCGGTCGCATTGTCGTTGATGTCGACGTAGCCGACGAGTCCGGACTCCGCGAGCGCGGCCGCGACCTCGAGCAGCCCCTGGCGTGAGCTGCCGAGGGGCGGGTCGAGCTGCACGGAGACGATCCACTCTCCCTCGCGCAGGGCGCGCTGGAGCCCCGTCTCGCGCAGCTCCTCCCCCAGCGAGACGACGAGCTCGCGCTCGGCGAGCTGGAGCGGCGCGCGCGGCGCGCGGCGCTCCTCGAGCGCCGAGCGGATGGCCGCGATCTCCGCCGGGGTCGTCCCGCAGCAGCCCCCGATGAGGCCTGCGCCGAGGTCGCGGGCGTGGGCGGCGAACTCGGCGAAGTAGTCGGGTGTCGCGTGCGGGTAGATGACGCGACCGCCGGCGAGGCTTGCAAGCCCGATGTTGGGCATGGCGGCGAGCGGCTTGCCGCAGCCGCGCATCTGCTCGAGCGCCGCGAGCGCGGCGAGCAGGCCGGCGCCGTGGTTCGCCCCGATCGCTGCCACGTCGAGCGGCGCGAGCCGCTCGGCCGCCTCCTTCGCGGTCACTCCGGCGAGCGTCTCGGCGGACTCGTCGAAGGTCATGAGCGCGACGAGCGGGAGGCCCGGGCCGCTGCGGACGGCCGCGATCGCGTCCTCCAGCTCCTCCAGGTCGTAGAAGGTCTCGAGGGCGAAGAGATCGGCGCCGCGGCCCTCGAGCACGCTCGCCTGCTCGGCGAAGAGCTCGTGGCGCACGCGCGAGGCGGCGCTCTGGCCGAGCGGGCCGATGGAGCCGGCGACGAAGACGTCCCGGCCGGCGATCTCGCGCGCCTCCCGGGCGAGCTTGACCGCGGCTGCGTTGATCGCCTCCAGCTCGTCCTCGAGGAAGTGCTGAGCGAGCTTGCGCCGGTTGGCGCCGAAGGAGTTGGTCTCGATCAGCTCGGCCCCGGCGGTGATGAAGCCGACGTGCAGGGACACCACCGCCTGCGGCGCGCGCAGGTTCGCCTCCTCCGGGCAGCGCAGGCGGGGGACGGCGGCGGTGATGAGGGCGCCCATACCGCCGTCGGCGACGATCGGGGGGGCGTTCCGGAGGCGCTCGAGGAGCCGGGCGGACATCGGGGCCACTCTAGATCGGCGGCAGGCTGAGGAGCCCCGCGGTGAAGGTACGCGTGCGCGTCGGGTCAAGTAGCCTCGTCAACGCCGTCCGGGGGAACGGTCAACCGCGTCCGGGTGACGCCTCTCCCGGGGGAGCGGCGCATGCTGGGCTCACTCACGGCGGGCGGCGATGCGGCGGCGGCCCGGCTGAGACGGCGCGAAGCGAAGGCGACGCGCGCGGCTCCGGATCCGAAGGAGCCTGCCCGGACGGGCGGGGGAGTGGCGGCGACCCCGCCCGTCCCTCGTTCCTCAAGTCGGCTCCCGGGGCTGCCGATAAGCCAGGCGACTCCCGACTGGGGACTGACGGCAATCAGACCGGTCCGGAGCACCGAGAAGGGGCGGCGGACGACGCCGCCCTTCTCATTCGCCGCCCGGCCCGGTGCGCTCGGTCCGGTGGCTCGGTCCGGTGTCATCGGTCCGGTGTCAGACACCGCTCGGCGTCAAGATGTCTTTGCGCCAAGAGAGTGACAATCTGTCCACAGAGCTCTTGGCTTGCCACCGTCGCTTGCCGGACGACGGCGGCCGTTTTCCACAGACCGGGCCGAGGGGCCCGCCGGAGTGTGTCTGACACCGGGGTCACACCGGGGTCGACACCGGCGCGAGGTGCCGGTGCGATCAGCGCTCGTGGATGGTGCGCCCCTCCATCCCGCCCGCGACGACCACGACCTGGCCGGTCACATGTCCCGAGAGGCGGTCGGAAGCGAGCACGACGACGTGGGCCGCGACGTCCTCGGGCTGGGCGATCTTGCGCAGCGCCATCGTCCGGGAGACGGCGCGCACGCTCGCGGGGTCGACGAGACCTCGGGTCATCGGCGACTCCGTCCAGCCCGGCGCGACGGCGTTCACGCGCCCGAACGGCGCCACGCGCACGATCTCGTTCTTGAGCGAGAGGAGGAGGCCGCGGAGCACGGCGGACTTGGCCGCGGCGTAGTCGGCGTGGCCGGCCTCGCCGAAGATGCCCGCTGTGGAGCCGACGAGGACGAGCGAGCCGTGCCCCGTCCGCGCCACCTCGCGCAGGAAGGCGCGGGCGACGAGGAAGGTGGAGGTGAGGTTCGCGCGCAGCGTCGCCTCCCAGCGGGAGAGCGGGAGCTCCCAGACGGGAACGTCCTCGCGCGGCCACACCCCCTGCATCGTCACGCACACGTCGATCCGTCCGAGCGCGGCCCGAGCCTCCTCGAAGAGCCGGTCGACGATCGTCCTCGCGGCCGAGGTCGGCCTGCCCCACCGGCGAGCCGCCGAGCTCTGCGGCGAGCGCGTGCGCCCGCTCCTCGCCCCGGTGGTAGTGGAGGAAGACCCGCGCGCCTTCCGCCGCGAAGGTGCGCGCGCACGCGGCCCCGATCCCGCCGGACCCGCCCGCGACCAGCACGCCCTTGTCCCGCAGCCCCGTCTCGATGCGGCGTAGGCTACTCGCGCGCAGGAGCCCTTCGGCTGGCGCCGAGGCTCGCGGCCCCGAGCGGCCGCCGTGCGAGGGCGACGCGGAGCACCGCCGCTGCTCCCGCGACCGTTGACATGTCACGAGCGCGCTGCGAGAGTGTCCGCTCCGGGCCAACAACCGGGGCGGTGTCACGTCTCATCACGCGAAACCGATAGAGGAGGGCTGTATGAAGAGACGCTCACTCGTTGCCGCTGCGCTCGCCGTGCTCGTCACGTCGGTGCTGGCGGCGTCGGCTGGAGCCGACACGCGTACTGCGGCGCGGCCGGAGGCGGCGGCGGTCAGCTGCTCAGGGACGATCAACATCGGGCTTCTGACCGTGCTGACGGGCCCGGCTGCGTTCCTCGGTCAGGATCAGCGCAGCTGGGCGGTGCTCGCCGCGCAGCGGGTCGGCAAGGAGCTGGGCCTCAAGGCCAAGATCGTCAACTTCGACACGACGCTGGATCCCGCCGTGGCGTTGACCGCGGCCCAGCGGCTCGTCGGCAACAAGAGCATCATCGCCGCCGTCGGGCCGGCCACGTCCGGTGGCGTGGCGGCGACGAGCAGGACGCTCGCCGACGCGCAGGTCGTGCACGTCAGCCCGTCCGCGACGCGTGCGACGCTGACCAAGGGCGGCTCGCCCGAGGCGACCGGGTTCTTCTACCGCGTCGTGGCGGACGACTCGGTCCAGGGCACGGGCGCGGCGAAGTACATGGTCGAGAAGCTCAACGCCGACAAGGTCACCGTCTTCGACGCGCAGGAGCCGTACTCGGTCGGTCTCGCGAACACGGTCGAGAACTACCTCAAGCGCCGGAACGTGACCGTGCAGCGGCTGTCGGTCACGAACCAGACGACCGACTTCTCGAGCTTCGTCGCCCGGATCCCGGCAGACACGGACGTCGTCTACACGCCGTTCCAGGTTGCGGCCAACGCGAACCAGATCGCCGTGCTCCTCAAGGAGCAGGGCAAGCGGGCGGTCGTGTTCGGCGGTGACGGCACCGCCGACCCGGCGTTCAAGGTCCCCGGCTCGTACTTCTCCAACTTCGCTCCGGACCTGACCAGCGTTCCGGGCAAGCAGGCGATCGTCGACGCCTGGAAGCAGGCGAACCCGGGCAGGTCGCTCTCACCCTTCGGGCCTCCCGCGTACGGCGCCGTGCAGACGATCCTGTACGCGGCGAAGCGAGCCTGCGCGGGCAAGAGCTCCATCGATCGCATCAACATCAAGCGCAAGATGAAGGCGGGGCCGATCCCGAACTGGATCCTGGGCGGGACGTTCCGCTTCTCCTCGAAGACGAACGATCCGCTGAACGGCGGCTTCTGGCTGTTCCAGATCCAGGCCGACGGGACCGCCAAGCAGATCGGCAGGCTGTAGGCCTCGGGCAGGTGGCCCCGGCGCTCGGGCCGGGGCCACGCCCGCCTCGCGGCCCGATCCCCGCGTGAGCGGCCCGAAGTAGGCTTCGCGGAACCCGTGGACTACGACAAGCTCTTCCAGACGCTCGTCAACTCGGCGACGCTCGGCAGCACGTACGCGCTCATCGCGCTCGGGTACACGATGGTGTACGGGATCCTCAAGCTGCTGAACTTCGCGCACGGCGACGTGTTCATGATCGGCGCCTACGTCGGGTTCGGCGTGCTGACCGCGACCGGCGGTGCGCTCGATCCCGCCTTCTCGCCGTGGCTCGTGCTCGTCCTGATGGCGCTCGCGGCGATGGCGGCCTGCGCCCTCCTGGGGGTGTCGATCGAGCGCTTCGCCTACCGTCCCTTGCGCGACGCCCCGCGCATCACGCCGCTGATCAGCGCCCTCGGCGTCTCCTTCTTCCTCTCCAACAGCGTCCAGCTCCTGTTCGGGGCCGAGCACCGGACGTACGACACGTTCAACATCGCCGGCGGCACGCTGTACGAGCCGGCGGCGACGCTCGGCTCGTTCTCGATCTCGTGGCTCCGCGTGATCACGGTCGTCTCGGCGATCGTGCTCATGGTCGTGCTCTGGTACCTCGTCACCCGGACCCGAATCGGCAAGGCGATGCGAGCGACCGCCATCGACCGGGACGCGGCGGCGATGATGGGGATCGACATCGACCGCGTGATCATGTTCGCCTTCCTCCTCGCCGGGGGGCTGGCCGGCGCCGCCGGCGTGCTCTTCGCCCTCCGCACCGACCTCTTCCCGCAGATGGGGTTCACGCCTGGGCTGTTCGCGTTCACGGCGGCGGTCATCGGCGGCATCGGCTCCATCCCCGGGGCGATGCTGGGCGGGTACCTGCTCGGGACCGTCGAGGCGCTGACGGTGACGTACGTCACGGTCTGGGTCGGGCTCCCGGTCGGCCTCTCGAACTTCGTCATCTTCTCGCTCCTGATCGTGTTCATGCTCTTCCGGCCGCAGGGCATCCTGGGGCGGCCGGAGATCAGGAAGGTGTGAGCGTGTGAGCGAGGGCCCGGCCATCGGGAGGGACGAGTGGGTCGCCCGGGCGGACGAGATCATCGAGCGTCACCGGCTGCTGGGTCTCGCCGACCGCGTCCCGGGCTGGGCGCGGCTGCTCGCGTTCGTGGTCGCGGTCGCCGCCATCCCGCTGATCACGGACGACGGCTACGTCAACTCGGTCGTCTTCGACACGCTCGTCTTCTGCCTGCTCGCGCTCGGCTTGAACGTCGCCGTGGGCTGGGGCGGGCTGCTCGACCTCGGCTACATCGCCTTCTTCGGCTTCGGGGCGTACACGTACGCGATCCTCAGCTCGGACAAGTTCGGCCTCCACCTCACCTCGCCGCTCGTGCTCGTGATCGTCCTCGTCCTCGGCGCGCTGCTCGGCTTCCTCGTGGGGCTTCCCTCCTGGCGGCTCGTCGGGGACTACCTCGCGATCGTGACCTTGTTCGCGTACCAGATCTTCATCAGCCTCGTCACCAACGGGCACGATCTGTTCGGGGTCGACCTCACCGGGGGTGTGAACGGCATCTCCGACCTCGACCCCTTCGACGTCTTCGGCTTCGAGCTCCCGGTCAGCCACCGGGGCATCTTCAACTCGAACTACGTCTACGTCGCCCTCGTGCTCTTCGTCGCCGTCTTCGGAGCGCTCCACCTCATCAACCACTCCCGGATCGGGAGGGCCTGGCGCGCGCTCCGGGAGGACACGCTCGCAGCCGAGCTCATGGGGATGCCCACCGACTGGCTGAAGCTGCTCGCCTTCGCCTTCGGCGCCTCGGTGGCCGCGATGACGGGCAGCCTGTTCGCCTCCCTCAAGATCGGAGTCTTTCCCGAGACGTTCTCGCTCACGCTGCTGATCACGGTCTACGCGATGCTGATCCTGGGAGGGGTGGGCAGCCAGACGGGCGCGGTCCTGGGTGCCGTGGTCGTGTACGTGTTCCTCGAGGCGCTCCGCAACGCCGACGTCTCGGGCTGGGTCTTCTACCTCGCGGTCGTGCTCGCACTCCTCTACCTCCTGCGGCCGAGATGGATGGTGGCGGTCGTGCTCGCGGCCACGGTGGCGTTCGGGTTCGTCGCGCACGCGGTCGCCGGCGCGATCGACGAGTCGTGGACCGCCGGCGCGCCCCCGGACGCGGGCGCAGTCACGCGTGCGCTCGACGTGTGGGTTGCGATCCCGGCGAGCCCCGGCGACGCGAAGCCGGTCGCCTACGTCGTGCTCATCGCCCTCCTGCTCGTGACGACGGTCGTGACCGGCGTTCGGCGCTACGCCCTCCTCGTCCCGACCCTGTACCTGGCGGCGTTCGTCTGGGAGACCGTCCTCGCGCCGCAGCCGGACGTCACGCGCTTCGCCCTCCTCGGCGCGCTGCTCGTCGGGATCATGATCACGCGCCCCTGGGGCATCCTCGGCGAGCGGCGGGTGGAGATCGTATGAGCGACCGGCCGCTGCTCGAGCTCCGGGGTGTCTCCATGGCCTTCGGCGGCCTGCGTTGTCTCGACGGCCTCGACCTCCACGTCGGCCACGGCGAGATCGTCAGCGTCATCGGCCCGAACGGAGCGGGGAAGACGACGCTCTTCAACCTGATCACGGGCGTCTACGAGCCGACCAGTGGCGACATCCTCTTCGAGGGCCGGTCGATCACGGGGCTGCCCCCGCACCGGATCGCCCAGCTCGGCATCGCGCGTACCTTCCAGACGCTCCGCCTCTTCCTGAACATGTCGGTACGGGAGAACGTGATGGCCGCCGCCTACGGCCACACCAAGGCCGGCGTCTTCCGCTCCATGCTGCGCACCCCCGGCATGCGCCGCGAGGAGAAGGAGATCCGCGAGCTGGCGGAGAAGCGGCTCGCCTTCTTCGGCGACCGGCTCGTCGGCTACCGCTGGGACCAGCCGGCCTACAGCCTCTCCTACGCGAACCGCCGGCGACTCGAGATCGCGCGCGCCACGGCCACGAACCCGAAGCTCCTGCTCCTGGACGAGCCGGCCGCCGGCATGAACCCGGTGGAGACGCGCGAGATCACCGAGCTGATCGCCAAGCTCCGGGAGGAAGGCGGCTACACCATCCTCGTCATCGAGCACGACATGCACGTGGTCGAGGGCATCTCCGACCGCGTGGTCGCGCTCGACCACGGGGTGAAGATCGCCGAGGGGTCGTTCGAGGAGGTCGCGACCGATCCCCGCGTGATCGAGGCGTACCTCGGCGCCCGGGCCGTGGAGAGGACGTGAGCGCCACCGAGCCCTTGCTCCGCCTCTCGGGCGTGAACACGTACTACGGGTCGATCCACATCCTCCAGGACTCGAACCTCGAGGTGGGGCAGGGCGAGCTCGTCTGCCTCCTGGGCGGGAACGCCTCCGGAAAGTCGACCACGCTGAAGACGATCCTCGGCCTCGTCCGCCCGCGGACGGGCACGATCACCTTCGCCGGCGAGGACGTGACCGAGCTGCCGACCTCCCACCGGATCAAACGGGGGATCGCCATCGTCCCCGAGAACCGGCGGCTGTTCGGGCCGATGACGGTGCTCGAGAACCTGGAGATGGGCGCCTACCTGCGTCCGAAGGCCGATCTGAAGGAGGAGTTCGAGCGCGTGTACTCGCTCTTCCCGTTGCTCTACGAGCGGCGCAACCAGCTCGCCGGCACGCTCTCCGGCGGCGAGCAGCAGATGGTGGCGATGGGCCGCGCTCTGATGTCGAAGCCGCGCCTGCTGCTCATGGACGAGCCCTCGATGGGGCTCGCCCCGATTCTCGTCGAGCGGAGCTTCGAGATCATCAAGCAGGTGCACGAGGCTGGCGTGGCCATGCTCGTGGTCGAGCAGAACGCGAACGTCGCGCTCTCGATCGCCGACCGCGGCTACGTCCTCTCGACCGGCCGCATCGTCCTCGAGGGCAAGGCAGCCGACCTCCTCGAGAACGAGGAGCTGCGGAAGGCCTACCTTGGCCGCTAGCGACCCCGTCCGGACCGGCTTCCCCGAAGAGGCGGACCCCCCCGCACGTGACAAAGTGTCACAAGGAGTGGGAGCCGCGATCCGGGGCCGCTTCCCCATCTTCGAGCACACGACGTATGCGAACTCCTGCTCGCAGGGGGCGTTGTCGGTGGACGTCCGGCAGGCCTACGAGGAGTACCTGGCCGGCTGGGACGAGCACGGCGCGGAGTGGGAGCACTGGGTCGAGCGCGCGGAAGCGGCCCGGGCCGCCTTCGCGCGCCTGGTCGGGGCCGAGCCGGCGGAGGTCGCGGTCACGACCTCGGTCTCGCAGGCCGTGTCCGGGCTCGTCAGCGCCCTCCCGCTCGAGCGCGGCCGGCGCCGGATCGTGATCTCCGAGTTCGAGTTCCCCACCGTCGGCCAGATCGCGCACGCCCAAGAGCTGCGCGGCGCCGAGGTCGTGCACGTGCGGCCCGATCCGGACGGCCGCATCCCGCTCGGGCGCTTCGCCGAGGCGATCGACGAGCGGACGGCGCTCGTCTGCTGCACGGCCGTCTCCTACCGCACGGGCTACCGGCTCGACGTCGCCGAGGTGGCCCGCCTCGCGCACGAGCGAGGGGCGCTCTGCCTCGCCGACAGCTACCAGGCGGCGGGCGCGCTCCCCCTCGACGTCCGCGCTCTGGGTGTCGACTTCCTCACCGCGGGGACGGTGAAGTACCTGCTCGCCTCGGCCGGGCTCGCGTTCATGTTCGTCCGCCGCGACCTGCACCCGCGCCTGCTTCCGACGCAGACGGGGTGGTTCGCGGACGAGGACATCTTCCGTATGGACATCTCCGACTACTCCCCGGCTGCGGATGCGCGCCGGTTCGACTCAGGCACCCCGCCCGTGCCGAACATCTATGCGGGCCTCGCGGGCATGGGCCTCGTCGAGGAGGCGGGGGTCCCGGCGATCGCGGCCCACGTCCGGGGGCTCGTCGACCGCCTGCTCGCGGGCCTGGACGAGCTGGGCGCGACCGTGGCGACGCCGCGCGGCGAGGCGGAGTACGGGCCGCTCGTCTGCGTCGCCTCGACCGACCCCGAGGCGCTCGTCGCCGCGCTCCGCGCCGAGCGGATCGTCACCTCCGCGCGCGATCGCAACCTCCGCATCTCGCTCCACCTCTACAACGTGGAGGAGGACGTCGACCGCATCCTGGACGCGCTCGCGGCGCACCGCGCCCTGCTCGCGTAGCGAGCTACTCGGGCTTGCGGGCGCGGACGGGCGCGGAGTGCAGGCCGTCGGCGACGGCGTGCGTCCGCCGGATCTCGATCTCGGCGAGCCCGGCCGCCTCGAGGCCCTCGCGGTACTCGCTCTCCGAGAGCGCGCCGGCGATGCAGCCGGCGTAGCTTCCGCGCGCGGCCCGCTCCTCCGGCGAGAGCCGGTCTTCGGCGACGACGTCCGAGATACCGATCCGGCCACCCGGCCTGAGGACGCGTGCGATCTCGGCGAACACGGCAGGCTTGTCGACGGACAGGTTCACGACGCAGTTCGAGATCACGACGTCGACCGACCCGGCGGGGAGCGGGATGTCCTCGATCACGCCCTTCAGGAGGTGGACGTTCGTCATGCCCGCCTCGCGCGCGTTGCGCTGCGCGAGCGCGAGCATCTCGTCGGTCATGTCCAGGCCGTACACGATGCCCGTCGGGCCGACCCGGCGCGCCGAGAGGAGGACGTCGATGCCGGCCCCCGAGCCAAGGTCGAGCACGGTCTCGCCCTCGCGCAGCTCGGCGACGGCGACCGGGTTTCCGCAGCCGAGGCTCGCGTCGACCGCCGTCTCCGGCAGCGCGGCGCGCTCGGATGCCTCGTAGAGGCCCTTGCCGAAGCGGGTGGTGGCCTCGTCGCCGCAGCAGCCGACGGAGCCGCGGTCGCAGCCGCACCCGGCGCCGGCGACGAGCCCGCGCGCCGCCTCGGCGTAGCGCTCGCGCACGTGCTCCCGGAGATCGATGGTCATGACGCCGCTCCTTTCAGGTCGAGGACGCGCGCCGCGCGGCGGACACCCTCGCGGTCGAGGTTGTAGTAGGCCCAGACGCCCCGCTGCTCACGGGTGAGCAGGCCCGCTTGGACGAGCTTCTTCAGGTGGTGGCTCACGGTCGGCTGCGAGAGGCCGACGGCGGGAGTGAGCTCGCACACGCACACCGGTCCGCCGGCCGTGGCGAGGAGGTTGACGATGCGGATGCGCGCGGGGTCGGCGAGCGCCTTGAAGAGCGCGGCCGTCGCGCTCGCGTCCTCCTCGGTCAGGCCGTCGCGGTCGAGCGGCCGGCAGCAGGCCGCGGGCGAGGGGGAGAGCAGGGGGGAGAGATCGACGTTCATCGATGGCCGATGCTAGCAGGAGACATCGACGCTTGTCAATGCCTCGCCCTCGGCCGGGACCTGCTCGAATGCACGGCATGCAGGGCTACGGCAGCGCGTCCATGACGGGGGAGCTCGCGCGCGTCCTCGTCAGGCCGCCGCTGCCCGAGGACGCGGCCGGCTGGCGAGCGTACGGCTGGCGCGCACCGCCCGATCCCGCCGCCGCCGCCGCCGAGCACGAGGCCCTGTGCCTGCTGCTCGAGGAGGCTGGAGCGGAGGTCGTCGTCTCGCGGCACGAGCCCGGCAACCCGGACGCGATCTACGTCTACGACCCCGTGCTCGTCGGCGCCGAGGGCGCAGTCCTGCTGCGGCCAGGGAAGGAGCGCCGCCGCGACGAGCCGGGGGCCCTGGCGCCGGCGCTGGAGGCCGCGGGCGTGCCCGTGGTCGCCACCGTGGAGGCGCCGGCGCTCGTCGAGGGCGGCGACACGCTCTGGCTCGATGCGCAGACGCTCCTCGTCGGGATCGGCTACCGCACGAACGAGGAAGCGGTGCCCGCCCTGCGGGCAGCGTTCCCCGGGGTCGAGGTCGTACCCTTCGATCTCCCCCACTGGGAAGGCCCGGGCGAGGTGCTCCACCTGCTCTCCTTCATCTCCCCGCTCGACCGCGATCTCGCCCTCGTCTACCCCCGGCTCGCTCCCGTCCGCCTCCTGCGCCTGCTGGCGGAGCGGGGAGTCGCGGTCGTGGAGGTGCCCGACGAGGAGCTCGCCTCGCAAGGGCCGAACGTCCTCGCGCTCGGGCCGCGGCGTGCCCTCGCGCTCGACGGGAGCCCGGAGACGCGTCGGCGCCTGGAGCGGGCAGGCGTGGACGTCGTCGTCTACCGCGGCGAGGAGATCTCGAGGAAGGGAGACGGCGGGCCGACGTGCCTCACGCGTCCGCTCCTCCGTCGCTGAGCCCGTCCAGGGCGAGCTGGCGGTAGGGGGAGAGCCCGGATACGCCGACGCCGATGAGCCGGAGGGCGCCCGGGCGGTCGCGCAGCCCCCGGTCGAGCAGGCGGCAGGCAACCTCCCCGATCACCTCCGCCTCGTCGACGGCCGCAGGCAGGGTCGCCGAGCGCGTGCGGACGGAGAAGTCGGAGTAGCGCAGCTTCGCCGTCACCGTCCGCCCGGCGAGGCCCGCGGCGCGCAGCCGCTCGGCGACGAGCGCGGCGAGCCGCCGCACCTCGTCGTGGAGGAGCGCTCGCTCGGAGAGATCGCGCGCGAACGTGTCCTCCACCGAGACCGAGACGGGCTCCTGCTCGGGCTCGAGGTCGCGGGGATCGATCCCGCGCGCCCGGTCGCGCAGGAGCGGCCCCTGCGAGCCGGGGAGGAGCGTTCGCAGGTCGGCGTCGGCGAGCTCGGCGAGGGCGCCGATCGTCTCCACGCCCGCGGCTCGCAGGCGCGCTTCGGCCCGCGGGCCCACGCCCGGGAGGGCGCGCACGGGTAGCGGGGCGAGGAAGCGCGCCTCCGAGCCGGGCGGGACGACGGTCACCCCGCCTGGCTTCCGGCGATCGGAGGCGATCTTGGCGACCACCTTCGACGTCGCGACCCCGAGCGAGCAGGTCAGCCGCGTGGTCGCACGCACCGACGTCTGCACGGCGGCAGCCACGGCGCGCGCCTGCACGAAGTCGCGCGCTACTCCACCGAGGTCGAGGTAGCCCTCGTCGAGCCCGGTCCGCTCGATCCGGGGCACGAGCTCGGCCACCGTCTCCCAGACTGCCTGCGAGTACTGGCGGTAGAGGGCGTGGCGAGGACGCAGGAACACGGCCTGGGGGCAGCGGCGGAGCGCCTCGGCCGAGCTCATCGCCGAGCGAATCCCGAACCTCCGCGCGACGTAGTTCGCGGTGGAGACGACTCCGCGCCCGTGTGGATCGCCGCCGACGACGAGCGGCCGCTCCCGCAGGCTCGGGTCCTCGAGCTCCTCGACGGCGGCGAAGAACGCGTCCAGGTCGAGGTGGGCGATGATCGGTGGAGACGAGCGATCCACGTGTGGCCAAGGCTAGAGGCCCCGCTTGCACGGCCACCCGCGCAGGCGCCCGGCGCGCGCTCGCCGCGGCCTGAGCAGCCGACGATGGCGACGAGGTGTACCACGCCTTGGGACGTCGCCCCGGGACCTGCCTTGCCGCTCCGGGACG
>Ga0073934_10007132_pt1 | contig 15797 bp, 13 predicted proteins | sample LarsenN4metaG_FD_76834 | JGI IMG/M metagenome (GOLD analysis project Ga0073934, IMG submission 76834) | Hot spring sediment bacterial and archeal communities from British Columbia, Canada, to study Microbial Dark Matter (Phase II) - Larsen... ...
CCGCCCGGGCCGCTACCGCCTGACCCAGGCGCTTCGGGAGGACGTGACCGGCCGGATCATGACGGAGATCGCCGCCCTTCTCCACGCCGAAACGCTCGCGCCGGTGACCGCCCGCGATCCGGCCGTCGCGCCCCGATGACCGGGTCGCCTGCCGGCGTGCCCTGGGGCGGCCGGTTCAGCGAGCCGACGGACGCGGCAGCGCGCCAGTTCACCGCGTCCTTGCCATTCGACCAGCGGCTCTGGCGCGCGGATCTCGCGGGCAGTGAGGCGTGGGCCCGGGCCCTGGCCAAGGGAGGGGTCCTCTCCGAGGCCGAGCTGGACACCATCCTCCGGGGGCTGGGCGAGATCCGGACGGAGTTCGAGCGCGGCACCTTTCCCTTCCGACTGGAGCTCGAGGACATTCACATGAACATCGAGCAGCGGCTCATCGAGACGGTGGGCCCGGTCGGGGGGAAGCTCCACACGGGCCGGTCGAGGAACGACCAGATCGCGGTGGACATGCGGCTCTGGCTCCGGGAGGAGATCGACGCCATCCGGGCCGCGATCCGCCACCTCCAGGGGGCGCTCGTCGAGCAGGCCGAGCGCCACCCGGACTGCCCCATGCCGGGCTACACCCACCTCCAACGGGCGCAGCCGATCCTCCTCGCCCATCACCTCCTGGCCTACGTCTTCATGCTCCAGCGGGACCGGGAGCGCTACGCGGACGCCCGCCGGCGGCTGGACGTGCTGCCGCTCGGTGCCGGCGCCCTGGCGGGGACGACCGTCCCGGTGGACCGCGACGCCCTGGCCCGGGACCTCGGGTTCGCGCGGCCGAGCCCGAACAGCATGGACGCCGTGAGCGACCGCGACTTCGCGCTCGAGTTCCTGGGCGCCTCGGCGATCCTCGCGATGCACCTGTCGCGGCTCGGGGAAGAGGTGGTCCTCTGGGCCTCGGCGGAGTTCGGCTTCGTGGAGCTGCCGGACGCCTACGCGACCGGCTCGTCCATCATGCCGCAGAAGAAGAACCCCGACGTCGCGGAGCTGGTCCGCGGCAAGACCGGCCGCGTCTATGGCGACCTGGTGCGGCTCCTCACGGTCATGAAAGGCCTGCCGCTCGCCTACCACTCGGACATGCAGGAAGACAAGGAGGCGTTCTTCGACGCCGCCGACACGGTACGGGCGTGCCTCGGCATCTTGGCGCCGTTCATGCGGACGCTCCGCTTCCAGCCCGACCGGCTGCGGGGGCTCGCGGGTGCCGGCTACTCGACGGCGACGGAGCTGGCCGGCTACCTCGTGGCGCGGGGCCTGCCGTTCCGTCAGGCCCACGAGGTGGTCGGCAAGGCGGTGGCGCTGGCGCTCGCCCGGGGAGTGGCCCTCGACCAGCTGCCCCTCGAGGAGCTCTCCGCCCTCTCGCCGCTCTTCGGGCCGGACTTTCAGGACGCCGTCACCGTGGAGGCGTCCCTTGCCGCGCGCCACGTGTACGGCGGGACGGCGCCCTCCGCGGTGCAGCAGGCGATGGCCGAAGCGCACGCGCTCCTGGAGCTGCCATGAGACGCACGGCTCGCACCGCCCTGACGCTCGCGCTGCTCGTCCCCCTGGCCCTGGCCGCATGCGGGCGCCGAGGACCACCCGTCGCGCCGGAGCGGCGGCTGCCGGCCGCCATCCAGGACTTGTCGGCGGCTGTCGTGGGCGAGGGCGTGCGGTTGACCTGGACGCTCCCGCGGATCCGCGTGGACCGGAGCCCGGTCAAGGAGCTCCGTCGAGCCGAGGTGCACCGCCGCTTGGAGGCCCCCGGCCCGCCGGAGCCGGCGCGGCCGGCGGTCCTGACCTTCGGCGGTCTGTTCGGCGGCCCCCCTGCCCTCCCGGGCTTCGAGCGGGTGGCGAACATCGCGCTGGCCCAGCCCGGCGCGGCGGAGGTCGCGCGAGGTCAGGTCGTGTACACGGACGCCCAGGGGCTCAGTCTCGGCCGCCGGTACACGTACGTCGTGGTGGTGGTCGACGAGCAGGGACGGCCGAGCCCCCCGTCCAACCGCGTCGCGGTGGCCGTGGCGGCGCCGCCACAGCCGCCCGCGCGGCTGGTCGCCGAGCCCGGTGACCGGGAGGTGCGGCTCTCCTGGGAGGCGCCGACGAGCCTCGCCGACGGCTCTCCCGTCCCCGGGACGCTCGTCTACAACGTGTTCCGCAGCACGTCGCCGGAGGCCCGCGCGCCCCGACCGCTCAACCCCGAGCCGCTCGCGGCCCCCGGCTACCTGGACATTGGGGTCCAGAATGACGTGACCTACTACTACTCGGTCCAGGCCCTCGTGGGTCCGCGTGGCCCCACCAGCGCGGCGACCCAGGTGGCGACGGCGACGCCGGAGGACCGGACGCCCCCGGCTCAGCCCCGTGGGCTCGTCGCGGTCGTCGCGGGCACCACGGTTCGTCTCGCCTGGGACCCGGTGGACGACGCCGATCTCGCCGGCTACCACGTGTACCGGAGCACGACGCCAGGACGTGGCTACGAGCGTCTGACCACTGTGCCCGGCCCCCCGTCGACCTACGTCGACGACCGGGTCCAGGCCGGCCAGACCTTCTACTACGCCGTGACCGCGGTCGACCGGTCCCGGCGGGCCAACGAGTCGGTGCCCTCCCCGGAGGCCCAGGCCCGCCTTCCGTAGCGCGCGCGGGCTGTGCCCCTCCGGATCAACTCAGTGCCGGCGGCGACGCCGGTTCCGCTCGCGCCGCGGGGGCGCGGGCAGCGCGGCGATCGCCCGGATCTCCACGAGGAACTCGGGGCGGGCGAGCGCCTTGACGCCGATGAGCGACATGGCGGGGAGCGGATCCGCGAAGTATTCCTGGGCGACGCGGCCCATCGCCTCGACCTGGGCGACATCGGTCATGTACGCCGTCAGCTCAACGACGTCCGAGAGGTCGCCGCCGGCCTGGCGGAGGAGCGTCCGGATGTTCTCGATGGCCTGGCGGGCCTGGGCCGCGGGATCCCCGGCGCCGACGAGCCGGCGATCCGGGCCGTGGCGGTCGTAGGCGACCTGCCCGGCGAGGAACACGAACCGCGCCGGACCCTCGACGACGATCCCGTGGGAGAACGGCCACGGGTGCGGCGCCTGCTTCGTCAACGCGATCCTCTGCATCCTCTTCTCCTCCTGCGGCTCGTCACTCGCCTCGGGGCCTCCGCGCGCTACTACTGTGGGCTAGACATCCCAGCCGCCGTCGACGGTCAGGCACTGGCCGGTCATGTTCCGGGACTCGTCGGTGCAGAGAAAGCACACCGCGTGCGCCACGTCCTCCGCGGTCGTCACGCGCCGAAGCGCCATCTCCTGGACGTACTCGGCGTAGACCTGCTCGTAGGTCCACCCGCGCTTGCGCGCCTTCTCCCGGCACAGGCGATCCATGCGGTCCCCGGCCACGATCCCCGGCGCCACGCAGTTCACGTTGATGCCGTGGGGGCCGAGCTCGAGCGCCACCGTCCGGGTGAACCCTCGCACCGCCCACTTCGACGACGAGTACGCCGCGCGGAGCTTGTAGCCGCGGAGCCCCGAGGTCCCCGCGATGTTGACGATCTTCCCCCGTCGCTGGCGCAGCATGATCGGCGCCACGTGCTTGGTCGGGAGGAACGTGCCGCGGAGGTTCACGGCGAGGACCTCGTCCCAGTCGGGGACGGAGAGCTCCTGCACGGGCGTCTCGATCGGCCCCGTCGTCCCCGCGCAGTTGACGAGCACGTCGACGCGGCCGAAGGCGTCCACCACCGCCTCGACCATCGCGCGCACCGAGGCCTCGTCCCGCACGTCGGTCGGGACCACGAGCGTCCGGCGGCCGCGCGCCCGCGCCTCGCCGGCCACCGCCTCGAGCGGCGGCGCCTCGCGGGCGGCGAGGACGAGGTGCGCCCCTTCCTCGGCCAGTCGGAGCGAGATGGCCCGGCCCATCCCTTTCGCGGCGCCCGTCACGACCGCCACCTGATCCTGGAGCTTCATCCCGCCTCCTCCACGTAGCCCTCCCGGCGGTCGGCCTCGACGAGCGCCGCCGGGCGGGCCGCCGGGTCTCCGTAGCCGCCGCCGCCCGCGGTCTCGACGAGGACGACGTCGCCCGGCCGGAGCGTCACGGTCTCCTTCCCCTTGACGTCCCGGCGCGTGTCGCCGCGGACGAGCGTGATCCGGTACGGCCGGCCGTCGGCCCCGCCGAAGATCCCCCAGGGCGGGACGACTCGCCGCTCCAGCATCGTCGTCAGCGTGGTCTCCGCGAGCACCCGGTAGGCGCGGGTCAGGCCGAGGCCCCCCCGGTGCGCCCCGGCGCCGCCGCTCCCTGGCCGGAGCGCGTGGTGCAGGACCTCGATCGGGTACTCCGTCTCGACGACCTCGGTCGGCGTGTTCATCACGTTGGACAGGTGGACCCGCGTCGCGGGGCCACCGTCCCGGTGCGCGGCCGCGCCCTCGCCGCCGCCGTGGGTCTCGTAGAGGATTTGCCAGCGCCCCTCGCGCCGCGTCCCGAAGAGGAGCAGGCCGGAGGTGGTCGGCCCGCCGGCCGTGATCCGTTCGGGGAGGGCCGGGGCGAGCGCCTTGTAGCAGGCGTCCACCACGCGCTGCGAGGTCTCGTGGTTGCCGCCCACGACCGGGGCGTCGGGCGGCGGGCTCAGGATCGTGCCCGGGGGCACCGTCACCCTGATGGGCGCGTAGCAGCCGTCGTTCCCCGGCACGTCGGGCGCGACCAGCGACTTCACGCTGTAGTAGACGGCCGAGCAGGCCACGAAGGGTGTCGTGTTGACGGGCCCCTTGACCGCCGCGCCCGTGCCGGCGAAGTCGAACGCCGCGCGGTCGCCCCGGATGGTCACCCGGACCCGGATCGGCACCGGCCGGTCCTCGTGGCCGTCGTCGTCGACCCAGTCCTCCCCCGCGTAGACGCCGGGGGGGATCGTCCGGATCGCGGCGCGCATCTGGGCCTCCGCCTCGGCCCGGATCCGGTCGAAGCAGGCGAGCACGGTCGGGGCACCGTAGCGGGCGAACAGCTCGCCGAGGCGCCGCGCCGCCACCTCGCCCGCCGCGTACTGGGCGCGGCAGTCGCCTTCCCGCTCCTCGCGGCCCCGCACGTTCGCCATGACGAGGTCGAAGGCCCGCGTCGGCCCGCGGCGATCGAACACCTTGACGGGCGCGATCCGGAGGCCCTCCTGGTAGGCGTCGGAGGCCCACGGCACGTAGGAGCCGGGGACGGCGCCCCCGAGGTCCGCCCAGTGGGCGAGGCTGATCGCGAAGGCGGCGAGCCGCCGGCCGGCAAAGACGGGGCGGATCGCCTTGACGTCCGGCAGGTGGTTGCCGCCGACCTCGGGGAGGTTCAGGTAGTAGACGTCACCGTCCCGGAGCTCCCGCCGCGGGACGCGCCGGAGGAACTCCTTCACGGTGAAGGCCATCACGCCGAGATGGATCGGGATGTCCCGGCCCTGGGCGACGAGGCGCCCCCGGGCGTCGGTGAGCGCGCTCGAGAGGTCGCCGGCCTCCTTGAGGAGCGGCGAGCGCGCTGACCGCATCACGATCAGGCTCATCTCCTCGGCGATCGCGAGGATCGCGTGGCGGACCACCTCGACGGTGATCGGGCTCAGGCTTCGGATTCTGGCCATGCCGCACCGCTCGCGGGTCCCCCGTCCGGGACCCCGATCGCGCCGAGCCGGCGCAGCTCCTCCACCCGCGACGCCGGATACCCCAGGAGCGCTCGGAGCACCGTCTCCGTGTGCTCGCCCGGCCGATACGGCGCCGACGCGCTCGGCCCCACGCGACACCCGTCCACCTGGAACGGCGTAGCCGTCACGCGGACCTCGCCCCGCGCGGGATGGGCCACCGCCGGGAACGCCCCGCGGGCCGCCAGGTGCGGCTGCGCGATGATCTCGGCGGGCGCGAGCACCGGCGCGCAGGGGAGCCGGGCCGCCGACAGCGCCTCCAGCGCCGCGTCCACCGACTCGAAGCGGTCGAGCCATTCGACGATGTGGGAACGGAGCTCCGCCCAATGCTCCCGCCGCGCGACCGGGGTGGCGAACCGCGGGTCGCGCGCCAGCTCCGGACGGCCGAGCGCGTCGACCAGGCGAGGCCAGAGCTCACGAGCCCCGACGACCTGCATGGCGAGGTGACGGTCGCCGATCCGGTGGACGAGCATGCCGGCCCGCGGGCCGGTGGCGGGGTCGCCGCCGTTGAGCACGCTCGGGTAGGTGATGTCGTCGGCGGCGATCAGGGCCTCGAGCATCGAGACGTCGAGGTACGCGCCGCGACCGGTGCGCGCCCGGCGCAGGAGCGCCGCGAGGATCGCGCCGAACGCGTGCGTGCCGGCGAGCACGTCGGCCGCCTGGAGGTAGCCGACTCGCGGCTCCGGCTCCCCCTGTTGCTCGAGGCGCATGAGCCCCGAGACGGCGCCGATGACGTGGGCAAACGCCGGGCGGTCGCGCCACGGCCCGCTCTGCCCGTAGCCCGAGATCGAGCAGTACACGAGATCCGGCTTCGCCCCGGCGAGCGCCGGGTAGTCGTAGCCGAGCCGCGCCATGACGCCGGGCAGGAAGTTCTCGACCACGACGTCGGCCCGCCGCACGAGGTCGAGCACGACGCCGCGGGCCTCGGGGTGCGTGAGCTCGATCGCTACGCTCAGCTTGCCGGCATTGCAGCGGACGAAGTACGTGCTCTGGTCGTCGCGACCCGCCTCGAGCTGGAGCGGGGCCAGCCGTGTGTCGTCGCCCCGGTCGGGGCGCTCGATCTTGATCACCCGGGCGCCGAGGTCGGCGAAGAGCCGCGTGCAATAAGGCCCGGCGAGGACCCGCGTGAAGTCCACGATCGTCACGCCGGCGAGGAGATCGACCGGGAGGGCGCCGGCGGTCACCGCGCGACCTCGATGACGACGCTACCGAACCGGTCGAGGACGCCGGTCTGGCCCGGGTAGATGAGCGTGGTCGCCCACGGGTCCTCGACGAGCGCCGGACCCTTCAGCGGCTGCTCCGGCGCGAGGTCGGCACGGCGGTACACGGCGAGCGCGGTCTCGCCGGTCTCCGGGAAGAAGGCCCGCCCCTCCGCCACCGGCGCGGCGGCGCCGCGTCCCGGCCACTCGGGGAGCGGCGGCGCGTCCACGGTCGCGCGGGCCCGGACGCGCAGGTTCACGCATTCCATCGCCTCGCCGGTCGCGTACGCGTAGAGACGCTGGTGGAGCGCCTGGAACTCTCGCCGCAGCACCTCCAGGTCGCCCTGCCAGGGGACGGTCAGCTCGTAGTTCTGGCCGACGTAGCGCACATCCAGGCTCCGTTCGAGCCGGATCGCGTCGGCCGCCACGCCCTCGGCCAGGAGCGGCGCCCGCACGGTCTCCCCGAGCCGCGCCAGGCGCGCCTCGAGGTCGGCGACGTCGAGCCGCTCGAGCGGGCGCCGGTGGGTCTGGACGTGGTCGTAGGCAGCTTCGGTGACGACGCACCCGAGAGCCGAGAACACGCCGGCATGGGCGGGGACGATGACCCGCGGCATCCCGAGCTCCTGGGCGAGGCGTCCCGCGTGGAGCGGCCCGGCGCCGCCGTAGGCGATGAGGGCGAAGTCGCGCAGGTCGAAGCCGCGCTGGACGGAGATCAGGCGGATGGCGCGCATCATCGCGGCGTTCGCGACCTCGAGCACCCCGGCCGCCGCATCCCGGAGCGCGAGGCCCAGGGCACGCGCCACCGGCGCGAGGGCCGCCTCGGCCCGCACCCCGTCGACGCGAATCGACCCGCCGAGGAGCGCGTCGGGGCGGAGCGTCCCGGCGGCCACGTGGGCGTCGGTGACCGTGGGGGCCGTCCCGCCGAGGCCGTAGCACGCCGGCCCCGGCCGAGCGCCGGCGCTGGCGGGTCCGGCCCTGAGGGCGCCGTGGGCGTCGACCTGGACCAGCGATCCCCCCCCCGCGCCGATCGACTCGACGGCCACCGAGGGCAGCCTGACCGGATGCCCCCCGAGGCGTCGCTGGAGGAGCGTCTGGGCCTCGCCGTCGGCGATCAGGCAGACGTCGGTCGTCGTCCCCCCCATGTCGAACGCGATGGCGTGGCGGAGCCCGAGCGTCCGGGCGAGGTAGCGCGAGGCGGCGACACCCCCGGCGGGACCGGACACCGCCATCGCAAGCGGCCGGTGCCGCGCGGCGTCCACCGACATCATGGCGCCCGACGACTGCAGGAGGTGGAGCGGACCGGCGAACCCGGCCCGAGCGAGCGATGCCTCGAGGTCGGCGAGGTAACGGTCGGCGATCGGCATCACCGCCGCGTTGAGCACCGTGGTGGCCGTCCGCTCGTACTCCCGGAACTCGGCGTTGATCTCGTGGGAGACCGAGACGTACGGACACGCCGTGGCCAGCGCGGCTTTCAGTCGCGCCTCGTGTTGGGGCTGCGCATAGGCGTGGAGGAGGCACACGGCGACCGCCTCGGCCCCGACCGCGCGGAGGGCCGTCACGAGCCCGGCCAGCTCGGCCTCGGCGAGCGGCGTGACCACGCGTCCCTCGCCGGCGACCCGCTCCGTCACCTCGAACCTCCGGTGGCGGGGGACGAGCGGGGGCGGGCGGGGCGGGACGTCCTGGCGGTAGAGGTCGAGGCGGCTCTGGCGGCCGATCTCGAGAACGTCGCGGAAGCCGCGGGTCGTGACGAGGGCGGTGCGCGCGCCCCTGCCCTCGACCACCGCGTTGGTGACGATGGTGGTGCCGTGGGCGATGGCGCCGGCGCCCTCGGGCACGAGGGCCTGGAGCCCCTCGAGGACGCCCCGCGCGGGGGCCTCCGGCGTCGTCAGGACCTTGCGGGAGCGGATCTCGCCCGACCTCGCGTCCACCGCCACGAGGTCGGTGAAGGTCCCGCCGACGTCGACCCCGACCCGGAGGCTCACCCTGCTGGCGCCCATCCCGGCGACAGGACCCGGGGTGGGACGCCTCTCACTTCCGCTCGGACCACTTCGGGATCGGGTAGAGGACCTCCTTCGTGGCCACGTCGAAGGGGTACACGGTGTGGTACTTCTCGCCCTGGAGCTGGAGGATGATCCCGCGGACACCCGTGTTCTGGCCGGTCTCGTCGAAGCGGATCCCCTCCCAGGTCATGATGAGCTGGTCGCCCGGGATGCTGGTCGCGGCGAGCGCCTTCCGGATCGCCTCCGGGTCGGTCGACCCCGCGCGGTTCATGGCATCGAGCAGCGTCATCATCCCGGTGAAGGCCCGGGCCGGGAAGTCGTAGAGGTCCTTGGCGCCCGGCGACCGCTTCTTGTAGTGCTCGTTGACCACCTGGGCCACCGGGCGCCTGCCGATGAGGTCCGTCGAGAAGGGGGCGCGGGTCAGGGTCCCCTCGGCGTCCTTGCCCACGGCCTGGACGAAGTCGGGCGAGATGTGACCGGCGTTCTGCGCCATGATCATCTTCGGGTTGTAGTCCAGCTCCTTCGAGTGCTTGACGAAGAGGATGGCGTCGGTCTGATACGAGGTCGGCATCCAGACGTCGGGGCTGGCGGCCTTGAGCTTCTGCACCTCGGCGATGAGGGAGGTCGACCGGGCGCGGTACTGGAGATCCACCACGACCTCGTAGCCGTACTTCTTCGCCAGGTCCTTCATGACCTTGCCGCTGTCGGCGCCGAACTGCGTGTCCTCGTACGTGAGGCCAAGGGTCCTGAGCTTGATCCCGCGCTTCTGCTGGAGGTCCCGGAAGAAGTCGAACATCACCTGGGTGAAGTGCTCGTCGTGCGGCGAGGTCCGGAAGAACCACTTGAAGCCGCGGCGGGTAAGGGCCGGCGACGACGACTCCGGATTCAGGAACGGAATGCCCATCCGCTCGGCCACCTGGCTCGCGGTCCCCGTCACCGCGCTGTGCCAGGAGCCCACCAGCGCGTGCGCCTTCTCCTGGGTAAGAAGCCGCTCGGCCTCGGCCTGGCCGAGGTCGGTCTTGCCCTGGTGGTCGGCGAAGATGAGCCGGACCTTGCGGCCCCGGAGCCCCGGCATGCCCTTGAGACGCTGGTAGAAGGGGAACGGCACGTCGACCTCGCCGTTGGCGATGTCGCGCGCCAGCTCGAAGACGGGCTTGTTGTCGACGCCGGCCTGGGCGTTCGGCCCGCTCATCGGGTAGAGCACGCCGATCACGATGTCCTGAGCCGCGGCCGGCCCGGAGCCGACGGCGAGAGCCAGGAGGAGCGCCGCGACGAGCACGGAGCGACCGACCATGGAGGGACCTCCTTTCACGGACCAGGCACCGAGACGAGCTCGCGAGGTTCTGGCGGTGGGGGCATGATACGGGCGCCGCGGAAAGGGTGTCAAGGCGTCGTCGCGTGGTGTTCTGGATTGGTTCTCATGCGGACGACGACAGGTTGCTCCGCTCGCCGCGTCAGCGGAGCGCGGGGATGACCCGCTCGCCGAACGCGCGCACGGTGGCCCGCCAGTCGTCGGGGGACGGCGGGCGGATCGCCACGTGGTCGAAGCCGAGCGCCCGGATGGCCCGCAGCCGGTCGGCGATGTCCCCCGCCGGGCCGCCGAGGGCAAAGGCCTCCGCGTACGCGGCTGGGAGGAACGCGGCATCCGAGACCGCCTGCGCCCACGCATCCGCGTGGACGAGGTCGTAGCGAGTGTAGTCGGTCTCGAAGCGCCGGAGCTCCTCCCGGAGCGCCGCGGGGAGGGGCAGGCCCGCCAGCTCGCAGAGCGCCGGGACCCGTTGGCAGAACCAGGACACGCTGGGTGTGAGTCGCATCCGGGCGCGCGTCGCATCGGTGTCGATGGTGCAGAAGAAGAACGCCACGCGGTCGAGCCCCGCCGGATCGCGGCCGGCGGCGCGTGCCCCGGCCTCGATGCGCGCCCGCGCCTCGCGCAGCACGTCGGGATGGGCACCCACGTTGACGACGACACCGTCGGCCAGGCGCCCGGCGAGCTCGAGCAGCCGGAGCCCGCTCGCGACCACATAGACGGGCGGGGGCGACCCGTGCGCGAACCGGACCGCGAAGCGCCCGCCCGGATACGCCACCGCGTCCCCCGCCAGGAGCCCCCGCAGCTCGACGAGCGCCGCCTCCAGGTCGGCGAGCCGCGCGGGGCGCACGCCGATGCGGCGCACGGCGGAGTCGCCGGTGGCGACGCCGAGGACCGCCCGGCCTCCCGAGAGCTCCTGGATCGTCAGGATGGCGTTCGCCGTCGCCGCCGGATGCCGCGCGAGCACGTTGGTCGCCAGGGTGCCGAGTCGTGCCCGCCGCGTGTGGCGGGCGAGGAGCGCCAGGGTCACGTACGGGTCCCGATACAGCATCGGGGAGTCGGGCACCCAGAGGCTGTCGAAGCCGAGCGCCTCCAGCCCCTCGCCGAGCCGCGCGAGCTCCGCGGCTGGCTCATAGAGCGCCCCGAACGACACCCCGAACTTCATGATTCCGCGGTCCCCGCACCCGCTTCGCGGGTACCCGGTCGCCGGCTGGCCCCGCGCCCCGCGGGCTCACAACCCTGCGGACCGGGGCCCCTTGTGCCCGCGGGGCGCGGCGGCGGCGCTCGCCGCCACCCGTGGCTCGTTGGACTCCATCGTCAGTCCAGGCCGAGGAGGCGGGCGGGGTTCTCCGCGACCATCGTGCGGATCTCCGCCTCGGAGATCCCCTGCTCGAGGCAGAGCTGGATGAAGATCCTGAGCCCCTCCACCGGCGGCGGGCTGTGGAGCTGGCCGTAGTCGGTCGCGAGGACGCAGCGCGCCGGGCCGACCTCGCGGATCGACTTCACCATGCCCTCGAGCGTGATCGAGTGCCAGGGCGGCCCGAGCGTGTTCACGTCCTTCTCGAGGATCGCGCCCTCGTCGGCGAGCGCCTTCTGGTCCTCGACCCCGACCCCGGAGAGCATGAGGTCCGGGTGGGTGACGAGGACCCGCGTCACCCCGGCCGCCCGCGCCGCCGGCACGAGCACGCGGATCTCCGGCAGCGAGAGGTGGCCGGTGGACAGACAGATGCCCGCCCCGGCGATCAGCCCCAGGATCTCCCGCACCTCGGGCCGGAGCGCCCCTGCCTCGTCCAGGACGCCGAGGCCCCGCGCGCTCCCGGCCGCCACGGCCAGGCCCCGCATCCGCGGGCCGAAGTGGCTCCCCCCGAAGAAGGCGATGTGGTGCTGGGCCGACATGGTCGGCATCCACACCATCCGCGCCCCGAGCTTGATCGAGGCCTCGACGGCCGCGGGGTTCAGCCCGCCGACCACGTGGTTCAGCACGATCCCCCCGAAGGCCTGGATGCCCGGGACCGCGCGGCGCACCAGCGCCGCGCGACCGGTCGTGTCCTGCTCGTGGGCCTTGTAGAGGACCGCGCGCATCCCGGCCGCCCGCGCCTCGGCCGCCAGCTCGACGTCGTCGAGCAGCCGGTCGAAGAGGGAGGGCGCGGAGTGCGTGTGGAGGTCGATCGCGCCCCGCAGGAGCTCGTGGCACAGGGCCATGCGGCAGCTCCCCTCAGCCGATCGGCGCCAGCCAGTCGGCCAGCTCGGCGAGCGTCCGGACCTCGCGGTCCGCGCGGCCGCCATCGGTCGGCCGCTCGCCCTTCCGGTTGACCCAGGCCGTGGGGATGCCGAGGGCCCGCGCCGGCTGGACGTCGTGGAAGTAGCTCTGGGCGGCGTGGAGCCATCGACCCGCGGTCGCGGCGGTCCCGAGGCGCTGGCGCGCCGTCAGGAAGTGAGGCGGCGCCGGCTTGTAGGCGCGGACCTGCTGCGCGGTGACGACGGGGTCGAACGCCACCGTCAGGTGCCGCCGCGTCCCGGCGAGGAGGTCGTCGTCGACGTTGGACAGGATGCCGAGCCGGTAGCCCGCGCGGGCGAGCCGCTCGAGCGCGGGGTTCGTGTCCGGGAAGGGGGGCCAGTCGGGCAGGCTCGCGGCCAGGAAGCCGGCGTGCTCTGGCGCCAGCGCCCAGCCCAGCCGCTCGGCCACCTGACGGGCGCTCTCCGTCAGGACCTCGCGATAGCTGCGGTAGGCGCCCGCCTGGACCGCGGGCTCGATCGCCGCGTAGGCCTCCAGCACGGCGGCGCGGGCGAGCCGGACGCCCGCGACCCCGGCCGCCCGGGTGAACGCGTCCCCGATGCCCCGCTCCCAGTCGATCAAGGTCCCGTAGCAGTCGAACGTGACGATGTCGTACGGGCGCGGGTCGGCCATCAGGGCAGCCACTCCCGGAGGGGTCGCACCCGGATCCCGGCCTTTCCGAGCGCCTCGCGGACGGCGTGCACGATCCCGGCGGCGCCCGGGGTGTCGCCGTGGCAGCAGATCGTCTGCACCGAGAGGTCGATGTCGACGCCGTCGTGCGTCCGGACCTTCCCCTCGGCGGCCATGCGGACCGCCTGGGCGGCGGCGCGCTCGGGATCGGTGATGAGGGCGTACGGCTTCTTGCGCGAGACGAGCGTCCCGTCCGCCTCGTAGGCGCGGTCGGCGAAGCCCTCGGAGGCGACGCGCACCCCCATCTTCCGGCAGTGGGCGTCGTACTTCCCCGAGGCGAGCGTCATGAGGATGAGCCGCTCACCGGACTCGCGCGCGGCTTCGCCGACGGCCTGCGCGAGGGCTTCCTCCCGCTCGGCCATCGTGTAGAGGATCCCGTGGGGCTTGACGTGCTGGAGCTCGACCCCGGCGGCCCGGCAGAACTCGCGGACGGCGCCGGTCTGGTAGCAGAGGTAGTCCCGGAGCTCGGCGGGCGTGACGTCCATCACCCGCCGCCCGAACCCCATGAGGTCCGGCAGCGAGGGGTGGGCACCCACGGCCACGCCGTGCTTGACGGCGAGCGCGACCGTCTTGCGGATCACGTGGGGGTCGCCGCCGTGGAAGCCGCAGGCGACGTTGGCCGAGGAGATCAGGGGCATGATGGCCTCGTCGGCCCCGAGGGTCCAGCGCCCGTAGGACTCCCCCATATCGCAGTTGAGGTCGATCACCGTGGCCATGTGTCGATTCCTCCGGCCGCCCCTTCCGCGCATCGCCTCAGCGGCGTGCTTCGGCGTCGAGGACCTGGCCGAGCGCCTCCACGAAGCGGTCCACCTCCGCGTCCCCCATCGGAACCGAGACCGCGCCCATGCCCCGCTGCGAGAGGAGGATGCCCTCGTTGAGGAGGCCGACGTAGGTCCGGAGCGGCTGCTCGGGGTCCACCGGTCGGCTCGAGCGGAAGTCGATGACCGGCCGCCTCGGCGTCCAGTGGAGACAGAAGAGCGAGCCCACGCCCGTGACCTGCGCCCTGACCCCGCGGGCCCGGAAGAGCTTCCGCACCTTCTCGCGGAGCGAGTTGCCGAGGCGGTCGAGATGCGCGTAGGCCTCGGGCGTCAGGGCCTCGAGGGTCCGGATCCCCGCCGCCATCGTCAGGGGGTTGGCGTTGAACGTCCCGCCCTGGGCGACCTTGGGCTTGCCGCCCCGCGGGTCGAACACGCCCATGACCTCCGCGCGGCCACCGAAGGCGCCGACCGCGAGCCCACCCCCGATGATCTTCCCGAACGTGGTCAGGTCTGGCGCCACGCCGTAGAGCGTCTGGGCGCCCCCCGGCGACAGGCGGAACGTGATCACCTCGTCGAAGACGAGGACGATCCCGTGGCGGGACGTGACCTCGCGGAGGGCGGGCAGAAAGCCGTCGACGGGCGGGATCACGCCAGCCGCCCCCTGGACGGGCTCGCAGAGCACGGCGGCCAGCTCCCGGGCGTGCCGGTCGATGCGCGCGAGGCAGGCCTCCGGCTGGTTCCACGGCAGCACGAGGACGTTCTTCAGCACCGCCGGCGGGACCCCGGCCCCGGCGGGCACCGGCTTCGGCCGCCGGCGGCTCCCGGCGCCCTCGACGGGGGGCGTGATGGAGACCTGCACCCAGTCGTGGGTGCCGTGGTAGGAGCCCTCGAACTTCGCGATCTTCGGTCGGCCGGTGTAGGCGCGCGCCCCGCGGACGGCCAGCATGGTCGCCTCGGTCCCGGAGTTCGTGAAGCGGACCCGCTCGCACGACGGCACGCGGCGCGTGAGCACCTCCGCGAGCCGCACCTCGTGCTCCGACGGGCCGGGGAACGAGAGGCCGCGCTCGGCCAGTTCCCGCACGACCTCCACCACCGCGGGTGGGGCGTGGCCCAGGATGAGCGAGGTGTAGTTGCCATTGAAGTCGAGCCGCTCGTGGCCGTCCGCGTCCCAGATCCGCGGGCCGGCGCCGCGCACGGCGTAGAAGGGGTACGGGTCAATGAAGACCGTGGTACGCGTGTTCCCGCCGGGGAGGACCCGTTGGGCCTCCTCGAAGAGCGCGCGCGAACGCGGCGTCTTGGCCTGGTAATCGGCGATCAGCGTCTCGAGGCTCATGTCTCCGCTCCTTTCCCCGTCAGCGCGTCGCGCAGCATCGCGCGGTCCTCCGCCCTGTCGCCTTCACGCCTCGATCGCCGCGTCGAGCCACTGCCGCTCCGCCTCGAGCGCGGCGTGCGCGTCGGCGAGGGTCACCGCCCGGAAGCGTACGCGCTGCCCGGGCCGGGCCTGGCCGAGCCGGCCGATGTCCACGCTGATGACCGTGGCGATCTTGGTGTAGCCCCCCGCCGTCTGCCGGTCCACCAGGAGCACGATCGGCTGACCCTCCCCCGGCACCTGGATCCCGCCCAGCGGGATGCCGTCCGAGACGATGTCGTGCCCCCGCGCGTGGGTGATCCGGGACCCCTTCAGACGATACCCCATCCGGTCGGCCTGCGGGGTGATCTCGTACGGCCCCCCGAGGAAGGCCGCGATCCCCTCGGCCGTGAAGCGGTCGGCCTGGGGCCCGAGGATCACGCGGCACTCGACCTCCCCGGGATACCCGGGACGCCGGCCGAGCGGCACGGCGCGGCCCTCGACCCGGTCGAGCGCGACCGCGGGGACCCCGACCGGCAGCGCGTCGCCCTTCTGGAGGGCTCGGCCCTCGACGCCACCGAGC
>Ga0073934_10007135_pt1 | contig 15794 bp, 13 predicted proteins | sample LarsenN4metaG_FD_76834 | JGI IMG/M metagenome (GOLD analysis project Ga0073934, IMG submission 76834) | Hot spring sediment bacterial and archeal communities from British Columbia, Canada, to study Microbial Dark Matter (Phase II) - Larsen... ...
AGCCGGACTGATAAGGTTCGTTGTTGGAGAACTCTCCTTCGATGAACCCGTAGCGGTAGTAGCCTTTCCCGCGTCCGTTGGGGTCCATGTAGCTCTTGGATGGGCCTTTGGAGAAATACTTGAAGGTACCCCACCAGGAGTAGCTGCCCCACTCAACCGTGATGTCGGTGGTGGCGGTTGCGCGGGGTGCGGCGCAAAGAAATGCCGTCGCGGTCAGCAGGAGTGCAGTGGTGGTTCGGAGTCCCATGGTGAATTTGCCTTGTTCGATTCGGTCGCGCCAGGAGCGGATGCGCGTGGGGAAAGTCTCCGGGGGCCGACCCGATCAAGCAAAATCGACCGCGCTACGCCGGGGGCAGGAATCTGCTTTGCCGATGGCGCGCGGTTCTGGTTGATTGATCCTTATGTCCAGCCTGTTCGGCGAACTGTTTCGGATCTCCACCTGGGGCGAGTCCCACGGGGGCGGGGTCGGGGTTGTGATCGACGGATGTCCTCCGCGGATCCCGCTCTCGGAGGAGGAGATCCAGGTGGAGCTCGACCGTCGGCGTCCGGGGCAGAGCGAGATCGTGACGCCGCGCAAGGAGGAGGATCGCTGCCGGATCCTCTCCGGGGTGTTTGGGGGGCAGACGCTCGGGACGCCGATTTCGGTGCTGGTGATGAATCAGGATGCCCGCCCGGAGGCGTATGCGGAGATGCGGACGGCCTATCGTCCCTCGCATGCCGACTACACCTACGACGCCAAGTACGGGGTCCGGAACTGGGAAGGGGGCGGGCGTTCTTCCGCGCGCGAGACCATCGGCCGGGTGGCCGGTGGGGCGGTCGCGTTGAAGGTGCTGGGCGCGTTGTGTCCGGGCATCGAGATCGTGGCGGCGGTGGAATCGATCCACGACATCGTGGCCCGCGTCGATACGGACCGCGTGCGACGCGCCGATGTGGAGGCGAACATCGTGCGGTGTCCCGATGCCGAAGCGGCCGCGCGCATGATCGAGCGGATCAAGGAGGTGCGAGCGGAGGGAGATTCGGTGGGTGGAGTGATCACTTGCGTGGCGCGCAATGTGCCGCCGGGTCTCGGGGAACCGGTGTTCGATAAGCTGGAGGCGGATCTCGCGAAAGCGGTGATGAGCCTGCCGGCGACGAAAGGGTTCGAGATCGGGTCGGGGTTTGCCGGTGCACGGATGCGGGGTTCCGAGCACAACGATCTGTTCGAGATGCGGGAAGGCCGGACCCGGACCGTGACCAATCGTTCGGGTGGGATCCAGGGCGGGATCAGCAACGGCGAGCCGATCGTGTTCCGGGTCGCATTCAAGCCGACCGCGACCCTGCTGCGGGCGCAATCGACCGTAACGCCGGAGGGTGAGGCGACCGAGCTCAAGGCGCGGGGCCGCCATGACCCGTGTGTGCTGCCGCGCGCGGTGCCGATGGTCGAGGCGATGGTGGCGCTGGTGCTCTGCGATCATGCCCTGCGGCAGCGGGGCCAGACCGGGAAGCTCGCGTGATGGTGCTGGCGGTCATCGAAGGGTCGGAAGCCTGGCAGAGGATCTTCCTCATCGGGGCCGTGGTCCTCCTGCTCTGGCACGCGATCCGTGGGTGGTCGCTGGGACCGGCCCGTCAGTTCGTCCATATCGCGGCGTTGCTGGCCGCCTACCTCGCCGCCCTGGTGCTGGGCGGACCGCTCGTGCCGATGCTGCGTCCGGTGATCGCTCTGCCCGATTTCCTCTTGCGGGTGCTGGCCGGCGCCGGGGCCGGGCTGATCGTCTATCTCGTGTTGCTCTTTTTCGGTGCGCTGTTCTTCAAGCGGACCGGCCAGCAACCGGGTGGTTTTCTGCGGGTGGTGTACGGGTTCTTCGGATCGGTGCTCGGCCTGGTTTCGGGGTGCCTGCTGCTCTGGATCCTGGTGATGGGGCTGCGGCTGATCGGGACGGTGGCCGAAGCGAGGATGGAAGCGGCGGAGGCCGATCGGAAACGTCACGGAGGGGGGACGGCGGAGGAGCGGGCGCGGGATCTCGGGGTCGGTCCGGAGCGGGGCGCGGAGCAGGCCGGGGAGGGAGCGCCGGTGCCGCTGCTGGAGTTTGCGGTGCGGGCGCGGAAGTCGGTGGAGCTCGGTCCGGCCGAACCGGTGATCGCGGCGGTGGATGTGATCCCGGACGAGGTGTACGCATTGCTCGGCGATCTTGCGCGTGTGGTTGCCAGCGTGGAATCGGCCCAGCGATTCCTCGAATATCCGGGTGCGGCCGAGCTGGCCGCGCATCCGAAGATCGCCGCATTGCAGAAGGATCCCGAGATCGCGCGTTTGATCGGGGCGGGCGAGTATCTGGCGCTGCTGCGCAACGAGCAGGTGATCGATGTGTCGAATGATCCGGAAGTGGCGGAGCGGTTGCGCACGTTCGAGCTGCGCAAGGCGATCGATCACGCCCTGAAACGCCCGACGGCGGCCCGCTCCGAGCCTCCCGCTCCCGGTCCGTCCCAACCCCGCTCTCCCCGCCCCACCCGATGACTCCGAACTACATCGCCACGATCGGCCTGGAAGTGCATGTCCAGCTCAACACCCGTAGCAAGATGTTCTGCGCCTGCGCCGTCGAATATGGCGCCGAGCCGAACACGCGCGTCTGCCCGGTCTGCCTCGGTCTGCCCGGCGCGTTGCCGGTGATGAACGGCGAGGCGGTCCGCAAGACGATCCTGACGGGCCTGATGCTCGGGTGCTCGACCCCGGAAGTTTCGAAGTTCGACCGGAAGAATTATTTCTATCCGGACATGCCGAAGAACTACCAGATCTCGCAGTACGACCTCCCTCTCTGTGCGGGGGGCGCGGTGGTGCTGCACCAAGGGGCGTATCCCAAAGACGCGCAGAAGGCGATCGCGCGTCCGGACGTGGCGGTGCGCCTGGTGCGGATCCACCTGGAGGAGGATGTCGCGAAGAGCACGCATTTCGAATCGGCGTCGGGGATCGACTTCAACCGTGCGGGCACGCCGCTCATGGAGATCGTGACCGAGCCCGACATCGCCTCGCCGGAGGAGGCGTTCGCGTTCCTCACCGCGCTCAAGCAGATCCTGGAGCATGGGGGTGTGAGTTTTGCGGACATGGAGAAGGGCCAGTTGCGGTGCGACTGCAACGTCTCCGTGGCGCCCGAGGGGGCCGCGCAACTGGGCACGAAGATCGAGATCAAGAACATGAACTCGATCAGTGGCGTGCGCCGGGCACTGGCGTTCGAGATCGAACGCCAGATCGCGGTGGTGTCCGCCGGCGGCGCTCTGCAGCAGGAGACGCGGCGTTGGGACGATGACGCCGGTCAGACGTTCCTGATGCGGACCAAGGAGATGGCGCACGATTACCGGTACTTTCCGGATCCCGATCTGCTGCCGGTCCGCACGGCGGAGCTGGTGGCGGAGGCGCGGGCGGCGATGCCGGAACTCCCCGCGGCGCGCCGGGCGCGGTACGTGGGCGAGCTTGGACTGAGCGACTACGATGCGGGGGTGCTATCGGCCGACGCGGCGTTGGCCGACTGGTTCGAAGCGGCGGTGCGCGGAGCGCGCAAGCCGAAGAGCATCGCGAACTGGGTGATCAACGACCTGCTGAGCGCGCTCGCGGTAGCGGGCCGTTCGATCGCGGAATGCCCGGTCCCGCCCGCGGAACTCGAGGGGCTCGTGAATCTGGTCGATGACGGCAAGCTGAACCTCACGCAGGCGAAAGCGGTGTTTGCCGAGATGTTCTCAAGCGGGCGCCCGGCGCTGGAGATCGTGAAGGAGCAGGGGCTGGAGCAGGTGAGCGACACCGGTGCGATCGAGGCGTTCTGCGACCAGGTGATCGCGGCGAACCCGAAGCCGGTCGCCGATTACCGGGCGGGGAACGCAGCTTCGATCAACTTCCTCAAGGGCCAGGTAATGAAGCTTTCCAAGGGCAAAGCCAACCCGAAGGTCGTGGGCGAGCTCTTGGAAGCGAAGCTCAACCAGGGCTGACCGGACCGAATGCGGCCCGCTTCGCTGCGGGCGTGTGGTCGGGCGCCGAGCGGCTATGGTCGACCGTCGGTCGAGCGACCGAAGGGGCCGAGAGCGGACTGGAGGTCGCGGTAGAGCGTTTGGGTCCAGGGGATGTCCGGCAGGACCGGAGGGGAGACGGATTTTCGCAGGTCGCGCGGTGCGATCAGGACGGTGGCTTTCTCTTTGCCCGCCGTCGCCACCAGAGCAAAGACCTCTTCGATCGCCTCGTTGCCGAGCGGGATGCAGCCGATGGTGACATCCTCGCCGTGCAGGAAAATGTCGCCTCCGAGCCGGGTGCGCCCGTCCCGCCGGGCCATCTGTCGGTCGAAGGCGTTCGGGTAATCGATTTTCAGGGAGAGATGGTAGCTGCTGTTGGGGTTGAGGTATTCGATCCGGTAGATCCCCTCCGGGATCTGCTTGTCTCCTTCGCGGAGCTTGGGCCCGAGCGTCCCGCTGAACGCGGTGAACGGGTATTGCTTGTGCAGCCGCCATTTGCTTTCCGGCGGTCGGATCCAGAGCTCTAGGTGTTGTTCCTCCTTGAACGCGAGTAGCGCGATCGACTCGAGGCTCGCCGCTGCGTGCTCGGGCAACCCGAGGCGCACCAGCGGTGGGAGGATTGGAGCGGGGGTTTCGGCAGGGCCGGCCGCGACGGAGGTCGGGGTTTGGGGATCGTGCGAGGGCTCCGGTTCTGCGCGCTCGTTCGAGGACGGGATCGAGGCCGGTCCGGTCAGCTCGGGTCGCAGCGGGAGTGGGGGCATGGCATGGGGACTGTGCGAGCTGCGGAACGCGGCGTAGCCGAGGATCGAGAGCGCCAGCGCGGCGGCTCCGAGGATCGCGAGGCGGGTGGCGGGGCGCACGGGCTGGCGTGGGGCCGCGGGATCAGAGGGCGCCCCGTGACCCGGCCGGACGGTCGGCGGCGGCGGTGGGGCTGCGCTCGGGGAGGATCTTGGCGACGAGACGTTCGACGCCTTCGCGGGCGAACTGGCTGGCGGGATAGATTTTCTGGGCCTTGAGGTACCAGGCGAGGCTGGAGCCGACCTGCTCCTTGTGCTCGAGTTCTTCGGCTTTGCGGAGGGTCCGGACGAAATCGGCGGCCTGGGTGGTGAGATCGGCTCGGACCTGGTTGAGCTTGGTGTCGTCCGGGAACTGGCGGAAGATCCGTTCGACGGTCTCCCAGGCGCCGGCGTAATCGCCGCGTTTGGCGATCTCGCCCGACTGGATGATGGCGGCCTCGATCTGTTGCATGTCTTCGAGGACCTTGCGGAGCCGTTCCTGGCGTTCGGGGTAGAGGGCGGCGGCGGCGATATAGCGGACTTTGTCCTCGAAGATCTGGCGGTAGTTTTTCTGGCTGAGCAACTGGTCGAGATCGACGAGGGCCTTCTGTTGGACGTCGGCCTGCGAGAAGATGAGTTTGGAGACATCAGCCAGCGCTGGGTTGCGCGGCCAGATGGCGGTGGCTTCTTTGAGCTGGGATTCGAGGGTGGCGCTGTCGCCGCTGACCGCAGCGTTCTTGGCTTTCGCGAGGTGCATCGCGGCGACGGTGCGGGCGGTCTCGATGGCGGCCATCGGTTTGGAGGTGTCGAAATCCTTGGCCAGCACCGAGAGTTCCTTCACCAGGCTTTCGGCCAGCGTGTAGTCTTTGACTTCGATGGCGGAGATCAGTTGGTTCGCGCGGCGGGAGAACTCGAGCGCCTGTCGTTTGCGGTCGCGCGAGAGGGTGCGCAGTGGCGGGAGGTATTCGCCCGGAACGAACGCTTCGGCGAGGCGTTTGGTGGCGCTCTCAAGCTCGTTGCGTTCCAGCAGGAACTCGTAGGCCTTCACTCCCTCGGAGGCATCGCGCAGGGCTTCCTGGGCGAGGGAATCGAGGACGCCGACGGTCGGGGGCATGCCGGTGGTGTCGGAGAGGATTTTCTTCGCATCCCCTTTGACGTGGAGTGCCGTGTCGCCGTCGCCGAACACGGCCCGGTAGAACCGGGTGCCGATCAGCACGTGCTGGAACCGCCTCTGGGTGAAGAGTTGGACTAGGAGCGCCTGAAACTCGATCTTGGTCTGGAGCTCGGAGACCTCGCGTTTCGCCCGGTTGGCGGTCATCAGGGCCCGGACTTCGGCCATGCGGGTGACATACGGCTGCATCCGCATGTCGCGCTGGGTCTGCACCTCCTTGGCCCATTGCTTGGCTGCTTCCCCGGTCTTCGGGGCGGTGCCGAGCCCGACCGACTGCGAGGCGAGTTGGGCGTTCCATTCGTGGGCTTTGAGCTCTTGATCGAGGACTTTGTTGGCCTGGGCGAGGCGGGCGTCGGAGCGCTTGGCGAGCCAGACCGTGTACACAGCGTCGGCGATCGAATCACAGAGGTTCGCGTCGAATTCGAAGTTGGAAGCCTGCGGGAGCAGTTGGAAGGCGGCGTCGATGTTCTGCGGGGTGGCGCGGCCGGGGGCGAGCAGGTCGGCGATGCGTTCGAGGATCGCGCGGTATTTGCGGTCTTCTTCGCCGTCGGCCTCGGGGGCGTTCAGGTATTTCTCGAAGCGCGCCTGGAAGATGCGGTTGTTGTTGATGTTCCAGGCGCGGCCGTCCCATTGCAGGGTTTCGCTTCCCGGGTCGAAGAACGGCATGTCCTTGCCGAGGAACGAGGACTGGCCTCCGGCGCCCGGCCCGCCTTGCGGGGAGGATTTCGGCTGGGGAGCCGGAGCGACGGTGGTGGTGGGGGCGTTCGCGGGGGCGGGGCTATCGGGGACCTGGGCGAAAGACGGGACCGCCGCGAGCAGGCCGAGCGCGGCGGCGGCGAGTCCGGGCAGGGATGGGAGGGGCGGGTTCATGCCTTGCGGAGGTCGCGCGCGCGGAGGATGCCTTTGTCGGCCACTTCGAGCTGCATCTGGAACTGCTGGCCCTTCTGGATGTTGAGGTGGTTGAACTGGATGGGGACGAGGACGGGAATAACCTCGGTGCCGCCGGGGCCTGTGACCTCGACGGAGAAGAGGCGACCTTCGATCGGGGACCAGGCGAGCGCGTTGGAGATGGTGGCGGTGATCTTGTAAACGTTGCCGCGCAGGCTATTGGCGCTTTCAAGGTACAGCCCGACCTCGAGCGGCGGGATCGTGCGGTACGGATCGGAGACGCCGCGGAAAAGGAAACGTCCGCCGGCGATCGCGCCGACCACCAACAGGAGAGTCAGCACGATCCAGAGCGGATTCAGGGAGGAACTGGCGCGGCGTGGCATGGTTCAGAAGGGTAAACCCCGTCGGGAGGAAAATGTATCGAAAAAAGGGATTATTCCCAGCGGCTGCGTTTGCACCCGGTGTAGGCGATGAGGAGTCCGACGGCGACATGGAACGCCAAGACCCAGAGCGAGAGCGGGGCGGGGCTCAGGTCGGTCTGCACCACCGATTTTACGATTTCGTAGTAGCGGGACTCGAGGAGGGTTTGAAGGTACCCGGACCACCCCCAGTAGCCCGCGATGAACGGGCGGGAGATCCATTCGAGCGCGGCGGGGAGCGCGAGCACTGCGCCGGAGAGCGGGAGTTGGAATCCGACGAGATAGATCGAGACCAAGGAGGCCTGCTCCGCGGAACGGGTCTGGCTGGAGATGCCGAGGCAGATGGCGGTCATCGCGGCGTTGCAGAGCAGGAGGAGGAGGAGCTGGGTTTCGAGGCTGCCGGGGAGCCGGCAGACGAATTTCACGAAGAGGGCCATCCACGCCGACTGGACTGCGACGAGCAGCAGCAGGAAGGCGGCTTTGCTGGCGACGTAGGCGGCGGGGCGAACGCCGCCGAGACGCTCCTTCTCGTAGATCAGCCGTTCCGAGGCGATCTCGCGTGCGCCGTTGTTGGCGCCCATGAGGGTGAGCAGGATCACCTGGAACATCACGATGCCGGAGACCAGACCGCCGATGTGGGAAGATTGTTTCACGAAATCGAGCGCCTCGGCCGCCTGCTCGACCGGGTTGGACTCGAACAGCCCCATCTCGAGGTTCTTGATGTTCGGGAGCCCGTCCCAGGCGAACACCACCACGAGGCAGGGGAACCCGACGATCAGCGCGAGGTGGAGCAGCAGTTGGCCGCAGTCGCGCAGGAAGAGCTTCCATCGGCGGGCGAACAGCGTGAAGAACTGGCTCACGCCGCCGGGAAGCGGTTCTCCGTCCCCGATCGCTTCCGCTTCCGTCTCAGCATCGGGACGCGGGGTGCGGGAGCGTTTCTTCTCGGGCGTTGCTTCCGCCTCATCCTCCTCCACGTCCTCCAAGTCGCGATCCGCATCGTCGTCCAGATCGCGGAGCGACTTGGGGATTTCGACCGTACGACGCCGTTCGGGCGGTGGTTGGGGCGGCGCTTTTGGCGCGCCCGATCGCGCGGGGAACTCGACCGGTTTCGCCCCGGCCAACGGCATCCGGTCGGTCTCATAGTACGACGTCCGGTGTTTCTCCCACGATTTGTGCCAGCCTTGCGGGGAGCGGTTGGTGAGGCGGGGAAAGACCTCCTCCGGACTTTCGATGTCGAAGTAGTGGAGGAGATGGCGAGCCGGGCCGTGGTACACCACATGGCCTTCATGTAGCACCAGCACGCTGTCGTACAATGAGAGGTGCCGCAGGCTGTGGGTGACGCAGAGGACGATGCGGTTGTCCTGGCTGGCGATGTCTCGCAGGAGATGGACGATCTCCTCTTCGGCTTTCGGGTCGAGCCCGCTGGTGACCTCGTCGGCCAGGAGGAGCGCGGGGGAGGTGACCATTTCGACGGCCAGAGCCAGCCGGCGTTTCTGGCCGCCGGAGAGCACTTTCACCATCCGGTCCGCGATCGAGTCCAGCCCGACCTCGGTCAGGATCCCGTCGGCCCGTTCTTCCCGTTCGTCGGAGGAGAGTCCGGCCACGCGGAGGCGGATTGCGGTTTCGACGCTTTCGCGGACCGTCAGGTGGTCGTATGCGATGCTGAACTGCGGTACATACCCGATCTGGGACGGTTCGAGATCTTCTTCCTCGGCGAGGTCGCGTCCTTCCCAATGCACGCTTCCGGCTGTCGGTTCGCGGAGTCCGGCGATGACCTTCAGGAGGGTGCTTTTGCCGCATCCGGACGGGCCGACGACCGCGCAGAAGTGGCCTTGGGGAAGCTGGATGGAGACTTCGCTCAGCAACGGGCGCGCATCGCTATCGGCGCCCACGGACAGGGTGACATCCTTGAGTTCGAGCACGGTTGAACCATGGATTTGGAAAAACCCAGAATCAATACCAGAGTCGCTCCAATCCTGCTGCCATCTGGGTTGCCCCTTGGGCGCGCTCCTCGCAACCGGCTGTGCGAAAAGGGTTTATTGATTCTCTGGCAGACCGAGCTGGTTGCGCAATGCGCGGTCGGCCGGCTGGTTGTGGTTCCAGTAGTCGAGCTCGATCGATTTGAGGCGTTTGGCGCGGGTGGTGAGGTTCTGGCCGGAGAAATCAGTGCCCGATTCTTCCCACCGGACGATGGCATGGGGGGCGGCCTGTTCGAACGTGACGCTCAGGACGCGATCGCTCCCGGATTGGTAGCGGATCGTGTAGGTGGAGGTCGGGGTGTCGGTTCCGGCTCCGGTGGGTTCGACCGTTTCCACGAGGGTGGCGGTTGCCTGTTCCGGCTGAAGCGGGCGATGGAAGAGCCGGGTGAAGAGCGTCCCCGGCACAATCCGGATGTCGCCCATCGGCAACCGGTTCGGATCGAGCCGGATCTGGGTCCAGATGGCGTCTTCCAACCAGGTCTCCGGGAGCTTGGCGCGTTGGTCGCCTTCGGATTCGAAATAGGAGAACGCGGCGACATCGAACCCCGCATCCGTCCGGTTCAACTGGGTGAACACGTGTCCGCACCATTCCTGCACCGAGGTCGTGACCTTCAGCGGGGCTTCGGTTCCCGAGTCCGGGGTGAAGGTGGAGAGCATCGTGGTGTACGGGTAGATCCCGGTGTTGAAGCGGCGGGTGAAGTTGAGCTTCAGGACGTTCACGAGATCCGCCCCGGCGGAGTCCCAGCGGTCGAGCTTGACCTGTTTCGACCGGGAGAACGGTTCCCGCACGAAGATGAGGACCGCCTCGCCCGGGTGCAGCGCTCCGTAGCGTGCCTGCTCGAGCTGGTAGCTGGTGATCTCGGCCTTACCGGATTTCCAAGATTTCGTGCCGGCCTGCCCGGACGAGGGTGCGGATGCGGTGACCAGGCCGACGGCGAGGGCCGCGGCGAGCGGGATGCGTCTCATGCCGCACCCTGCGACGGGGTTCCGGTGGTGTCAACCGACGGTGACGGGCTCCAGGGCGAGTTCGCCTTCGAACACGAAGTCGGCCGGACCGGTGAGCGTGACCTCGCCAAACGTGTCGCCCGAGCGGCGGAAGCCGACCTGGAGGGTGTCGCCGCCACGGACGCGAACGGAGATGGCTTCACCGCCTCCGGTCAAGTGGGAGAAGAGGATCGCGGCGGCGCAGACGCCGGTGCCGCAGGCGAGGGTTTCGCCTTCGACTCCGCGCTCATAGGTGCGGATGGCGATCGCGTCCGGCGCGAGCGCCTGGGCGAAGTTCACGTTGGTGCCTTTGGGCGCAAAGTGCGGGTGAAAACGGAGGGCATTGCCCAGGCGGGCGACATCCACCTGCTCGAGGTCCTCAACCAGCACGACCGCGTGCGGGACGCCGGTGTTGAGCGAGTGGACCGTGAGGGCCAGGTCTCCGACCGCGAGCGCCGCGTGAAGTTCGAGCCCGGTCGGGTCGCTCATGTCGAGCGTGACGAGTTCCCCGTGCAGGCGCGCCCGGATGAGCCCGGCCGGAGTCTCGAACGCCACCCGGTCGCCGAGTCCGGCGGTCCGTTGGGCGAACCGCGCGAAACAGCGCGCGCCGTTGCCGCACATCTCCGCCTCCCCTCCGTCGGCGTTGTAGTACCGCATCCGGAAGTCGCCGTTCCCGCGCGCGGTTTCGAGCAGCAACAGCCCGTCCGCTCCGACACCGCGGTGGCGGTCGCACAGGCGCGCGATCTGCGCGGTGTCCAGCCGGACGGAACCCGAACGGTTGTCCACCAGTACGAAATCGTTCCCCGCGCCATTCATCTTGGTAAACCGAAACATGGGGAAAACCAGTAGCCCGCAAGCCGTGCCGCCGCAAGCGGACATCCGCGCCCGGCTGCTCAGCGGGCGGGTGAGCGGGTGGGGTCCGGGTGGACGAACTGCCAGGTGAAGAGGCTGGCGCGCATGGCCTGGTGATCGCGGGGGAAGCGATCTTCGGGAGTGGTGAGCGCGAACCGGATCTGCTGATTTGGCTGAGGCAGGAAGACGCACGCTTTCCGGAAGAGCTGGCCGTGGAGGAGGTAGCGAACCTGGATTTCCAGCGCGTGGGCCCGCTCGATCTCGATGAGGGAGGGAGTTTTGGAGACAACCTCCGCACCGGTTGCGCGCTCGGGGAGGGCGGCGAGCGCCACGGCGGCATAGGCCTCGATTGCCGCGCGGTCGGCCGGGCCTCCGGCAGGGAGGGCGGGCGCTCCGCGGGTCGGCACCACCGAGAGGGTAAGGGTGGTGGTGAGGGTGTCGGGATGCCGGAGGGTGAGGGAATCGCGATCGGCTTCCGGGATCCAGCCGGGGGGTGGGGTGTAGAGCACGTGGCCCGGCGGGTTCGGGAAGAGGAAACACTCAGACGGCGGCCCTTCCTCGGGGTGTTCGGTGAACGGTTTCGGGACGAGCTCAAGGGTGACCTGTGCCTGTGCCACCCCCGCCAACAGGAAGGCGGCAGCGAGCAAGGCGAGGGTGCGGATGCGCCTCCGCAGCGGGTGCAGATGAGACCTCGTCACGGGGTGGCCGGACCGCGTTGGAGGAGCGTCCATTGCCCCCGCGAATAGACGACCGCTTCGAGCGTTCCCGGGGGCGATTCGGCGAGGAATCCGGTTTCAAAAAACCATCGGCGCCGCGGGGCATCGTACACGTTCGCGGAGGAGCCGGTGCCGAGCCAGGGGTTGTCAAACTGCTCGCTCCGGAACAGTTGGATCATCGAGCCGTAGTACGTGAAGTTCACATTGGACCATCGCTCCAGGAAGCGCGGGAAGTTCTCGGCCCCGCCGCTGTACCGCCCGTTGCCGCCGTCATTGGTGGGGACGATGCCCGAGAGAATGGCCGCGTTAATCGTGGTGTTGGCGGCGACGCGGTTGGAAAGGCCGAGCGAGGAGTTCGCGTCCGACCAAGCGTTGCTCAGGACCATCACGGCGTCGGCGAGGATGGCGGCGGGCCGCGATTCCCGGTCGTAGTTCTGGGCGCTGGGTTGGGTGAAGTCGGGGTTGTTCGCGCGGTTGCTCGGGACATTGGCACCGGTGGCGCCGGTGTTGTAGTCGCCCTGGACATAGACTGGGTTGTCGGTGGCGATGGTGAGGCCGCCGTCGGGCAGGACGCTGCCGTTCTGGAGCCGGATCCCCTTTTTCATCGACCCGCCCTCGGGGGTGGCGGAAGGGCTGCCGTCGGCGTTCGCGCCGGTGTCGGCGATGTACACCACGCCGTTGAAGCCGGCAGCCGGGTCCTCGTCGCGCGGCATAAGCGCGAGGGCTTCATTCAGTTTCTGGATATCGACGTTGGTCACGTACACCTGGGACTGTTCGCGGTTGTCGCGGAAGTTGCCCGAGGAGAGGGCGTCGGCGACTTCCCCATACAAAGCGCTGCCCGGCTCGACGGTCGAGCCGTCGCCGCGCTTCACGACGAGCCCCGGCGGATCCGTGGTGGAGTCGAGCAGGATCTTGAGTCCGGCCTGGTTGTAGAAGCGGCGCTGGGCGATCTCTTCCGGATCCTCGTAGTCGGCATCGGGGACCTCGATCAGTTCGCGGTACCCGTCGTTGTTCGGGTTCGAGTCGGACTCGTCGAAAAGGAGTTCGGCAGGCACATCCATCACGTTGTAGGTCGGGACCTGCTGGGGCTCGCCCTGATCGAACTGCGGCATCGTGGGGTTCTGATTTCCGCGCCGGGGATCGCCCGGCGCGAAGTTGTTTTCCCAAGTGTCGCCCATCGTGGCGTAGCCGTTGATCCGGAGGGTGTTGTGAGCGGTGTAGAGTTGCCCGTTGGTGTGGACCAGTCCGTTCAGGTCGAAACCGGGGCCCGGATGGATCTCGAGAATGTCGTCGTAGAAGATCGCGAACTGGAAGAGCGGGATCTTCGTCTGCTGGATGGCCCGCTGGATTGAAACCTCCAGCGGCCCGGTGAGCGTTTCCCGACGTGCGCGTGCCGTGACCTCGTACAGTGCGGAGACCCCGCGGATGCCGGGCCGGTCGGGCACGTTGCTGATCTGAAGGTACGGGCGGTCGTCGTCCGACGCGACCGGCGCGCCATTCTCGTCCAGCGGATCGATCTGCAAGCGGGTGATCGCGAACCCATCGAGCCCGGCATGGTAGTTGGGGGCCGTCGGATCCGATCCCTGCGGAGGCAGGAAATGGAGGTCCGAGGGCGTGTCCTGCGGCAGTTGCGAGATGAAGTCCTCGCGGGTGGGGAGCCGGGTGCCGTAGTTCTGGCGGATCCATTGCCGCCACGCGTAGAACACGTATTCCAGCCCCCCTTCGGCCGCCGCCTGGGTGGCGGCAAGGTTCTGGTTGCGGTGCCCGAGGCGGCGGACCTGATCGGTGTACGCGAATCCGGCTCCGATCATCGCGGTCAGGAGCGTGAGGACGATGAGCGCGATGATCAGTGCGCTGCCGCCACGACGGCGGAAGGGGGCGAGGGAATGCGTGGTAGGTTTCATTTTGGAGTCAGGAGTGTCCGGATCAGCAGACTGCGGTTGAATGCTTGGATGCGGCGGGAGTAGTCGGGGACCGCGACGGCGAGTGCAAAAGCGAAGTTGCCTGGCTGCACCCCGGCCGAGAATGGGGTCGCGTTTGCGGCTTGGGCGCCGTCGAGTTCCGCGAGCAGCGAGCTGGGGCCGGAAAGGCCAGAGGGGAAGTACCGCAGCTCGACCTTCCCCCCGGCGGGCTGGGCGAGCACATAGGCGGTTTCGGCGACGCTCACCGGCGTGTTGCGAGTGATGAGGATCCCGCCGCCGCTCACGGCGGGCTGGGCAAAACTGCCGAGCTGGGCGGCGAACTGCAGGTTCAGCGTTTGCGCGTTGCTTCCGCCGTTTGGTTGGATCGACTCGATCGGGGCGCGGACCACCGGATTCCCGCAGAGCAACGTCTGCCCGGCCGCCGGCAATGGCAGGCGGCGCTGGATGACCAGGCTGCTGGAGTTGGCGTTCGCGTTCGCGTTGAGGACATACGGGCCACCCACCAACCGATCGAACCGCAGTCCCGCGGCGGGTCCATCGCCGGCGACCAGGTTGCCCGTGGCATCGGTCAGTCGCCCGCTCCCCGCGCTCCGGTAGAACTCAAGTCGCACGCGGTCCATAGCCTCGCGGGCGACCCGGTGCGATTGGTTGATGGAAAACGATTTCGCGAACAGGATGAGCCCGGCGTTCAGGATCGCGTAGGCCACAAGCCCGACCACGACCACGATGCCCATGGTGACGAGCGCCTCCGCGAGCGTCATCGCCCTCAGCCCTGGATGGCGCTCCCGCAGAAGCCCGGGGCGCGGGATGGGATTGCTTGGAAGTGGTGCGCGCGGGTTGCTCATCGTGCAGGTCTCAGATGTCGGGAGAGCGCACGGTGGCGGCCTCCACTCGGTACGCCCGCCCGCGATAGGTGTAGAGGGCGGACACGCTCAGCCGGAGCAACCGCGGGCGGTTGGCGGCGTCCAGTGGCTCGGCGATCGTCCGGAGCTCCGCCCGGATCGGCACCGGGCCGCCCGCCTCCTCGGCGAACAGGTCCACCGTCCTCGCGATCTCCTTGCGGTTATCGGTTTGGCCCTCCACCGCGAACTCCGTGGGGACGGCCACGGGCGGTGAGTAAACGAGTCGCAATAATCTGTCGATCTCGCTCTCTACTGCGATACGGGCTGCAGTTTGGTTTCGAGCCACCGCAGCGGTTTGGTTGATGGCCGAGAGCGCCGCGAGCAGGGTGGCGGCAAAGAGGCCGAGTAGCGCGACTCCGAATGCGGTTTCAACAAGTGTTAATGCGGATATCAACCGATCCCGCCCCTGTGGGTACAAGCCGGGGTTGGATGGCATCAGGATCGCATCCGGCGAAGTTCGAGCCGGCGGTCTCCATGGGTAGAACCCGTGCTTCAGCGTTTGGAATCGCATCGAATTAAACGATATCAGATAGCATTTACTACCGACTCGGTTGCGGCTTGTCAATGGGCGCCTCGTGGAACTCAGGAGCGCCCTGCAGGCCTCGGTTCGGCGGTCCTCCCGCAAGCGGAGCCTGCGTCTGGTGGGCGGGGGAGCGTTTGCATCGTGTGGAGCCTGGGGTCATCGCCGACGTGGTTTGCGGGGTTGCCCGGGCCCGTGGATGCGGGCATGGTGGATGTTCCATCTCGCCATGACTGCCCGTGCCCGACGCTCCCAGCGCCGTTTGTTGCCTCTGCTCCTCCTCCTGGGGGTGTTGTTGTTCGGGGGAGTGTTGGCCGGTGGTGCCTGGCTACGCGGGTTCGTCCGCGGGGAAGGCTTTCGCGCGATGGTCGCGGCCAGGACCTCCGCGCTGCTCGGGGTCCACGGAGATTTCCTGCCGCTGCACTGGACCGGCACCTCAGTGCATTCGGAGGGGTTTGCTGGCCAGCCTCGATCGGCGGGTGGGCCCTACGCGATCCGTGCCGATCAGATCCGGGCCGACCTGGCATTGCGTGCCGTGCTGGACGGGGTCTGGCGGGTCGAGAACCTCGAGATCGAGCGGGTCCGTTTGCTCCCCGCCGTTCCTTCGCCGGTGTCGGCGGAGGCCTCCACACCCACGGCATCGGGTTCCGCGACCTCGTGGATCGCCGGGTTACTGCCCCGGCGGTTCGAACTGCC
>Ga0073934_10007137_pt1 | contig 15787 bp, 10 predicted proteins | sample LarsenN4metaG_FD_76834 | JGI IMG/M metagenome (GOLD analysis project Ga0073934, IMG submission 76834) | Hot spring sediment bacterial and archeal communities from British Columbia, Canada, to study Microbial Dark Matter (Phase II) - Larsen... ...
CACCACGTACAGCCCCGCGTTCACCAGGTTCTGACGCCAGCAATCCGGTGGATGGGGACGGTTGTGAAAAGCGACAATGCGGGCCTGCGCGTCCACCTCGACCAGGTCCGAGTCCATTGGGTGATTATTGGGGTGCAACAGCAGTGTGGCCGCAGCTCCGCCTCGGCCGTGTGCTTCCCAGAGGCGATTCAGGTCCACATTCACCATCGTGTCCCCATAGAGCACCAGAAAGGTGTCAGCCAGAGTCTCCCACCCTCCCAGCACAGCCCCGGCAGTGCCCAGCGGCTCGCGTTCAGCCACGTAGCGCAGCCTCACCCCCCAGGCCTGGCCCTCGCCGAAATGCGCCTGGATGATGTCCGCCCGATAGTGGACAAAAAGCACAACCTCCTCGAAACCGTAGGCGCGGACCAATTCGATCTGATGCTCCAGCAGAGGTTTGCCGCCGACAGGAATCATCGGCTTGGGCAGATCCCCCAATCGCTCCTTTAGCCGGCTGCCCCGGCCGCCCGCGAGGATGACCGCCTGTTTCATGGGCGTGCTTGCTGGCGCGCGCGCACTTCCTGCACAATCTCCCGCACCGCCAGGTCCACGGCCTGATCCGACGTCATGCGCGGGGCCCAGCCGAGGCGTTTGAGTTTCTCAATCGAATAATTAAACTTTGGCACATCCCCAACCCAACCCCGGCTGCCGCCCGTGTAGCGGATGGCGGCGCCGGGGGCCATTTCGCGCACCACCGCCTCCGCAAGATATCGGACGGTGGAGACGGTCTCGCTGGTGCCGATGTTGTAATAGTTCAATCGCTCGTTCGCGTGCTCGACGATGTAGAGCATGGCGTCCACCAGGTCTGCCACGTGAAAGTAGGGTTTTTCCTGCGACCCGTCGCCCAGAACCTCAAGCTCGCGAGGATTGGACGCCAGTTTCCAGGCGAAATCGTAAATAGCGCCGTGGGTGGCGCGGCTGCCCACAACGTTGGGAAACCGGAAAATCCACACCTGTTCCAGAAAGGCCTCCAAAGCCGCCGAGAGGGCGGCCTCGCTGGCCAGTTTCATAGCGCCATAATTGGAGATGGGAAACAACGGTCCGAGGTCCTCGTGCAGGAGCTGGGGTAAATTACCATAGATCGCCGAGGTCGAGGCAAACGCCACCCTGCCGATGCGATGCTCACGCAGCACCTTCAGGAGATTGTGCGTCGTGAGAAAAGTGTCGCGCAGATCCACCTCCGGGTCAGCTACGCCGGCGCGAATGTCCGAGTTGGCGGCCAGGTGCCAGGCGTGGGTAAACGCCGCGTGACCGCTTTCCTCCGCCACGAGGCGCGAAACCCGGCCGGTCTCATTGACATCCACCGCATGAAAACGGAAGCGCCGTTTCTGGAGGGCCTGTTCCAGGTTTTCCATGCGGCCCAGTTTGAGATTGTCCAATCCCACGACCGTCGCCCCGCGATCCAGGAGACGATCCACCAGGTGGCTGCCGATGAAGCCCGCCGCGCCGGTCACGAGGCATTTCCAGGACTCACTCATTGTTGAGAAGTAATCCAATCCCCTCCGAGGGGCTTTGTCCATGCGTTTCTGAGATCCCTCGGGCAACGCTCCTCCTCCGTGGCGGGGCCCTGCGGGGTGGTTCAGATCCCTGCGCTGCGTAGAGCGCGACGTGCGGCTGGAACCGGCGGGGCAGAGGTCAGGTGGTATTCACCTTGCGGCGGAAAAACGAGCAGGAGTCTTCGAGGTTCATCGCGGCCAGATCCAGCGAGGCGGTGGGTGTCCGCTGGCGCGCCACCTGAAGCTGAAGTCGTGCCGTGCTGGCCGCCGCCAGCGTGTGGTACTTGACCACCCCCACCCCAACACTGGCCCGGAACACCACGACAATCAGGCAGCTCTCGTCCACGTTGACGATGAGCAAACTGTGTTTTTCTCCCTGCTGGTAAACACTGTTGAAGGTGGTCTCCCGTGTGATCGAGGCCATCCCCTGAGTGGCCGCGTAGGACCCGGCGGACAAAGCCGCCAGGGTCGTGGTGTCGAACTGGTCAACCTCACCCGCTTGCGTGATCAGAAAGCCCGCCTGATCAATCAACATAGCCATCGAGGCTTCGCACCGGGCCAACAGTGTGGCCAGCGCGTCATCCAGGACACGCAGGTCTTCCTCAATGAGCTGTGGCAATGGCATATCAGGCCGCTTTGCGCTGGCTCTCGTTGATGAACTTGTGCAGCAACATGCGGGTGATCATGTTGAGGGTCTCGAATACGCCCTCGCACTTGTGCGCTGAAGCGGTGAAGCTTGGAACCTGCACCTCCCGATTGTTGAGCAAGAACTCCAGGTAATCCACCGGCGCCACGTTCGGCAGATCGCGTTTGTTATACTGAAGCACGTAGGGAATGTCCGCGAGATTCAAATCCAGTGTGCGCAGGTTTTCCTCGAGGTTCTGGAAACTCTTCACGTTCTCCTGCATCTTGTCGTACTGCGAGTCTGCCACGAAGACCAGCCCGTCCACCCCTCGCAGAACAAGCTGGCGGGTGGTGTTGTAGATGACCTGCCCCGGCACGGTGTAGAGTTGAAACTTGGTGCGGAAGCCTTTGATGGACATGGCCTCGATGGGCAGAAAGTCGAAAAAAAGCGTGCGGTCCGAACTGGTCGCCAGGGACACCAGTTTGCCCTTCTGCCCCTCGGCCGCCTGCACGTGATCGTGAACCTGAACCAGGTTGGTGGTCTTGCCGCAGAGGGCTGGACCGTAGTACACGATCTTCACCTGAAGTTCCTTGGTCGCCTGGTTGATAATGGCCATAAAGTTATTGCTGTTGTTTATTAAGTTCCGCGCCAATAGCCGCCAGCGGCCCCATGGGCAAAGTCTGGTCGGGCCGGCAGAGCACCGCCAGAAACACATTGGATTGCCTCAAGACCTGCCAAACCCCCTCTTCCACGGAAAAACTCAAGGAGCCCACTGCGCTCATACCAATCTCGCGCGCGTACTGGCTCATGCGCCCGAACATCTGCGGCAAAAACGCCGCCAGCATCTCGGACTTGATTTTCGGCGGCAACGTGCTGGTGACGAGCAAGCCGTCATTCATGGCCAGCAACACCCCGGCCACCCCTGGCAGCCTGGTCAGGTTCAAGACAACTTCCCGGGCCTGAAAGCGTTTTTGCGGCGGACCCAGCACGGCGTTCAAGTCAATGGCTGTCCCTGCGCCTGACACCGCGGGCGCTTTGGCAGGTGTTGTCGAAGGAACCGAAGTGGCCGACGCGGGTAACACCGGGCTGGTGGACGGTCCCGGGGCATGGCCCAGAGGGGTCGCTGCGCTGGCTTGTGACTGCGTCGCCACGTTCCACCCGTTCTTGCCGTTGCGGCCGAACACATCCGGAATATCGCTGGCCACCGCAATAGTTTTCTGCGCGGAAGATTTCCGCACCCGCGCCATGAACAGGGGTGCCACCACCGGCAACGGCAGTTCCAACAGCGTCGCCGCTGTTTCCGCCGAGGGGGCCGCCGCCGGGCGCGGCTGGGTCCAATCCACGATCTGCTTCCAGGCAAACTGAATCAGTCCCGTCTTCAACGCCTCACCCACGACCTCGAAGGGCAGGGCTACTGATGCGCCTTCCAGGCCAAGAGAAATCATTTCACTGCGAACCACCGCGGGCCACTGCTGGCCGATCTCGCTCAGCGGCACGACCAGAGGAGCGTTCTCGGCGGGCTCGGGGTGCCGTGGCACAATCGCGGCGGAACCCTCTGAAGATGGGGCAGCGGGTGCGGGTGCCGCCGGTGCCATGGCGGCTCCACGAGCCGGAGCCGAGGGACTCATTCCGGGCAGTGGCCGCGGCAGGACGGGTGCTGGCCCGGCCGCTGCTGCCGGTTTGATCGCCGGCAGCGTTGCACGCACCGCCGGCTGAGACGCCACTGGCTTGACCTCGGCCAGCGGTGGCAGGGCCGCCCCGGAGACTGGTTTTTGAGGTTCCGCACGCACCACCGGTGCCGGCGGGGCAGTGGGAGCCGCCACCATGGGCGCCGGGGCGACCGGAGCCGGAGCTCGAACCGGAGCCGGGGCCACGTGTGGGGAAGCGATATTGATCAGATGTCCATTAGCCCCAAAAGGCCCAATCACCTCTTCGGGCACAGAAACCCGGCGCTGGCCTGCCCGCCGCTGGAAATGTTCCGGACCAACCTGCTTGAGAATTTCCTCAAGCGGCAGAGGCACAAGCAGGTCGTCTTGAGGGGGGGCGTCGCGCCAGATCGTGGGGCCAAGCCGTCGCAATTCCCCCAGAGGCATCTCCACTCGGCCCAGGGGAAGCTGAGGCTTCACGCGACTGAGTGGAATGATCAGCCGTTCCTCACGATGAGCCACCAGAGCCGCACGAAGGGAGGATTCCAGGCCGGGCAAGACCGCCTCCACCGGGATTGTGACTACCCCGGCTGCCGGAGGGGTGGAGGCATTGGATGCCGTGTCCTGATCAGCGACCGCGCGTGCGGTGGACACCGGAGTCGGCGACGTCGGTGCCACTCCCGGCGCACACGGCTCAAGGGCGGGGGGCGAGACCGGCGGTTCCGCAACCAGACAGGAAGGGTCTTCGGAACGGTTGAAGAGGTTTCTTAGAAAGCGTAACATGGCTTGATTCAGGCGCGCCACACCCTGCGCCGGTTTCGTTGGGACCCGTCCGATTTCACTCGCATTTTACGTACTCGTGTTCAACGCTTTGGTCCTGCGCATGACGGAGCCATCGGCCAGCCATCCGCCCCTCGCGCCGGGGACCCTTTACCTGGTCGCCACGCCCATTGGCAACCTTGAGGACATCACCCTGCGCGCCCTGCGGACCCTCAAGGAATGTGACGTTGTGGCGGCGGAAGACACCCGCCGTACAGGCCATCTACTTCATTACTTCGGCATCTCCCGCCCAATCTTAAGCTATTTCCGTTTCAATGAAGCCCGCCGTAGCGAGGAAATCCTTGAACGCTTGCGTCGCGGAGAGAAAGTGGCCCTGGTCACCGATGCGGGCTCCCCGGGCATCAGTGACCCCGGAGAGCGCGTCGTCCAGGCCGCACGGGCGGCGGGATTCCGTGTCGAACCCGTGCCCGGGCCATGCGCGCTGGTGGCCGCCCTCACCGCCAGCGGGTTGCCATGCGGCCAGTTCCATTTCGCCGGTTTCCCTCCCCATAAAACCGGCGCACGACGCCGCTGGCTGCAGACGCTGCAACACGTGCCCGGCACCCTCGTCTTCTATGAGTCGCCCTGGCGCATCAGCAAGCTCCTCGGCGAACTGCACGAGCTCTTCCCCGAAGCGCGCGTCGTGCTGGCGCGTGAGATCACCAAACGCTTCGAGGAATTCCTTTCCGGCACCGCATCCGAATTACTGGCCGCCTTCGAGCGCCGCCCGCCTAAAGGCGAAATAGTGGTCCTGGTGCATCGCGGGCCAACCACACCCCGGGAAGCCGACGGCTGCGCCGGGTCCCAAGAGGCGACCACCGCTTCATGCCCCTCAACCGACGCTCCCTGAAAACAAGCCACCCCTCGGAATCAATGCGGTCACGCGCGCCCATTCCCGATCAAGTTGCTGTTGACGAACCCCACCGCATCCCGCAGAAATGAAATATGCCTGAGACGCGCGGAAGGTCATCCGGAGGAATGATCAAGCGGGGGCTTCGCTCCATCACTTCACTTGTCTCCCGCCTTGGGGATCTTCCTTTTCTGATGGGAGACTGGTTGCGCTACCGGGCAGGCCGCCCGTTGCGTCATGCGGGTCGTGCGCTTGCCTCAGCATTCGCCCCGCTGTTTGAGCTGGTCTTCAAGCTGAGAAACCTCGCCGAACACCTCTGCCTTCGGCCCCTGCGCCGTGCGCTGGGTGCCATCGCCACATGGATCGAAGCCTGCGCGGCCTGGCCTCGAAGCCTGCTGGCCCGCGCAGGGCGGGCCGTGGGCAGGGGAATGCGTCGCAGCCTGGCGATGGTTGGAGCGGCGCTGCGCCCCGTGGTGGCTCCCATCGGCAACGCCATCCGGGCTTTAGGCGACTGGCTCGACCGCCGCTTTGGCCGCTTCTTCCGCTGGTGTGAAGCATGGCTGCGCCCCGTTATTGCTCCGTTTCAGGCGGCAGGCGACGCCTTGCGAGCATGGGGCCAACGCCTGGTAGCTCGGCTGGCCCGGGCCAACCTCAAGCGCCTCCTCTGGATCACTGCCACAACCGTGGTGGTGCTCGGTGTGTTGGGGTACTGGCAGGGCCGCCCGCTCTACCGCAAGCACAAGGAACGCAGTTTTCTTAATATGGCCCGCCTCTTCGCCGCCAAGGGGGAGGACATGAAAGCGGTGATCTGCGCCCGCAATGCCTTCTACTACAACCCGTCCAACGCCGAGGCATGCCTCCTTCTCGGAGACCTGGCCGATCGCGCCAGGTCACCCCAAGCTATCATCTGGCGCAAAAGACTGGTCGAGATCGCCCCCACGATGGAAAACCGCGTCCGCCTGGTGGATAGCGCCCTGCGCTACGACGCCCCACCCTACCCTGTGGCGGCAACGGCTTTGGAGGAGTTCTTGCCAGTGGACAGGAATCAGGCGACCTACCACCTGCTGACCGCCCGGCTGGCTTTGCAGCTCAAGCAATTCAACCGCGCTGAAGCGGCCTTCGAACAAGCCATCAAACTGGACCCGACCAATGCGCTGCATCGCCTCAACCTCGCGGTCCTCCGCCTTGGCTCCACCAACACCGCCCTTGCGCAAGCCGCCCGGCGCACTCTCGAGGACATGCGGGACCATCCGCAACTCGGATCCGAAGCGCTGCGCAGTCTGGCCAACGAACGCATGAGCCGGACCAACCTGGCCGAGGCCCGGGCCTACTCCGAAGCCCTGCAACGACGCGACGATTGCAGTTTGGCCGACCGCCTGACCCACCTTTCCATTCTGCACGGCCTGCGCAGCCCGGACTTGGACGCCCGCCTGCGTGAGGTTCAGGCGCAATGCGCGACCAACGCTGCGCATGCTGGCGAACTTGGGCTGTGGATGCTGGGCCACCGCCGCGCCCGGGAGGCCATGACCTGGATGAACAGCCTGGCCCCCGACCTGCGCCTCCGGCAGCCGGTGCCGGCCACCATCGCTGCCTGCTACGAAGCGCTGGGCGACTGGCACGGCCTGCAGGTGTTCCTCGAGAAAGCCAACTGGGGAGACCGCGATTTCCTCAAGTCAGCCCTGCTCGCACGTGCGCTGCGCCAACAGGCTGAACGCACCGCCGCCGACTCCTACTGGCGCGAGGCGATGCGGCTGGCGTCAGCGCGGGCCGAACTGCTGGCCTTGCTCGCCCAGACCACCCGCAAGTGGGGTTGGACCAATGAGACGCTCGAAGTGCTGAACCAGTTAAGCACCCGGTTCACCGCCCAGCCCTGGGCTATGCAGTACGTCTTTCAACAATACTATGCCATGGGCAACACCCAGGCCATGTCCCAGGTCTTGTCCGGGTTGTTGAATCCCGACCCCTCTGACACCAACGCGCCCGTGATCGCCGCCACCCTCACCGCGATGAGCGCACGCTTCGCCGCACAACCCTGGGCCGTGTGGGTCTTGCAGCACCTCTTCGATCATTACGTCAACACCGGCAATACGCCGGGGCTCTACCAGATCCTCTCCATGGCCCTGACGCGCGACTCGGAAAACACCGTGCTCAAGAACAACCTCGCCACCGTCTCGCTCCTCCTCCGAACGAACCTGCCCGCCGCCCACCAGTTGGCCGGACAGGCCTATCAGCGCGAGCCAGCCAACCCTGCTGTCGCCTCCACGCACGCCTTCTCCCTGCATGTTCAGGGCAAGACCGCAGAGGGCGTTGCCGTCATGGACAAGCTTAAGCCAGCCGAACTGCGCCAACCGTCCCTGGCCGCCTACTATGGGGTACTCTTGACCAGCGCGGGTCAATGGGCCAAAGCCCGGCAATACCTGGCTCTGGCGGAAAGCCCCCGCTTGCTGCCCGAGGAACGGGCCCTGGTGGCAGAGGCCCGGCGCAAGGCCGAAGCATCCGCCGCCGGACCTTGACCGCGAATGCCGGACATGTGGTCTCGCGCACCATCTCGCGCACCATCCGCCACGAGGTCCGCCGAAACCCCGCGTGCCATGCGACCACGACTGAGAAGGCCACCCCCTTCCTTTTGGGCGCGGTCCTGAGCGGGCAAAAGCATCCCGGGGCTCAGCCCGGCTCGGCTAACAAGCGTTTCAACCCCGCCAGGAACTTCTCCTGGGTGGTCTCCCAGCTATTCTGGCGTTTGAAGACTGTCAGGTCCATGCCCTCAAGGTAGTTGGACCCCGCGCGCATGGCCCGCACCTCGCGCAAGGCGGTTTCCGCAAAAGCGTGCCGATTGAAAGCCGGAGCATAGCGGACACAGTCGCCGAACAAAGGGCGGTAGTTCTCCAGGTCGTAGGCCACCACCGGTGTGCCAGCCACGATGCTCTCCCCTATGACACGCGGGCTGCCCTCGTGTTTGCTGGGCATCAGAAACACCCGGCTGGATTTGAACAGGCGGATTTTCTCGGTTTCAGAAACGAATCCCGGAAACATGACGGCGTCCCGCAGTCCGCGCCGCTGGACCTCCGGTTCAAGAGCCGCCTTCACATTGCCAATGAACACCACCCTTAAATCGGGAAGGCTCGCCCGCAAAAACATCAGCGTATCGAGCAAATCTTCGATGCCTTTCTGCCGATGCACCCGGCCGATCCAGACAACGTCAAACTCGCGCTGCTGGGCGGGCACCGCTTCCGCAGCGGCCACATCCAGGCCATACGATAACAGAGTCATTTCCCGCGGCGCCACGCCCAGCCGGCGCAAGCGCGGCTCCATCAGCGGATGCAGATAAAAGAGGTGTTTCAAGCGCTCCTCGCAAAAGCTCCGCAAGGACCACTCCTGGCTCGCCCAGTAATGAAAGGACGCCAGGCGCTTGGGGTCCACATCGGGCCGGCTGCGCGCCACGATCTGCGGCAAACGCGGAGCCTCCATGTGCAGCACCATCAGCTTGCGCCGGGCAGCGCAACGCACCACCGGAAGCACATCAAACCAGTAATCGCTCACTGCGTACGCCAGGTGGCTCTCGGCGATGTGCCCCAGCAGCCGCATCGTGCGGCGGTACCGGCCCAGAAAATCCCGGAACATCGAAAGCTGCCCGCGCAGCGCGCCCGTGTCCACCCGCGGCATGGCCGCATCGTCGGTCAGCTTGATCGTGCCGGGAACCCCATGCTTCTCGATGACTTCCTTCAACGCATGGCCGCCGTAGAAATTCAGGATGTGCCCCGCCTGTGCTGCTCCTTCAGCCAGTTTAAGGAAGTGGATGTCACCGCCGGCAATGCTGGTGGTGAACACCCCATTCGAGATGAAATGAATCAGCGCCATCCCTATTTCAGCGTCTGCTTCACCTGCAGCCTTGAAACCAGCCGCCGGTCCCCCGCGTGGCGGCGGTAGGTCCAGATGCCCCAGGCGTTCCCCGCCACACTGCCGAGACACGCCGCCGGATGCCAGATCCACCGCCAATCACGGTCCCGCGACAGCCCCACCGCCACGTGCCAAAGCGGGCCCACCACACTCACACAATAAAGTGCCGCCGCCCAGAGCGGCACCGGCGGACGCTCCTTCATCCAGTTGGTGGCGGCTTTTTCCTGGACCTGGAGAAAATGAACCGTGGCGCGCCGACGTTTCTTGATGAAACCGCCCAGCGTCTGCACATAATAGTGCCGCACGCCACGGCCGCGAATTCGCAGCCACTCCCGCATGCCCGACCGCATCAGGTGCAGGGGAATGTGTGTGTCCTGAAAGTGCTCGTCGGCCCGCACGGATTCCAGGTCTCGACGCCGAAACACAAACCCGTTGGCTCCCAACGGATAGGCCAGGCACCCCTCCGGCAAAGTCCATCGCTCAACCTCGCCCTCACGCGCCACCAGCCGCGGATTGGCGCTCATCAGCCAGCAAACAGGATCACTGATATGAAGCAGGTGCGTCAGGTAAGCGCAGAAAGAACTCATCCGGGGCGAGTCGAGATAATAACTCTCCACCCCGAGAGCCTGCGGCCGGGCCGCCAGCGCAGTCACTGCCAGTTCCAGATAGTCCGGGTGGGTGAGTTCGTTGTCCGCGTCCACGAACACAATAAACTCGCCGGTGGCATGCCGCAGAGCCAGCCGCTTGCCCTCCTCCATGTTGCCACCGTCATCATCCACAATCCGCGCCCCGTAGCGTGCCCCGATCTCGCGCGTCCGATCCCGCGAATGCGCGTCCGCCAGAATAATCTCCACCCGATCCTTGGGATAATTCTGGCGGGCAATGGACCCAAGGCAGTTGTCCAGCAGCGGCTCGGCGTTCAGCGTCGGCATGATCACACTGACGCGGGGCAAACTGCTCATGGAATCGCCTCCTCGACGGCCCGAAGCACCTCCGTTACCGTCACCGAAGCCATGCAGGCCGCCAGATGCTCCGGTGTCCCGCGAATCGGACCTCCATCGTAACGGTAATACTCGAGGTTCCGCCCATTGACCATCGGGTTTCGCACCACACGGCAGCCGTTGTTCCAGGGGAGATTGGTCGGATTGAGCGTCGGGGCCTCAATGACCACCTGGCGGGGCACCTTCATCGCCGCCGCCACGTGCATCAACGCGGTGTCCACGCTGAGAAAAGCCCGGCAGTGTTTCATCAGCGCCGCCGCCTGCTTCAACGTCCGGCTGGGCACAGTGATGGCTCGGGAGGTGACCGGGCGCGCCAGTATTTCGCGGTGCGCCTCCTCTTCCTCCGGGCCTCCGAAAAGCAGCACGGCCAGTTCCGGATGCCGCCGCATCAACTCGGCCAGCAATTCCATATAATGCCCCAACGGCCAGCGTTTGAACTTCAGATTCTTGGTGCCACCCGACCCGACATGCACCCCCAGACAAACCCGTCCACCCAGGTTATGCCGCCGCGCAAATTCCTCCGCCCACGATAGATCCTCCGCCGACAGGTAAATCTCCATCTCCGGCCGGGCCAGACGTGGCTCCAGATCCAGCAACGTAAGCAGCCGGCGGTTGTTCTCTATGCTGTGCACCGAATAATCCTGCGGGAGCGTGCGGGTAACGAGCCAGCGGTCCAGCCAGGTGTATTTTTCGTACCGGTGGCTCAGGCGCCGCTTCGCCTGGATCAGACCCGCTGCCAGACGATAATGAATGCGGCCCTGCGGATGCGCGTTAATCGAAAGATCGTAACGCCGACGGCGCAGGCCCAGGAGGTACCGCACCGATCTTAAATACCCCTCCTGGACCAGGTTCTTCTGGTGAATGGTGTTGAGATGCGGATTACCCTCTAACAAATCTCGCGACCCCGGCCAAAAGACCAGCGCCTCGAGGGCGGCTTCAGGATACTGCAGCCGCAACTCGTGAATCAGCGGGGTGGCAATGAGGCAATCGCCGATGCCAGCCAGCGCAATGACTAGGATTCTCACCCGAACACTTTCGCTCCCGCGCTCGCCAGCCGGTCCGCACGACGGCGCGTTGACACCCTCCACTGTTAGCGGCTGGCAGGCCGGGAATCAATCCCGGAAGCGCACCCTGGGAAGAGGATGGCGGCGGGTCCATCGCGCGCGCCCTGGCCAATGAGCGATCCATGGCCACTTTCGCTTTGCCACAAGCACGTGCCTTGCCTCACGATGCCTGACGATGACCTCGAAAGTGCCCATGCGCTGGGTAGCGGGATGGTTGTTGTGCGCTGCGGCCAACGTCCCCGCCAGTGAGATAATGTCTGCCTACGCGGAGGACGTCGAGCGGTTCACCCGCTTGCTGAACAGCCCGGTGCCTGAACGCCAGGTCGAAGGTATCCAGGGATTGTCCTTTCTCAAGCATTGGCCGGCGGAGACGCAGATCGTGGCCCTGCTCACCAACGCGGCGCCCGCGGTGCGGCGGGAGGCGCTGGCGGCCCTGGCCCGCATCGGCACGGGCCGATCGGTTCCTGTCCTGATCCAAATGCTCAGCGCCCCCGAGTGGGAAGCCCGCCAGACGGCCGCAGATTCCTTGCGGCGCATCACCGGCCAGACACTGCCCACCGAAAGCCCCGAGGCATGGGAAGCCTGGTGGAAAACCACCGCGCTGCCCCGCGAGCGGCGCTGGCTGCTGGCTCAGTTGAGCACCGCCACCAATGCGTCCCCCGGGCAGCGGGGCCAATGGCTCGCCGCCCTCTCACGCCTCGCGGAGCCGGAAGACGAAGAAGCCTGCCTTCAAATGCTGCCCCGACTGAGCCAGGCCCACCCGGATCCGGCCGAAATTCGTCTGGTGGGGGAACTGCTGGAGCGCATCGGCACTGCCCGTTCACTGCCTGTGCTCACCGCGCTCCGCACCGAAGAAGCGGCCTGGGCGCTGGGCCGCATCGGCGGGGCCGAGGCCGAGCGGGCCCTGCTTGGCTGGCCGCGCAACTTAACCGTGCTCATAAACCTCGATCGGTTGCATTCGACCAACACCGGCCCCTGGGCCGCATGGCTGATCCGGCAGATGGGGCTGGTGACCTACCGCGGCCAGCCGGACGACTTGTTCCACGACGAGCCGCAGCCCATTCAGCGAGTCGCCGCGAACCTGATCTTGCGCAGCGGCCAGGGACCCGCCCTGGTGGAAGTCATCCTCCGCGAGCTGGAGGAAACCATGGAACCGCCCCTCGCCCGGGGTCCCAGGCCGGCAATGACTCCGGACATCGCCCAGTTGATGGCTGAAATGCGCGAAGAACTAAAACCCGGTTTCGTTCGCAACGACGGCGTGACCACCGCCCAGCCCCTCACAGCGCTCTCCTTCATGGCGCGCGACAGAGCCCTCATCCCTCGCCTCCTCCCTTTGCTGCGCCACCCGGCCTTTGTCGCTCGAATTTATGTGGCCATGACCCTGGGCCGTTTGCGAGCCCACGAAGCCACGCCCGCTTTGCTGGCAGTTATTCGCGAAGGATACAACTTCGCCGATGCCACGGCCCTCGCCTCCGGCAAGCACTTTGATCAAAGCCAGACCGTCCGCTGGCGCGGCTTTCTCTGCCTGGCCCTGGGCCGTATCGGCGGAGAGGAGGCCCGGACCGCCCTGGAACAAATCGCGACCGACCCCAACGCCTATCGCGACCTGCGCTACGGCGCCGTGATCGGCCTTCGCTTCACCGCCTCCCCCCAATCGCTCCCCGCGCTGCGACACGCGGCCAGCCACGACATCATCTGGATGGTGCGGGATGCCGCCAGGGAGGCCGCATTGCACATCGAAACCCTCGCCCGCGAAGGAGAGGCGGCGCGACAAGCCACCGCGAAACCATGAACAGCGTCACCCTCACACTCAAAGTGCTGGGCGCAGCCCTGGCCTTGCATGCCATCGCCACCGCCCCAGGCGCCGTGTTGTTCGAGGAAAACTTCGACCGCCTTGCCACCAACGCCCCCTTGCCGGCAGGTTGGGCCGTCACGGGTGGACACTGGCGGGTGGACCAGGGCAGCCTCGTCGGCTCGGATTGCGGAACGGATCTGTACGTTCCCACCGGCATTCGCCTTGGCGACCGCTCCTGGCGCAATCTGGAAATGACCGTGCGATTCAAAATTGAATCCCGGGGCGGCGATTGGCGGGACGGCCTCTGGCTGGGTCTGCGCAGCCGGCCCGATGGCGATGGCTATGGCCTCACCTTCACCGACCGCAACGTGCAACTGCACAAGGTCATTTATGGCTTCTCGACAGCCGACGCCAATCCCATCGCCGCCGCCCCCTGTGCCCTCAGCAACGACTGGCAGCGCCTCAGAGTGGCGCTCGAGGGCAACCACACACGGGTCTGGTTGGACGAGAAGCTGGTGCTCGAAGCCACCGACCAGGCGCACTTGGATTATCCCTCCATGCGCAGCGGCGGCCTCATTCTCGCCGCGCGCAAAAGTTCGCGCTCCCCCGGCCACACCATCGTGCGCTTTGACGACCTCAAAGTGACGGGAAATTTGCCCCCAGCCGCGCCGCAACTCAAACCCACTCCCCAACAGGCGGAAACTCTGAAAAACCTCGATGCCAGCCGGGCTCTGGAACTGGCCAAAACTGGCGAGGCCGGGCTGGCGGTGTTGAACGCCGGTCTCAGCCAGGGCGGACGCCGGGCCGCCTTGTGCGCCTGGGCGCTCTGGCAACATCCACACACCAACGCCGCGCCATACTTGCGGCCTCTGCTGTGGCAGGTGGACCAGGTGGCCGGTTACTACGCGGCTCGCGCCCTGGGCCGAATGCCCGGCCCCGAGAACATCCAGGCCCTGGCCGCTCTCCTGCCCGACGAGCCGCAGGGCTTCTGGGAGCTTGCCGCCGACGGCCTCGGCCGCCTCACCGATGTCTTCAACCGCGGCCAGCGCATGACCGCGCCCGCCGAGGAATGGATGCCCAACCTCCGTGTGGCCTGCGCCGCCATGGAATCCCTCGGTGAACTTGGCGGCCCCCTCGCCGCTGAGACCCTCCTGCGCGCCTTGCGCAACGATCAATACCTCATTCGCTGCGCAGCCGCCCGTGCCCTCGGCCGGATGCGCCACACAGCGGCCGCGAAACAACTCGAAACCCTCGCGGTGGACGACCCCGTCCTCATGGTCCGGCTCGCCGCTCACGCGGCCCTCGAACAACTCCGCGGACTGCCCGAGCCCCCTTCCCCTCCGCCGCCCGGCCTGCCTCCGGCCATCGCCTTCATCAAAACGAAGAATCGCACCGAGTCCAATCTCGGCTTCCGCGATTCCTATTTCTTTCCCAAGACTCCCCGCTACCACTCCGGAGAAAACCTCTACACCCTCACCCCGCCCCGGCCCGACGGCACGCTCCGGAACCTCACCCAGCTCACCGACGGCGCCGTCCAGGGACCCGACCTGTCCTGGGATGGCCAACGCATTCTCTTCGCCATGCGCCGCCACGAGCAAACCGAAGGCTTTCACCTCTTCGAAATTGGCGTGGACGGCTCCGGCCTCCGCCAGTTGACTTCCGGCAACTGCAACGATGTTGACCCCGCCTACCTGCCTGACGGACGCATTGCCTTTTGCTCCGACCGCGCCGGTTACCAGGAGTATTACCACCAGGAACGCTCGCGGGTCATCTACGTCATGAACGCCGATGGCTCGGGTCTCCACCAGATTACGTTCAATCCCAACCAGGACTACGATCCCCTCCCCTTGCGCGACGGACGCCTGCTCTACTCCAGCTACCGCTTCTACGCCCAGGATGGCCATGAAGGGCCGTTGGCCGGCGAGCGCCTTGGCCTCTCCCGCATCGAAACCGTGTTGCGCACCGCCAACCCCGATGGCACCGCCGACCAGCTCTTCTACGGCTCGATGCGCGGCTCATTCTACTCACCCTTGCGCCCCATGCCCTTCAGCGATCAGTGGGCGGGCTGGCACCCGCGCGGCTACCACGTCGGCGTGGCCATCAGCCAGCCCCGGGAAATGCCCGACGGGCGCATCCTCTGCGTCACCCCGGCTGGCCTGACCCTGGTGGACCCGCGCCGCGCCCCGGTGGACTGCGAACTGCCGATCTTCCCTGAAATCGTCAACCTCGCCGGCGGCGAGGAAGTTTACATCCATAACTACGACGACAAGAACCCGCTGGGCCGTTTCACCTCCCCCTATCCATTGGACGACCACTGGGCCCTGGTCTCCCACGCCCCCTGGTATGACCTCCGCGGCAACGGTTATGGCCTCTACCTCATGAATCTGACCACCCGCGCGTTGACCCTCGTCTATGACGACCCGCTCATGAGCGAGGTGGATCCCCTCCCGATCGCCCCGCGCCCCCTCGGCCTGGTCCGCGCCCCCAACACAAACACCCGACGCCCGGAAACCGGCCTGATCTACTGCAACAGCGTCTTCCACACCGACCTGCCC
>Ga0073934_10007138_pt1 | contig 15786 bp, 13 predicted proteins | sample LarsenN4metaG_FD_76834 | JGI IMG/M metagenome (GOLD analysis project Ga0073934, IMG submission 76834) | Hot spring sediment bacterial and archeal communities from British Columbia, Canada, to study Microbial Dark Matter (Phase II) - Larsen... ...
CTGGGCTTCGAGGGAGGACGAGGCGCCGTTCGATGCGGGACTGTTCGAGCGGTTGCGGCAGGTGCGGCGCGATCTCGCGGAGTTGAAGAGCGTCGCCGCGTTCGTGGTGTTCGGCGACGTCACCCTGCGCGACCTGGCCCGCCGGCGACCCACCACCCCGGAGGGCTTCCGCGCCGCGCACGGCGTCGGCGATCATAAGGCGGCGGAATACGGGGAGATCTTTCTTGCCGCGATCCGAGAATACTGTGCGGGTCATGGATTGACGACAGACGTGGCCATCCTGTCCACGAACGCGCTCGATGAGACAAAGCAGCGCAGCGAGGTGCGATTAGCCGCGGACAAACTGTTCCGGCAGGAGTTCGGGATTGACGCGGTCGCCGAGAGATTGGGCCGCGCGCACTCGACAACAGCGCAGTATCTGGTCGAATTCCTGAAGCTCGAAGGCCGGTTGTCGCCCGAGCCGTGGGTTGATGCGGCGACCTTCGAGCGGATTGCCGCCGTCGCCGCGACGCTACCCGACAACCGCCTCAAGCCGCTGTTCGACCACTTTGGCGGCGAGATCGGCTATGACGTGCTGCGGATTGCGATCACTTGCGTCCGCAATCGGGAAGCCCAGGGATAGCTATCCCTGGGATTCTGGGTCTAAAATTTGCGTTTGTGCGGCGGCGGCGGAAGCTCTTCGTAGCCGCTGTTCTGGCGGCGTGTGACCGGGGACGCGGTCGTCGCAGTGACCGGTTCGTCGTTCTGGTCGAGCCCGCGGCGGGGAGGCTTGCGCGTCGTCTGCGCGAAACTGCCGCGATGCGCCTGCGGGACCGAACCCGAGAGAAACGTAGGATAGTGCGACACCGCCGCGGAGCGCCAGTCCTCGCCAATCCGCAGCCGCAATGTGACCACCTCAATGCCCAGCACCGTGGCCGCGAACTCCTCCAAAGAACCCGGCTGCTTGCGCGGATCGAAACCCTCGACCTCCAAACCGGCCAGATCGGCCAGCGAGTTGGCGGCTTCGTCGGCGACGCCGTTGCAGATCGCTTCCGACGAGGACGCGGCCGACACCAAATGCACGATCCGCTGCGGTCGCAGGTCGTACAGCACCTGCATGACGGCCCGCGTTTCCGGTTCGCTGGCGGGCCCGGCGCCGGCCGAAGGGTTGCCGCCCGGTCGATAGTTCGTGGTCGGAAAGTTGCGGTTGAGGGCGACGCCGCGGGCGTTCTCGAGATGCCTGGCGGTGAGTCCATCGGGATTCGCCGCCCGCAGAAAAACGAGTTGGTAGTCCCGCAGCGTGTCCGGCGCCTGGCTCACCTGCTGGACAAACTGGTCGACCCAGTTGACGGCAATGCGGTCCTCACCATCGAGGCCGGCGACGACCAGCGTTTTCGCGGAACCGGTGCCGACGGTCCGCATGTGCAGCGGCCGTCCTTCGGCGCTGTTCGCAACGACGACCCATCCGGAGGCCGTGCGGCTGCCGATGGGGCTGCGACCCGCGGGGGTCGTGTTGGAGATCAACCTGGCGGGAACGCCGAACTCGCGAACCGGCGGCTCGGCCGTATCGGCGGCGTTGGCCCCGGTCACAGCCGGTGGATCCGCCGCGTCCCACGGATGATGGACCTCTTTCACCGTGAGCGGGGAAGCGTCCATCGGACCGATGCCGATCTCGGCGTCGGCGGACGGCGCCGTCCAGGAGGCAGCGCCCGGGGGAACCGTCACCAACGATCCCGCACCGCTATTGAGCAGGCAGATCGCGCCCACGCCGCCACAGACGGCGGCAATTACCAGGCCAAACAGTCGCACGGCTCCATCCTCCGTTACGTGTGGGGGGAACACCTGGAGAGGCGGCTAATGGTCCAAGGCTAAGGACTAAGGGACAAAGACAAGCTACAGATTCTGTCCCTCAGCCCTTAACCCTCAGCCCTTAGCCGCCCTAATCGTCATCGATTCCCAGCCGGTACTTCAGTTGCTTGAACTGGCGGGCGTAGTCTTCGTTCGAGGAATGCACGTGCTCGGCCTCGGTGATGAACTTCATGTCGTCCTGGCAGGGCAATCCGTAGTCGTCCAGGATGTCCTCGAAGTCCACAAGTTCGTGGCCGTACACAATCAACAGCTTGTGCTCGTCGAACTGCACTTCCAGCGGGATGTTCGGATTCAACACCGCCAGCCCCGTGCAGCCGTCGTCGAGCAGCAGGTCTTCGAAGTCGTAAAGGATGCTCTTCAGCACCGGCAGGTCGATCTCCTCGCGGTACAGGTCCTGGTGCCCGGTCCGCCGCTCGTGGCTGGTTTCCAGGACGACATCGACGGAATTGCCGAGCGGTTCGATCAGGTCAAAAAACACGTCCAGCACGGATTCGCGGCTGACGGCGGCCATGAGGACGGGAATCTTGATGCCGGATTCGCGGTCCTGGTAGTGGTCGTGGCGGTAACCGGCCCGGGGGACGACCTGCAGGTCATACGAAGGGCGGACGGCTTCCGTGAGTTGAAAGCTGCCGTAGCGGGCGATGCGCAAGTGGGCTTCCAGGTCGTCTTCGGAGAGATTGTCAAAACTGCTGCTACCGTGACGGCCGCTGCCATCGCGATAGGTGTTCTTAAAGAACTTCTTCAGGAACCCCATGGTGGAGGCGTCCTCAGCAGGGGAAGTGGACGAAAACACCCGCGGCAAATAAAGCCAACCGGCAACTCTAGCACGCAAAATCCGCGGCCACGGGCGCAGGCATTTGCCGTTGGCGGAAATTCAGGGGTGAGTCGACCGAGGAATGCAGTCGCGCAAGACAGCGGAAGCCTGCGGGGTCGTCTGTGGGCCTGCGGACTTGCCGACGGTATGATGATTCCGCGACGACGCCGCGACATTCAGGAAAGGAGTCCCATGGTCGTCACCACGGAACGCTGGCTGGAAGCGCTGACCGACCCCGATCCGGCAGTTCGGTACCAGGCGCTCGAGCACTTTGATCGCGCGATGTCGCCCGAGCCGCGGGCGCTGTCGCAGTGCCTGGCAGCAATCGATCGGTACGGCTGGGCGGACGCCTACTGGCACTACTCCGGTCTCGCGAATCTCGTGCCGACCGACGCCGACGTGCAGCGCATCCTCGACCTGTGGGTGAGCGCCCCCAAGGAGATTGCGGGCCCGCTGATCGACTGGCTGTGGCGCGTGTCCCCGCGTGAAATGCTGGCGCGGGTTCTCGACGGCGCTCCGTTCTCTATGCTCGAACCTCATTTCGACCGGTTGCAGCGGGCACTCGACGAGTCGCAGGAATTCGACGAAGAGAGAACTTACCTCACTGGTCTGCAGGAACGCCGGCGACTGACCGGATTGGATGAGGCGGCGTTGTGGAGCGAGTTACAGGAGTGGTGTCGCCGCCGCGTTCACAACGAAGGGGAGGACCGCGACTTTAATCGACGGGCCGAACTGTTGACACGGGCGCTGTCAGAGCGCGGCGACGGCGTCCCAGCGCGCGTCTTGGAGTTGCTACCCCGCTCGAGCAGCGATCTGACGGACGACCCGTGGATCTGGGAAGAACTGTCGGTCATCGAACTTGCCGGGCTGTTTCGGCTGGCCGCGGCCGTCGAGCCGCTCTACCAGAAATCGTGCGACCCGACGTATCTCGACGATGACTATGTGCGACAGGCGATCGAAACCGCATGGACGCGCATCGGCGGCGACGAGGTCGTTGCCGTGTGCGATCGTCACCTGGATCGCATCGACGAGGATGGTTGGGGCTCGTCCGCAGTCTCCGTGCTGCACAACACGCGGGCGCCCACGACAACCGAGATCAGCATCAAATGGCTGCACAGACTGGACGACCCAGAGTTAACCGCGTGGCTGGCCCACGGATTGACCCTGCAGGGCCGGCCCGAAGCCAACGAAGCCGTGCACGATTTTCTGCTGCAGCATGACGAGTGGGTAGAACACCAAGAATGGCAGGACGTGCCTCGCAGCCTGGCAGCGAGCGGCCGGCTGACTGGCCAGGAGTTTCCGGAGATCACGGACTGGCAGGCGCGGATCGACGAGGCCAGGCGGAAGCGCCGGCTGAACTGGCCCCTGTTGCCACAACCGCACTTGCGCGCACCGCACTTCGCGTCGGCGTCGGACAACGAAACGGATGACGGCTGGAGAGCAATGGCACCGATCGTCAACGACAACCCAAAGGTCGGCCGCAACGACCCCTGCCCCTGCGGCAGCGGCAAGAAGTTCAAGAAGTGCTGCCTGAAGAATCGGGCCGCCGTCGAGTAACGACGCGCAATTGCCGGCCCGTTGGGCGGGCGGCTAAACTGGTGGCCTCGACGTTCACCAGGTTTTCAACGAGGGCGCCATGCGCAGGCAATCAGTATTGAAGGTGGCATTCGCAGCAATCTGTCTTTGCTGTTCCATCGTAACGTGGGCCGACAACTGGCCAAGGTTTCGAGGGGCGGATGGCAGCGGCGTGGCCCCCGAGCAGGGGATTCCCACGTCGTGGAAGCCCGGCGATTTCGCGTGGCAGGTCGATCTGCCTGGCGAGGGGCACGGCGCGCCGGTGATCTGGGGCCAGCACTTGTTCGTGACGTCGGCGTCCGAAGACGGCACGGTGCGGTCGCTGTACTGCCTGAACGCCGAAACCGGCAAGACGCTGTGGTCGCGCGATATGGGCTTCAATACTCACAAGAAGCACAAAAAGAACAGCTATGCCTCGACCACGCCCGCCACCGATGGCGAACGGGTCTACGTCACGTTCGCCGACGTGGAGCGCTACGCCCTCGCCGCGTACGACTACTCCGGCGAGTTACTGTGGCGGGTGTGGCTGGGCCCGTACGTCAGCCAGCACGGCGTGGGCGCGTCGCCCATCATCTTTGAAGACCTGGTGATCGTGGCCAACGACCAGGACGGTCCCAGCAGCACGGTGGCCTATGACCGCCGCACTGGGAAGCTGGTGTGGAGCACGCTCCGGGACTCGCGCGAGGCTTCCTACGCCACACCGCTGATCATCGAACCGAGGGGATCGAAACCGCAGTTGATCTGCCTGAGCGGGGCGACCGGCATCAACAGCCTCGATCCGTGGACGGGCGAGGTGAATTGGCGGACCGAGCCGCTGCCGAAGCGCACCGTGGCCTCCCCGGCCTATGCCGCTGGGCTGATCCTGGCGACCTGCGGACAAGGCGGGAAAGGCGATCTGCTGATCGGCGTCGATCCATTGAACATCGGGCCGGACGGCATCGCCCCGATTCAGTTCCAGCGCGAGCGCACGCTGCCCTACGTGCCCACCATCATCGGCTACGGCGACCACATCTACCTTTGGAACGACAACGGCGTGGTGCTGTGCGTGAACCCCAAAACGGACGAAACGGTGTGGCAGGAACGTCTTGGTGGGAACTACAGCGGTTCGCCGTTGTGCATCGGCGGGAAGTTATATTGCATCGAAGAATCGGGAAAGGTGGCAGTGGTGGACGCCAGTCCGGTATTCAAAGACTACGGCATGAGCGACCTCGGCGACCCCAGCCACTCGACCCCCGCAGTCGCCAACGGCCGCCTGTACCTGCGTTCCTTCCACAAGCTGGCCTGCGTGGCGGCACCGAAATCGACCGGGAAATAATCGCGCAAATTGCAGATTTCTTGTCCCAAATTCCGCAGCTTGCCGCGAATACAGTTTGCGACGCTCGCGGTCCGCCGGACTGCCGGACTGCGAGCGAAATGGTTCGCCTCTTGCACTGGGCGGAGTTTCCGCCAAGATAGAGGAACAGGCGGACGTCTTTCGATCGTCGCCAAAGTGGAGAACAGGACCGGAAACTGCAGCACGTTCGGGCCTGTGCTGCGGTTTAACCTCATAGACCGTCACGCACGACAGTCGAGGAGCCAGCAATGACGGAATGGCCCGGCGGGAACTGCCCCGCGTGCGGCGAGTGGATGCCGCCCAACATGATCCATTGCCGCGAGTGCCGGCAATTGCTGAACCTGGAACTGGCCCGGTCGAGCGTGGAGATTCCCGAGTTCATCCCACTGCAAGAAATCGACAGCATGGTCGAGATCACACCTGCCGGCCTCTTCGTGCCGTGTCCCAAGTGCCGCGAAGAGCTGAAGGTCAACCGCAAGTACCTGGGACAGCGGGTGCAGTGCAAATTCTGCCAGGCGGAGTTCCTGCTGGATCCCACGGGGCCCGCGGTGCGCCAGGCCGACGTTTACTCGCACTGCCCGCACTGCGACCAGCAACTGCGGTTCGATCCGAAGTACATCGGCCGCAAGGTGGCCTGCCGGTTCTGCAACGGCAAGCTGCACATCGTGCAGTCCGGCGCGGTGCACGTGTGACGGAGAGCGTTGCGCTGTAGGACGGATTTCCATCCGTCCTACAGGAAACGGTCACTCGAACGGGTCGCGACTCTCGGATGAGACGTGTTGGACACCGGGGGTCTTATCCGTGTCGGAGGGGCTGGGCCGTGTGTTGTACAAGCGGCCATTTTCATCGAACAGCAGCACCACGTTGAGGTGCCAGCGCTCGGATTTGTCGCGCTCCCACCAGTCGCAATAGAAGATCGACTGGTTCTCTCCGAAGTTTCCGTGGATGCCGGCCTCATTGAGGCGCTTCATCGCCTCCTCGCGGGGCGTGCCGAGCGGCGTCACCTGCAGCACCTTGGCCGCCTGCTCGGCGACGGGAAGCGGACATGAGACCAGGCTGGGTGAAGGAGTAAGCTGACAGCCGGCGAGCGGCCCGCACACGCCGCAAAACAACAGTACCAAGAGCCTACCGGTACATCGACTTGGACCCATCATCCCGCGGCCTCCTGCCCCCGCAGAGGCGGGAGTTGTATCTCGCGGGATGAACATCGGTCAACGCGAAAAAAAGAGACCCAGGGATGGCGATCCCTGGGCTTCCTGCATACCGGTCACTCGACCGTCAGCGTTTCGAGAAACTGCAACAGCGCGTCCTTGTCGGCCTTCGCCAGCGAGCGGAATTTCTCGCGGACGTTGCGGGCCTGGCCGGCGTGGGCCTCAATGGCCGCCGTCAGCGTCGCCGCGCTGCCATCGTGCAAGTACGGGGCCGTTTGGGCCACGCCCCAGAGCGGCGGGGTCTTCCATTCGGACTGCTGAGGGTACTCCGGCGGCACGGGCACATCCGGCGTTTCAATGTAGCCGTTGCTCTGGTGGTCGGTCAGGTCGTGCAGGCAGAAGTCGCTGTACACGCCGGTTGCGCCGCCGAGGTCCGGCGTGTGGCAATCGGCGCAGCCGACTGTAGCAAACAACTTGCGCCCGCGGACGGCCCGTTCGCGTTCGGTGGGGTCTTCCGGCAGCGATCCTTTCGGCATCGGCAGATGCGAGACGAAGGCCACCAGCTGATTGAACTGCCGTTCGCTCATGTCAGGCTTGGCGGACTCGTCTTCACGGTGCTGTTTCGGAGCGCGTTGCTTGTGGGTCGGCGTCGTGAGGCCAATCTCGACCGCGCAAGCGTTCGCCACAAATTCCTCCAGCGTGGCGAACTGCGCCTTCCAACCAAACTTCCCGATGCGGCCGTCCGGCAACACCCGCACGCGACCGCTGTGGGTTGCGGTGAAATCGGCGTGGAACTCGCGCTGCATCCCCGCCACCGTCCGCCCGAAGTGGTTCGACTTGATGGCCACATCCGAAATGCGGTCGATCGCGCCCGAACCAAACAGCGTGGGGGTGTTGATCGAATGCGGCCGCAGCGGATCGTAGTCCTTCTTCAACGGCTGCCTACAAACCGCCGTGATGGTCATGCCCTTGGGAATGATGGGGAATGCTTCCCGCGCTGTCCGCATCGACTCTTTGAATCCCGGCTCGATGGCGAACGCGTGAACGACGTCGGCCAGCGGATACGGATGGCCTTCCGTCGGGAGCACCTCAATGGCCGCCACGTTGTGCTTCAACCCGCCGCCGCCTCCCGTGCCTCCCTGGAAGTGGCACTCGACGCACGAGCGGGCGTTGAACACAGGCCCCAGCCCGTCGCCGCCGTTGCTCAACGGATCGTTCGGCTCCCAGTTGTGCGTGAACAGCAGCTCGCCGTGCTTGACGTCGGCCTGCGTCGGCAGGTTCCACCAGCCCACCGCCAGGTAACCGAACAGGCACAGAGCGGCCACGGCAGTCAGCGGCACCAGCAGTCGCCGGTTGACCCACCGCGGCAACAGCCGCGGCCGGGCCGTCAGCAGTTCCGTGTCATCAAGGGGCGGAAACTCCGCCGAGTCCGAGACGAGACAACCCGTGGGCTGTCGGACGCGCTGCTGGCGGGTTTCGGCCAGTTTTGCCTGGAGAAATTCAAGTCGCGAGGGTGACGTGGACATGAGGACATCCCTCCAGATGGGTGGACTCGGCTCGAATCGGCCGATTTCTACCACGTCAGACCCGATCCGGGCTGCCTTTTGTGTAGGGATTCTGGCGAAAAAACCGTTCCGCCGCGAGCCGCCGCGGTCGCTCAATTCGACGGATCCCGGTTCGCCGCGACGCAAAGCCTTTGCGTCGCGGCTCAGAGGATCGCGCGTTGCGATGGGAATTGTTTCGCCGCACGATCATAATCGACGTGTGTGATCCCACTGCGGAGTCGTAGCATGTTTGCCCGCACCTTGGCGACTGCCGTATTACTGTTCCCGCTGACCCCGAAGGGCATATTCGCCGACGATCCGCCCTCGGCCGACGTCCTTCGCGCCGCCGTCGAGAAATCGCTGCCGCTGCTGGTCGCCGGGGCGAGAGGTTCGTACGAACAGCGCAAGCAGTGCTTCACATGCCACAACCAGGGTCTGCCGATCATGGCCCTCGTGACCGCCCGGTCGCGCGGAATCGAGATCGATGACGAGCACCTGCAGCAGCAATTGACGTTCATCGCTGCTTTCCTCGAGCGGAACCGCGACAAGTACCTCGAAGGCAAAGGACAGGGCGGGCAGATCGACACGGCCGGCTACGCGCTCTGGACACTCGACAACGGCGGGTGGCAGCCCGATGCCACGACCGCCGCCGTCGCGGAGTATTTCCTCATCCACCAGAAAGACCAGGAGTACTACCAGCCCACGTCCAAGCGACCGCCGAGCGAGCAGAGCCTGTTCACGTCCAGTTACGTCGCGCTGCGCGGCCTCAAGCGCTTCGGCACCCGGGAGCAACAGGAGCGCATCGACCGCCGCGTGAGTCAGGTTCGTGACTGGCTGCTGAAGACGCCGCCGCAAGACACCGAAGATCGCGTGTTCCGATTGCGCGCGCTGCAGGTTGCCGATGCGCCCCCAGCGGACGTTCGCAGCGCCGTCGACGACCTGTTGAACAGGCAGCGCGCGGACGGTGGGTGGTCGCAGCTCGCCGAGCTGAACAGCGATGCCTACGCCACCGGTACCGTGCTGGTCGCGCTCCATCAGGCCGGCGGGATCCCCGCCAGTCACGAAGCGTATCGCCGCGGACTGCAGTACCTCGTTTCTACGCAGCTCGAAGACGGCTCGTGGCACGTGATCTCGCGCGCGAAGCCGTTTCAGACCTACTTTGAGTCGGGCTACCCGCACGGCAAGGACCAGTTCATCTCGATCGCTGCGGCGGGCTGGTCGACCACCGCCCTCGCACTGGCGCTGCCGCCGACGGAATCGGCGAAATGACGATTCCTGATCTCAGGGAGGGCGGTTTTCCAGATCGTCCGGACGGATTAGAAATCCGCCCTGCGGGAAATGGCGTCACACCGGGTACTTGCTGGCGTCCATCGACGGATCGGTTTTCAGGTCCGACAGCCGCCAGACGTACCACGAGGCAATGGTGGCATAGGGCCGCCACGGTTCGGCAATCCGCAAATAGGCGGATCTGTCGGTGGTCTCTTTGAGCCGGTACAGTTCGCGGATTGCCGACCGCAGCCCGAGATCGTCGACCGGAAACACGTCGAGCCGGCCGAGGGCGAACATCAGGAACATCTGAGCGGTCCACCGGCCGATGCCCTTCACCGCGACGAGTTCTGCGATAACTTCGTCGTCAGGCTTGCGGTGCAGCCGGTCCAGCTCCAATCGGCCATCGAGCACGTGCGCCGACAGATCGTACAAATACGCCACCTTCTGACTCGACAGCCCCGCCGCCCGCAGCCGGGATTCCGGCATCTTGGCAATCACTGCGGGCGACAGACCAGCGCCATTAGTCTGCGCTTCCAGCTTCCGGCGGATGGAGCGTGCGGCCTTGGTGGAGATCTGCTGCGACAGGATCGACCGCACCAGCAGGTCGAACCGATTGCGGTGCACCTTTAGAGTGAACTCGCCCACGCGGTGAATGAGATCGCTCAAGGTTTCATCGGCAGCATGCAGATGCGCGATGGCCTGAGAAACAACCTGTTGACGGCGCGTGAGAAACGAAGGGATCGCAGCGCGGGAAGCGGGCATGTCGACGTTTATCCTCGAAGGAAAGAAGACAATTGCCTTCTCAGCGCAAATGGGGCGACGCATGCGCGTCCACCCGGTCGTGGAGCGTGTACAGCCGCAGGCCGCCGTCAACCGGCACGATCAGCCCGCTGGACTTGTTTTCGGCGATCGGCCGTAACGGGTTGCCTGGATACTTCTCCCAGTGCACCAGGTCTGCCGATCTCGCCAATCCGGTGGACCACAGTGCCGGCGACTTGCCGCTCGCCGCTCCATGAAACACTGCGTAATACCGGTCACGATAGCGGAAGACCTGGTTCATCGCGATGAGATCGCGGTCGTATTCATCGGGGCCTGGCTTCAGCACCGGCTCGTCGCTGACGTTGGTCCACACCTTCAGGTCGGTGGATTTCGCCAGCCACACCCCGGCGTCGCGACGTTCGTAAAACAGAGACCACACATCGTTCTCAACCCATACGGTCGGTGTGCCATACGGACCCGGCGGTAGCGGCGTCCCATCGGCAAGCCGCACGTCGAGCAATCCCTGCCGCGTCCAACGCAGGCCGTCGGGCGAGGTCAACAGGTGGGCGCGATCGAGGAAGCCCTCGGCGAATGCGTAATACAGATCGCGATGCTTCACGACGCAAACGTCTTCGATCCAGTGTTCGCGATACACCGTCGTCTCCGGCGAGCGCGTCCAGGTGATGCCATCCGACGACATTGCGTGGCCGAGCATCTTGAGGCCGTCGCGGCTGCCGTCGTAGCCGGTGTACCACATCCGCCACTGATCGCCGTCCCTCAGGATGCAGCCTCGTTCGCGGATGCGGGCGTCCCAGTGGCCCTCGCCTGCCCCCGTGAAAACCGGCGCTGCGGCGATGGGCTCCCAACGCGTCAGTTCCGGCGGAAAGCGGTCGGCGGCGGTAGCGGCGCCGGTGATGAGCTGCCCTGCGAGCAGCAACCACAAATGTCTCAAGCGGTCCATAAGCGCTCTCTCCACCGAGGGGGGACGTCTGTCTCCTGCTCGATTGTTTTGAGATGACAGTACTGGAAACAAGTCTGCGGTTGCAGTCCGCCGCGCCGGCCGGTATTCGTAGCTGCCGTCAACTTGCGAGGAATCGTCTCCGTTGTCTGCAGCACCCGTCGCCGATCGCCCGTTGCTCAGCGTGTGGGACGCCGCCAGCCTGATCGTGGGCATTGTGATCGGCAGCTCGATCTACCGCACGCCGCAACTGATCTTCGGCAACGTGTCGTCCCCCGCGCTGGGAATGGTGTTGTGGTTCGTCGGCGGCGTGCTGTCGTTGTGCGGGGCGCTGGTCTACGCGGAACTGGCCACGACCTACCCTCGTTGCGGCGGCGAGTACAACTATTTGACGCGCGCGTTTGGGCCTTGGCTGGGGTTCCTGTATGCGTGGGCACAGCTGTCGGTGATCCAGACGGGAAGCATCGGCGCGCTCGCGTATATTGCGGCGGAGTCGATGGCGGCGCTCTTTCACTGGTCTGAGGCCACACATGCCTGGCTTGCCGCAGCGTCGGTGATTGGGCTGACGGCCGCCAACATGGCGGGGTTGCGCCTGGGCGCCGGCGTGCAGAACTTGCTGACCGTGTCCAAGCTGTTGGGACTGGCGGCCGTGATCTTCGTCGGCCTGTGGTGGGGGCACGCCGACCCGTGGGCGCTTGCAAAGCCCACCAGCCACGCCAGCCTCTCCGTGGCGTTGGTGTTAGTGCTGTACGGCTATGGGGGGTGGAGCGACGCGGCATTTGTTGCTGCCGAAGTGCGCGATCTGAAGCGCAACGTGCCTCGGGCGTTGATCGGCGGACTCGGCCTGATTGTGGTCGTCTATCTGCTCGTCAACCTGGCCTATTTGCGTGGATTGGGCGGTGACGGCGTGCCGCGCTCGCAGCAGCCGGCCGCCGACGTGCTGGCGTTGTGGCTCGGCGACCGCGGCCGCTCGGTGATGTACCTGATCGTGCTGATCACCGCGTTAGGCGGCGTGAACGGCCTGGTACTGGCGGTCTCACGAGTCCATGCCACGGCCGGACAAGACCACCGCATCTTTGCGTGGTTGGGCCGCTTCAGCCGCAGCGAATCGCCCCTGGCGGCCCTGGTGTTGCAGGCCGTAGTGACGGTGGCCATCATCCTCACGGTCGGCACGAGCGTGGGACGTGAAGCGTTCAATCGGATTGTCGTGGCCGTCGGCCTTCCGGCGATCGAATGGGAATCCTACTTCGGCGGATTCGATACACTATTGGCTGGCTCGGCCCCGGCGTTCTGGCTGTTCTTTCTGCTGAATGCGATTGCATTCTTCGTGCTGAGAATTCGCGACCGCCATGTGGAGCGGCCGTTCGTTGCGCCGGGGTTTCCCGTGTTGCCCGGCCTGTTTGCGGCGATGTGCGGCTGGATGATGTATTCTGCCGCGGCTTACGCCTGGCCGCTGATCCCGGCCGTCTCCGCGCCGCTGCTGCTGGGCGTGCCGTTGTACGCGATCAGTTGGTGGGCGGAACGCGCGAGCCAGAAGACGTAAGACGGAGTTTTCATCGGTCCCGCTACCGACAATCAACTCGGACGGATTGGAAATCCGTCCTGCAACACAGATCGACTTGGAGACAAACTTGATGCATCAACACTCTGTCGCGTGGGCCGTGGGATTGGTCGCATTGACCGGAATTCTGGTCGCCCAAGAATCCAAGAAAAAACCCGACGTGGGCTATTATGCGACCACGCAAGACGTTGTCGAAGAGATCCTGAAGCAGGCCAAGGTCACCAGCAACGACGTCGTGTGCGACCTCGGCTGCGGCGACGGCCGCTTCGTTATCACGGCTGCGAAGAAGTACGGCTGCAAGGGCGTGGGTTATGAGATCGACCCGGTATGGGTCAAAAAAGCTCGCGAGCTTGTCCAAAAGGAGCAGGTCAGCAAACTGGTGGAAATCCGCGACCAGGACATCTTCACAGCCGACCTGAAGGACGTCACCGTGGTGACGCTGTTTTTGCTGCCAGAGCTGAATAACCGGCTGGTTCCGCAGTTGGAAAAGTTGCCGAACGGGGCCCGCATCGTGACACACGAGTTCGACATCCCGCTGCTCGTCCCCGATCGCACGATGGAGTATGTCTCCAAGCAGGACGAAAGCGAGCACTTGCTGTACTTCTATTCGGTGCCGCTGAAGAGGAAGTAGCTGTCAGGTGTGAGGTATCAGGTGTCAGGGAAGAAGGAGAGAAATCGGGAAGCCGCAAGCGGCCATCGGTCATCGCTTGCAGCTTCATGACTCGTCTTCACTCTTCTTGACACCTGACGCCTGACACCTATCTCCTCTCGTCGCACCCTGCAACTTCGGCACAAGTCGTACAATCGTTACAGCCGATACCATCCGAAGACCGACCACGCGCGGTGGCCGGACGGGCCATTTGTGTCCGTTTGAGGGGGGGGATTCGGCGTGCTTGCCGCTACGTTGCTCGCCGGGGCCATGCTGTTCCAAACTCCGGGCGAGGCAAATACTTCCGCTGCGGAACCGCAGGGGCTTGCCGCGGGAACCCCGCACTGGTTCGCCACCGATGTGTCGGGAACGTGGGGCTTCCGCAATTTCTTGCCGCGGGTCGGCGCACAGCATCGATCGCAGGGCTACGGTTACGATCGCGGTTACACCAGCCTCGAAGCGTTCGTCCCGGTCCTGCAGCACGACTTCGATTCGCTCTCCGCCGTACAGGCGAACTGGCTCATCGACAACGGCGGCGAAATGGGCTGCAACGTGGGTCTGCTGCACCGGCGTTACCTCGAAGGCTGGGACCGCATCGTGGGCGGCAACGTGTTCTATGACCATCGCCGCGAAGACGGCAGCAGCTTCAACCAGGTCGGCTTCGGCGTCGAGACGCTCGGCAACTACCTCGACTGGCGGGCGAACGGCTACTTCCCCGTCGGCGACAATTTGTTTCCTGCCGATGGCGGCGGCATCACCTCGGCCGTGTTCTCCGGGCGGCAGGTGCTCGTCACCTTCCTGGCGAACAAGGCGCTCACCGGATTCGACACGGAAGTCGGCGGCATCGTGCCCGGCACGCTGGACATTCTCCGCGGCTACATCGGGCTGTACCACTTCGACGGCAGCCAGAGCGATGCCCTGACCGGCATCCAGGCTCGGCTGGAAGCGCGGATTCAGGATTCGTTGATCCTGCACGCGGGGATTACCAACGACAGCACCTTCGATACCAACGTCGTGCTTGCAGTGGGCATCTATCTGCCGGGCTTCGCACCGCGCAATACGCCGCCCGGCGGTCGAGTGCCGGGACGCCTGGCCGATCCGATCTACCGCAACCAGAACATCATCATCGAGCGTTCGCCGATTGAAACTCCCGTGCCGGCACGATGGGTCGATGGCTCGCTCATCGACGTCGTGCACGTTACGGACGAGGCGCCGAATCCGGGGGCCTGCACCGGCGCCGTGGACGACCCCTTCGATTCGCTGGCGGCTGCCCAGGCCGCTGCCTCGCCGGGCTCCATTTTGTTCGTGCACGCCAACAGCTCGTTCACCGGCGAAAGCGTGGTGCTGCAGGACCGCCAGCAGCTCCTGGGCGAAGGCATCGACCATACCATCGTGTCGATGTATGGCCCCTTCCTGCTGCCGACGGTCACGCCGCCGGAAGACGTGCTCGACGTGCCGCTCATCAATTCCGCACCGGGCGACGCCGTTACCGTGGCGAACAACACCGTGGTCTCCGGCTTCCGCATTTTTAACGCAGGAGATGAAGGCGTGAGCGGCAGCAATGTGACCGACGTCACGCTGAACGGTCTGGGCATCAACAACGCCACGGGCAACGGCATCCGGCTGTCCAGCGCGTCCGGCGACCTCGCCGTGACCGACAGCTTCGTTCTCAACAGCGGCGGCGATGGGATCTCGATTTCTACCGCCATGGCGGGCTCGAACGTGATCACCATCAACGACAACACGGTCACCGGCAACGTGGGCGAAGGCATCCAGGTCGCCACCAACGGCGACACCGACAACACCCTGTTCATCGAACGCAACCTGGTCCGTGTGTCGCTCGGCCCCACCGACACGCGCTCGGCGGCACTGGTGCAGGTGGACAGCTTCAACAACTCGCGGCTATCGGCCCGCATCGAGGACAACACGTTCGAAGACTCGTTCTTCCGCGACGACACCAGCCCCGACGAAGACCCGTACTTCCACCAGTTCGCTCTCAACGCCTGGAACAACTCGCGCGTCGACGCGGGCTTCATCGCCAACACGCTCGAGAGCGATCGCCGCTTCCTGTTCGACAATCCCGCGAACGGCTCGTTCGGCATCGACGCCAGCTCCAACGACCTGGCGCGGCTGCGGGTCCGCTTCGATACCAACACCAGCGACCTGAATTATGGCGTGGCCGAGAACTTCATCTCGGTGTTCCAGCTCGAAGATACACTGGACACCAACACAGGGGATTTCTACTACTTTCCCACGGCAATCTTCTTCGACGTGATTCCGGATGGCACGATCGATTTGCCGGAGTCAGAGTAGCCCGACGCGCCA
>Ga0073934_10007140_pt1 | contig 15784 bp, 14 predicted proteins | sample LarsenN4metaG_FD_76834 | JGI IMG/M metagenome (GOLD analysis project Ga0073934, IMG submission 76834) | Hot spring sediment bacterial and archeal communities from British Columbia, Canada, to study Microbial Dark Matter (Phase II) - Larsen... ...
AAGCTGGCCCAGGCGCGCGGCCCGGTCAAAAAGCTGTTTTTGGTTCACGGCGAGCCGGAAAGCAGCCAGGCCGTGGCCGAAGCGGCCCGCAAGCAGGGCGTGCCTGAAGTCTACGTTCCGGCCCGGGGGCAGACGTTTGAGATGTAAATCTATTAAAAAATAATTTTATGGTTGACGTTCAAATCTATTATCTCAATATCGATTTGGATTATCAACCGGTAATCCTTCGCCCTGTGCTGCTGTTACAAGCTCTAGATCCGCCGAGATAAATGTAATTGGTGATAAGTTGGCACTTACTAACGTTGTATTCAAATGCGAGGCAGTCGCTAGATGTAAAGCATCATAAGCTCGTAGTGGGTGACGTTTGGTTAATGCAATGGCCAAGTTAACAATCTCATCACTTACTGGAACAACATTGTAATCACCTTTATCCAAATCATTGGAGAATAGCTGGAGAACTAGATGGTAATGTTTTAAGGAGATTTCTTTCATTCTCACTTTACGACTTAGACCCGCAGCGATTTCGATACTGGTAATTTGTACAAAGTAAACCTGGCTGACAGAGGAAGAATTAAAAAGTTGCTTTACCCAAGCAGTTCCAGCCTCAGGTGCATAACGTTTGATTAAGGCACTACTATCAAAATAATATGGCATTAGCGCTTTCCACGCATCATGATAATTTCTTCGGATAATGGTGGTTCAAGATTCGCTAGCGCCGCTTCAATTTCTGCACGACTCGGTTCTTCATCTATTTCTAACAGCGCCGCAATAGATTGAGCAAAGCTATGTTGCCTTTCTGCATTCATGACTAAGCCAGTTTTCCTTAAAAACGACAGGGCCTGTTCTGCCTCAGCTTCAATCTGTTTTTGATGTTGGTTGTCTAACCACATTTGAACAGCTTCAACTAAAACCTGTTCCAATGCTTTATCTGCAGCAGCTGTCTGTTTTACCTGCTGCACCAAGGTAGCAGGTAATTGTACTTGCACCATATCCATTTTTTTCCTCCACAACAGCATTGTAGCACATGTTTTACGTAGAATTTATTATACCATAGCCTCAGAGCAATTACTTCTTACCAGACTTGTATTTCTTTAAATCCTTCAGCGCAGGGCACATCAATCATCCGGCCTCTCTGGCCGTCTAACTCCTTCAGCCAATCCAGGTTGGCTTCACCCTGGGGAAACTGGCTTTGATGGGCCAAGGAGGCAGCCACCTTGGTCTGGTAGACGGGCGTCACATCGACCACAATATCCGGCTCCTGGGTGGAAAAGACAAAAATCCGCTCAAGCTGGCCCAGGCTGGCGCCCTGCTCGTTGAGCTGTTCGGGGTGGTAGAGGGGCATCTTGGAGGGCATATAAGCATCCAAGGCAACCAGGCCGGCGGCGCGATGATCGGGGTGGATCTGGCCGGTCCAGAAGGGGTCAAAGGTAAAGAGGGTATCGGCCCCGGTCAAGCGATAGAGGCGGGCAATCTCGGCCCGCAGAGTTAAATCGGCGACCAGCTCGCCGTCGTGGTGCTCCAGGCTGTAGATCTGTTCGATCCCCAAAATGCGGGCGGCCTCTTTTGTTTCGGCGATCCGGGTGGCGGCCAGGCTGGGGCGGAGCAGGCTGGCGTCGGCGCTGCCGATATCGCCCAGGGTGCAGTTGACCGAGAAGATCTTTACACCGCGCTGGGCCAGCAGATAGATCACGCCGCCGCACATCGTTTCCAGGTCATCGGGGTGGGCGGCTACCACAATGAGTCGTTCTACTTTTTCAAAAGCCTCTAAGCCTCGTAGTTGAGTCACAGTTACCTCGCTTTTAGTATTAGTAATGGAAGGGATTTTAGCATCAAGTAAGAGAGAGGCAAAGGAGGATGATTTTGTTGGCAAATGGAGCAGAAACACAACAACGAATTGTAGAAAGCAACGAATTTGGATCATTTATTATTTTTGGAGTAAGGATAAAAAATGTTTGTTCATTCAACGACTTCTTGCTATAATTGACTTACCTCTCAAGAGCGGCAACTTTATCGAAAGCGGTAAAAGATGGCTAAGATACCTGGATTTAAAAGCCTAGACGAGGCAGTCGAATTTTGGGAGACCCATGATACAACTGATTATTGGGAGAAGATGGAAGAGGTTACAGTCGAGGTAGATCTCTACAAAAACCTGTTTCATCCCAATCTTACCGTTCTAACCCATCGCCCGGCCCATTGTCCGGGGAGTGAAGAAGATTTTGAAGATATCACGATCGAGTATGTCGCTTTGGTCGAGGAGCGTCTTGTAGTGATCCGTGATGTACCGGCTCTTCTCTGTCGAGCGAGTGGGAAGAAGTACATTTTAGAGGAAACGTTAGACAAGGTCGAGCATCTGTTGGCGCTAGAGAAAGAAGCCAAGGTTCAACCCAATGAAATACTTGAAATACCGGTTTTTAGTTTGAAGACAGCCATTCCGTGAGGACCAATTGCAATTGTTGGTCCAATGAAAACAAAGTTCTTATTTAACCCCCTTACGTATATCACCAACTATATAATTTGTATCTATCCTGACAAGCGCTAAAATCAGGGCTGAGGTTTAGCTATTGATGGGAGCATTTTAGTTTTGAGTATCTCCACGGTTCAGGCCAAGAGCGCCTGGTATTTAGCGCTCTTTGCCGTTCTTTTCATTGCAGTGGGGCTGGGGTACGCCAGCCTCACCCCTATTTTTGAACATTCGGATGAGACGTTACATTACCCTTATGTAAAACATCTGGCCGATGGCAACGGCTTGCCTGTGGCCGGGCCGGGCCGGCCCTGGAACCAGGAAGGGACCCAGCCGCCGCTTTACTACGCCCTGGTCGCGGCCAGTACCTTTTGGATTGATACCGATAATCTGGCCGAACTTCTCCAGCGCAATCCGCACTGGCGCTTTACCGAGGTGCGGGCCTTGATCAACGACAACCAGAACCGGGTCCTGCACGGGCCAATGGATGAATTTCCCTACCGCCGGGCGGCGCTGGCGATCCAGATCGGCCGCTGGTGGAGCCTGGCATTTGGGCTGGCGACGGTGATCTGCACTTTTTTGATTGCTCGCCGCCTGTTTCCGGCCAATCTACCCCTGGCCATCACCGCCACCGCCCTGACCGCCCTGACGCCCCAATTCATCCGGGTTTCGGCCACGGTTAGCAACGACAGCCTATCCGCCGCGCTCACGTCGCTGACGGTCTTGCTGGCGCTCAAGTTTACGGAGCCACCCACAAGGCGATTTGGCCGGATTCCCGAAAGTTGGCGTGCTGCGCCGCTTGAATGGCTGGCCAGCCGGCCCCTATTCCCGCCGCTGCTGCTGGGCGTGCTGGCGGGCTTGGCCCTGCTGACCAAGCTGAGCAGCCTGAGCACGGCGCTCCTGGCCGCTTTTATCATCTTCTGGCGGCTCTTTTTTTTAGCCGAAAATCACGAGCGCCCTTTTCAGCGGATGGCGCTATGGCTGCTGACCATTGGGGCGGTCGTGGCCGGCATGAGCGGCTGGTGGTTTTACCGGAACTATGATTTGTATGGCGAGTGGCTGGCCACGGAAACCCATCTGAACCTGGCCGGGCGGGGGCAGTTGTCTCTGTCCGAAATCTGGCGGCTGCGGCCTGAGGTTGAGCGGGCCTACTGGGCCACCTTTGGCTGGGGCCAAATCCGCCCGCCGGAGTGGGTTTACCAACTGCTGCGCTGGTTTAGCGGGATCGCTCTTTTTAGCCTGGGCCTGGCCGTCCTGGCTAGACTGATCCAGGGGGAGCGAGCCAGGCCCATCCCCTTGAACTTAAGGGAGATCGACTTTGAAAAGATCATTTTTTTGCTGTTTTGGGCCGGGCTTAACCTGGCTTTATACCTGCGCTGGGTGATGGAAGTTGGCTCGGTCTCCCATACCCGGCTAATCTTTCCGGCGATTACGGCGATCTCGCTGCTGCTGGCGCTGGGCTGGCTGGCCCTTTGGCCGCCCCGGCTGGCGGGCTGGTTTAGCGGGCTGGTAACGGCCGGCCTGCTGGCGCTCAATATTTACAGCCTGGGCTGGCTGATCTACCCCGCGTTCAGGCCGCCGGTCGCTCAACTGAGCGACGAGGCCGCGCCGCTAAATCTGACTTTTGCCAGGAGCATACAACTGGTTGGCGGCGAGGTTTATCGCCGCGCCGGTTCAGGGAGCGGGCCGGAGCAAGGGGCGGTTCAGGGCGATACGGCGATGCTTCGAGCCGGCTGGCAAACAACCGCGCCGGTGGCCAAAAATTACAGCGTCGCCGCCGTTCTGCTGGGGCCAGATGGCGCGGTCCTGGCCCGGCGAGAAACCTATCCAGGGCTTGGCCTGCGTCCGACCCGCTATCTCGATCCCGGCGACCGGTTTGTCGATCTCTATCCTCTACAACTGGCTGTTGACGTACCCGCCCCATTAGTGGCCCAGGCGGTGGTCAGCCTATTTGATCTTGACAGCCCGGAGCGAGCCGGCCTGCCGGCCCTGGATGAAACGGGCCGTGAGATCATGCCGGTGGTGGGGCAGATCAAGATTGTGCCCAAAAACTGGCCGCAGTACCAGCCCAAGCAGGCGGCCAGCGTCGATTTTGCCGGCGCGATCCGGCTGACCGGTTATGACCCCGGCCCAACCCTGACCCTTTATTGGCAATCGCTGGCTCCGGTTAAAGAGGATTACCAACTGTTTATTCACTTGCTAGACGCCCAGGGGAATGTGGTGGCTCAAGCCGATGGGCCGCCGACCCATAACGCCTACCCGACCAGTTGGTGGGCGGCGGGCGAGATGATCGCCGACCCTCACCCTTTACCGGCGGCGCCCCAGGCCAGCCAGGTCCGGTTTGGCTTTTACAGCCTGGTTTCGGGAGACCGGCTGCCGGTGACCCGGTCGAGCTTGCCCAGCCAGGATAACAGCGTGGAGTTGCCGCTGGCGGACAGAAATGATGAATAATGAAGGGTGAATGGTGAGCCGAGTAGCGCCGGTCGTTTCTAATTCGGTAAGGGGCAGGTTCAGGAGATCCGTGGGTTTTATCAAGGGTGAAGCCGTTTGGCAGGCCGCATGGGCGCACGCGGGGCTTTTTTTGGCCCTGGCGGTTTATTTGGGGTTGGCGCTGTCTTATTTTTTTATCACGCCGATCTTTGAAGCGCCCGATGAATGGACCCATACCGGCCACGTGAAGTACATCGCCGAGGGCAACGGCTTGCCGGTAATGTTGCCGGGCCGGGGTATTTGGGGCGGCCAGCAGCCACCGCTTTACTATGCGATTGGCGCGATGATCGTCCAGCCGTTTGAACTGGCCGAGTTTGACGGCTATTCGGAGCGAACCCGTAACCCGCACGCTTCGCTGGGTTATGCCTTGGATCCGGGGAATAAAAATAATTACCTGCACGCTCCAAATGAGGGCTTCCCCTATCGCGGCCTGGCCCTGACGGTGCATGTCCTGCGGCTCTATTCGATGATGTATGGCTTAATTGCGCTCGTCTTTGCTTACCTGACGGCTTATGAGTTGATGGTGGCCAGCCATCCGCCGGAGGATGAATTTAAGCAAGCGCGCGGTTTTGCCACCACCGTGGCGCTGTTGATGGCCTGCCAGCCGATGTTTGCCTTTATTACCGCTTCGGTCGCCAACGAGCCGGCCAATATCGCCTTTTCCGCGATTGGGCTGTGGCTGGCGCAGCGGTATGTTTTGCGGGGGCCGGCGCCCGGCGCGGGCCGGGCCATTGCCCTGGGCATCGTGCTGGGCCTGATTTCGATCTCTAAGATGACCGGGCTGGCTTTTGGGTTGGTTGCGGTGGTCGCTTTATTGATAAGTATTATCACTACACGAAAGCAATCTGGCGCGGCGCTGCGTCTGTGGCGCGACGGCTTGATCATCGGGCTGCTGTTTCTGCTGGCCGGTGGCTGGTGGTATTGGCGCAACTACCAACTGTATGGCGACTTTTTTCAGCAGGGGCTTTACAAGATCTATTTCAATGTGGACCCCCAACCTCTCACCCTAAGCGACTTTCTCTATACCCTGTCCACTAGCGAAGTCTCCTTCTGGGCGACCTTCGGCTGGCTCAACATCGTCGGCCCGGATTGGCTCTACAGCTTTTATTGGCTGGTCAGCCGGATCGGGCTGGCCAGCGCCGCCCTTTTTGCCGGAGGCGTCTTGTTTCAAAGTTTAAAAAACCGACTGACGACTGGTGAACGGCGAACCTTGAATCGTAAGGCAGTAGTTCTCCAGAATGATTTACACAATACCGATGACCTTTCCCCCCGTTACCTTCCGGGTTATTCAACGACTCCAGGGATTTCTCCCTCCGGTCGAAATGACAGGTTGTATAAGTTTTTCCGGTGGACTACTTCACTCATTACGTTTTACGTTTTACGTTTTACGCCTCCCTCTTCAACCCTCCTCCCTCTCACGCTGCACGCCGTCTTCCCTTTAGCCCTGGCCTTTTCCTTGACCCGGCTGGTGGCAACGGAAGGGGGCTTGCAGGGGCGGCAGCTTCTGCCGGCGCTTGGCTCGCTGGCAATCCTGATCATGTGGGGCTGGTGGATGCTGTGCCCGGCCCGGCTGCGGCGGCCAATCCTGGGGGCGCTGCTGGCGGCGCTGTTTGGCCTGGCGCTGTGGCTGCCTTATGGCGTGGTGGCCCGGGAATATATTCCGGCGGCGCTGCTAACCAAGGCGGACTTGCCGCCCGATCTCAACCGGCTCGATTTGACCTTTAACGGCGAGATGAAGTTGATCGGGGCCGAAATCGGCCTGGACAAGGTCCGGCCAGGCGAAAGGGTCCCGGTCACGGTCTATTGGCAGGCGCTGCGGCCGATGACGGTCAACTACAGCGTCTTTGTTCACTTGATCGGGCGCAATTATGAAAATGCCGGCCAGTTCAACAGCTACCCCGGTCTTGGCCTGCGGCCAACCACGACGCTTCAGCCCGGCCAAATCGTCAAGGATACCTACCCGGTCCTGGTCAACGGCGGCAGCCAGGCCCCAACCCGGCTGCTGGTCAACGTCGGCCTGTTTAATATCAAAGAGGCCGGCCGGCCCGGCCTTCCGGCCATCAACCCGGCCGGCCAGGAAGTTGGGCCGACCGTTGGCCAACTTAAATTGATCCCGGTGACCTGGCCGCCGGCCGGCGAGCCTGTGCTGGCCGAATTTGCCGATCATATCGCCCTGGAGCGTTACAGCGTCGAGGGCTGTGCAACTCGGGCTGCAAGCTGCACGGTGACCTTCAAGTGGCTGGCGCAGGGCCGGCCGGCAGCCAATTACACGGTATTTATTCAATTATGGCAGCGGGAGCGGCAAATTGCCGGGTTTGACGGGCCGCCCTTGCAGAATGATTACCCGACCGGTCTATGGGAGGCCGGCGAGGTGATTCTCGATCCTCACCCGCTTGATCTCAGCGGCGTTAGCCCCGGCGACTACCGGCTTGTGGCCGGCCTTTACCAGCTTGCCAGCGGCGACCGCCTGGCTGCCAGCGCTCAAGGCCAGCCTCTTCCCAATGATGTCATCGATTTGGGAATGATCCAGGTTCGCTAAAGTTTGGTTTCCGCAATTTCTTTAGAAACGGAAATGAAATCGTTTCAGGTTGGAAGCTGAAGTTAGTGCAGAAACTTTAAACATAACCTACTGCATAGATTACGGCTAGAACAAAGAGAGAGGCCCGGCTGGAAAATGAAAAGGGGGAGGGATTAAGGGTTTATCCCCATTAATCCCTCCCCCTTTCTTCAATTTTTTGTCCCTATCAGTATGGATCAGTGTTGATCCGCGTCCTATTCAAGAACTGCAAAGATAGCGCCACAACTATTGGACCTGGGCAAAGTGGGGGCGCTGGTGGGCCAGCTCTTCGGTCACCAGGCGAACCAGCAGGTCGTCCAGGTTTTCGACCGAGTAGTCGTCCACATGGTGGGTGGTGGTTTCGCCCGGCGCGCCGCCGTTGGTCGGGCCGGCGTAGGTCAGGAAGATAAAGCGACCCTGGCTGTACTGGGCCAGTTGGCGGAAGATATATTCGCCTTGATCATCCAGGCCGCTGCTGGCAATCGGGAAGATTTTGATGCCCTGTTGGGCGGCCCGCTCCATCTCGACGGCGTAATCATAATCCTGGTCATAATCGAGATGGGGCGGCGCATCGGCGATCAGGAAGATCAGTTGAACCGTACCCGGCCCGCGCCACTCCACGCTGTGGAGGGCATGGTGCAGCCCCTCATTCAGGGACTCAGGATAGTCGCCGCCGCCGTCGGCAAAGACGGTATTGAGGTTTTGGGCGAAGTCCCGCACATCCGGCGTGAATTCGTAGGTTTTGGCGACAAAGCTGTCGCCCCGGTCGCGATACGTCACCAGCCCGTAGCGGGCATTGGGCCGTTCGGGCAGGGCATCGATTTGATCGGCCACATCAAAGATGGTGCTCTGGATCTTGGCGATTTCATCGGACATGCTGCCGGTAGCATCGACCAGGAAGAGCAGATCTAGATCGAGCGACTCCAGCGACTGGTCCAGGTCGAGGGCCACGGTCCAGCGTTCGGTAAAAGCGGTGGAAGCCTGGGCTTCAAAGCGGGCCAGGTTGAATTGTTTTAGCTGCTGCTCCTGCTCGACTTCGACGATAAAGTGATCCACGCCTGCCAGCGGCTGCTGGCCTAAAGCCAGGGGGTGGAACAAGACCTGGCCATTGGCCGGGGTATGGGCGCGGTAAATCTCCAGCCGCTCCTGGCCCGGCAGGAAGAAGCGGACCTGCGCGCCCAGCACCGGATTGCCCTGCTCATCGGTGACCTCGACCAGGTAGCGCTCGCTAATATCCCGGTCGTGAATCTGCGGCCCGTAGTAGTTGCGGCGATAGAGCAGGTAGTCGTCCCACTGGGCGTTATCGTCCACCTCGCCGGCCTTGAGCGACTCGACCTGCTGCGGCGCCGGCCTGACCACGCCATCCGACTCGGCCATCTCAAGGGCAGCCGTAGCATAGGGCATTGGCGCGCTCTCAACGGCTGCATCTGCGGCCATGTCGGCTTTGCCCGCCAGGACCGGCGGGGCGGCCGGCGCCTCGGCTTCGGTTGAAGTCACCACTTCTTCCCTAACGGCTATTTCAGCCTGACGTTCGACCGGCTCGGCCTGCGGGGCTGAACCGGCCCAGCCGCTACAGCCGGATAGAGCCAGGCTAAGCAGCAGTGATAGGGTGACACAGGTTTGTCTTATTCTCAAATTTAGCATTTTAATCCTCCTGATAACTCGATAGATGAAGTAGCTGTTACCGGTAAGACGCCGGAAGCAGGAGATTGGTTCCCGATGTGGGGGGAGTACAACGGATTGAAGAAAAAAACGGATAGCGGTGAGAAAAATTTGAGTTGAAATTGAGCGATATAGGCTATTTTCTCATCAGCAAATCATTAGCTGAAAGGAGACAAACTCATGAGTTCATTCCTTTAACAAGATAATCCCATCCCGCCCTTGTTGAATCGCCTCATAAATGGTCTGGTAGAGTCTCATGGTTTCAACCGCATCGTGAATGCCGGCAATGGGTTCCCGGCCGGCTCTGATGGCCTCAACAAACTCAATCAAGGCATAGCCATCCCCGGTTAACTCACCGCTGCGCTGATCGCTATAGTTTTCGGTAAAGGTGTTCTGAGCCTGGGTGTAATGCTTAAGCGTCCATAAACTATCGACCACAATATATTCACCCTGCCCGGTCAGTTCAATCCGGTCGTAGTTGCGCCACCAGATGCGCTGGCTGTTCAGTTGGAGCGTCCCCACCACGCCATTCATAAACTCCAGGGCCAGGGCAACGGCAATCCCGCCATCGACTTGATTGTGGAATAAGGCCAACTGTTTGACCTCTCCGGCCAGATAGCGGGCTAAATCAAGATGATGGACCATAAAATCGAGCAGATAGGCGTGGGCGGGGCCGTCATACCCCCGGCCCCGGATTTCATCATATTTGCCGCTACAGAAGGAGCAGAAAAGTTGGGTCAGTTGGCCAAAGCTGGGGGCGGCCATCAGCTCCCTGGCCCGGCTGACGCCAAAACTAAAGCGGCGCTGAAAGTTGACCATCAAGATTTTGCCGCTGCGGCGGGCGGTTTCGGCCAGTTCGACGGTATCGGCCAGGCTCATCGCCGGCGGTTTGGGAATGAAGACATGATAGCCGGCTTCGAGCGCCTCGCGCACGATTGGTTGGCGTGGCCCTGGGTGCATCTGGATGATCAGGGCCTCCAGCGCTTCTTTCTGCCACATGTCATGATAATCGGTGTACCAACGTCCTGGGCCAAACTTGGCGGCGATCGTTTTAGCCCGATCTTCATCAAGGTCACAGACGGCTTGTAGGGCAATCGGGGCAAAATGTAAAGCCGGGTAAATGGCATAAGCGGCCATCACGCCGGCGCCAATGAACCCAAGCCGGAGCGGTTCCGTCATATTAAAGCTGCTTTCTCCTTTGCATGACAATTGCCGATACTCTGCGCTAAAAAGTAATCTTCGTCAACGCTTAGTGATGACCATCATGGGGCGACTAGCAGGCGCAGGCCCCAGCAAAGCACAGGCGCAGTGGGAGGTTAGCCTGTAAAATATCAAAGAGATGTTAGAAGAGGAAGCTGATTGAAGAAGGAAAGCGGTGCTTTATCTTACGACAAGTCAATTGCGCCATTTTTTAGGCAAGCATAAATTCACCCACGACAGGAACCTTGACCAACGACTCAACTGTACTAAATCGCTGGCTAAAATCCAGAATGGTTAATCCCATCACTTTGCCGGTTTCTGGGTGCAAACGAACAATCGTGTTATTATCAATTTCTACATAGGTCATTCCCTTTTGAGGTTCTCCAAAGGAAAGATAAAGCACATCGGCTTCGCGGTCGTAACCCATCATTAGCTTGTTTTCGGTCATTCCATTTCACCTGTCAATAAACTTAGGATAAGCGGTGATGACAAAGTTATTTCTAATTAGTTTCACCACGACAATAATATGATTGTATTCAGGCCACAATTCATCCGTGCGTCTATAATAGATATACTTGTTAGCATCAATCGAGTCTTGACGTCTGCGTCCGCGTTTGATAGTCTGTAACACATCATCAAGATGGTCTTCAAGGTCTGGATGCCATCTGACAATGTACTGCCATCTTTCCTCGGTCAGCTCAATCATATTGTTCCAACGGTCACGTACTCGATACATTGAGTAGGATTCAGTTCCTTGTAATTCACCCTGTCAACTAGCGCGTGAGTGTTGAAGTAGAGTTGCCTAAAGGGTAGCACTAAGATAAAGCAAAGTCAAACTTCTTTTTTCTATAATGCTCGATCAACTCAGAATCAAGCCTTTAGTGATCCGAGTAGAGAGACGAGCGATAAAGATCAAGCACTCACTACTTGTTAGTTTATTTAAGAAGAGATAGAAGAGGGTAGATGGTAGGGCAAAGGAGCTAACCTTCCCATCTCCAGCCGATCACAGACAAAGTCGCGCGAGGGATCATAGTCTCGACCGTCGAGGGCGCCCATGCGTGGCCCATACATATGCATTGAGATCGCCGGCTGGCTGCCTGGGTTGGCAACTCGATGGATCCCGCCGTCGTAAGGCTGTAGAGTTGAGGTCCCAGCCTTGCTGTTCCAGGTCCGCCGCCACAGCTTTCGTAAATGGGCGGTATTGGGCCGGGCGCCATTGTAGAGACGCTCGTAGCGCTCCTCCAGCAACGATCCAAAAATACAGTGGTATGCTCCCCAGGAGGTATGGTCGTGGATGGGTGTTGCAGCCCCGGCCGGCCAGACGAAGATTTGCAGGCAAGCAGAGGCTTCCTGGCTACCGTAGCTATAGGCGATAAAGGGTTCCGCCGCTCGCGGACTTTGGGAGAGGAGGGGCAGGAGGGGGGCCAGGAAGGCCGGTTCGCCGGCCAGCTCTGCCAGGGCTGCGCCGGCATCCTCAAAGGTCAGGGTTGGCAGTTGATGATAAAGTTGCGCTAATGGGTTAGGGTTCAGGCCATACGACATCATGCTCAGTAACTCCTTGCTTAACAAGCCGTGGTTTATTTTTAACCACTTTACCCTAACCCGCTGTTCACTTTCTAGCCCAAAAGGTGCTCATAGTTTGCCCATAAGGGGGTAAATTGTGATGGCCTCTGGAGCATTGGAATGGCCTTAAAATGAGCAAAAATCGAGCACTTTTTGAACTGGTAGGTGAGCAGTTTACTGGCTTATAATATGATTATCTCATCAATAGAGTAGGAAAAGGAGCAGCTATGGAAACGTATATTATCTTAACCAATTATACTCAGCAGGGTATCGCTAGCATCAAGGAGGCCCCGGCCCGTATTGACGAGGGGCGGAAGGCCGTTGAGGCGGCTGGGGGGAAAGTCATAGCTTGGTACCTGACGATGGGCCGCTATGATGTTGTCTTTGTTGTTCAGGTTCCCAATAGCAAGATAGCTGCCACCCTGCTGCTCACCTTGGGGAATCAGGGTAATGTTCGGACGGAGACCCTACGGGCTTTCACTGAGGAAGAGTTCAAAGGAATCGTGGCGGGTTTGCCATAACGATCTGCAAGATAAGCTGAGTAGGAGACTGTCCCTCTCTGCTCATTTATGGAAGGATCTATCATCAAGTCTATCCAGGAGCTCATAGCCAAGAGGTCCTGGAGTACCATTGGAGGTTGCTATGGTTGAAGATTGGCAAGGCACAATTCATATTAACGCGCCAGTTGAGCAGGTGTACCGCTACCTGGCCGACTTCCCGCGCCACTGCGAGTGGGCGCAGACGCTTGACCGGATGGAGCAAGTGCATCCTGGCAATAGTATAGGGGTGGGCGCCCGGTACAAAACCTTTGAGCGGCAGGCGTTTCAGGCGGATCGCAAACCCAAGACACCGCTCACGAAAGGGATGCGCGGGACCACCTTATGCGAGGTGCGCGAACTCATCCCTAACCGGCGGATTGCCTGGAAAGCCCATCCCCTCCCCTGGGCAATGGGAACGCAGGCACAGCTCGCCTTTGAGTTGAAGCCGGCGGCAGAAGGAGGCACGACCCTGACGCAGACTATTCACATGCAGATACCGGGCTTAGTGATGGCCATCATGGGGCGGCTGGCAGGGGCAGGCCCTGGCAAAGCGCAGGCGCAGTGGGAAGCCAGCCTGCAAAACATCAAGGCGATACTAGAAGAGGAAGCTGAACGCCCTCCTACGGGTCGAGAGGTAATCTAAAGGGAGCAACCGCCTCCCATACTTGCTCCACCGTATCAATGCGCTTGCCAGAAGTGGGAGATTGGTTCCCGGAGCAGTTGGGGGAAATCATTTAGTCTGGTTGCATAATGCAACCAAATTTGCTAAAATGATTTTTATCTTTCTGTGGAGGATCAACAGTTAAATCTACCGTTGATTACTGCTGATGCCGGGTTCGTACATAAATTAACCGGGAGCAGTATCGCCGTCCGCACCCTGGCGGATTTGGCAGCTTTGAATTAAGCAGATGCCTTATCGAAGCGAATGACAGAGTAGCAAAATAACCGTTGTAAGAGAGATAAAAGTATGGTAGGCTGGCAGGGTCAATTTTTTCCAATGAGGTAACAATGACCAAACGCAAGCCTTTTGATTTAGAAACCTATATCAAAAATATTCAGACCAGGCCCTGTTTTATCTGCGAAATGGTGGCCGGTAATCCGGAATACCGGCACGAAGTGGTTTATGAGGATGAGACGGCGATCGTTTTTTTCAACCGCTATCTGGTGCTTTACGGCTATCTGCTGGTCGCGCCGAAAGCGCACCGGGAGCAGGTGACCGGCGATTTTAGCCTGGAGGAGTACCTGGCCTTGCAGCGGGTGATTTACCGGGCGGCCGAGGCGCTGCGGCAAGAGGTTCCGACCGAGCGGATGTACTTGCTGTCGCTGGGCAGCCAGCAGGGCAACCGGCACGTCCACTGGCACGTCGCCCCGCTGCCGCCGGGCGTCCCGTTTGAGGAGCAGCAACTGGCGGCGTTGAGGATCGAGAGGGGAGTTCTTGATATTCCGGCGGAGGAACTGGCCAGCCTGGCGGCTCGGCTGCGCCAGCGGCTGGCGGGCTAAGGTATATTTAATCAAATTCTGCAAGAAACCAGGTTTTTCTTCAAAAACCTGGTTTCTTTTTCACGAGCCGTGGTTGGTTTGCCAGAAACCTATCGAGAGCGATAAAGGTCTCAGGGACTCCTCACTGCGTTCGGAGTGACATGGGCCTGCATTTCGGCATGACTGGCCGGATTAATGCATCATCGCCTGCTGGGCCAGGGAGCGGCCTTCGTCGGTCAGCAGGAGGATGCCCTTCTGGCGGCGGACGGTTCCCTTGCGCTCGGCGTAGCGGATGACCTGCTCGGCAAAATCGGGCTGCCAGCGCAGATGCTCCCACAGATGGTCAACCCGGTTTTCCTCGTCAGCTTTGCTGGTACCGGTATGGTGCAGCAGGTGGATAGCCAGCATGGTCTGGGAGAACTCCCACTTTTGGCGGGCGCGCCGCCGGGCCAGGGCGGCCAGCCCCTGCCGGGGTGAGAATAAAAAGGCCAGGCCAAAGATCAGGCCGATCATCGTTACCATGGCCCCGGCAATGGTCGTATCCATCCAGCGGGCCAGCCAGTAGCCGCTGATCGCGCCAACTACCCCAATTAACACGCTCAACCCTAACATCACCGGCAGCCGGTTGGTCAGCAGATAAGCCGCCGCCGGCGGGGCGATCATCAGGGCGATCACCAAGATCGAGCCAACTGCGTCAAAAGCGCCAACCGCGGTAAAGGAGACGACCGTCATCAGCAGGTAGTGGATCAGCACCGGCGAAAAGCCAATCGCCGCGGCCAGGCCGGGGTCAAAGGTGGCCAGCTTTAGCTCCTTGTAGAAGAGGGCGATAAAGCCGAGATTGACCAGCAGAATGAGGCTCATCACGACCAGGGTGCGAGGGCCCAGATCCACCCCAAAGAGCACAAACCGGTCAAACGGGGCGAAGGCCAGTTCGCCTTGAAAGACCATATGGGTATCGAGATGGATATTGCGGGCAAAAACCCCAATCAGAATCACGGCGATGCTAAAGAGGGCCGGGAAGACCAGCCCAATGGCGGCGTCTTCTTTAACCAGCCGGGTTTTGTTGAGCAGTTCGGTCAGGCTGACGGTTAAGACGCCGATGGCGGCCGCGCCAATGATCAGTAAGGGGTGGCCAAACTCGTTGACCACAAAGAAGGCCAGCACAATCCCCAGCAGGACGGTATGGCTGATGGCGTCGCTCATCATGGCCATTTTGCGCAGGACCAGAAAGACGCCGGGCAGGGCGCAGGCCGCAGCTACAATAGCAGCAATGAGTTGAATTTCGATTTGATCAGTGGTCATTGGCGATGCTCCGTGTGGCTAGATTGGCTCTGTTCTTCCTCCAGCCGCTTGGCTTCATTAAAACCGGCTTCGGTCAGCATCCAGTCGTCGCTGTCCGCCTGCCGGACCAGGCCGCGCTCGGCCAGCTTTTTGAGGGTGTATTCGACGCCGCCGCGCCGGGCATTCATCGCTCGCAGCACCTCGATTGAGTGGCTGTGTCCGGGGTCGTGATGCTGCCGGCTCAACAGGTAGAGGTCGCCCAGCACCGCTTCAAGCCGCAAGCGGCGGCGGTTGCGCCGCTGGCGCAGCCAGTTCCAGAGCAGCCCGCGATTGGGGGCCAGCAGCATGGAGAGCAACACCAGGGCGCTGATAAAGAGGACAATCACCGGGCCGGTGCCCAGGCCGGCGCCGGCGCTGCTGATCAGCGCGCCGCCGATGCCGCTGACCGCGCCAAAGCAGGCGGCCAGCACAACCATGAAGCCCAGCCGGTCGGTCCACTGGCGGGCGGCCGCGGCCGGGGCCACGATCATGGCGCTCATCAGAATAACGCCG